>Ga0316205_10000497_pt1 | contig 71671 bp, 61 predicted proteins | sample 3monthpyrite_MG_FD_204941 | JGI IMG/M metagenome (GOLD analysis project Ga0316205, IMG submission 204941) | Microbial mat bacterial communities from mineral coupon in-situ incubated in ocean water Damariscotta River, Maine, United States -... | ecosystem: Environmental > Aquatic > Marine >...
GCATAAAGCAGAATACACTCCTCACGTTGATACTGGCGACTATATCGTTGTTGTGAACGCTGAGAAAATTGCTGTAACAGGCAAAAAAGAAGCTGACAAAATGTACTACCGACATACTGAATTCCCTGGTGGAATTAAGGGTATGACACTCGGTAAGTTGCGTGAAAAAGCGCCAGAGCGAATCTTACAAAAAGCAGTTAAGGGTATGATCCCTAGCAATCCGCTTGGACGTGATTGCTTACGTAAGTTGAAGATTTTTGTTGGACCTGAGCATACGCATCAGGCGCAGCAACCTAAAGAATTAAACATATAGTTGGTGAATGAATATGGCTGATACACAATATTACGGAACAGGTCGTCGTAAGAGCTCTACTGCTAGAGTATTTTTACGTCCAGGTAACGGCAGCATCGTTGTTAATCAACAACCGCTAGACGAATACTTTGGTCGTGAAACTTCACGTATGGTTGTTCGTCAGCCACTTGAGTTGACTGAAAATGTAGAAAAATTCGATGCATACGTGACTGTTAAAGGTGGCGGTGATACGGGGCAAGCCGGTGCAATTCGTTTAGGCATCACTCGTGCTCTAATGGAATTTGATAACGAACTTCGTCCTTCATTACGTGCCGCTGGTTATGTGACTCGTGATGCTCGTGAAGTTGAGCGTAAGAAAGTTGGTCTACATAAAGCACGTAAGAGACCTCAATTCTCTAAGCGTTAATCATTTATTGTTTGGTTTTAAACAAAACCAAAAACTAAATGGATTAAAACGTCACTCAAGGTGGCGTTTTTTTATGCCTGTAACAAAATGGGCTTAGCTAAGCTTGCTATGACTAATTCTTACCGACCGCCAGAACCAAATACAGTCAATTTGAATGAACCGCCGGGTGGTAATCCCGTCTTTCGACCCAGACGACTTAGGTTGAACTTACAGATACTCTGGCTCGATCAATGATCGCTTGGCAATTGATCCCTTTGGGCAGCATTCCATAAGTGTTGCCGCTGCTATTGCCAAGTCGAGCGGCGCAAAATGCTTCGGCTGTCTCACTTGGCCCAAACCTTATTAATAAAGATGCTTGCAAACTAATAGCTAACTTTTCAACCAACGAACGCGCTCGATATTCAAAATTATCTTTTTTATTAAGCGCTTGATCCAATCCTGCTAGATAATGATCAAACCTTTTATCACCACCTTTGGCCAATTGAACTTCTTTTAAAAAAGCTTCCAGCGCTAAAGGTTCTTTGTGCATAACTCGTAAAGCGTCCAGGCATTGAACATTACCGGATCCTTCCCAAATGGAGTTGATTGGCGCTTCACGATAATGACGCGGCATTACGCTATTTTCCATCACGCCAGAGCCGCCAATGACTTCCATCGCTTCAAATGCATGACCGGGTTGTCGTTTACACACCCAGTATTTACCGATGGGTGTTGCCATTCGCATAAATAATGATTCATCCTGATCGCCGCTATGAATTTTGTCGAGCGCTTCTGCGGAGCGAAAAGCCATTAAGGTTGAGGCTTCAACTTCTATTTCAAGATCGGCCAGTAAATTTTGCATTAACGGTTGTTGATCAAGGTAATTTCCAAATGCCTGTCGCTGGCTAGTATGATGAACAATCTGAGTCATATGTTGTCTCATCTCTCCTGCTGAGGCGACTAAGCAGTCGAATCGAGTAAGCGCGACCATTTCTAAAATATTGGCAACGCCTCGACCTTCTTCGCCAATTAGCCAACCAAAAGCGCCTCGCAGTTCTGTTTCACAAGAAGCATTGGATACATTGCCCATTTTGTCTTTTAAGCGAATGATCTGAAGTGGGTTTTTGCTGCCATCGGGTCGCCATCTTGGCACTAAAAAGCAGGATATTCCGTCGTCGGTTTGCGCCAAAACTAAAAAGGCATCGCTCATTGGCGCCGATACAAAATATTTATGACCAACTAGTTCATAGGCTTCACCATTTCCCGTTTTCTCGATTGGGTAGGCAAAGGTTGTATTGCATCTAACATCACTACCGCCTTGTTTTTCTGTCATAGCCATTCCAATGGTAATGCTCTCCTTTTGGAAATAGGGAATATTGCGGTAGTCGTAATTTGGATTGAGTAATTTTGGTAGCCATTGATCGGCAAGACCCTGGCATTTTTTCAAAGTAGGAACGGCAGCAAACGACATGGTGATTGGGCAGCCGTGACCCGCTTCTGTTTGCACATTAATATAGCGTCCAGCCGCTCTTTTAACATTGGCTCCTATTTTTGGTTCCAACCATGGACTCGCAACCAACCCTTGTGAAACCGACGCGCCCATCAATTGGTGGTAATGAGGATGAAAATCAATTTGATCGATTCGATTACCATAAAGATCATGGCTATTAAGAACCGGTTTTACCCGGTTGGCTTCAATTCCCCAGTTTATCGTTTCGCTATCGCCCCAAAATTGGCCTAATTTCTTTAAGTCGTCAAAAGCCCATTGGCCACCGCTTCGGCTAACGCAGTCCTGTAATAACGTATCTTGTGTAAAGATATTGTAGTTTTCTAAAACGGGCGGCATATTTTCTACTATGTGGGTGTTTGCGAAGGTTCTTTTTGATTGAGGGTACTGGTGAGAATCTGACATTTCGTTCATTCCAAATAGGTTTAACTAGTTTAAACAGGTCTAAATAGTCCGAAAAGCTGTTCTGGGGAAAGTTATTAAGCTTAGCAAGTTCAGCTCTTAATTATTTATACCATATTTTTAATCTTTCTGGTACGACCATTGTATCGCTACCGCTTAAAGCAGTTTTTCTTTGTCAAATTTTAGCAGCTAACTCAGCGCCAATCCTCAACACCGCTTGCAATAATCCATCGACTTGTTGCTGATGATGACGAGCACCCACATAACAGGGTCTGATTGCCAGCTGACCTTTGACCTTGGTGGTGCTTGGCATGTATTTATTTTCTCTTACCAGTTGTCGATGCAGTTTTTGATTCAATTGATTAAGATCTACGACGTTTTTATCCACATATCGAAAGCAACAAATTGATAAGGTCGGTTCGCTTAGGACTTCCAAATTTGGGTGCCGATGGCTAAATTCTGCAATCGATCTTGCCATGTCATTATGCCTTATGATTCTTTCTCTCATCCCTTTTACACCAATCTCCTTAAGCATTGCCCACACCACCACTCCTCGGCAAGGTGCGCTTAATTCCACGCCATAGTCAAAATAAGGGATACCAAAATCATCCAATGAATGTTCTATTTGCGCCGTAGGTGTATCGGTTTGATCTTTTCCAGTTTGATCAATCTCTGATTGGCTGGCTGATCCTTCTAAATAGTCGGCAGGTTCTTGAGTAAAAGCTCGCAATAAATATTCGCGGTCGCGCACAAAAGTCGCCGCAACTCCCACCGATGCTCCCAGCCATTTATGCGGATCCACTATCACCGAGTCGGCATATTGTAGTCCTTGGTATAATGGTTTTATCCGCTCATCCAAGATACCCGGCAGGCCATAGGCACCATCAACGTGGAACCAAATATTTTTTTCTTTCGCGATTTTCCCAATTTCTAAAAGCGGATCGATTGCTCCGGTATTGGTGGTACCGGCGTTAGCGACAATCGCGATGGGTAAAACCCCGTTTTGCTCATCTTTTTCCATTGCTGCAAGTAAGGCATCAATCTTCATCCGCCCATCTGAATCACAGGCTATTGGTTTAATTGCTCGTCGGCCGATGCCGAGTACACCGCCGGAGCGCTGAATCGTGTGATGACATTCTTCGCTGGCATAAATGCTTGATAAGCGATCAACACCGTTAGCAGCCGGATCGCAACCAACCTTTTCAAAAGCGAATTGGCGTGCACCGCCCAGCGCGATTAGATTGGCCACTGAACCGCCACTGCTATAAACCCCTTTCATATGAGGAACATCAAACATTTCAGCCATCCATTGCAGTGATAGCTCCTCTAAAAAATTAAAAGCCGTACCCAAATACCGTTGAGGGGAAGCGATACTGGCGGCTGTTATTGCTAGTGTAGAAGCGGTTGTGGCACCGGTGGTAATAAAAGAAGAAAATCCGGGGTTGCCTACTGGCGAGCCATTAGGGATGACCGATTTACATAGTTCCTCGGTGACTGCTTCGATCCCCATACCTTCTTGCGGGAGCGAAATATTCAGTTTATTTAACCATTGTTGTTTGGTTTGAAATGCATCAGGGTGTTCGAATTTTACAAACTGATCGAGACTATTACCGACTTTTGAAAGTAACGATTGAAGATGGCCAGTTTCTGCGATGTCTGCTTTCATCTGATGCTCGCTGTTTATTTATTTTGTTAGTTTAATTGTAAGCATATTTTGAACTAGTCACAAGAAGAGTAAATTAATTGTTATTAAAATCAATGGGGTTAGGTGTCGGAGTCAAGAGGCGAATACGTTTGGGCTGTCGAGCATCGGTTTGATTGGCACTCTGTTTAATTTGAAACACGAACTGACTTTGACTCTGATACCTTTGGTTGTAACTGCTATCGACTCCGACATCTGAGAGTGCCGATTATGCTCTAAAAGGTTGACATACTATATATGATATATATACTATAATTGGTATGTGGAAAATATATGAACATAAAACAGCAATAAAACATTTGAATTCATTGCCAACTGATATCCTCAAGCGATATGAAAAATGGAAAGATCTCGTTGCAATTTCTGGCCCGGCGGGTCTAAAGCAGATTAAGGGCTTTAATGACGAGCCATTACAGGGGCAATGGAAAGGCTATCGTTCATCCCGTCTCAATATTCAATATCGCATTATTTATAAAATTGAGAATGAAGAGTTTTTTGTGAAAGTGGTCAAAGTAACTGCTCATGATTACAGGAGAAAGTAATATGAAAGACTATAAAGAATCAAAAAAGAGAGCAGATGTATCAATTGGAGAATCTGTTCGAATTATTCGTGAACTGCAAGAATTAAGTCAGAATGAACTGGCGTCAATGACTGGAATACCACAGTCAACTCTTTCAGCAATAGAGCATGATAAAATCAATTTAGGTGTAGAAAGAGCGAAAGTATTGGCTCGTGCTTTAAAATGTCACCCTGCAGTTCTAGTTTTTCCAGGCTGGGATGTTAATCAAGAAGAGGCAGCATAACCAATCGTTCAATCGGATGTCAAAACAGCCACTTCGCTTTGTGTTTTGCTACCAATTAACTCGACGTTGAATAGCTGATATACTTTTAACTTAAGACGTCGCTAATCTATCTTCAAAATAACAAATAAAACTTATCTTCAAATTGTGATTCTGGCTATTTTTCAAACAAAACAGCCCTCGATCAAAGAAGATGACTAACTGCAAAAAAGCACATTTCAGCCCAGCACAGATTGTAAAAATGGTTCGATTACCTACCTGTTAGCTCATCATCTTTTTCTGAAATTCTTGAACTTCAATTAACATTTTTTCAGCAAATGATTGAGTAACCAAGGTAAAATTTAACAGGTCTCCAGCCTTCAATTGCCCCAGTACCGGTAAATCTGCACTAATCACATTGGCAATTCTAGGGTAGCCTCCAATTGTTTGACCATCGACCGATGATACGATCGGTTGACCGGATGGCGGGATCTGAATACTTCCTTGGGTTAAACCGCAAGAAGTGATTTCAAGTTGTTCTTCAAACTCTATTGGTTTACCGCTTAACTTAATACCCATTCGATTACACTCCGGAGTAACCTGGTATCTCTGAGAATAAAACTGTTCAGATTGTTGTTGACCAAACCGATCAGATTCAACCGAGCGAGTACATCTTAAAAGATATTTCCCGGAATAAATAATTTCATTTTTGGTGGGTATTTTCTTGTCGGGTGAAAGTGCTGTTGATGATATTGCTAGACGATCATTGTTATTAACTTGTCGATTATTAAAACCACCAAATTTAGCCGTCAAATGAGTCGAACAACTACCCAAAAGCGGCCTTAACTGTAAATCACCAGAAAAAGCAATATAGGCTCGTGCGCCTTGCTGCAGTCGATCGAATTCTAATACATCGTTTTTTTTGACCTGAATATTTTCATCATTAAATACCATGTTATTGTTTAAATACAGGTCAAATTGTGCGCCGCAGATTGCAATGGTCATTGGCTTCTCAAAACGTATTTTAGGACCTACTAAGGTGACTTCAATGACTGCCGAATCAATGGGTTTATCGACCAACCAATTTGCTAATTTCATGGCATTGGTATCCATCGCACCACTATTAGAAATACCCAGATGCATTAAACCTTGCCTGCCAAGATCTTGAATGCTGGTTTGTAAGCCGGCTTTGACAAAATGCATACTCACCGGTTTGTCTCTTTGTGTCGTTTTTGCAGCTCGAGAAATTCTGATTGGCCAATGGAAATAAACTTGATCTTATCTAAAGGGGATGCAATTGCCGGGTTATTTTTTGTCGGGTCAAACATTGGTAGGGGAGTGCGACCGATTATATGCCAGCCTCCCGGACTATCTACTGGATAAATGCCCGTTTGCTCGCCCCCTATTCCAACTGAGCCAGCCGGTATTCTTGTCGCTGGATTAATTTTCCGAGGACAATGGAGTTGAGCTGACAACCCACCTAAGTATAAAAAACCAGGTAAAAAACCTAACATATGCACCAGATAAGTTTGACTGGTATGTACCTCGATGACTTGTTGTACGGTCATATTGCAATGCGTGGCAAGTGCCGCAAGGTCCAACGCATATTTGGACTCATAACAAACCGGTATTTCTAACAACTTCGACTGATAATTGGATGGTTCAATCGGTTTATTCAAAATGTCCGATAGTTTTTCTTTTAGATTACTTTTAGATATGGCTGACAGATTGAACAATATCGTGATACTTTGGTACGCCGGAATGATATCGTGAACTATGTTATGAAAATGATCTCGAATTAGCTGTTGAAGGCTTCGAATTTTTCGAGTCAAAAATTCACTGGGTGTCTGGTTAAAAATTACCGTTAATGCTGAATCCCCGTTGTCCACTATTCTGAAAGAAAGTGAATCATTTTTGGAGTCATTCATTTGATTTGTACACCAGATTTTAACATGGCTTGATAGACCGATTTAGCGATGGTCAAAGCGTTCGGGTTATCGCCGTGTAAACAAATACTATCCACTTTAGCTTTAATAGTTTCCTGGTTGATGGCCTTAATTGATTGATTGCAAGCAAGAGAAAGAGCTTGCTCAATAACTTGTTTTTTGCTTTCGAACACGGAGCCTTTTGTACTTCTCGGCGACAGTTTGCCGTTCGCTAAATAAGCTCGATCCATAAACCCTTCAGCAATAAAATCAACATCATGTCTGTTGCATGCAGCTTTTAAGTTTCCGTTGGCTAACCCGAGTAATTTCAGCGATGGATAGTGTTTTTTGCAAAATGCGGTGAGACTCGACGCCAACTGATTGTCTGTTTCAATATCATTATAAAGCGCGCCGTGAAACTTAATATGATTGAGTTGAATTTGCTGCTGAGTCGCTATAGTTGATATTAAATCTATTTGTAGCTTTAATGATTGTCTTAATTCCTCAAGTGGCAGTGAAATTGAGACACGACCAAAGTTTTTCTTATCTGGATAACCGGGATGAGCGCCCACTTTTAATTGATGTTTGATCGAATTTGAAAGGGAGGTTGTGATGGTTAATTCATTGCCAGCATGACCGCCGCAGGCAATATTGCAGCTGGAAATATAAGGCATTAACAAAGCGTCTTTTTCACAATCCGCCACTGTTTCACCCTCACCAAGGTCACAGTTGATATCGATATGAAGCCTGTTTTTTTGATTGTTCATGTTTAAAGCAATCCAAAGGCCGACATCAAACTTCGTCCGCTAAGCAGCAGAGTCACTAATAAAACCATTCCACCCAGTATATTTTGTATCTTGGAATTTTTGAAGTCACCCAGTCTTTCGGAATTCATAACCCATATTAAAAATAGCGTAACAATCGGCAATAATATTCCGTTGGCCACCTGAGCGAACCAGATAATCGATATCGGCTTATATCCTGAACTTGCTACTACGACTCCCAACAACAAAATAGTCAACCAAATAGCCTTAAAACTGTTTGAGGTGAGTTGTTTGTTTAAGTTTAGTACGCCGCTAAGTGCAAAGGCCGCTGCTAGTGGCGCTGTGACGGCGGAGGAAATACCGGCTGCGAATAGACCAGTAGCCATTAATATCTTCGAGAATTGGCCAAACAGCGGCTCTAATGACGGGGCCAAATCAACCACAGATTGCAGCTCTAGCTGACGTCCAAAAAATGCGGTTGCAGCGGTTGACAATATTGCCATGGAAATCAGTCCACCCAACGAAACTGAAATAAACAAATCTTTTTTTGCCTCAGGCAATTGAGAGGGGCTTTTCCATTTTTGATGGGCGCTGGCGGAATGTAAAAACAGATTATAGGGAACAACCGTCGTACCAATTAATGCAATCACCGTCAATGTCGCGCCATCGGGAATTACTGGCGTAAAGAGACCTGAGAATAATTCGCTTAAATCTGGCTTGGTAATGATAAAAGTGGTAATAAACGCCAAACTCATTAATCCAACTAAAGCGATCAGAGCTCTCTCAATCACTTTATAGTTACCGGTCCATAATAGGCCAAAAGCAAATACACCGATAATTGCAGGCCAATAATTGAATCTCTGAGAGTTATTGCTATCAAATAGACTCGCCAGACCCAAACTGGCGCCGGAGATATTGCCCCCTTGATAAGCGGCATTACCGATCACAATAGCTGAAACAACCAATAGAATGCCAAAACCACGCACTAATGGATTTAAAAGGGACAATCTAATGTTTTCAGCTAATCCTTGTTGGGTCACAATGCCAAGTCGGGCCGCCATTTCCTGCAAGATCAGAGTGGCTACCACAGAAAACAATAAGGCCCACATCAGCGCATAACCAAAATTCGCTCCGGCGAGACTGGCGGTAATGACCGTTCCAGGGCCGATAAAGGCAGCGGTGACTAGAATGCCTGGTCCTATTTGTGGTAATTTCATATTGGTAAATTTCCAGCTTTCTTTTTCTGCTTAATGGATATTAGTAGCATAATTGATGTTAATAACCTAGTCGCGTTCTCTGTCAAATCCATTCACCGGGCGTTTAGAATTGAAGCCAAATAGGTGATCTATAAGTTTAGTTCTAGTGAGTTTAATTTGAAGATATAAGAATTATGAGGACAAATGGTCAAAATCGCGAGGGCCTTGGACAAATGTCAAAAACTAAATCACTTTAAATATCATAAAGATACAAACAAAAACTGGCAATTCCTTGTAAATGATATAGTATTTCATTAAAATCTGCGCGAAAAACCAATGAACTGGTAAAAAATACCAATTTTAAAGGTTCAGAAAGCTGAAATTTAAACAGAATTGAAACCCAAAAATTAACCTTTGGGCGAAGATATCACGATAAAATAATTGTTAACTATAGAACGACTAATATCTAACCGGTCGATGAGGAGACTTTCCGAATGAGTAATGATGGTGTGGATTTAGGCAAACGCCGTTTTCTAACTTTGGCAACTGCTGGAGTAGGCGCTGTAGGTGCGGGATTTATTGCTGTACCTTTTCTTGGTTCCTGGAACCCGAGTGAAAAAGCCAAAGCGGGCGGAGCGCCGGTCGAATTCAACTTGGATAAAGTTGAAGTTGGCCAAATGGTTAAAGTGAAATGGCGTGGGAAACCTGTTTTTGTGGTAAGACGCGATGACAATACATTAGGTAAACTGGCCAAAAACGTTGCAGACCTTAAAGATGCGAACTCGGAAGTTGAAACTCAACAACCAGTCTATGTGAGCAAGGTAACTCGTTCTATTAATCCAGAAATTGCCGTTATAGTTGGTATTTGTACTCATCTTGGTTGTGTACCTCAACATAAAAAAGAAACTGAAGTTAGTTGGGGAGGAGGGTTCTTTTGCCCTTGTCACGGTTCCGTGTTTGATTTGGCCGGCCGAGTATTTAATGGGTCTCCTGCGTCAACTAACCTTGTTATACCACCTTACAGATATCTTGCGGACAATAAAATTCTCATTGGCGAAGATCCATTAGAGGGAGAAGCATAATGGGTATCATGGCTCAATTTATGGTTTGGATCGACGATCGATTCCCTGCAACCAAGGTTTGGAATGAGCATTTAGCTCAATATTACGCCCCTAAAAATTTCAACTTTTGGTATTACTTTGGATCTTTAGCCATGTTGGTTTTAGTCAATCAAATTTTGACTGGTATCTGGCTAACAATGAATTACACACCAACCGGCGAAGGCGCTTTCGCATCCGTTGAATTTATCATGCGAGATGTAGAGTGGGGCTGGTTGCTTCGTTATATGCATGGCGTTGGAGCTTCAGCATTTTTTGTGGTTGTTTATTTGCACATGTTTCGTGGCATGTTGTACGGTTCCTTTAGAAAACCAAGAGAACTTGTCTGGATATTTGGGATGATTATCTTTGTTCTATTAATGGCCGAAGGATTTATGGGGTATTTACTGCCTTGGGGTAACATGTCCTACTGGGGAGCGCAGGTTATTATCAACTTGTTTAGTGCTATTCCAGTTGTTGGCGAAGATTTAGCTGTTTGGATCCGAGGTGATTTTATTATCTCAGGTGCTACTTTAAATCGTTTCTTTGCATTGCATGTTGTAGCACTGCCGATGGCACTACTACTAATGATTTTCTTACATATTGTTGCGTTACATAAAGTTGGCTCAAATAATCCCGATGGGATCGATATTAAGAAAAACAAAGACGAAAATGGTATTCCTCTCGATGGTATCCCATTTCACCCTTATTACACGGTTAAAGACATCGTTGGTGTCGGGGTGTTCTTATTGATTTTTTGCTGGATTATTTTCTTTAGTCCAGAAATGGGTGGTTACTTTTTTGAAGCACCTAATTTTACACCGGCTGACCCACTAAAAACGCCTGATCATATTGCTCCGGTTTGGTACTTTACTCCTTATTACTCAATCCTGAAGGCGGTGCCTAATCAAGGACTAGGGGTTATTGCAATGGCCGGGTCGTTATTCGTGCTTTTCTTTTTACCCTGGTTAGATAAAAGCCCAGTACTATCTATTCGTTACAAAAGCCCAATCTTCAAAATTGCATTAGCTTTGTTTGTCGTTTGCTTTTTTGTCTTGGGATATCTAGGCATGAAATCTCCAAACGAGATGAGAACCTTAGTTGCACGAATTTGTACTATTTATTATTTTGCATTCTTTATCTTAATGCCTTGGTGGAGCCAATGGGGCACAACAAAACCAGTACCAACGAGGGTGACACACTAATGAAAAAACTATTAAAAGTTTTAAGCGCGTTGACCATGGCTGGACTGTCAGTTTCGAGCTTCGCCAGCGAAGGTGGATTAGTTCTACCAAATGATGAAATGCCAAATTACTCTGAGCATCGTCTAACTATGTCGATGCAAAGCGGTATGCAGATTTATATGAATAACTGCATGGGTTGTCATTCTTTAAAGTTTCAACGATATAACCGCAGTGCAAAAGATCTGCAAATTTCAGACGAACTAATGGTTAACAATCTTATGTTTACTGGCGAAAAAATTGGTGATTTAATGACCAATAATATGCCAGTTGCTGCCGCCGAAAAGTGGTTTGGCACGGCGCCACCTGACTTGAGCTTAATTGCACGTTCCAGAAGTCCTCACTGGTTATATAATTATTTGCGTGGTTTTTATGCGGATGAAAACCGACCTTATGGAATGAACAATTCCGTATTTAAGGACGTTGGTATGCCTCACGCATTGCAAGCATTGCAAGGTATTCAGGACAAAACCGAAGAAGTGAAAGGGATTGAGAATGATATCGCTTATGCCCACGGTGATATTGCCAGCGCCCGAGAAAAAATACAAAATGGTGACAACAGTGGTGAATTGAACAAAATCATTTCAGACGCTGAAAATTTGATCCATGAAAAAGAAGTGCAACTAGTAGAATTGTCGAAACAAGGGAAATTTTTTACGGTAGTAAAAGAAGGAGAACTATCCGTACAAGACTTTGATTCAGCAATGGTCGATTTAGTGAATTTCTTAGAATATGTTGGTGAGCCGATTAAAAGAGAAAGAAAAGGAATGGGAATTTATGTATTACTCTTTATCCTCTTTTTTACTGGAGTCGCCTATTTACTGAAAAAAGAGTATTGGAAAGACGTACATTAATAAGCGTTAAATACTTTTTTATTTAAACATCAGCGGTCTCTTAGTTGAACCGCTTTTGTCGTTTTTATTATTTGTAAAATAATTATTTTGGAGAAGCCTGCATGGCTACCGTCGCAAAACGTTCAATAATGACTTTGTATACTGGTTCCGATGATGTTTATAGTCATCAGGTTCGTATTGTACTGGCTGAAAAAGGTGTTAATTTTGAAGCGATTGAAGTACTCGATAATCGTCAACCACCTGAAGATTTAATTGATCTAAATCCCTACAACACGGTACCCACTCTGGTGGACCGAGAGTTGGTTTTGTTTGAAGCGCCTATTATTATGGAATATCTGGATGAAAGATTTCCTCATCCTCCTTTGATGCCTGTGTATCCAGTGGCAAGAGCTCGTTCTCGCCTGATGGTCAGAAGAGTCGAGAAAGACTGGTATAGCTTAATGAATACCATTCTAGGCGGTAAAGAAAAAGAAGCTGAGCAAGCCCGTAAAGAATTGACCGAAAGCTTGTTGACCTTAGCGCCGGTATTTTCTGAAACACCTTATTTCTTAAATGAAGAATTTTCGTTAATTGATTGCTGCCTTGCCCCGCTGTTGTGGCGCTTACCAGAAATGGGGATCGAATTAACAGGACGCGGCGCAAAAGAAGTTACCAGTTATATGGAATTGCTTTTTGAAAGAGAGTCTTTTCAAGCAAGCCTTAGCGACATCGAAAGAGAAATGCGGCTTTAGTCAGCGGAGTTTGCTGTGACAAATATTGACGTAATCGGTAGTCAATTTACTTCCAATAAACCATACTTATTGCGGGCGCTTTATGAGTGGATCCTTGATAATGATGCGACTCCTTACTTGCTAGTCGATGCAACCCAAAGTGATGTGCAAGTTCCTAGGCAACATGTTAAGGATGGGCAAATCGTTTTAAATGCAGCTCCTGGAGCTGTTCAAGGATGGTTTGTTGACAATGCCGCTATTTCCTTTAGTGCTCGTTTTTCTGGTAAAGCGCAAACCATCTATATTCCAATGAAATCATTGTTAGCGATCTACGCTCAGGAAAACGGTTTAGGTATGGCTTTTCCAGAGGAGCCTGATGATGCGTTTGAGGAACAACAGGAATTGCAAAAAGAGATTTTGGAAACCACTGATGATGCTCGCAAAAGTGAAGAAAATATCAAAGCCAACACTAAAAAGAAATCATCTCATTTAAAAGTGATAAAATAAAATAAAAAAACAAAAAGATTATTCACCACGGAGGCACGGAGTAGCGGAGAAAAATCTATGGTCACTTTATTCTAAAAACTAAAATGCTAACAACTAAGTTTAGGGGTAGGCATTTTGAGGTATTTTCTTTACTCCGTTTCTCCGTGCCTCCGTGGTGAAAAATTGTTTTAATCTTTTTCTCGTAACCCAAACCTTCAATCTTCTTCTATTTCAATAATTTCGAAAACTTTAATCACTCGAGTGACTCCATCAATATTGCGCGCGACTTCAACCGCTTTCTCTGCTTCACTTTCACTGACTAATCCAAGTAAAAACACTTCATTATTTTCGGTGACAACTTTGATTTTTCCGGATGGAAAATTTTCAGTAAATAACATTGATGTTTTAACTTTCGAGGTCAAATATTCATCGTTTCGTCTGGCAAAAAATGAGATCGGCGCAGCGATCCGAATTTGGTTGTAAACTTTTTTTACTTTGGGTATTTTTTTGACTTCAGCTTGTGCTTTTGATTTCAAGCTGGCAGTAGGAGCCTGACCGATAAGCAGAACGATGGTATTGTAACTCACCACATCAATGTTAGTATCTTTCCAAATTTCATCATTTTTGAAAAGGGCGGCCGCAGATTTTATTTCGATGTTTGAGTCTTCCAGTTGCGTGGGAACGGTTCGTCTATCCTGGCTCGCCGCGGCTCCAGCTCCAGCCCCGGCTAGCATTAATCCGGCGCATCCTGAAAGTGAAAAGCAGGTTAAAATGAGAACCGCCATGGCTAGCTTAGTTTTCATTCGTTTTCTCCAAAAAGTTGGTTATCTATTAGATCACATAGGCTATGGATGACTACTAAATGAACTTCTTGAATACGAGCGGTTGAATTTGACGGGACTCTAATCTCAACATCATTTTCGCTGATTAGTCCGGCCATTTCCCCGCCATCTTTGCCTGTACAAGTGATAATCAGCATATCTTTTGCCAAAGCTGCTCGCATAGCTTCAATCACGTTTTTTGAGTTACCGCTGGTTGAAAAGGCTAGCAAAATATCGCCAGATTGTCCTAACGCTTTAACCTGTTTGGAAAAGATCTGATTATAATGGTAGTCATTTCCAATAGCGGTTATCGTGCCGGTATCGGTGGTCAAGGCAATAGCCGGTAACGGCGGTCTTTCTCTTTCATAGCGGTTTAACATTTCGGAAGAAAAATGTTGAGCATCGCCCGCCGAGCCGCCATTGCCACAGGTCAGAATTTTACCTCCGTTGAGCAAAGTTTTTACCATCAATTCGCCTGCTTTGGCTATTTTTTCCGGTAAAGCGTCCGCGGCAGCGATCTTGGTTTGAATGCTTTCAGTAAAATTATTTCGTATTCTTTCTATCATCATTAGATCTTTGAGTTAGGAGATAAAAGACTCTCTAATACACCCTGAGATGTTAGAATGAGCCAAACGCTGCTTTTATCCAATTATAGCTGAGTTTATTAAGACTACCAGTTATTGCGAAAACATCAAATCGACAGGCTACTTTATTGGTTAGCTTATGTTTCTGCAAATAGTGATCGGCTGCCAAAATAACACGCTTTTGTTTTTTTGCATCGACGCTGGCAACTGAACCACCAAATGCTTCTGATTTTCGATAACGGACTTCAATAAAAACCAGATCTTGATTATCTCTGGCAATGATGTCTATTTCACCCATTTTGCAGAGATAATTTTCGGCGACTATCTTGAGCCCCTGACGAGATAGTTGTTGGGCAGCCAGTTTTTCCAGGTTCTCGCCAAATGCTCTTTTGCTAAGTTCTTTTTTATTAGGTTCTGTTTTTTTGTTATGATTGTTTTTAAATAAATCCAAAACAAATTACACTTATTTAGTCGCGTTGATTTCTAGAAATTTAAAATCAAAAGTCTTATTTGGATCGGATTGAGACAAAGGTTCGTTATCGTCTTTAAATACCGGTGGCAATCTTTCTTTTGTGACCTGTGGGATGCCTTTTTTAAATTTTGCCCAAGTGAGAAAACGATGTACCAGGCCTTGCTCATCTACACCGATTTCACCGGAAAGCCCGTACCAACGATAAGCAGGAAATGCCTGCAAGCGGGTAACTCGTGATAAAATTTGGTAAGCATCAAAGCCGAGAGAAAACAATCTGCCATTCTCGTTTTTCAAAATGTCAGGGTCAATTGATTCGATCACTTCCCGGGTTTGCAAAATGTCCCTTTGTTGGCTGATATACAAAGGAATATCAGAAAATTCAATACCATTTAAGTCATTATCCAGTTGTGCATCTGGCTTGCCCGAATAAACCCGACTGGTCGAAATGACCGGCAGGTCAAGCGCAAAATAAAAGTCGATAAATGGTTTTATCCGTCTCGCTTGCTGGGGCCGAGAGAGCATAAAAATCATATCGGCGTCCTGACGGCGTCTCATTTCAAACTCGATATTTCTACCCAATATTTGTTCTAATTGTCGTTTGCGATCGATACTAGAATTAACCCGCAATAAATTTTGAACATTAGTTTTGAGAGCCTTGATATCATTGTAGGTTTGGCTATCAATCAGTTCGCCACCCAATTGTTCAAAGTATTGCTGAAATGCGTCTTGAGCCCGTCTACCTCTTTGATTGTCTGGTACGAATGCAATGGCTTTACGATAACCATTTTCCCATGCTCTATGGGCCGCCTGAATGGCTTGGTCTTCAATAGACAAAACGAATTGGAAGACCATCTGATGGCGGTCAGGCAGATTGCTAGTGGTATTTAGCAACAATATAGGCGTCGCCAAGGAATCTTGAAGAACAACTTCATTGATGGCTTTTTTGATCAGCGGGCCAATCACAAAATCGGCACCATCAGCGATAGCTTGATTGTAACTGATTAACCCAGATTGGGATTTTGAGGTGTCATAAAAGCTGATTACAGGAGTGGTATTCGCATCTTTCGATTGATAATGAGCGGCCACAATACCGTCATGGACCATTTTTCCTGAGAGGGCATAACGACCACTCAGTGGCAACAAAATAGCGATTTTTTTGGGACTAAGGATTTCAGCCGTAGCTACCCTTTGCAATGTTTTAGGCTGTACTACCATTGCCGAATGCAGCGGGTATCTTTGTTTCCATAAAGCCATTTTCTGTAACAAAAGGTCCGGCTGTTCGCCCCATTTTTGGTTAATATAAACAATTTCAAGCCATCCATTGACTCGCTGAGAATTAAAATCTGATATTAGTTGTTCTAGGAACCCCGTATTGATCTGAGAGATCGCAAACCAAATCTTCTCATTGTTTTCGGCCAACATGTCTGCCTGATCGATTAAATCATCCAGCGCAATTCGCTGTTTAGCAGACTCAAAATAGTTATGGTTGGCTAAATAGCTATCCGACAAGGTTTGAAAATAACGGATTTGCCATTCGATGGAATGCGCACTGGGTTTACTGACCGCGCGCAAATGGTTTAACGAAGCCTGTTGTTTTTCTTCGGCTTTTTCCTGCTGAGTTAGATTTTTGGCTAGTAAAGCCTGCGCATAGAATAAATGGTAGGTGTCTTTACTCTTGTTATCTAAATACCGTATGTCGATATGAATAAGCAGTTCAAGTGCTTTATTGGCTCGCCCTTCGGCAAGTAAAATTCCGGATGCCTGAACTAAAAGAGGATTTCTTTGCCCGGGTTCAGCTTGATCGGCTTGTTTTAGGATAGCATCAAGATTTTGCGAGGCATCGGCAAACTCGCTCGAACCTTGGCGGGTATTAGAACCACAGGCAAACATTAACAACAAGATCGCTGCAACGGACACTATTTTAAGACTGTGGATGATATAATTATGCATAGACTAAAACTCAATCAATAATTTTGGATTAAACCGTTGAAGTATTCTTTCCACGATTTCAACGGATGATTCCAGGATAAAAATTTATCAGGTGTTTACATCGATATGTCAGCCGATCAAAATCACAAAGACCATCCAGTTCGTAAACCCGAATCGAATCGAAAATTGAGCCAACAAGGTACATTGTATGTGGTTGCCACCCCAATTGGAAATTTGCATGATGTCAGTGATCGAATGCGTCACACTTTGGCTGATGTTCACAAAATCGCTGCCGAAGATACCCGCCGTACCAAGCAACTATTATCGCATATAGGCGTTGATACGCCATGTTTTTCCTTGCACGACCATAATGAAAGGCAAAAAGTGGATTGGATCGTGCAAATACTAGAGGCCGGTGAGTCCATCGCGCTTGTTTCGGATGCTGGTACGCCTCTGATAAGCGATCCAGGATATCCTCTGGTGAGTGCTCTTAGAGCGAAAAATATGCCCGTCATAGCAATTCCGGGTCCGTGTGCACTGGTCACTGCATTGTCTATTGCAGGATTACCGAGTGACCGATTCATTTTTGAAGGTTTTTTACCATCAAGGTCTACGGCAAGACTGATCAGCTTAAAAAATATAGCCGAAGAAACGGCCACCAGCATATTTTATGAATCATCTCATAGAATAAAAGCTTGTTTAGTCGATATGCAACAAGCTTTTGGCTCAGAGCGGCAAGTTGTTATTGCCCGAGAGTTAACTAAAACATTTGAAACAGTGCTCGATGCTTCCGTTGGAGAGTTAATTAAAATTCTTGATGCTGATCCTAACCAAAGTAAAGGTGAGTTTGTGGTTATGGTGAGGGGGGCAGCCAAGAAGAATAGTGAGCTAAGTGAACCTGGAAAACTACTGGCAACTAAATTAAGCAATTATCTACCTAAAAAACAAGCCGCAAAGATAGCTTCGGAAACCTTTGGCGATAAGAAAAATCAAATATATCAATTCTTATTGGACAATAATTAGTCAAAAATCGCTGTAGAAAAACCTTGTACCTGAATTGTGTCCAACGAGTTATTTCAGGTCTTCTGCTAATTCACGTTGCTGATCCGACGCGGTAGTACATTAGCCGCAATTATCTAGCTCTTTACATAGAATTTACTTTTATCGGATGAAAACTTGTTAACATGGAGGCTATTGAAGTCGTGTCAGTGATTATTCAAAAATCCATTGCAGAGAAGAAAATGAATCGAGCAAATAGCATTCTAATAGTCGAAGACGAACGAGCCATCCGTACCGGTCTGGTCGATGTTTTTGTTTATCATGGCTTTGAAGTTGAATATGCGGATGACGGTGCAGAAGGCCTGATAAAAGCTCAAACAGGACGATTTGACCTCATTATTCTAGATGTGATGCTGCCAAATATGAATGGTTTCGATATTTGCAAAGCAATTAGAGAAAAAGATAAATCTCAGCCGATAATTATGTTGACCGCTAAAACCGCTGATGAAGATATTATTCAGGGCTTATCTTTAGGAGCCGATGATTATGTCGCCAAACCATTTTCGGTTGCTCAATTAGTGCTTCGAGTGCAAGCGGTATTACGTCGCTCTGACAAACTAAAGTTGCAGGCGGATGTTATTCATCTGGATGAAACTCGCATAATCGATATTCTTAATCTGTCCATGCAAATTGATGATACAACTATTTCCTTTACTCGACGCGAAATGCAGGTTCTAGAGTATCTACAGCAAAACCCACAACGGCCTGTTTCTCGCGAGGAGTTATTAACTAAAGTTTGGGGATACCAACCTGATATGGAAATCGAAACCCGAACAGTGGATATCCATATCGCTAAGATTCGTAAGAAAATAGAAGTTAATCCTAAAGTGCCAGAATTTTTAGTGACGGTTCGAGGTGCAGGATACAAACTAGTTCGCCTAGATAGCAAATCCGTCGAGCTGGGAGCGGATTAATTATGCATCGACTGTCCTTGCAAAAACTGCGCTGGCTTTTTGTGGTATTTTTTTTGGCTCTGGCCATTCCTTCTGCTATTTTAAGTCATAAAGCTTACGATCAGTTACGCTGGCAGGCTCTACATCAATATCAACAAGATGCAAAAGCTTTGGTCGATCAAATTGACCGGGCACTTGCGGAGGCGATCGACAAGGAAGAGGCGAGATCGGACACTGATTACACTTTTTTTGTTTTAGCCGGTTCACCGGAGGCGCGATTTATTCAGCGCTCAGAGCTATCCAAATTTCCAGTCGAGTCTGATATTTCAGGTGTTATAGGTTATTTTCAAATCGACGAAAAAGGTGATTTCAGTACACCGATCTTGCCCTCATCATATGTACAGGCGGCTGTTCAGCCTCAACTTTATGGGATTAGTCCTAAAGAGAATCAACTAAGAAACCAACTCGAGAAATCGGTTTGGCAAATTCTTTCTCAAAATAAACTGGTGGAAAGCAATAAAAAAGAACGGCTCGATCAACTGATAGCCAGTGAAAAACTGATGCAGCCGGACATGAAGATGGCAACTGGTGAGATTGAAAACGACCGTTTCAGCAAGAGCGATCAGCTGATGGACCTAGATGAAACTGATGCTTCAATTAATGAACCTCACTCCAGTCTTGATGAGGAGTATTATCCCAGACAATCGACACGCCAACAGGGATTTTTTGAACTGGAAGAAAAGGAACAAAAAAAACAGGTGTCACGACGAGAACAGCAGAAACTAACCGCCGACCAGACAAAAAAAAGTAAAACAAGGGTTTTGAAAAATAGGTCTTCGTTGGCGAGCAATCAATATCAGAACAACCCCAAATCTCGCAAAAATCGAGTGGAAAAAAAATACAGTCCACAGCAGTCATTGACCAAACAAGAGGAGCCTTCCAAACGAGTTGAACAAGATAAAATCCAAATAAAACTTTTTGAAAGTGAAATAGAACCATTTAAGTTCAGTCTTTTAGAAAGTGGTCATTTCGTAGTTTATCGTCAGGTTTGGCGGAACAACAAAAAGGTTATTCAAGGGGCCGTATTGTCGGCGCAAAGATTTCTGGATTCTGCATTAAAAAAATTCTATTTGCAGTCCTCTTTGTCGGAAATTACAGAGCTAAGAATTTATTATGCGAGTGAGCTTTTAAAATCTTTCTATGGCCGGAAAGACGAGTCTGCGCGCAAGATAGCCAATTACCAGCCAATGCAAAATGAGGTAATATCAGTGATTTCCCTGAGTGAGCCGTTTGCACAGTTTTCTCTGGATTTTAGAGTTATTCAGATACCAACTGGGGCGGGTGCTTCTTTTATCAAAGCGGTGGCCGGTAGTTTATTGTTAATTTTAATTCTGGGGACTTATTTTCTTTATCGGTTAACGGTTAAACAATCCAATCTGGCCCAGCAACAGCAAGATTTTGTCTCTTCGGTTAGTCATGAATTAAAAACGCCACTGACCTCTATTCGGATGTATGGCGAGATTTTAAAACAGGGTTGGGTCAGTGATGAGAAAAAAGTAGAATATTATGATTATATTTATACTGAGTCTGAACGTTTATCAAGGTTGATTGCCAACGTATTACAAATTTCCAAAGTGAGTCACAATGCGCTCGATCTTAATTTGGTGGAGGTAGAAATTCCTGAATTAGTCAGCTTGATCCGCTCTAAAGTTGACTCTCAAATCGCGCAAAGCCATTTTACCCTTGATATTACCATTGACCCGCCGCTGAATTCCGCTTCCATGTTAGTGGACACAGACGCTTTTATACAAATCATAATTAACCTGGTGGACAATTCAATTAAATACGCCTGCAAAGCTGAGAGAAAACACATTGATATTAGATTTGCCGAGCGAAGTAAAAATCACATAGAGGTGTCAGTCAGAGATTTTGGACCAGGAATATCCAAATCACACATAAAGCAGGTTTTTGACCTTTTTTATCGAAGTGGTAACGAGTTGACTCGCGAAGTGGCGGGAACCGGCATCGGTTTAGCACTTGTTAGGGAATTAGCCACTGCCATGGGCGCAAAAATTGAAGCCAATAATCGCCAGCCCGGCGCAGAATTTATTGTCAGTTTTTCTGGAAGATAGCCAATATTGAGATGTTTATTTAGGTCTATTTTTACGCAATTGACTAAAATAGTTTAATTTTTTCAAAATATCCCAATAAAATCGCAAATATCCTTGATTCTTTACCCCGATATGCTAGCCAGCAACAACCACTTTTGGTATGATGCCTCGCCTGATTTTTGAGCAATGTCGTTATTTGCTAAATGTCTAAAGAGATAATTTAGCCAACCCAGAGGAAATTTGAGTGGATCGTGAGGAACTAGAGTTACAGTTAGAGGTTTGGAAAGACTTAGCAATTAGCAAGCAAATGTTAATTGGAGCCGCGGCTGATGCTCTTGGTGTCAAATCCGATTGCAGCATGGACGAAATCAAAGCTGCTTTCGAAAGCGCCACTAAGCGAGCGACCGAAGCAGATGCGACGGTTAAAAAAGCCCAACTAGAAGCCCAGCAGGCTGTTGCTGAAATGCAAGCCAAGGTTAAAGCAAGCGATATTGCGCACGCTAAAGCGATGGAAGAGGCGGAAAAAGCCCATGACGCCAAGCAAGCTGCCGATCATCGAGTAAGTGCTGGCCGTGAAGCCAATGCAGACTCCCTGAAGAAAGCCAAAGCTGAAATTGTAGAAAAAGATAAAGCGCTTAAGCAAATCAAAAAAGTACTGCACGACTCGCCAGAAAACGTCATTAAAAAGTTAAAAACGTTAAAGAAAGAAAAAATGGACGAGTCAAATCTTCGCAAAAAAGCCGAAGAAGATGCCAGAAAGCAAAAGAAAGATCGCCAAAAAGCTGAGCAAGATTTTAAAGATTTAGAAGATTCTTTAGCCCAATGTGCGACCTTAGTAGAGCAAACACGTGAACTAAAAACTTTTAGTGAAGGTCAATATGACCAGTTAAAAGAGCTAGTAGAAGACAAAAAGACGCTTGATAAAGTGCCTTCATTAGATGAAGATTTACTTGAAGCGGTTGAAAAACTGGCTGGAAAGGAAGATGAAGAGGGAGATGAAGAGAAAGATTCTAAAAAAGGATCTAAAGTCAGTAAAAAGAAAAAGCCAGTTCGGAAAAAAACCAAGCGAAAATAAAGTTTGTGGTGAAATGATTGAAAAAGCGACTTTTAAGTCGCTTTTTTTATGTTAAAATCTCGCCCGAGGGTCAACCGAACAGTCGCCGCTGATCATCCTTGTGATTGATTAGGGGAGGAAAGTCCGGACTTTAAAGAGTAGAGTGCCAGGTAACGCCTGGGCAGTGTAAACTGACGGCAAGTGCAGCAGAAAGTAAACCGCCTGTTACTGTGAATCTTAATTTGGTTTGCATTAATCGGTAAGGGTGAAAGGGTGCGGTAAGAGCGCACCGCGCTGGTGGTAACATTCAGTGGCAAGGTAAACCCCACTCAAAGCAAGACCAAATAGGGTTCCAATATCATTAGTTGTTGTTGACTTCGGTTAGCTTCGGTTATCGATTGAGGTGTTACTCGCGCTGGAACCGGGTAGGTCGCTTGAGCCATGGAGCGATCCATGGCCTAGATGAATGACTGTTCAAGACAGGATCCGGCTTATAGGTTGACCCTCTTTTATTTTTCATATCACCTCTAAATTACCACATTTTGATTTTAAAAATAGTTCATTTACCAATGTAAACTTCTCTATTTTTAAAGCCAAACTGAGGCAATTTAGAGGCAATCTGAGAAATAAAAGCTCTATCAATGAGTATCTACCTATTTTATTAGCTCGGTTTGATTTTAAAATAGTTCATTTACCAATGTAAACTTCTCTATTTTTAAAGCCAAACTGAGGCAATTTAGAGGCAATCTGAGAAATAAAAGCCCTCACTTCAAGATTAAATCCATACGGCGCCATTTTATGTGCGTTTTCCTTGAGCTCAGAAAAATTAGAGACTTTCTGATGTGTGACTCCTTTGTAAAACGTAAACTCTAGAGCGAATTACACTTCAAATCAGCTCGGAATCACTTAATTGCTCTGCTGTTCGGAGCATTCTATCGCTCATCACAGCATAAATTCGGTAAAGATGCCGTCGCTAACAGCCAAAATATCTCAAAAATGAACTAATTTCCCCACACTTAAAGTAATACATTAAGTTTGCAACTTAACCTCATGAATTCATTTCTTATTCAAATTTTTAGCTAGAGTGATTCTCGGCTTTCTACGCTAAGTCATTGTCCTGTAAGCAATAATTGTCGATCTTTAGCCGGTGTTTTGCTTGACAAAGCACCGCTCGAATACCTATAGTCCACACTAGTGGAGAAAAGTGTCTTTTTGTGTCTTTTTGTGTAGCAAGCTTATTTATCGCAATATTCTAGCGGTTATAACAAAAAGGAAAGGTCGTTCAATTGATCATTGAGCGCCCAAAAATAGGGGTATATCCCCAATCACAGGGTTAAAAAAGTGTTTCGCGGAGCAAATTCAATCAGTTTAGATTCAAAAGGGCGTATTGCTGTACCAGCAAAATATCGTCAGTGCATTACTGAATCCACTGCTTCTCACATGATCATCACCTGTGACCCCTATGATAACTGCTTATTGATCTTTACCCTAGAACATTGGGAAAACACAGAATCTGATCTCCAGTCACTCTCTAATTCGAAACCTCTCCACAGACGGTTAAAACGCATCATGTTATCTCACGCAACGGAGGTTGATATGGATGCAAATGGAAGACTATTAGTCCCTAGCGTATTACGCGAACGAGCGAAATTACAAAAAGATGTGATGTTAATAGGTCATGGTAAAACATTCCAGTTATGGGATGTCAACCAATGGCACAAACTTGAAGAAGAAGATATGGCAGTGATGTCTAGCGATGAGCTAGACAGTGACGATTTGCCAGATCTTTATTATTAAACCATGGAAAACACGAACCCACATACTACCGTTTTGTTGCACGAAGCGGTCGACGGACTGAATATTAAGCCTGATGGTATTTACTTAGATGGCACATTTGGGCGCGGTGGGCATAGTCGCCTGATTTTGCAAAAGCTGGGCAAAAACGGACGATTGATTGCGCTTGATCGAGATTTGCAAGCGGCAGAAACAGCAAAAGATTTCGAAAAAGATCCCCGGTTTAGCTTTTTTCATCAGGATTTCGCCGATATTCGTAGTCTTTTAAAACAGCAGGGTCAGCTATACAAGACTAGTGAGAGTTATAAGCTGGATGGCATTTTGTTAGATTTGGGGGTTTCTTCCCCTCAGCTTGATCAGGCTGAAAGAGGATTCAGTTTTTCCAAAGACGGCCCGCTAGATATGAGAATGGATACTAGTAAAGGCATATCGGCGAAGGATTGGGTTAATAGTGCCACGGTAGAAGAAATTAAAAAGGTATTGAAAGAGTACGGCGAAGAAAAATTTGCGCTGAGAATTGCTCGCGGTATTGAAACCAATCGAAACGAGAAGGAAATTAGCTCTACCTTGCAGCTTGCAAAAATCATTGATGAGGCTTGCCCGGTTAAGGATAAATTTAAACATCCAGCGACCCGCAGTTTTCAGGCGATCAGGATTTACGTGAATGATGAGCTTGGACAACTGCGCGAGACTTTAAAAGATATGTTTGATTGTTTGTCTGTCGGTGGGCGTATGTCGGTGATCAGTTTTCATTCTTTAGAAGACAGGATTGTAAAACGATTTATTAAGGAGCAATCGCAAGGTAAACAGGTGCCGAAAGAAATACCGATTTTAGCCAGTGAAATTAAAACCCGATTTAAGAAAATCGGTAAAGCGATAAAAGCCAGCAAGGCCGAAGTCGCCGTGAATCCAAGGTCACGAAGTGCAGTGCTCAGGATCGCGGAAAAAACATAAGATGTCGCGAGAAAATGGTAATAAACACAAAGCCAGAAAAACTAAAGTGGCGGATAAAAATCCATCACTGATCAAGGAAATTTTTTCTGACTTATTGATGACTCACTGGTTATTGAGTGTGTTGGTTGTTCTATTTATTGCCTCAGCCATGTTACAGGCAAGAACCAGCCATGAAACAAGAATGGCGGTGGCAAAATGGCAAAATTTAAGAGATGAGAGTCAACAGCAACAAATAGAATGGCAGGCTCTACGATTGGAAATGAGCAGCTTAACAGAGGCAGATCGAATTTCACGTTTGGCAAGAAAACAATTAAACATGATCAAAGTGACCAGTAAAAATGAAAAGATTATTAGTTTGTGAAAAGTGAAAAACTAAACGCATTATGAAAAAAACCAGAAAAATCAATACCATTCCACTGTGCAGCATTAGATTCTATCTGCTGTGCGGGGTATTGTCTTTTGGTTTTGTCGCATTAATGGCCAGGGCTGTTTATTTGCAGGTCGATGAATCAAAAGAGCTAAATCTTCAAGCGGATTCGCGCAGTATTCGAACCAAAGGCATTGTCACTTACCGTGGCAATATTGTCGATCGAAATGGCGTTGAACTTGCCAGTAGTGTGCCAGTGAAATCGGTATGGATGGACGTGACTCAAATTATGAAGGAGTCGCCGCTACTGAATGAAAGCGAGTGGAATAACTTGTCGGTTATCGCACAAAAAACGCCAAAAGAATTTAAGCGCTGGATCAGCGAACGGAAAAACCGCCAATTTGTCTGGGTTGCCCGTCATCTTGATCCGCAAAAGGCGAACATTGTCGCCAAACTTAATCTTCCGGGAGTTTATTTACAAAACGAATCGCGTCGTTATTATCCATCTGGGGAAATTTCGGCACACTTGGTTGGTTTTACAAGTGTGGATGATAGAGGTCAGGAAGGTTTAGAAAAATCATATGACGAGTGGTTAACCGGTCAGGCCGGATCTGAAAAAGTATTGCTTGATTTACAGCGTCACTTTATCGAAAAGCCTGGCGTAATTACCGAAGCCAAAACCGGTATGGAGCTTCAGTTGAGTGTTGATGCTCGAATTCAAGCGATTGCTTACAAGGCTTTAAAAACAGCAGTAATGAAACATAAAGCCAAAGCTGGCGCACTGGTAATGATCGATGTCGAAACCGGTGAGCTATTAGCGCTTGTCAGTCAGCCATCCTACAATCCGAACCGGTTTGATCTACGTCGGCCTGAACTTATTCGAAATCGCGCATTTACGGATAGTTTTGAGCCAGGTTCAACCGCAAAACCTTTTACGGTTACTAGTGCGCTAGAGGCAGAAATTGTTACTCCTAATACTAAAATCGACACTTCACCGGGTAGGCTAAAAGTTGGCTATAAAATGATACCGGATGGAAAAAATCATGGTGTATTGGATGTTACCGGCATATTACAAAAATCCAGTAATGTGGGTGTCGCGAAACTTGCTTTGATGATGGATGACAGTGATTTTCTTCGATCTTTTTATAGCGTTGGTTTTGGCGTGGATACTGCCAGTGGATTTCCAGGCGAAAGTTCCGGTAAATTCCAAATTCGTCCAAATTGGAGCAAAACGGAAAAAGCTATTTTAGCTTATGGATATGGATTTACCGTAACACCAGTTCAATTGGCGCAGGCCTATGCCATCCTTGGCTCGCATGGAATTAAGAGACCTTTATCTCTAACCAAGCTTGAAAAATCACCCGACGGTGAAAGAGTGCTTACAGAGAAAGCGGCTAGCCAAGTGGTTTTGATGATGGAGACAGTCGTCAACGAAGGCGGCACTGGCCAACAAGCGAGTGTAAAAGGCTATCGCATAGCGGGTAAAACGGGTACTGCCAGAAAAGCTGCCTCTGGAGGATATGGTGATGAATATACCGTTTTCTTCGCTGGTCTTGCACCAGTCAGTGATCCAAAGATAGCGATGGTTGTATTTGTCGATGAACCGGGTAGTGAAAACTATTATGGCGGACAGGTTGCTGCGCCAGTTTTCGCCAAGGTTGCCAGTGATACATTGCGGCTACTCAATATTAAGCCGGATCAAAATCAAGTGACAAAGACCGTACTTAATCTAGCAAATAAAAACAAGTTGGGGGGGGGCTGACAATGGCTAATCTTCCTGATTTAAAAACACTACTGAATAACATATCCAGTGCGCAGGTAGCGGTCAACCGGGAAAGATTTGCGGTTGGCCCACTTCGTCTTGATAGTCGCATAGTCCAAAAGGGCGATACCTTTGTGGCTGTCGAGGGTTTCCAGACTGATGGCCGAGTCTATATTCCGACGGCGTTGAAAAGCGGTGCCAGTTTAATTCTTGCGGAGGCCAAAAATAATGCCGAATTTAAGCATTTATTTGCCGAGATATCGGAAGATAAAATCATCTGGATTGACAACCTAAGAGATAATCTAAGTGAAATTGCTGCCAACTATTATGGCCACCCATCGGAAGAACTAAAAAATATTGCGGTGACCGGAACAAATGGAAAAACCAGTTGTAGCTATTTGATTGCCAAGACCCTACAAAAAATGAATTTTGAGTGCTATTTAATGGGAACGCTGGGGATCGGTTGCTGTGGAGCACTTAGAGAATCGGCAAATACCACTGCCGATGCCATTACATTGCAAAAAATACTTGCTGAAGCACTACGCAGCGGCGCGCAGTTTTCATCAATGGAAATATCATCTCACGGCATTGATCAAAATCGAGCCTCAGCAGTGAAATTGAATACGGCTATTTTTACTAATTTGACCCGCGACCATCTAGATTATCACGGTAACATGGAAAACTACGGCGCGGCAAAACGAAGATTATTTTTGCATCCTCGTCTTAAAAACGCTGTACTTAATATGGATGATCGTTTTGGTCGTCAATTGGCAAAAGATGAAGAAATTATCGCGACCAAGTGGTTAGTCACTACCAAGTCGCCAATCTCTGGCGCAAATTTGGAACGATGGATTTGGGCGGAAGATGTCGTCTATTCACTGCAAGGAATGCATGGAAAAATATTTACTCCTTGGGGAAGTGGCAAACTCGATTCGCCGTTAATCGGTGAATTTAATTTGTGTAATTTATTACTCGTGGTCGCCACGCTCGGTTCTATTTTTAAAGATTTACCATTGATACTCAGTGCGCTCAAAGTCGTTCGTTCTGCAGAAGGCAGAATGGACACACTTGGAAATGATGCAACTCCATTGGCTGTTGTCGATTACGCGCATACTCCAGACGCTTTGGAGCAAGCTTTAATTGCAATAAGGGAACATTGTGTGGGATTGATCTGGTGTGTATTTGGCTGCGGTGGCGATCGAGATCCCGGTAAACGACCTATGATGGCCAGAATAGCCGAGAAGTTGGCCAATCGAGTTATTGTAACTTCGGATAATCCACGAATGGAATCCTCTGAAGAAATCAGAGAGGGAATTTTTTCAGGTTTTCGTAAACCAGACAAACACAAATATGTTCAAGACCGACAGCAGGCAATCGAGTTGGCGATTAGCCAGGCGCAACCGGGTGATGCCATTTTGATCGCAGGGAAGGGGCACGAAGATTATCAAATCATCGGTAAAGAGAAAATTTTCCATAGCGACAAAAAAGTCTGTCAAGCAGCGTTGGAGGCCTATCAATCATGATCGCAACCTCAATGTCAGAGATCGCCAAAACACTTGGCGCAAAAATAATTGGCAACGATGTCAATATCTCGACAGTTTTCACTGACAGTCGAAGAGAAAATCCGAGCGGCTTATTTGTGGCCTTAAAAGGTCCTCATTTTGATGCCCACCGTTTTGTGAATGAAGTACTTAAATCAGGTGCAAATGGTGTGGTTGTTGAGCGACCGGTTGAAACTGATAAAGCTCAAATTGTAGTACCTAATACGCGGCTAGCGCTGGCCGAAATTGCCAGACTCAACCGTAACAAAAGCCGGGCAAAATATATTGCGATTACTGGAAGCAGCGGTAAAACAACGGTGAAAGAAATGGTAGCCTCAATTCTACAATTGTCTAAAAATACTTTTGCAACGAGAGGCAATCTTAACAATGATATTGGTGTGCCATTAACCTTACTTGAAATTGATCAAGATGTTGAATACGGTGTTGTCGAACTAGGTGCAAATCATGCGGGTGAAGTTGCTTTTACCGCTGATATAACGCGTCCTGATGTGGCATTGGTTAATAATATTTCTGCTGCCCATCTAGAAGGTTTTGGAGATCTACACGGCGTTGCCAACGCAAAACGGGAAATATATTCCGCTCTTTCAAAAGAGGGTGTTGCGGTACTCAACGGGGATGATCACTTTTTTCAATATTTTCAGAAAAAGATCACGACCAAAAAAATTATTTTTTCAGTTCATGAAAATACCAATGCCGATGTAAAAGCTAAGAACATTCAGTTAAATGATGATCAGTCATCAACATTTGATCTTTATTACAAGCAGCAACAAGTGCACATTTGTTTACCCATTGTCGGACAACATAATGTAGCAAACGCGCTTGCCGCAGCCAGTTGTTGTTTAGCGGTTGGAATTTCTTTATCCCAAATCGCTGAGGGACTACAAAATGCTCCAGTGGTTGCCGGTCGATTAGTCATCCATCAACATAAGCAGGGTTGTCGAATTATTGACGATACTTACAATGCTAATGTTGCTTCAATGAAAGCGGCAATTGATTTACTCAGTCATTACCCGTCACCAAAAATATTAGTGTTGGGAGATATGGCTGAACTTGGTGAATCGGGTCGACAGTGCCATCAACAGGTTGGGGAATATGCAAAGCAGAAAAATATCGATAAATTAATCAGTTGCGGTGTATTGTCACAATTTTCACAACAGGCTTTTTCTAAAAATGACGATGATTATCATCAGCCTGCTCAAAATAGAACAAAGCAAGAACTAGATGATAGAGGCCAACATTTTAACCATCAAGAAGAACTCGTAAAAAAACTAAAACAAGAAGCGATTGCAGGTGCGACTCTCTTAATTAAGGGATCTCGCAGTGCACATATGGAAAATGTAGTTCACGCACTAATGGAGGAAGATGGATCAGATAGCTCTGGTAAAGAGAGTTTTAAGTCTCGATCCTCATCCGTTACGGAATCTAGTGCCGCTTCCCTAAAAGGGGAAAACTAACCATGTTGTTATGGCTAACTGATTATTTACAGCAATTTCATTCAGGTTTTAACCTGTTTCAGTATCTAACGATACGTGGGATTTTGGGTGTGATTACGGCATTCCTTATTTCATTAATGTTAGGCCCGTACATGATCCGCAAATTAAGTATAAAACAAATCGGTCAAACGGTTCGCGATGATGGTCCAGAGTCACATTTGATCAAGGCCGGAACTCCGACTATGGGCGGTGCATTGATACTGGCTGCGATCACTATTTCTACTTTATTATGGGCAGATTTGGAAAGTCGATTTATTTGGACGGCTTTGTTAACGACTCTAGGTTTTGGTCTGGTAGGCTGGGTCGATGATTATCGAAAATTGATCTATAAAGATCCCAAGGGATTGGCCTCACGTTGGAAATATTTTTGGCAGTCGGTGATCGGTTTGATCGCTGCAGTCTATTTATATTATTCGGCGCAAAGCGATGTAGAAATCACATTAATTATTCCATTTTTTAAAAACATCGCAATCAATATGGGCATGATGTACATCCTATTTACCTATTTTGTGATTGTTGGTACCAGCAATGCGGTCAATCTGACCGACGGTTTAGATGGACTGGCTATTTTACCAACGGTATTGGTTGCTGGCGCTCTTGGTGTGTTTGCTTATTTAACTGGAAACATTAATTTTTCAGAATACCTGTCTATCCCTTACGTGCCGGGTACGGGGGAGCTGATTATTTTTTGTGGTGCTATTGCTGGCGCAGGACTAGGTTTTCTTTGGTTTAATACCTATCCCGCACAGGTTTTTATGGGAGACGTTGGAGCTCTTGGTCTGGGCGCCGCGCTTGGAACCGTTGCAGTAATTGTGAGACAGGAATTCGTTTTATTTATTATGGGCGGCGTTTTTGTGATTGAAACCGTCTCGGTTATTTTACAAGTTGCATCATTTAAATTAACCGGAAGAAGAATTTTTAATATGGCGCCGTTACATCATCACTATGAACTAAAAGGATGGCCGGAACCTCGGGTTATTGTACGTTTTTGGATCATCTCAGTAATTTTGGTATTGATTGGGTTGGCGACCTTAAAAATTAGATAAAAGAAAAAATAAGGTGCTAGGTGCTAGGAAAAATCGAGTAAATATTATTTTTTGGTAGGAGCGTGCCTCTGCGCCGCGAACAGAGTTCAAATAAGTAGTTAATAATAAAATATAAAACACATAAAAACAGACATGAAACATATGGACGCAAAAGGGAATACACATATTATATTCGGATTGGGACAATCCGGGTTATCTTGTGCGCGTTACTTTGATCGTATAGAGCAGCCCTATTTGTTGGTCGACACAAGAGATGATCCACCTGGTAAAGATGATATTTATTTACTCAGTCATTGTCAGGGAGTTAGTTTTGGGAATATTGACGAGTCTATCCTGACTGATTGTCTTCAACTGATTGTTAGCCCCGGAATTTCTTTACAGACTCCGTTAGTTAAAAAGGCGAAAACCCTTAATATAGATGTGTGTGGGGATGTCGAGATTTTTGCTAGAGCCTGCAACAAACCAATTGTGGCAATCACCGGATCAAATGGAAAGAGCACGGTAACTGATTTAACCGATAAGCTCATCAATGCTGCGGGAATCAGAACACAAAAAGCTGGAAATATTGGCTTACCGGTCCTCGATTTTCTTCCACAGGACAAAGCCGAAATTTACGTTTTAGAGCTCTCTAGTTTTCAACTTGACACAACTGACTCGTTGGCGGCAGAGGTCGCTGTATTGCTCAATATTAGTGAAGATCATTTGGATCGTTATTCCGGTTTTAAACAGTATTGTCTGTCAAAACAAAAAATTTACCAGCGAGCAAAACATAGAGTATTTAATTTCGATGATGAGCTGACTCATCCAACTGAAATCTACAAAAACGATTTAGCATTTTCCTTGCAGATGCCGAAAAATAATCAAAACACGTCCTTGAGTTATATCAAGCCTTTTCTATCTGACAAGAATTTATTGAGTTATGAGCTAGTGGTTAACCAGCTCGATATTATGTCCTGCAACCAACTCAATATTACCGGCAAACATAATTTCGCTAACGTACTGGCCAGTCTTAACGTTTTAACCTGTTTAGATATCGAAATAAACAAAAATGTTTTACAGGCTTTGCAGGAATACCAAGGTCTTAAGCATCGCTTTCAGTTGGTCAAAAGAGACAACTTGTGTCAATGGATCAATGATTCCAAAGCAACTAATGTTGGGGCGACTATCGCAGCGCTGGATAGCCTCGATTTAGAACCTGATACTCAGTTAATTCTGATTGCTGGTGGCGACAGTAAACAGAGCGAATTAAACCCCTTGGTTAGACCGCTAGAAGAAAAAGTCAATTCGCTGATTTTGATGGGTAAAGACGCAGAGCTATTTAATAAACTAAGCTCGAAAGTAGCCTCTTATTTTGTTGAAAATATGCACCAGGCAGTCAGTAAAGCTAAACAGTTGATCGATGGCAAAACGATCATCCTATTATCCCCTGCTTGTTCTAGTTTAGATATGTTTGAAAGTTTTGAAGCTAGAGGTGATGAGTTTATTGCGGAAGTGAGGGCTTGCGCGTGAATCAGTCTTTGAGCCAAATAGGTAATACTTTTCCCCGAGAAGTCTGGTATGACCGAACAGTGATTTGTGTGGTTGCTATATTGATGGCGACTGGACTAATCATGGTAACTTCAAGTTCGCTACATTATGCTCAGAATACTTTTTCCGGTCATTCATATCATTTTGTCAACAGACACATAATCTATCTTCTGATTACTTTAGTTGCGTCGGTATTTGTTTTGTCTCAGCCAATTATTAAGTGGCAAAAATATGGGCCATACCTACTTGTTTTAGGGCTCGGATTATTAATTTTTGTATTAGTATTTGGGCGTAGCGTTAACGGCAGTAAACGATGGCTGGCGATGGGGCCTTTGACCTTACAGGTATCCGAATTGATTAAGCTATTTGTGGTGGTTTATCTTGCTGGGTATCTGGTTCGTCGCACTGACGAATTACAAACTCAACTTAGGGGGTTCGTTAAACCTTTGGGTGTGTTGGTGTTAATCACTTGTTTGTTGTTATTGGAGCCTGATTTTGGCGCGGCGGTCGTCATTTTATCGACCAGTTTAGCAATGTTATTTTTAGGTGGGGCACGTTTATGGCAGTTTATTGGACTGACCGTGGCGGTGAGTGGGGCATTGGGCGCGCTTGCCTTTAGTCAGCCATATCGGATTCAACGTATTCTTACTTTCTTAGACCCATGGTCTGATCCATTTGGCAGCGGTTATCAGCTAACACAATCGTTGATAGCCTTTGGACGAGGCAGTGTTTTTGGCCAAGGTCTGGGTAACAGTCTACAAAAATTATCATACTTACCAGAGGCTCATACAGATTTTGTATTTGCGGTTCTGGCAGAGGAGTTGGGCTTAATTGGGGTATTTATTATTCTTGCTTTGTTTTTTATTCTTTTTATCAGAGCGATGAGGATTGGCCGAATGGCTCTATTGCAACAACGAGCCTATTCAGCTTATTTAGCTTACGGCATTGGTTTTTGGTTAACCTTTCAGGCACTGATTAATATTGGCGTGACCAGCGGCGCATTACCAACCAAAGGCTTGACTTTACCGTTTGTGAGTTACGGCGGTAATAGTTTGTTAGTCTGTGGAATAGCGATTGCTATATTATTACGGATCGATTTTGAAAATAAATTAGTCGATAGAAAATTTCTTTCGGTAAAGGATTCTGAGTTGAATTTTTCGGGAGATAAGAATGGTTGATTTATTGAAACCAATCGTATCGCCGACTAATCATGCTAGCGCGTTGATCATGGCTGGCGGAACCGGAGGACATATTTTTCCAGGTTTAGCCATCGCAAGAGAATTGCAAAACAAAGGCTGGACGACAAATTGGTTAGGTTCGATTGGCGGAATGGAGAGTCAGATTATCGGTGATACTGATATTCAGTTGAATTTGATTTCAATTTCTGGGTTGCGAGGCAATGGATTACTTGGATGGCTAATCGCCCCATTTGTATTGCTGAAGGCCATTTGGCAAGCAATAAAAATCATTCGTCAGGTTAAACCCGATGTAGTGATCGGTTTTGGCGGTTTTGCTTCGGGACCTGGAGGCGTTGCAGCCTACATGTTAAGGAGACCCTTGTTTATTCACGAACAAAATGCTGTAGCCGGTTTAACGAATAAAACTTTGGCTAAATTAGCGAGGCGTGTTTTTTTAGCATTTCCGAATGCCATGCCTGCGGGAAAAAAACTTCAAGTAATAGGCAATCCGATCCGTCGGGAAATCGCTGAGATCCATCGATGTAATGAATTAGACCAAAGAGGAAAAATGAAAATTAACCTTCTGGTCATTGGTGGAAGTCGAGGTGCGCGAGTTTTTAATGAGAGTCTACCGCCAATACTGTCGCCGTTGATTAAGTCGAGAAAAATTTCACTTCGTCATCAAAGTGGCAAAGGCAATATAGAAGCAACTCTAAACAAGTATGCTGAAAACGATATACAAAACTCTAATGATTTAAAAGTAGACGAATTTATTAATAATATGAATGATGCTTATCGATGGGCAGATCTAGTTATTTGCCGTGCTGGGGCGTTGACTGTTTCGGAGATCGCTGCGGTTGGAATAGCCGCTATATTTGTACCATTTCCTTATGCGGTTGATGATCATCAAACCAAAAATGCACTTTGGCTGGTTGAGCAGAATGCAGCCATTTTGATAGCCGAAGCGGACTTGAAAAAAGAGCAATCTCAACAACAAATTATTTCGTTGGTTGGGAATTCACAGAAACTGACTGAGATGGCTACACAAGCAAAAAAAGTTGCCTATCTTGACGCAACCAAGTTGCTGACCGATGCGTGCGAATTATTATTGGAGGAAGTGGCATGACCAATAAGAGTAATGGCCATTCAAATGATTTTATTGCCAGCGTTCCAGAGATGAGAAGGATCCGACGGATTCATTTTATAGGTATCGGTGGCGCAGGCATGTGCGGCATTGCCGAGGTTTTGATCAATCAGGGCTACATTGTGACTGGTTCTGATCCGGTGGACGGAACAACTACTCAAAGACTAAAAAAGTTAGGCGCAGAGATTTTCCATCAACATACTGCCAATAACATTCTTGGGGTTGATGTCGTTGTAGCAAGTACCGCAATTTCTAATGAAAATGTGGAAATAGAAGCGGCCCGATCACGTCGTATACCAGTGGTTCCGCGAGCCGAAATGTTGGCAGAGTTAATGCGATTCCGTCACGGTGTAGCGGTTGCAGGCACTCATGGTAAAACCACTACTACCAGTTTACTGGCAACTGTTTTTGCCGAAGCTGGTCTTGACCCGACCTATGTTATTGGTGGTTTGCTCAATCGACTGGGAGCGAATGCTAAATTGGGTAAGAGTCGATATTTTATCGCTGAAGCGGATGAAAGTGACGCATCTTTTTTGCATTTGCAGCCGATGGTTTCAGTAGTAACCAATATCGATCGAGATCACATGGATACCTACGGTGGTGATTTTGAAAATGTAAAAAAAACCTTTATTGAATTTATCCATAATCTGCCGTTTTATGGAATAGCAATTTTGTGTGGCGATGATGAAGCGATTAAACAAATTATTCCATCGTTAATGCGGCCATATGTGACTTATGGATTTTCTGAAGGTAGCGACTATCAGGCAATCGAGGTTGTTCAAAAAGGTGTGGTCAGTCGATTCAAAATAAAGCGTAAAGGTAAACCCGGATTGATTGACATTACTCTCAATATGCCCGGCCGACATAACGTTTTAAATTCATTAGCCGCATTTGCTGTTGCCAATGAAGATGGTGTCAAAGCGGCGGTGATTGCTGAAGCCCTAAAAACTTTCGCTGGCATTGGAAGACGATTCCAAAGTTACGGCCAATTTGCTACCAGCAAGGGACAACTTGAACTGGTCGATGATTATGGTCATCACCCGACAGAAATTCAAGCGACCATCGATGCGGTGCGAAATGGATGGCAAGAGAATCGATTGGTGATGGTTTTTCAACCACATCGATATACCAGAACAAGAGATCTCTATGATGATTTTGCCCATGTTTTAGCAAAGGTTGATGTTTTGATCATTATGCAGGTTTATCCTGCTGGTGAAGCGCCTATTGTAGGTGCCGATAGCCGGTCGCTTTGTCGTACCATTCGCCAGCATGGTGGGTTGGATCCAATCTTTGTTGAAGATCCAAATAACCTTAAATCAGCATTGGCGGCCATTGCTCAAGATGGCGATTTGATTGTTACTCAAGGCGCTGGAAACGTCGGTGGATTGGCTGCTAACTGGGCGGAAGAAAATATGCAATTTATTAATCAGAATACGAAGCAGGAATAATTTAAGAAAATCTAATGAAGCAAATATCTAATAAATTCGATTATGGCAAGGTTGCGGTCCTGATGGGCGGTAATAGTGCTGAGCGTGATATTTCTTTATTGTCGGGCAATGCTATTCTTAATGGGTTGCTTGCCAGCGGCATAGATGCGATGAAAATAGATACTAAAGAAGCGGTCTATCAAGCGTTGTTCGATAATAAGATTGAGCGTGCCTTTATTGCATTACACGGTAGAGATGGAGAGGATGGAGTCATTCAAGGATTTTTACGAATGCTGAATATTCCTTTTACCGGCAGCGATACTGCCAGTTCAAGCCTTGCAATGAATAAGCTGTTATGTAAAAAAATCTGGTTACAAATGGGGCTTGATACAGCGGAATTTGCGGAACTTGATTCTCAGCATAAGCTGGGGGTAGAGGAAGCTGCCAAGATCGTGGATAAATTGGGAGAGCAATTATTTGTAAAACCTATCCGCGAAGGTTCAAGTGTCGGTATGTCGAAAGTTAATGGGTATGAAGAACTAGTCATTGCAGTGAAAAAAGCGCAGCAATATGACTCGGTTTTAATCGAAAAATTTATTGATGGTCGGGAGTACACCGTCGGCATTTTAAACGGCAAAGCACTGCCGAGCATAAGTATGGTCACTCCGAATGAATTTTATGATTTTGACGCAAAATATAATTCTAAGATGACAGAATATTTTTGCCCAAGTGGCCTCGATTCTAAAGATGAACAAGCTCTGCAAAATATGGCGCTGTCGGCATTTGATGCACTGGGTTGTTCAGGATGGGGGCGAATTGATTTTATAAGAGACATGAATAGCGGGACATTCATGCTGTTGGAAGCTAACACGGTGCCCGGCATGACAGAAACATCACTAGTTCCCAAAGCTGCTAAATCAGTAGGAATTAGTTTTTCGGAGCTAGTGAAGAGCATCTTGGATACGAGTTTTTCGCCTAATAGAAATTCATTGGGGGAGCCCTCGTGAGTAAAAAAATGGCAGTAAAAACCGTTTCCAAAAAAACCAAAAAACGACTACAGATTGGTATGCCTAGATATTTCAAACCAGCACCTAAATTGATTTTGATATTGGGCTTGTTGTTTGGGGGAGGCGTGTTAGTCATAAAGACTCCGGGTGTATTGTCCAATATCTGGCCGATAGAAAAAATCGCGATAGTGGGAGAGGTCGAACACCTTCAACAATCACAGCTAGCCAGAATTTTATCGGCAAAAGAATTTTCCGGCATGTTATCGGTTGACTTACAACGGTTGCGGAGTCAAGTGATCCAACTACCTTGGATAAAAGATGTGCAGATCAGAAAAGTCTGGCCAGATACTTTAAGCTTTTCGGTTGAAGAGTATCAACCAATTGCGCAAATCAACCAAAGTTATTTGATTGATGAAGGTGTGTTGATTGAGCGAGGTGACTACATTCCAAGGCAAGCTATTTTGATACTGAAAATAGATGATTTGCAAATGGAACAAGAACCTGACTTGTTGATTTTGTTAGAAAAGTTACAACAAATTCAAATTGAGCTGGCTAAACATCAGCTAGATATCGAGCAACTAAAAATAAGTGAAAGCAACAGTTGGTCAATACAGATAGAGAATAAGTTTTTAATAAAAGTAGGACGAAAGCAACAGTTAGAAAGAATTGAAAAGTTGGTTCAGATCTATACGGTCATTGAAAACAAAAATGAGCTGGAGAGTATCGATTTGAGATACAGCAATGGGCTGGCGGTGAGTTTCGCCAATAAGTTGTCAGAAACTAAAAACGGATAACTAAAGAGTCGATAAATTATGTCAAAAACAATCGAAAAAAAATTGATCGTCGGATTGGATATTGGAACATCCAAAGTCGTTGCTATTGTGGGTGAAATTAGTCATGAAGGAACAACCGATATTATCGGAATTGGCAGTCACCCCTCCAACGGGCTCAAAAAAGGTGTGGTGGTTAACATCGAGTCCACTGTGCAATCTATTCAACGTGCGGTTGAAGAAGCCGAGTTAATGGCGGGTTGTCAAATTCATTCAGTCTTTGCAGGGATTGCGGGCAGCCACATTCGAAGCTTAAATTCCCACGGTATCGTGGCTATCAGAGATAGTGAAGTCAATTCGGCCGATGTAGAACGAGTGATAGACGCTGCCAAAGCTGTGGCGATCCCGGCGGACCAGAGAATTTTACATATTTTGCCGCAAGAATTTATTATCGACCATCAAGAAGGCATTCGAGAGCCTGTCGGAATGTCCGGGGTTCGCCTGGAAGCAAAAGTACATATGGTGACTGGCGCCGTAAGTGCCGCGCAAAATATTGTTAAATGTATCCGTCGATGCGGCTTGGAAGTCGATGACATTATTTTAGAACAATTGGCTTCCAGTTATTCAGTATTAACGGATGATGAAAAAGAGCTTGGGGTCTGCATTGTTGATATTGGTGGAGGCACTACCGACATTGCAATCTTTACCGAAGGGGCGATCCGACATACAGCTGTAATCCCGATCGCAGGCGATCAGGTGACCAACGATATTGCAGTCGCTCTTAGAACGCCGACCCAGCACGCAGAGGATATAAAAATCAAATATGCTTGCGCGCTGAGACAGTTGACCTCTTTGGAGGACACTATTGAAGTTCCGGGGGTGGGCGACCGAGAGCCTAAAAGGATGTCCCGACAAACGTTAGCAGAAGTGGTTGAACCTCGATATGAAGAATTATTTACCCTGATCCAGGCCGAACTAAGACGGAGTGGCTTCGAAGAAGTGATACCGGCAGGCATTGTACTAACTGGCGGTTCTTCCAAAATGGAAGGACTGATTGAATTGGCCGAAGAAGTGTTTCATATGCCGGTGAGATTAGGTCTACCACAAGGTATCAGCGGATTAGTGGACGTGGTTAAAAATCCAATTCACGCGACGGGCGTTGGACTGTTACTTTACGGTCAACAACAGAATGTTCACAGTAATTCGTTTGAAGAAAAAAAGCTCACTTTGGGCAGTATGTTTAGTCGAATGAAAAATTGGTTTAGTGGTTTTTAATTCAGAACGATTAGGGTTACGGGCTACAGATTTAAGAGTTTAAGAGTTTAAGAGTTTAATTTGAAATCTATATCTGTTCAGGTTGCCTCTAAAATTCGTCAGATCAAGGCAAAAAAATGTGAGCATACTCGATTATGTGACCATTTTTAAACGAAGAAATGGCGAATTTTAGAGGTGAGCTGAACAGATATAAAATTGGCAACCTAGAAGGGGAATGTTATGTCTAATATGTTTGAACTAGTGGATAGCGTGCGAAACAATGCCGTTATAAAAGTAATTGGTGTCGGCGGAGGCGGAGGCAATGCAGTTGAGCATATGCTAAGGGCCAACGTGGATGGGGTGGAATTTATTTGCGCCAATACAGACGCGCAAGCATTGAATCGCTCCTCCGTGAGGACTTCAATCCAAATTGGTGGTGCAATTACTAAAGGATTGGGGGCTGGTGCCGATCCAGAAATTGGTCGTCAGGCCGCGTTAGAGGATCGTGAAAGAATTGTCGATATTCTAAACGATACCGATATGGTGTTTATCACCGCCGGTATGGGCGGCGGTACCGGAACCGGCGCTGCGCCAGTTATCGCTGAAATTGCAAAGGAAATGGGCGTTTTGACCGTTGCAGTTGTGACTAAACCATTCTTTTTCGAAATGAAAAAGCGGATGGCTGTAGCCGAGACAGGGATAGAAAATCTTCGACAGCATGTGGATTCATTGATTATAGTGCCTAATGACAAAGTTTTAAGTGTGATGAAAGGCAAGAAACTCACTGAAGCTTTTAAGGCCGCGAACGATGTTTTGCATGGTGCGGTGCAGGGAATTGCCGAATTAATGACTTGTCCTGGCCTTATTAATGTCGATTTTGCCGACGTACGAACGGTGATGTCAGAAAAAGGCATGTCAATGATGGGTAACGGCGTTGGTACCGGAGAAGATCGTGCCATTAAGGCGGCTGAACTAGCTGTTTCCAGTCCACTACTTGAAGATGTGGATTTAAGCGGAGCAAAAGGTATTTTGGTCAATATTACCTCCGGTGAAGATATGAGTATCGATGAGTTCTCCGAAGTGGGTAGTGTCGTACAGGATTTCGCTGCTGAAGACGCCACCGTAGTGATCGGAACTGCGATAGATCCGGAACTTAAAGATGAAATCAGAGTCACTGTGGTGGCGACAGGTATTGGTCAGGTGAGTCAACCTATCGCACAGGTAAAAGTAGACAACACTAAAAAAGCTGACGGCAGTAATGATTACGCTACATTGCAGCGGCCTACGGTTTTACGAAAGCAGGCTGCTCAACCTAAGCATGCGGTTGGCAGTGATATGGACTACCTGGATATTCCAGCATTTTTGAGAAAACAAGCAGACTAGAATACTACTGCCAGGTGACAAGATTTTAGTTTCTGGAATCTTGCACTTAAAGGACGTTCTAGGTTTGATATTTAGTCGTCAGTTTGACTTGGTCCCCTTCATTCAGGTTGAACTGTCGACGTTGTTCAAATATCGAACAATTTATGATGTTATGTTGGTTTAGTTTGTGGTAATATTCACAAATTGAGACGCAGACTCATCCGATGAGTTGCTAACAGATTGAAAAAGCTACATAAAAGTTAAAATTGTCTAGGCCAAAAAGGAAGATTGTGTCTAATCGATATTTCGTTTTTGGAGAAAATCTCTGTCATGATAAGACAACGTACCTTGAAGACCGCCATTCGAGCCACTGGTGTAGGTTTACACACTGGCAAGAAAGTTTATCTAACATTACGTCCCGCCGCAGTCGATACCGGAATTATTTTTCGTAGAGTCGATTTAGATCCAGTCGTTGAAATATTTGCAAAACCAGAAAATGTCGGAGACACTTCTTTGTCTACCTGCTTGACTAATGGTGATGTCAGAGTATCAACGGTTGAACATTTGTTAGCTGCTATGGCTGGTTTGGGAATTGATAACGCTATTATCGACGTATCGGCACCTGAAGTGCCAATAATGGACGGCAGCGCCGGCCCTTTTGTTTTCTTATTACAATCGGCAGGTGTTGAATTACAGCATAAAGCCAAAAAATTCATTCGAATAAAAAAACGTATCGAAGTATCAGATGGTGACAAGAAGGCCATTTTTGAGCCATTTGATGGATTTAAAGTGTCGTTCGGGATCGATTTTGACCACCCAGTATTTCAAAAGAGCGCTAATTTTTCTGTAGTCGATTTTTCGGCGACTTCATTTGTAAAAGAAATAAGTCGTGCTAGAACCTTTGGTTTTATGAATGATATCGAGTATTTACGATCGAAAAACCTGGTACAAGGTGGCAGTATGGACAACGCTATTGTGTTGGATGAATACCGAGTGCTAAATGAAGATGGCTTGCGCTACGATGACGAATTTGTAAAACACAAAATCCTAGACGCCATCGGAGATTTGTACTTGTTGGGCAATAGTCTGGTAGGCGCTTTTACTGGCGTAAAATCTGGCCATGCGCTTAATAATCTGTTGTTAAGGGCGCTAGTAGCTGATGAAGAAGCTTGGGAAGTGGTGACATTTGAAGATAACGACGCCGCGCCTATTTCCTACATCATGAAACCTGGATTGGCCGTATAAAAGATTGATAGCAACGACAAATCTTGATAAGAACCGGGCAATGCTCGGTTTTTTGCCGATCAAATTGTCAGTTTTGATTAAAGAACTATTGCGGTTGGACGATAAGTTCAATGTTGGCGAGGCCGATAAAGCCATTTTGCCTAAAATAGGAAATTAAGTCAGGAAGTTGAAAACGGAGCTTATTCGCCCAGACTGGACTGTCTACTGCAATCACTAATGTACTTTTACGAATGTTTACTACCCGGCAATGTTGTGAAAGTAATGGATTAATAGTTTGATGTAAGCTATTGTTAATAGTCTTGATTTTGGTTAACTGATCCATCAAAGCTTTAATGTCACCTTGTGGTTGGTTGATTAGATGGTTAACAGTTTTTGGTCTTTTTGCAGCCATAGTTTGCAGCCATAGTTTGTAGCCATAGATAGTAGACCTCGATTAGAGGACTTTGTTTAGACACTGGAATTCTACCATTCTTTTTTAGAGATAGTGAGAATTCGATAATTAACAATAATAAAAACTTTAAGAATTTGAAGATAGATATAATATGAGTATTACAATTCTAAAACGATCCTCGCAAGGTATGCGAAGCGTCAAATTAAATAATGGATTTTTATACACAATAACCTTTTTCCTAATTGCATTACCTATTGCAGCCGGAGTAAGTGGTTACTACTATGCTACTACTCTCGATAAAGCAGCTAAAGTTGAACAGATCACGATAGATAACTGGCAAGTCGAAATTCAAGATCAATGGCGAGAGTTGGAAGCAGCAAAACAATCTTCCCAACAACAAATTAATGCTTTAACCGCTAGACTGGGCATGATCCAGGCTCATGTAAGACGCTTAGACGCGGCTGGCGAACGGATCTTATCCATTGCCGGTATCGATGCGAGTGAATTTAATTTTGGCAATTCTCCGGCAATTGGTGGGCCAGAAAAACTCTCCGATATTGCACCCAATTCTGAAAATGATTTGGATTCGTCTTTTGACCAAGTGAATATTTCTTTGCAATCCCGCGAACAGCAGTTAAAAGTACTCGAATCGCTATTAATGGACAAACATATGGGGGTTGAGCGATATATATCTGGCAGGCCGACGACTAAAGGTTGGCTCTCTTCTTTTTACGGTGAGAGAAACGACCCTTTTACAGGTAAACCCGCTTGGCATGCCGGAATCGATTTTGCCGGAACTGAAGGTGATAAAGTGATTGCGACCGCAGCCGGAGTCGTATCCTGGGTGGGCAAACGTTCAGGTTATGGATTATTGATTGAAATTAATCACGGTGACGGTCTGGTGACAAGATACGGACACAATAAAGAAGTCGTGGTTGAAAAAGGTGCTGTGGTAAAAAAGGGACAGACCATCTCGAAGATGGGGAATACCGGGCGTTCGACCGGTGCCCATGTTCACTATGAAGTGATCAAAAATGGCAGACCGACCAATCCCACCCGCTATGTGAATCGTCGTACTAAGAGTTAGAGCTTTCAACTCGTAACTTCTGAAGGTTAGGTTTTAATCTGGCGCCCCCGTCAGTCTGTTGCTCCGGTGTTAATTTACCGTTACCTCGAGAAGCTTGCTCTTCGTTCTGCTCTTGTCATTTCTTTTCTACGGGGTAAATAAATAAACCGATTTAAGGAATTTAAGTAATCAACAAGAGTCATTTATGGACAAGGCTATTCCGAAACACAATGATGAGCAATACCAGGCAACTATTTTGGCAATTGATCATGATGGCGATGTTTTAGCATTGCTTGATAGCGAATTATCAGAAGAGGGCTATCGTGTTTTGTTGGCAAGAGATGGTGCTGCTGGATTAGATTTATTAGCAAGAGAAGAGGTTGATCTAGTTCTACTCGATATCCTAATGCCGGAAATGTCAGGGCCTCAGGTATTAAGGAGTATCAAACAAAATAAACAATCTAAAATTATTCCAGTCATTATGCTTTCGGCCTCAGAACAATCTCAGGACATAGTATCCGCATTAGATTTGGGTGCCGATGATTATGTTGCTAAACCCTATATTCCGGAGGTATTGTTTGCCAGGATCAGAACGTCACTGAGATTGTTAGAAAAAAGCCGCGAATTGGAAAAAATGGCCTCGGTTGATTTTTTAACTGGATTATACAATCGCCGCCAGTTCTATCGTTTATCTAATATGGCAATTAACAAAAATACTAGAAACAAGTCCTGGCTAACTATTGCACTAATGGATATCGATTATTTCAAGAATGTTAATGATACCTATGGTCACGATGTAGGGGATAGAGTTTTAGTCGAATTTTCCAGATTGCTATCAGAATATTTTAGAGGATACGACATTATTGGGCGAATTGGTGGTGAAGAGTTTTGTGTCTGTTTGCCAGATACCGACAGCAAAAAAGGCTACCAAGCCTGTGAACGATTTAGAAAACTAGTTGCCGCAAATACTGTTCAGATAGAGATCGATGGCAAGTTTATTGATTTAAATACCAACGTCAGTATCGGTATTACTAGTGTCAAACAAGAAGCTGAACTGGAATCATTGATCAAACAAGCCGACAGCGCTCTTTACTCTGCGAAAAACAGTGGCAGAAATAAAGTTTGCGAATATAAGTCGGCCTAACCGAAAAGTTAGCCAAATAAAAGTAAATTCAAAAAAGAGTCCGTATTCAGAATTTACTTTCTCAATGTCGCTAAATTTAGCGTAAACCTTAGACTATTCCGAATTGTTTTAATGGCAATCGTCGATATCGTTTGCCGCTGGCGTTGTAGATTGCGTTGCATAACGCTGGCGCAAATGGTGGAACCCCCGGTTCTCCCACTCCAGCTGGCGGATGCTCGCTGCTAATAATGTCCACATTAACCTCTGGCACCTGTCCAATTTTGGCTAACTGATAATCGTGAAAATTACTTTGTTCAACAATGCCTTTATCAGCCGTAATTTCACCATAATAGGCGATTGAGGTTGAGAATATGGCGGCACCTTCCATTTGCGAACGGACCCGATCGGGATTAATTACTTTACCTGCATCAACGGCGTAATAAACCTTTTCAATTTGTACTTTATTATTATTCATTGAGACTTCGACCACGGTTGCAACATAACTGCAAAAACTACGATGTACCGCAATACCCACACCATGACCTTTCGCCAATTTGTTTCCCCAACCCGCATTTTTTGCCACCACATTGATGACGTTTTTTAAACGCGCAGTATCAATCGGGAAATCATCCAAGCTTTCATCATAATTACTATATTTACATTTATCTTTGCTCAGATCAATATGCTGATCCTTACCGATCAGTGACAACAAATAATCTTTTGAATCGACGCCCGAATGTACTGCCATTTCATCTGCAAAAGAACAAGCGGCAAAGGCATTGTTGATATTAGTGACGGAGCGGATCCAGCCAATTCTCATAAAAGTATCACTCTCACCATTGGTTACTTTAATATTGGCAAGATCGTATGGCATATCCACCTGACCTAAATTGGCACTGCCCGCTTGTTTAGCATCGGGATTAAAAGTTGCGGCAATTGGATGATTGACCATGCCATGATACCAGCCAGTTGGTTTTCCATTTTTGTCAAAACTGGCCGAGAGTTTTTGATAGCTTGGCGAGTGGTAATAACCGTGTTGAATTTCATCCTCTCGGGTCCACAATACTTTAACGGGCAGCTTTGTTTCATTGGCAAGATAGACTGCTTCAGAAACATAGTCAGGTTTCGATTTTCGGCCGAAGGCTCCGCCTAATAACGTCACGTTGATCCTTACCGAAGAAGCCTTGCGTTTGGGGATATCCATAACCGACATTGCGTTTTGCTGTGCTGATTGCGGGGTTTGAGTACAGGTCCAGACATCAACGCCATCATTGGTGACTATGGCAGTTGCGGCGGGCGGTTCCATGGTAGCGTGTGCTAAACCAGCAACATGATAATCGTGACTGATTACCTGATCGGCCGCTTGCCTGGCTTTATCCCAATCACCTCTATTTCTTACGGTGTGTGGCGGATTTTCCAGCGCCTTGATAAAATTATTTTCGTAATCTCTGGTATTGTAGCTGCTGTTTTTACCGTGCTCCCAATCAATCACCAGTTTCTCTCGGCCTTGTATCGCCGCCCAGGTATTGTCGGCGATGACGGCAATACCTCCCAACATATTAAATACCGCGGGAGCCGATAGTGGCGGCATTTCTACGACCTTGATCACCCCTGGTACTTTAAGAGTTTCACTGGCATCATAAGATTTCACTTTGCCGAATAATACCGGAGGTCTGGCGATGACCGAATATTTCATTCCCTCTAGCTCGACATCATATCCGTAAGTCGCTTTTCCGGTGACTATCTCCTTAGCATCAATAATTTTAATATTATCTTTGCCAACATAACGATGTTCAGCTTCAGTTTTTAGTTTCAAGGATCCTTTATCGGGAACCGGCAATTTTGCTGCGATTTCCACCAACTTTGAAAAATCCAACGTTTGTGAACTTCCCGCTAATTTTGCCTGATGATTGTATATAGTCACCTGTTCAGGTTTAACTGTCCAAACTTGGGCGGCAGCAGTTTGTAACATGGTTCGAGCGGTTGCTCCTGCTTGTTTTAAACGATAATAAAATCGTCTGACGCTTCGAGAACCATCGGTATTCTGGCTGCCATATTTAGCGTCACCCAATGCCTGTTTTACAACCACCCGATCCCAATCACATTCCATTTCATCTGCTACTAATAAAGGCAGTGAACTTCGAATGCCTTGTCCCATTTCTGAGCGATGAGAAATAATAGTTACCGTGCCTTCTTTATCCATGGAAATAAAAACATCGGGAGAAAATTCATCGCTATTTTCGACTGGATTATTTGTACAAGATACCTGAATACCAATGAGCAAACCTGAACCCGCCAACCCCGCACCTTTGATAAATCCCCGTCGGCTAATATTTTTTATGACGCTCGTCTCTTTACTTTCGTGGCTAAGAGATCCTTCAGTTTCATTGGGTATTACACCGATTTTATTGAGAAAGTTCATCCTATTTTACCTCTCTGGCGAGTTTGGCGGCTTGATGGATCGCCGAACGAATTCGAGGGTAAGTCCCACATCGGCATAAATTTCCAGCCATTGCCTGATCGATATCTTCATCTGAAGGTTGTGGTTTTTTATCGAGCAAGGAAGCCGCGGACATGATTTGGCCGCTTTGGCAGTAACCACATTGAGGAACATTTAAATTCATCCAGGCCTGTTGTAAAGGATGGTCAGCATTGTTGGATAAACCTTCGATGGTGGTGATCTTTTTACCCACTGCGGCCGATACCGGGAATACACATGAGCGGGTGGCTTCACCGTCGATATGAACGGTGCAGGCTCCGCAGAGCCCTATTCCGCAACCATACTTGCTGCCGGTTAATTTAATGATGTCGCGTAATGCCCATAATAGTGGCATTTCTGGCGACACATCGAGTTGGTGTTTTTTATTGTTTATGGTGAGTTCAATCATCGTTGTTCTCCATTTTGTATAAACTAATTCTTACGAAAATATTCGTTAAATACTTTCAGGTCATTCTCAGTATCCAAATCAAACGCGGCATTTTCTGACAAAACAGTCATCACATTTTGGTGATTTTTCCTTAAAATATCCCGCGCTCCTTGTTCCTTTAACTCCATCAGCGAACTGAAATATCGCTGAGGAAATATTGCTGGCGCTCCTTCTATGAGTTTATTGTATTTTCTATCGAAATATTGGCTGGCAATTATTTTATCCGGCTTATTTTGCCATTGCTTAACGAGCGGACCTAATTCAGTCATTGTTAACCGGTACTGATCACATAATAAAATCATTACCGCATCAACCTTCTCAATAAAAAAATCAACCCCACAAGCTATTGAGCTACCCATACCGACTCGCCAATTTTCATTAATTAATATTTTACAGCTTGAAGGGTCCAAATTTGATGCCAATCTGTCGGCTTCATAACCGAGAATACACACCGAATACCCGCTTAATCCTTCTGCAATACTAACAGTTCGTTGTAATAAGCTAATTCCAGATATTTCAAGCAACTGCTTCGCCTGCCCCAAACGTGAGGAATTACCTGCGGCAATGATTATAATTCCAAGTTTTTTTTCAGACGATATTTTCATCGAGTAGGATCTCGATAACAAAAGCCAACTTGTTTATCGTTCATCACTGCTTGGATCTCACTAACAATTGCCAGCGCAATCGTTTCCGGTGTGTCGGCTCCTATGTCTAAACCGATCGGACCAAAAACTCTGCCTTCCTGAAGTCTAAAACTTGTGCCATATTGCTCCAGTAGTTTGTCTCGTCTTTTCCTCGGACCTAGTAAGCCAATATATGAAATAGGGCTTTCAATTAATCGAGCCAGATAAGATAGGTCGCGCTCAAATTGATGGCTCATTATAATGACGCTATCAAAACCTTGTAGATCAAAATCTTTCCAGTTACTACGTTTAACAAGCTGAACACTGTTGGAAAAAGGAAATTTATTTTCATTAGCGTAATTTTGACGATGATCAATGACCGTTGTTTTCCAACCGATCTGATGGGCGATTGCCGTGACCGGTGGTACGTCTGGCGAGCCACCACAAACTAATAAATGGTGGGGCGCTTTTAATGGGATACAAAGTAGATTGTTAGATTCCGTTGTTTTTCGATTGGCACTCGATTGTTCTTCAAAACGGAAATGATAATTTTTATTTTGATCGATGCTTAAATTCAAACTGGTTCCATTATTCAGTCTTTTTAGATTGGAAAAAAAATCGTAATGCTGTCTGTTCGCAGGCAAATATTTCAATAATATACTCACTTCGCCATCGCAACCCAGTCCCATACCCCATAACATGTCCGACTCATCACGCATATTGTACTCAAGGATTTGATTTTTTTGTTGTGAGAATACCGATTCACAATGTACTAAAATGTCCCCCTCTAAGCAGCCACCGCTTAATAATCCCCAGTAGTTCAATTTTGTATCAACCAACATCATCGCGCCGGATTTTCGGTAAGTGGAACCGCCGGTATCAATAATGATCGCTACGATGTAATCCTGGTGTTGGTCAAAATTGTCTAGCGCCTGCAAGATACTACGCATTTGTTGTCAAACCTTTGTATTCGTCTATTGGCGAGTTCATCGCCTCTATGGCGGTTTGCCATGGCAATAATGCACAATTGATTCTGCTCGGATACTGGCTTATGGGTTGTAATATTTTGAGTTCTTGGTGGGGTGTATCGATGTTGTCCGCCAATGGTCTAAGAGCAACTAGTAATTGCTGATAAAAAAGCTCAAGAGCGGTTAGATCTTTTTGCTTGGAAATTTTACACATGATTGAGGCGGAGGCGGTACAAATAGCGCAGCAGTCGCTTTCAAATGCGATATCGTCAATAATATTTTCCCTTATCTGCAGTGTGATACTAATTTCATCACCACAGCTGGCATTGTAACCATCAGAGCAATGGGTCACACAAATTCTTCGGTTTAGGCCGATTGGTTTTGAATAATGAGATTTTAAGGCTGTCTGGTAGAGGTTATCCATCACTAGGCATCGTTCCTTTCTTGTTTCGCATTATTCTATGGTACCAGTAAGTCTATGGTGGCAATAAGGTTATCGCTAATAGCAAATGGTTGCAAATTGTAAACAGATAATTTTTGTTGTAATTTAAAGCAAATTGGCACGTCAGTAGATTAACAATGTTTATTAATTCAGGAAATCTTAGATGTCAGTAAAAAAATATTTTGTAGCATTATCGCTTGTTATATTAATGGTTAACGGATGTAACGCAGAAACTCAATCACAGCCACCGAAAGATACTGTTGTTCAACCAAGCCGTGTTTATCAGGGCACAGATTGGACGCTGAATAATTTGGCTGGTGAGACGATTACTTTGTCCGATTATCAGGGAAGGCCCACCCTTTTGATATTTTGGGCGACCTGGTGTCCTTATTGTAAAAAGCTATTGCCAGGGATCGCTGAGCTAAATGATAAATACGAGAGTCAGGGATTAAAAGTGTTGGCAGTTAATATTAAAGAAGATTGGAAGCCAGAAGTTTACTGGCGAAATTTCGGTTACAAGTTTGACACTGTTTTAGAGGGCGATGAAGTGGCAAAAATATATGGCGTCAAAGGAACGCCGGGCATTGTGTTTATCGCTCCCTCAGGAAAAGTATTAGGGGTTAAGTCCTTTTCCGATCCTCGCCATCCCTTGTTGGAAAGGTTCGCCAAAGAAGGGATAGCGATGATGGATAAAACTTCAACCCACAGCCCGCACTAACAATAATCAGAATAGGGGTTTTCCTGACTGAATGAGAGTTGCTTTTCAAACTTAGATAATTCTATACCCTTATCAGTCATCACTAAATCATCTTTGGTCATGACCTCTGAACCAAAATGATATATGGCTTTGAAGTCGCCGTTAATCACCGATTCATCATAGCGCTTGGCCGCTAGCACTACTTTTTCATTTAAAAGGTGATATTGGGCAATTCTGGCAGACCCATATTTATTTTCAAGCATTTCCATGGTGGTTTGCGGGCTAAGGATCAGGCCGGTTGCATTGTTTCCACCAAAGCCCTTTGAATTAATTACGGCTGCTTTCATTTGGTTGCCTTTTTCACCAACATTAGTGTGATCAATACAAAATTTCAAGTTAGAATCAAAGACATCATCGGCAATATTATCAATGGTATTTATTCCCGGAATAATGCCGTATTCCCAGACGCCCAGTGTAGCGGCCAGTTGATCACCACCCGCGGGCCCCATCGAGTGACCGACATAGGATTTTATTGCCGCCACTTTCCAGTCTGCAATTTCAAAAGTTTTGGCAACTTCATTCAAAATATGAGATTCGGTTACCCGATTTTGAGGTGTGCCAGTTCCATGGGCCTGTGCATATGTTTGTTTGATGCCATCTTTTCCTAAGATATTTTTGGCCAGTGACATGGCTTTAGCAACGGTCAAATAGTTTCCGATACCCGGCGATGAAATTGATTTTTTATTCGCGTCGGCGTTTACAAATACATCGGGCACTGATGCGTAAATTGTTGCGCCTAATTCGAGCGCCAATTCATCATCCATAATCACAAAAAATTGAGCCGCTTCGCCCACCGTAAACCCTGCATTTTTAGCAAATGGACGACTCGCGCGGCGGTTGTCCACAATATCGGTTCCATCAAGTTCGGCCAGTTGCGCATCTTCTGATAAAGCGCCCATGGCTTTAAAACCTTCGATCACTTCTGGCTCAATTGGTGCTTCTGCGCCGCCAATAATAACCACTCTTGATAGGCCTGATTGAATATCGCCAATACCTTGTCTCAAATTATATAAAAAGGTCGCACAAGCGCCTAAATTTGTTCCGGTCGAACCAACGCTATTGATCATATAACTATTAATAAAATCGGCAGGCATTTGAGAAAGCATTAATGGCATTTGTTTGGAGCTCACACGTCCGCCTTTTAGCCAGGCTTGCTGCAAGCCCTGTCCACCAAATTCATCTAATTGACCAATGGCAGAACCGGCGTAAACCGATACTTGATCCGGTTCAATATGCCTCAGTATTTCTTCCCATTCGATGCCAATCGATTGCAGAGCATCGGATGCTCCGAAAACCGTTAGCTGAAGACCTCTTGGCTGATTTCTAGAAGTATATAAAATCGAGGGATCAAATCCTGTAGGTAATTGTCCTGCGCTAGTCACCGCTAAGCGGTGTTTTTCTGGGATCATGACTTCCAGCTCGCCATCTATCGTCACGTTTAAACGGCCTTTACCCAATTCTTCTATTTTCCAATTGTCTGGAATATGTTTTGGTAGCTGCCTCTGGCTAATTTGAAAGTGAATGGTTTCCGCATTAGATTTCAAGACCGCCTTTTTATGAATATTGATTTCATCTAAATCAAACGTCTGTTTTTCAATTTTTCGGATCAATGTCTGCTCAAGCAACGTTTCCTTAGCCGTATCTTGCGGTTGGTTAGTTAAGGAAGCCAAACCTTTAAACATGGGCGCCGTATCGGATTCGGGCAAGGCATCATGCACCATTCTTCGATAAGCGTGATGAAAAGAACTACGACCAGCGGCGTTAATACCACCAAAACCAACAATAACGGGTAACTTTTTCATAAATACTTCTCTTGTAAACAAAACTTAGAACTTACTCAATTTGGATTAGATTACGATTTAGTATTAACCTGACCTAAACGCTATTTGCGCACACGGTGATTTATGAGCCAAAAACCCTAATACACCTGCGAACTTTAATCTGGGCGCCAGTATAGTGGTAAAACTGAAATGGTTATAGGATAATACAGCCATCAATTTGTATTAACGAGCCGGAGGCGAAGTGCATCCATCACTGTTTATTTGCTATCCAAGGGCATTATTGACCGGGTTAAGTCTGCCAATGGAAATGATCAGCTCGGCAAGGTCCATCGCCAGGATCCATCATGGCAACAGAACTAAATGGGAATGCATGGTTGTTTCTTCTTCTTTAGTAACAGATACTCCCATTCAGCTGACCAATGGCATCAAAATACTGGCAAACTACAACCTTAATACCGCGCCAAACGGGCATACTATCTTTGTGCCTCCTATTTGGGGCAAGCCAGATGTGGTGATTGCCAAAAATCCAAGGTTAATCGATTGGTTGCGACAGCAACATCAACTCGATACTCAAATCGTAGCCACTGGGACCGGTGTTTGTTTATTGGCGCACGCCGGTCTACTAGATAATAAAGTGGCGACTACTCATTGGTATTATTTTGATGAGTTTGAAAAAAGATATCCCAAAGTTAATCTTCAAAGACAGCACTTTATCACCCAGGATGGCTCGATTACCTGTACCGGTAGCATTAATGCGTTGGTTGATTTAACCCTTTACTTTATCGAGAATCACTATGGTAAAGATGTTAGTCAAATTATTGAACAGCATTACAGTCATGAAATTAATCGTACTTACGATAAACCCTGGTATGCCAAAGGAGCGAGTCGTCATCCTGATGAAGGCATTGTCGAAGTTCAGCAGTGGATGCAAATGCACTATTCGCAAACATTTGATCTTAAGTCGCTTAGCGAAATGGCCAATATGAGTAGTCGAAATTTCTCCAGGCGCTTTAAAAGTGCAGTAGGCAGGTCACCTTTGGCTTATGGAGTGGATTTAAAAATTAAAGCCGCGCAAGACTTACTCAAAGAAACAAACCTTAATCATCAGGATATTGCTGACCATTTAGGCTACAAAGACAATGCCTTTTTTGCCAGACAGTTTAAGCAGAAAACCAAGCTTACACCGGGCGAATATCGAGAAATGGTCAGGGGTAAATTGTTTGATATCAATTGAATCTTAGATCAGAAGATACTAATATGACCGGCCTATAGCTATCATTTATTACTTGAGATGTGTATGAACCGAAAAATCCAGATACTCTTAATCAGCCTTCTGGCGTTTATCAGTACCCCCTCTTTTGCCGCCAAAAATTCCGATAATCGCGCCGCCGCTGTCATTGACAATCAAATTATTACCTATCAACAGGTTGTTGACAATATCGCAGACAAACTCTACGAAGCAGAAATGAAGGTTTATGAAGTTAAACTTAATCAGCTAAATAGCATGTTATTAATGCGATTGATTGAATCCAATCCTTTAAGTAAAGGACTAAAGCCGCAGGAGTTTCTGGATAAATTTGTGATTAAATCACGAGCAATAAGTGAAAATGATATTCAGTTATTTATTAAATCTAAACAGATCCCTCAGGAGCAAATCAATCCAGAATTAAAAGAAAAAGTGCGCAGCTATCTTCAAACTGAAAATGCTCGAAAAGCGGTTTCAAAATGGTTCGCGATTCAAAGTAAGGAGCACGGTGTAGTGGTTAATCTTGCCAAACCGCAACGACCTAGATTAAAGGTTCCAATTGGAGACTCACCCACCTTAGGCAATGAAAACGCTGAAATCACAATAATCGAATATTCTGATTTTCAATGCCCCTATTGCGCCGCGGCCGAAAGCACCATTAAGCGATTGCAAAAAGACTATCCTGGAAAAATTAAACTGGTTTACAAAAATTTTCCTCTTGGATTTCACGGAGAAGCGTTCAGTGCAGCCGAAGCAGGGTTGTGTGCCCACGAGCAATCTAATGACTATTTTTGGCAATTACATGACTTGATGTTTGCAGACCCTAAAGGCCTTAAACGTGCAGGATTAAAAAGTAAGGCAACAAAATTAGGTTTAGATGCCGCTAAATTTGAACAGTGTATGGATAGTAAGAAATATTTTAGCCAAGTCAATCGAGATATCGCGGAAGGTCAAAGGTTTGGAGTCAATTCCACACCTATTTTCTTTATTAATGGAATTGTAGTAAGAGGCAATAAAGATTATAAAGAATTTACTGATATTATTGATGCGGAGTTAAGTGAGTAAAAAAAATCAACAAAATCCTAAAATTATTTTTAGGATTTTGTTGTATCATTTTTTATGTAGATACGATTGTTTTTAGCTCCACAGCCAGCCAAATATCCCACCAGTAACCAGTGCATATACGAAACCATCAAACATAAATTTAAAAGTGGTTTTCCAGCTACGGCTATACCAAACCGAATTCTGAATTAACGCTAATGCATATCCACCAAAAGCAGCCGTACCCACCATGCGCATAACCGACAAGTATTCAGCATCGGCGGCTAAAGAATTGACAGCGATATAAGCTGAAAACATCCCAACAATCAATGAATAAATAAACCAGTTCAACAAATTCTTGCCCATCGCGAAAGGGCCTTTAGGCATTGCGGTTATCATGCCAACGGGGCCCTGATTCATTTTTTGCTGTAATTCCTCAGATTGCATATCTTTAGTACCACTGCAAAAGGGGAACATGTATTCACCCGGCGGAATATCGAGAGCGCCGACATCTTTTAGAAACTGATCTTCATTTGGTAACTTCGAAAAATTGCTACTGTGGTAACCGAGCAACATATGAATAACTGAACTTACAATAAATACAGCAACAGCCGAAAGCAGTATTGGTAGCCATAGAGAGAGAATTATCATTGTTTTTTTCCTTATTATTTAGACAAACGTTATGCTTGCCAATAGCCTGTTTATAAACGCGCACAGATGATGATAACGACCTTTGCAGTTAAAATCAAAAAGGCCTTATCTCTTGACGATGATTGATTCCGTATTATGTGAGAGAACCGTCAGCGCTCATTTTTTCAACTAGTGAGTAATTTTTGCCGTTATTGCTTTGTTGGAATCTGTATATTGATCTAGTAGTGGGATAAATTATCCCAGAATTTGGCTAACACCTTTTAAACCTTCTATCAAAGCATCAATATCTTGCGAATCAGTGTAAAGTCCCAGAGACGCTCTAACACAATGCTTGACGCCGATAGCGTTTAAACAAGGTTGAGCGCAATGATGTCCAGCCCTCACTGCGATTTGACTGTCAGATAAAATCGAAGCAATGTCATGACAGTGAATTTGCCCTGAAGGGTTAGATCCAGAAAAACCGAGGCTCGAATGAAAACTGATTAAACTTTTACTGCTTGGGTGAGAAAGAATTTGATAGTCGCCCAATTGGTTAAAACTTGCTAGTAAATAAGCATAAAGCTTTTTTTCATATTCTATAATATTTTCTATGCCTATTTGATTAACATAATCCAGAGCGGCAGAAAGTCCCACCAGCGAAACTAAGTTAGCACTACCGGCTTCCAGTTTAGTGATCCCTTTAGTCAGCAAGTAACCGCTTGCGCTAGTTTTGTTAACGATACCGCCGCCAAGCAGTAACGGTTCTATCGAGTCAGGTTGCCGACAATAAAGTACGCCGCTTCCGCCTGGAGCGTATAATTTGTGCCCGGAAAATGCGTAAAAATCACAGCCTAGCTCGGCTAGCTTTATTTTTGTATGGGAAACCGCTTGCGCGCCATCGATCAGGGTTTTTACCGACGCCAGTTTCGCCTGCTGGATAAAAAATTCAACCGGAGGGTGGTTGCCTAAGACATTGGATCCATGGGTAAAAGCGAACAGTTGACAGCGATCTGCTAGAAATTGTTGTAAACGGCTTAAATCAAATTCACCATTTTGGGAGAGCGGTAAAATATTCAACCTGGCTCCTGTTTGTTGACACAACCTTTGCCAGGGGAGCAAGTTTGAATGATGTTCCATTTCACTTACCAATATAGAATCTTTATCGGTGAGAGTGCTGCGCAAGTTTGAAGCGACCAAATTGATTGATTCGGTCGTGCTTTTGGTGAATGCTATTTGCTCTTCATCAGCACCGACAAATTCAGCAACTTTCAAACGACAGGCCTGTAAAACACGACTGGCATTTTCACTCATACGATGAAGGCCGCGACCCGGATTTCCGTGACCATTAGCTAAATAGTCATTAAGCGCCTGAATCACAGATTGAGGAACCTGGCAGGTAGCGGCAGAATCTAAATAACTGACCGGTTTTCCGGCTAATGCTGGAAAATCTGCTTTCCATGGAGAATCTATGTTCATTGTCATTCGGCTTTTTTTGAAACTTGATATGGGAGAAATTTGTCCCCATGTTAATCCAAATCGTGACAAACCGACAATTATTAACGGGATGCTCCTTCAACGGCTACCCGATACGGCTTTTGGACTAGAGTTAAAAGGGCGAACAAGGTACAATTCCGCGATTAAATCTATTGCAAATGAACAATAAATGACCAGTTTTTAGCCTCTATTCGCTAATCCGGTCAATAAATAACCACTTTTAACCTTGATTACTTCAGGTTCAAACAAATTAGGTAGTTTTATCCATGTTTGGAAACGTCTTAACAAAAGTATTTGGCAGTCGAAATCAACGACTGATTAAGCAAATGAACAAACGGGTTGTTGCTATCAACGCGTTTTCCGATCCCGTCAAAGCTCTATCAGATGAAGAATTAACTGCCTCAACTCAAAAATTTCGTGAACGATTAGAGCAGGGCGAAACACTTGAAGATATTCTGAACGAAGCCTTTGCGGTGGTTCGTGAAGCTGGTGAGCGAGTACTTAATATGCGCCATTTTGACGTTCAGTTGATAGGCGGTATGGTGCTCAATAACGGCAAAATTGCTGAAATGAAAACTGGTGAAGGTAAAACCTTGGTGGCAACTTTGGCGGCTTATTTAAATGCATTGTCCGGTGAAGGCGTGCATATTATTACCGTGAATGATTATTTGGCACAACGTGATTCCGATTGGATGGGACCTTTGTATGAATTTTTAGGTTTGAGCGTTGGCGTTATTCTCTCTGGTCAAGATACCGAAACAAAACGAGCGGCTTATGCTTGTGATATTACTTTTGGTACCAATAACGAATATGGTTTTGATTATTTGCGCGACAACATGGCGTTCTCAATCGAAGAGAAAGTTCAAAGATCACTCAACTACGCCATCATCGATGAAGTGGATTCTATCCTGATTGATGAAGCAAGAACCCCGCTAATTATTTCTGGTGCAGTAGAAGATAGCTCGGAAATGTATCGTGCTATCGACAAACTCATCCCAAGTCTGGAGCTTCAAACCGACGAAGAAGATCAGGAGAGCGGCGATTATTCGGTTGATGAAAAAGCGAAACAGGTTCATCTAAGTGAACGTGGCCAGGAAAAAGTTGAAGTCTTATTACTTGAAAATAAGTTATTGGCTGAAGGACAAAACCTGTATAGCGCTCAATCGATTTCTTTGTTACATCACATTAATGCAGCACTTCGCGCCCATGTTTTATTTAAAAAAGATGTCGATTATATTGTTGCCAACAATGAAGTGGTGATCGTCGATGAACATACTGGACGCACCATGCCCGGGCGACGTTGGTCAGACGGTTTACATCAGGCGGTTGAAGCTAAAGAAGGGGTTAACATTCAAAACGAAAGCCAAACCTTGGCGTCGATTACTTTCCAGAACTTATTCAGACTTTATGACAAGCTTTCTGGCATGACCGGAACTGCCGATACTGAAGCTTTCGAACTCAATCAAATTTATGGTCTGGAAGTTGTGGTTATGCCAACTAATAGAGCGATGTTAAGAAATGATCTTGGCGATTTGATTTTTTTAACCAAACAAGAAAAATACCTCGCTATTATCGAAGATATACTGGAAAGACGTGAAGCCGGACAACCCATTTTAGTGGGTACCGCGTCAGTTGAATCGTCAGAAATTTTGTCCAAAGTGCTTAACGATAAAAAAATCAAACATCAGGTTCTTAACGCCAAGTTTCATGAAAAAGAAGCGGATATTATTGCCCAGGCCGGTCGTCCCGGTAATGTGACAATTGCAACTAATATGGCGGGTCGTGGTACCGATATCGTTTTAGGTGGTAGTTTACAGGCCGATTTAGATAAATTAAAGAAACCAAGTGATACCCAAGTTGAAAAATTAACAGCCGAATGGAAAGAGCGTCATAAGACGGTAATTGATGCAGGTGGTTTAGCCATCATTGGTACTGAACGACATGAATCTCGGCGTATCGATAACCAGCTTCGAGGTCGTTCTGGTCGTCAGGGTGATCCAGGAGTCAGTCGTTTCTATCTTTCATTGGAAGATGATTTGATGCGGATATTCGCCTCGGATCGTATGGCGAGTATGATGCAAAAAATGGGTTGGGAAGAAGGGGAAGCCATTGAGCATAAATGGGTTTCTCGTGCCATAGAAAACGCCCAAAAGAAAGTGGAAACTCGCAATTTTGATATTCGTAAAAACTTGCTTGAATATGATGATGTGGCCAATGATCAGCGTAAAGTTATTTACGAACAGCGATCTGAATTGATGTGCACTGAAGATGTATCTGAAACCATCAACTCTTTAAGAGCGGACGTGGTTAATACGGTTATCAATCAGTATATTCCACCTCAGAGTATTGACGACATGTGGGATATTGGAGGATTGGAAGAACGACTGAAATCTGAATTCTTAATTGAACTACCGATAAGAAAATGGCTTGATGATGACGATAATTTACACGAAGAACCTTTGCGCGAAAAGATTCTCAGCTGTTTAGTCGATGAATATACTGCAAAGGAACAGCAGGTTGGTGAAATCGTTATACGTCATTTTGAGAAATCAGTGATGCTACAAAATCTGGATAGTCACTGGAAAGAACATCTGGCGTCAATGGATCACCTGCGACAGGGAATTGGTCTTAGAAGTTACGCCCAAAAAAATCCAAAGCAGGAATATAAGCGTGAAGCATTTGAGCTGTTTTTTGAAATGCTAGAAAATATCAAATTTGATGTGATTACCATTCTTGCAAAAGTTCAAGTCAAAGATCCCGAAGATGTGGATGCCGTTGAAGAGCAAAGAAGAAGAGAAGCGCAAGCCAGTCAGGTGACTTATCAACATGATGAAGGTTCAGCCATGCCAGAACAGCAACAGGCCGAAGCAGAAGCGCATACCCCTTACACTCGAGAAGGGCAAAAGGTAGGTCGTAATGAGCCCTGTCCTTGTGGTTCAGGTAAAAAATATAAGCAGTGTCATGGGAAGTTGGCTTAGAATTAAGGGAGGAGAAAGGTGCTAGGAAAAGAACCTAGAACCTAGAACCTATTCCAATGATAAACGTCGCTGCAGGAATTATTCTTAAGGGCAATAAGGTCCTTGTCGCCAAACGCCCAAACGATAAACATCAAGGCGGCCTTTGGGAATTTCCTGGCGGTAAGATGGAAAAGGACGAGTCTCCCTTTCAAGCTTTAGTCAGAGAGCTAAAAGAAGAATTAGGTATCAGGATTAAGGACGCTCGTCCATTGAAAGATCTGAACTACCAATATTCCGACAAGAAAGTGCGTCTATTTTTCTTTACTATCAATTCATTCGAGGGCCAGGCCAAAGGCCTCGAAGGACAGCAAATTCAATGGGTCGAGTTACAAAAATTACATTTGTTAGAATTTCCAGCGGCCAATCAGGTTATTGTAAATTTATTGCAGCATGGAAATTACTAATCACTCGAAACGAAGAGGTGAACATGTCTCTATTTGATATATTGACATATTTTCACTATTTCCCCAATAATCTTTGATTTATCTGACCAGTCGTCTATATTAATTGTGGACAATGCGTATTATTCCGTCGCAAAGCGAGTGACTTTTTTGTTTGAAGCATTTTGAACCAATCTTACTCATTGCTTAATAGAAGGAATATTGTAAAAAATACGCGATAAAATAAATTTTGCAGGATGACAGAATGAATTGTCAATGAATTCAAGTGCCTTAAAATCTCTACCATCACAAATTTTGGAATCTAATTCCAGTGATGAAATTGTTGCCGTTTCCGAACTAATAGCAGATTTAAAGATATCTGAGTTGGCGGGGGTTATTTTTTTCTGTTCCGCTCATTATGATCTAGAAATACTAACCTCGGCTTTGAACAGTCATTTTGATTGTCCATTGATAGGTTGTACTACCGCTGGGGAAATCGCAGGTAAATATAAATCAGACAGTATTGTCGCGTTAGCATTTTCCAATAAAACATTTGTTCTACATCCCCTCTTAATTGAAAACCTACAAACATTCGATCTGGCAGACTCAATGCAGTTGGCGAATACGGTAGAAAGACAGTTGCAATATTCTGCCCGTCTCTCAGCTGAGAACATGTTTGGTTTTCTACTTTCGGATGGGTTGTCTTTAAAAGAAGAAAATCTGATCGCCAGGCTTAGTCAGTCTTTTGATTCAATCGATATTTTCGGTGGTTCTGCAGGCGATAATTTAGAATTCGGTCAAACCTTTGTTTTTTACAATGGACAATTTTATTCAAATGCGGCAGTGCTGACAATTTTTGAATTGAAAGATGATTTTTGCCTTTTCAAGACCCAACATTTTGTCGCGACCAGCAAAGAGTTAATTACCACGGAAGTTGATTTCGAAAAACGAATTGTCAAAGAAATTAATGGCCAACCCGCTGCGATAGCCTATGCCAATATTAATGGTCTAAACAGCGATTCATTGACGAGTATGGATTTTGCGATGTATCCACTGATGATTAATCTATCTGATGAATGGTATATTCGATCTATCGCCAATGTTTATCCAGACAAGAGTCTTCAGTTTTATTGCGCCATTGATGACGGGCTTCCTTTAAGTGTTGCCGAGGGGCATGATATGCTGACACGACTTGAAGAGTGCACCGAAGGAATAATCGATAAGTTTGAAGAGATCTATTTCACTTTGGGCTGTGATTGTATTTTGAGACGCCTAGAAAATATCAATAAAAATAAGTTAGGCGATTTTGACAGTATATTCTCCAAACTTAAATTTATTGGCTTTAATAGTTATGGGGAGCAATTTAACGGCGTCCATTTTAATCAAACCATGGCCGGCGTAGTTGTTGGCAAGTTGCGACATGAATAGTTCTTCTGATAGTCAATCATTAACTCAATCCAGAGTCGCTAAACTAGAGCTAGATTTGGCTGAGTTAAATCAAAAATTCATTCAGCAGGAAAAGATATCTCAAGCACTATTAAAGCGAGTAAAAATAAACCTAAATCAACAGACAAACGCGAGTGAGCTTTTCGAGCACAACGCGGTATTGGTACAAGAAATAAAAGAGACGAAAAAACAACTCTATGCTCAGGCAGAGGCTTCACAAAAAATATTCTATCTAGCCAGGCATGATGCGTTGACAGGTTTAGTTAATCGTCACGAATTCGAGAGTCTGTTAAAACAAGCGGTCCTATCAGTAAAAGATACGAGAGAGAAACATGCACTGTGTCTTTTTGACCTTGATCAATTTAAAGTAGTTAATGATACCTCCGGTCATATGGCTGGTGATGAAATGTTAAAACAACTCTCGGAATTATTGCGCAAGAAAGTCAATGACAGTGGTGTTTTGGCTCGGCTTGGTGGTGACGAATTTGGACTCCTTCTTAAAAATCGTACACTGTTTCAAGTAAAAAAAATAGTGCAGGATATCTTGGTGATGATTGATGAATTTCGATTCTCCTGGGAGGAAAAAACATTTAGCGTCAGCGTTAGTGCGGGTATTGCTATGATCGATAAAGACACCACTTCGCATACAGAAAACTTAAAGCAAGCTGATATAGCTTGTTACGCGGCAAAGGACGCCGGTCGAAATCGTTTGAATGTGTACAACGACAAAGATGAGACTTTATCCGAGCAAAGCGATCAAATGCTTTGGGTACCAAAAATCACTGAAGCCCTTGAAGAAAACCGTTTTCGATTATTCGCACAGGAAATCAGGCCAACCTCAAAATTCATGAATCATTGTGATTACGAGATTTTAGTTCGATTGCAAGAAGAAGACGGCACTATGGTTCCTCCGGGGGCATTTCTACCGACAGCCGAAAGATATAACTTGATTACAAAAATTGACTATTGGGTTATTGACCAAGTTTTTAGCTGGCTTGCAAAAAATGCTCAAAAAATTAATCCTCACAGTCATTTTTCAATTAATTTATCGGGGCAATCGCTGGGCGACACCCGAGTCTTAGATTATCTTTGCGAATTATTGGAGTCAAATATCGTCAACCCGTCCAGCATACATTTTGAGGTCACTGAAACAATGGCCATCGCTAATCTTAAAATAGCTAATCAGTTTATTAAAACGATTAAGAAGTATGGATGTGGTTTTTCGTTGGACGATTTTGGCAGTGGTTTATCCTCGTTTGGTTATTTAAAAAACTTGGCAGTCGATACATTAAAAATCGATGGGATTTTTGTTCGTGATATCCTTGACGATCCCATTGATGCCGCTATGGTTAATTCCATAAATGCCATTGGACATGTTATGGGATTAAAGACGATTGCAGAATTTGTTGAAAGCCAGGAAATTGCTGATAAGTTAATTGAGATTGGAGTCGATTATTTACAAGGCTACGGGATCGCTAAACCGGTACCAATCGACGACATTCTTTGAGTGAAGTTTTGATCGTTCAATTTTTATCCATAATTGCCTTGTTTTGCATTATTTGATTACGATCGGGAGTGATATCAAAGCAATAGTTCTGGGTTCCTTTCCAACTGATATTGGTCACCCTGCCATTTTTATTGTAGGTGACAATCCGACTACAAACATCATCTGTTCCTCCCAGGTCAAATAAAGAAAGCCCGAAACCGATAGAGCTATTTCTGGAATAGGAACCTGAACCAACGCTAATTGCGGCATTACCCGGAGTACTTTCCTTATTGAGCCATTCGGCATAAAAAGTACCATTAATTTCCTGCTTTTTAGAAGGTACTCCCCAATATTTGATCACGCCTTCAATATTGGCATTTTTCCATGCGTTAACTCTGTTATCAACTTGTTCCGTTGGAATACTAGTACAGGCAGTCAAGAACAAACACAAGGCAACAAGGCAAATTTGACGGATTTTGTAAAATTTATTAATCATGATTTATCCTTATAAACAAATTGTCTGGGCTAAGACTTTGATCTTTAGTAGAATAGCGTCCAATCTTAGCAGCTATCTATTTAAACATCGATGATCGAGTCCACATCAATTAGAGAAAGAATTAAAGACCTTCAAGGGCGTAAAGATACGCTTAGGGGGTATCTTTGACTATGATATTAAAAAAGAACGACTTGTCGAGGTAGAGCGAGAGCTAGAACTGCCGGATGTCTGGAACGAACCAGCAAGGGCACAGGCGCTTGGAAAAGAGCGATCAGAGCTGGAAATTGTAGTTTCCACCATTGATAAACTGGACGAAGGCCTAGCGGATTCTGATGATTTACTGATGATGGCGGTAGAGGAGGACGATCAGGTAAGTGTTGATGAACTGGTCGCTGAACTGAACGACTTAGATGAACATTTGGCTAAATTGGAATTTCGAAGAATGTTTTGCGGTGAGATGGATGCGGAAAACGCCTATATCGATATTCAGTCAGGCTCTGGCGGAACTGAAGCGCAAGATTGGGCAGATATGTTATTAAGAATGTATTTGCGTTGGTGCGAAAGCCGCGGATTTAAGGCCGATATTATAGAATTGTCCGATGGTGAAGTCGCCGGTATTAAAAGTGCGACAATTCAAGTTAAAGGTGAGTATGCTTTTGGATGGCTTCGGACCGAAACTGGCGTTCACCGGCTAGTTAGAAAATCGCCTTTCGATTCAGGCAGCCGACGGCACACCAGTTTTGCCAGCGTATTTTGTTATCCGGAAGTGAAAGACGATATTGAGATTGATATTAATCCAGCAGATTTAAGGATTGATACCTATCGGGCAAGTGGCGCCGGTGGTCAGCACGTCAACAAAACGGATTCGGCGGTACGAATTACCCATTTGCCGACCAATGCGGTGGTTCAGTGTCAAAATGACCGCTCTCAACACAAGAATAAAGATCAAGCGATGAAGCTACTGAAAGCCAAATTGTATGAACTGGAAATGCAACAACAAAATGCGGATAAACAGGTTATGGAAGATGCCAAGTCTGATATAGGTTGGGGTAGTCAAATTCGTTCTTATGTTTTGGATCAATCAAGAATAAAGGATTTAAGGACAGGATATGAATCCACAAATACCCAGGCCGTTTTGGATGGTGATTTGGATGGGTTTATTGAAGAGAGTTTGAAAGCAGGGTTGTAAAATATAGGTGCTAGGTGCTAGGTGCTAGGTGCTAGGTGCTAGGACTTTATAGGTTAGATTAGGCAGTCTTTAAGACCGTAATCCGAAATTTAGTAGAATTGAGACCGATGGTGGATTACGAGCAAAAACAACGCTCTAATCCACCCTACATGAAAATTTAGAAACTAAGATTTAAAAACGAGCGTATATCAAACTATGAGTAACCAAGAAAATACAGAATTGCAAATAGAAGACAATAAACTGATCGCAGAGCGAAAAGAAAAGTTGGCTTCTATTCGTGAAAATTGTCCATCTAATGGGCACCCTAATCATTTTAAACCAGAAAACTATGCGCAAGATCTCATTAATGAGTTCGGCGATAAAGACAAAGAAACCATATTGGAAATGAATCACATTGTTAGCATTGCTGGTCGGGTGATGGCAAAGCGGGGACCCTTTTTTGTCATTCAGGATATGACTGGAAAGATTCAGGCTTACGCCAGCAAAGAGGCGCAAAAAGAAATCAAGTCCAAATGGAGCGGTATTGATATAGGCGATATTATAGGCGTCAAAGGTCAGTTGAAACTATCTGGCAAAGGCGATTTGTTTGTCGGCATGGATGAATATCATTTGTTAACCAAGTCTCTGCGACCATTGCCGGAAAAACATGCTGGCTTAAAAGATCAAGAAATCAAATATCGACAAAGATACGTTGATCTAATCGTTAATCAGGAAACCCGTAATAATTTTCATATCCGAAGCAAAGTGATAGAGGGTATTCGCCGATTTTTAGTTGAACGAAATTTCATGGAAGTTGAAACGCCAATGCTTCAAGTGATCCCTGGCGGCGCAGTAGCGAAACCATTTGTCACTCATCACAATGCCATGGATATCGATATGTATTTACGTATCGCGCCTGAGCTATATCTTAAACGCTTGGTTGTGGGCGGATTCGATCGCGTTTTTGAAATTAATCGTAATTTTAGAAATGAAGGATTATCCACCCGTCACAATCCGGAATTTACCATGTTAGAATTTTACCACGCCTATGCGGATTTCAATGACTTGATGAATCTAACCGAGGATATGATCCGCTATGTAGCACAAGATGTTTTGGGCACAACAACGGTCACCAATACTGTAAAAGATGCTGACGGTAATGTTACCGATAGTGTTGACTATGATTTTGGTGCGAGTTTCGAGCGAATTTCAATGGTTGATGCGATTTTAAAATATAATCCGGAGTTTGACGAAAATGTTTTCAGAAATCCAGAGAAAAATTTCGAAAAAATCCGCGAATATGCAAAACAGGTTCATGTAAAAGAGCCGGCCGTAGATGGTATTTGGGGACCAGGAAAATACATTTGTGAAATATTTGAAGAAACAGCAGAGCACCTACTAATTCAACCAACTTTTATCACAGAGTACCCTTGGGAAGTTTCACCACTTGCCAGACGTAATGATGAAAATTCGTTTATTACCGATCGATTCGAATTTTTTGTAGGTGGCCGTGAAATCGCCAATGGATTTTCCGAGTTAAATGACGCGGAAGATCAAGCGGCGCGATTTAGAAAGCAAGTGGAAGAAAAAGATGCCGGTGATGATGAAGCAATGCATTTTGATGATGACTATATCAATGCTTTGGAATATGGTTTGCCGCCGACTGCCGGTGAGGGCATAGGAATCGATCGGTTAGTGATGTTGTTTACTGATTCACCAACCATTAAAGATGTAATTTTATTTCCTCATATGAAACCTCAAGGTTAGATTGTCAATAAACATTCCCCGGCAGAGTATTTTGCAGTTGTAGGTTAGTCTAAAGTCTGACCTACAACATATTGCGCAGCGACTTACAGGGAAAACAGCTACGGGGAAGTACACCCAAAACTTCAACTAAATATTGACCAATCCTTAGCTTCAAGTTTGTCCAATTGTTCCTCAGTTAATGCTTGATGAGAGTTAATAAAACCAACGGTTTTTGAATTGTACTCTGGATGCCCCAGTAAAATACAGCCAACAACTGTTTTGTCATGGATGACTACCTTTTGATATTTATCTTTATTGCGTATCACAAATTCTTGGTCGTTTTCATCGGCGATAAATTTCCCCATCGAGGTTAGTTCAACGCCGGCCACTTTTAGTCCAGTCGCTATCGGCTTGGCTTGATAGGCCTGATCGCCCCCCAAAGCATTAATGGCAGCAATACGACCTTGCTCAACTGCTATCGGCCAAAGTCCTGGCAACTTACCCTGGCTTGTTTCCAGTTGGGCAATATCGCCGGCAGCGTAAATATGTTTAATGCTGGTACGCAAATGATCATCAACAATTAACCCTTGTTCATGTTTAAGATTATTTTTTTCGGAGAGTTTCTTATTCGCGGTGATGCCTGCCGCAACCAATGCCAAATCGACCGACAATGTTTCTCCGGTTTTTAATTTGATCTCTCTAATTCGATTAAGCGATGAATTGTCATCATCATATTCTCCAATGACGGACTGTATTTCAGCATTATAGATAATGATGATCCCCAGCGCTGCAAGGTAGCGGTGTAGAATGTTTGCCGCACTGGCATCTAACTGACGAGTGAGTAGTTGATTGGATCTTTCTAACACCGTCACTTTTACGCCAACCTGGGTAAAAGCATAAGCAACTTCGAGCCCCAATAATCCGCCGCCCGCGACAACCACTTTTTTACAATGATGTTCCTGTAAATAGGTTCTAATACCCATGCCATCTTCTGCCGTTCGAAGCGAGAAACAACCCCTAATATTCCAGTTATTAATTTCTGGAATTCTGGCGCTGCTACCTGTAGTAATGATCAATCTGTCGTAGTTGATGCTTTCATTGGTTCCAAGTTCGACCAGTTGTTTAATGCAATCGATCGAGCGAACTTGAGTATTTAACCACTGTTGAATATTGCGAGTTTTATACCAATCATCGGGCATTAAAATTAAATTTTGCAGGGCGGTCTTGTTGTAGATCAACTTGGAGATGGCCATGCGGTTGTACAGCGGATATTTTTCCTCGCCTATCAAATGAATTTTGCAGTTTTTATGATGGCGACGAATAAAATCTGCGGCGGTAACTCCTGCGATACCATTGCCAATGATTACCACCGAATGAATATTTTCATCCTCTTCGAAATCGAGATCTTCGATGGGTTGCTCGATCGATGATGGATCCAGATTAATCGAAATATTATTGACGGCTTTGACGCAACAAGCCATCCTGACCCCGGTTTTGTAACCTAATCTTTCCAGAGTCTGACTCTCTTCTGCCGATTTTTCATCTAGCGAATCCTCGCCTTCTAAAATCGCCACAGGATCTGCTCCACAGGCGCCCATTCGACAACCGGCATTAATCTTGTGGCCATTAGATTCGAGTAAATCCAGCAAGGTCATATCAGGTTTGGCAACTAATTGCTGGCCGCTTGGTTGAACTTCAATAATGGCATTGCCAGATTGTTTGGCACCATGTTTCTTGAGATGATGAATGCTGGCAACTTTTGTTTGCGGTTTATCGGCAAAGGCCTGAGACAAAAATAGATTTTCCTTGGCAAAAGTTTTCCGTAACCAGTAAAGGGAGTATAAAAGAATACTTGAGCGAAATATCCAAATCCATAAATCGGAAATATTCATACCCGTTAAGCTAGTTGTTGTGTTCTGCAAAATCAGGCTGGCATACCAATAAAAAATATTGATCGAAATCATTGCAAAAATGGCCGTATTTTTAGCGGGCGAAAGTTTTAATAGTGTTTCCAGTGCATGATAAGCACCAATGCCAATCAGGCAATAGAGTCCAAATTGAAAATATAATTGGTAAAACGGAATTTGTGAGCTATAACTTTCGCCAAAGTACGCCAGTAATAATCCTGGCATTAATCCAGCCACAAAGCGTCTATCACCTCTAAGAACAGGGTCAGAATCGTACAGATCGGCCAAATAAGCGACTTGAGGATTAAAGTCGAAACAGTTTTTGGTGCAACCGACACAGGGTTTGCAGTGACTATTATTAATTTCGATAGAGGGGGTTTGGCCGTAGAGTCTTTCTACCGGCAATATCGGACAAAAATTACTGCACCAGCCGCTTCTTCCTTTAAAAAATATTCCACCAATAAATGCCAGTGATATGATTGTTACAAGGGCTATGGCGAGTGCAATTGCGTCATTATTGAGAATAATTTTTCGAAGAGGAACGACAATGAATAAAATAGACATACCAATTACTCCGGCATATCGTTTTAACTTGGCAGGAACTTCTTTTGCGAGCGTAAAGTTAAGTTTTCGTGGGATTTGATTGGCCATGGATAGCGGGCACATATTACGCCACAGTCCGGGGGCTATCCAAAAGATGAGTGGTAGGATCGGCACAGCCAAACCCCAAAATACCGCTAACATCTGATCGGGAAAATAGATAAGACAGAAAATAGTCAGCGCAAATCCTGCTAGAACTATCAGTCTGAGAGTCTGCCAGATCCACTGAGGAATGATTTGCTCTATTTGCATAAAATTAGCAAACATTGGTTTACTGGCAGGGGGCTTATTACCGGTCGATGTTCGGCTTGACTGACTCATTTTTTTTCTTTGGATAAAAAACGGGTGGTATCTCTCAAACGTATTGATAAAATTCTGCCTAAATCCAATGCGACCTGCATTGCCAGAGTAGGGTGTTTTGCGGATAACACCGTAAATGCTTCTCTGTCTAATCGATATAACTCGCCGTTTGAAATCGCTCTTATCGAGGTTGAACGAGGTTGTTTATCCAGAAAGGATTGTTCGCCGATGATAGAACCCGATTCTATGGTGGTTAAGCGCTCCAGTTGTTTTTGGCGTCCTTTTTCTATCAGAACTTCCAATTCGCCCTCAGCAATAAAAGATAACGAATCATCCTTTTCGCCCTTTTGTATTACCCAATCACCAGCATTGAAACGTCTTGTGGAGGTGTAGTCTAGTAATATTTGCCAATCTTCGTCAGTGGCATATTGCAAAAAAACAATTGCGCTTGATTGTTGTTGCTGGTTTTCGCTGGGGTAGATGAAAAAACCGGAAGTATCCATCGATGGTATGCCCTGTATGAAATAAGAGGTTTATGTTCATTAATGCTTTATCTAAATTAACCCAGAACAGCATTTCATTCACAACAATGAGAGGTACGATAACAAAGTCTGATCCTTACCCACTCTCTAATAGAACGAAAATCGATGGAAATTGCGTGTAGCATAGAGTAATGTATATTAATTCAGTTCGTCTTGCAATTTATGTGTTTTATTAACTCGCGTTCTTAATTCTAAATAAAAAACAGAGTAAAAACAGAGTAAAAATAGTGTAGAAAAGTAACTTATGAAACAATCGTCAAAAGATATCGATGAGAGTTTAATCAAGCCCATCCTTGTTGTTGGTCGGTTGGATGCGTTTGAAACTGATATGCAGTCATTGATTTGCCAACATGATTATCAGCTCTTAGATGAGCTTCCTCAAACGCCAGTGTCAACACAATATTCGGTCATTATTTTTTCACCGGGTTATCAATGTAAAACTCTAAACATTCGTTCGGAGAGAAATTATTTTTACCTTTCTTTTTCAGACGAAGCTCAGGGCGATATACAAATCCTCCCACCGTTTACCTACGATCAATTTAAAACAAGTTTAAATTCAGCCTTAAAATATCATCGTGCAAAAATAAATTTAAGGCAGTTTGAGAAACAGCATTTAATTGTTAGCAAAGAAAGGGAAAATCTAAGCGCTATTGGAATTGCGTTAAGCGCAGAAAAAGATTTGGATAAGTTGCTAGGGCTAGTCCTAAAAGAAGGGCGAGCGCTTGGTAAGTGTGAAGGAGCTTCACTTTATCTGATTGAAAAGTCATCACAAGGTGACGACGAATTGGTTTTTAAATTGACCCAAAATAGCAAAATAAGTTTTGATTTTAGAGAAGTTCGATTTCCATTAACAAATTTTTCGCTAGCGGGATACGTTGCCCTCACAGGGGAAATATTAAATATCAGCGATGTCTATAATCTCGGCGATTATTATCCTTTTAGCTTTGATAAAAGTTTTGATGAAAAAATAAGCTATCGCTCAAAAGAGTTATTAGTCCTACCAATGAAAAATCACAAGGGCAAGGTGATAGGGGTTTTACAATTCGTCAACACTTTCGGTCATGATCCGTTGTTTGACCCACTTGAGGATGGAACGTGTAATACATCCACCAGTGATGAAAAACAACAGCCCGGTTTCTCCAAAACCAAACAAGGTCTTTTGGAAGGTTTGGCAAGTCAGGCAGCTGTGTCTATTGACAACAGTCATCTTATTGAAAATATTCAAAATCTGTTTGAAGGTTTTGTTTCTGCATCGGTAAACGCCATTGAATCTCGGGACCCGGTAACAAGCGGTCACTCTTTTCGAGTGGCAGGGCTGACAACAGGGCTGGCAAAAATGCTGGATAAAGAAACTTCCGGCGTGCACAAAAATCTGTCTTTTAATCAGGAGCAGATCAGAGAGATACGTTACGCTTCTCTTTTGCATGACTTTGGAAAAGTTGGGGTTAAAGAGAATGTTTTATTAAAAGCGAATAAATTACATGCTAGTCGCTACCAGTATCTGGAGCTTAAAATAGACTGGCAAAAACAAATATTAGAAAAAAAATATTATCATCAATTATTGCAAGAGGGGCATAAATTCGAGGCGCATAATTTTCTTATTTCAGACATCCGAAAAATGAAATTCGCCAATCATAGTGCTCATCGGGAACTTTTAAAAGAGCTAGATAAATTAGAAAAATACAAGCAGCTATTATTTCAGGCGAATAAACCCAGTTTAATGGAAGAAAGCGTAGCGGAGGAACTCACCCATATGGCCGGATACAATTTAAATCAAGAGTATCCCTTTTCAACTCGCTTGCTTAATGATGCCGATTTTCTATCACTGTCGATATCCAAAGGTAGTTTGACCAATACAGAGAGGCAGGAAATTCAGTCTCATGTTGTCCATACTCAGAAATTTTTAGAAAGAATTCC
>Ga0316205_10000499_pt1 | contig 71474 bp, 71 predicted proteins | sample 3monthpyrite_MG_FD_204941 | JGI IMG/M metagenome (GOLD analysis project Ga0316205, IMG submission 204941) | Microbial mat bacterial communities from mineral coupon in-situ incubated in ocean water Damariscotta River, Maine, United States -... | ecosystem: Environmental > Aquatic > Marine >...
ACCGCCAAAGAGCAAGAAGCCAATGTTAATGATCAGGCAACCTCCATTAATCAAATCATGTCTACAGCAACTGAAATTTCTACAACAAGCAGAGAACTGGCTGAGACAATGGATGAAGTGGCTGATGTTTCTGAACAAACAGCAAAAGCCGCTGTAGAAGGCCAAGATGCATTGGTCAGCATGGAAAAAACCATGCATCAAATGAGTGCTGCCACCGTAACGATTGCTAACAAACTAAGCGTTCTCAACGAGAAAGCTGATAATATCAACACCGTGATTACCACTATTACTAAAGTGGCTGACCAAACAAACTTATTATCACTTAATGCCGCTATCGAGGCAGAAAAAGCTGGAGAATATGGATTAGGTTTTGCAGTGGTCGCTACCGAGATAAGACGTCTGGCTGACCAAACGGCGGTAGCCACCTGGGACATTGAGCAAATGGTGAAAGAAATGCAATCAGCCGTTACCTCCGGTGTGATGGGCATGGATAAGTTTACTGAAGAAGTCTCGCACGGTGTTGATGAGGTCGCCCAAATTGGCCAACAGCTAGCACATATTATTTCACAGGTACAAACACTAACGCCTAATTTCGAGGCAGTAAATCAGGGCATGCAATCACAGTCACACAGTGCTGTGCAAATATCAGAAGGAATGGTACAACTCAATTCTTCTGCTCAACAAACCGTTGATTCCTTGCGCCAATCAACCGCTTCGATTAACGCCTTACGCAATGCGGCCCATGAGTTACAACAGGGTGTATCGAGGTTTAAGGTTAGTTAATAGGAAACTATCCTAAAATATAAATCATGTTATTAGTTAAACTAACTATCGGTAAAGAAGAGTATGCAGTTGAGTCCAGTTGCATTAAAGAAATCATTCCATCGGTAAAATTAAAAAACATTCCCTGTTGTGAGGATTATATTCTAGGCGCGATCAATTACCACGGCTTACCCGTACCAGTCATAGATATTAATATGCTTTGCAACGAATCAGAAACTAAAAACATTCTAACCACAAGAATAATAATCATAGAATGTGGCTACTCAAATATACTAGGCATTAAAGCAGAAAATGTGACCGAAACTATTCGCATTGATGAAGATTCGTTGCAAAGAAGATCAAACAATCAAAGATACACATCTCTATTAGGCCCAGTCTTTGAAGTTAATAACTCATTAATCCAAATACTCGAGTCAGATAAGATATTATCTAAAAGAGCACATGACGATTTATTTAATCGCACCAATGATACTTCTCTTACTGGGGAAATATTATAATGTCCTATATCAAAATCGCCGCACACATCAATGACTCGATAGGACTCAATGTTAACAACATTGGCATGATCACTGTTTCAAACGCTATTGATAGAAGAATGCGTAAATGCAGGATTTCCGAAAAATCTGCCTATCTAAAATTAATAGAAAATAGCCCTGATGAAATGACAGCCTTGACCGAAGCCGTCATAGTTCCTGAAACATGGTTCATGAGAGACATCAAAGCTTATAAAGAAATAGCTAATCACATAAGATTCCTTCGAAGAAATAATATAACAACCATCAGTATACTTTGCATACCGTGCTCTACTGGTGAAGAGCCCTATTCAATAGCCATGCATTTAAGAAAAGCAGGAATCCCTGATTCGTATTATAATATCGACGCTGCTGACATAAGTATTAAATCAATCGAGAAAGCTAAGGCCGGAAGGTATAAAGAGCACTCTTTTAGAAGCATTAAAAATGATTATATTAAAAAAAACTTTACCCTCAATAATGACGAATATGCTATAAGCAATACTTTAAGAGATAAAGTTAATTTTTATCAGGAAAACATTCTATCGCCTTCTTCGACACTGCTAAATAAAAAATACAACATTATCATATGCCAAAACTTATTAATCTATTTTGACTCTACTACCAAAACCAACGCATTCACCTCTTTAAGTAAGATTATTAGTAAAAATGGGATCCTCATTCTGGGCCATGCTGAATCTGCCCGCGAGTCAAACAATCAGTTTTCTTCCAACTCAACGAATAGCAACTCCACCTATAAAAGAGTTAGCAATAAAAAAAATCAAGGCAATACCGTCAAAACAGAAAAAAATGAAAGCCGAGGGGGTTGGCTATTAAAAAGTATCAACTCGCCTCTGTTGGCTAGTCTAACTCTGGTTAAAAAAACAGATAACCATTCAGTTAACCGCGGAACAAATTTAGATAAGCCTATCGAATATTTAGATAACGCTTACAAATATGCTGATCAGGGTAGGTTTGAAGATGCATTGAAAAATTGCAACCTATACTTGAAGCAGAATAAATTTTCGGCAAATGCTTATTACCTAGTAGGAGTAATAAATGATTCAATGGGTTTTTCGCAAAAAGCAACTGCTCATATTAAAAAGGCATTATATCTTGATCCTAACCATCTTAATGCAACCATTCACTTATCGCTCATGGCTGAACAACGTGGTGATTGCAAAGAATCGACATTATTAAGAGAAAGAGCACAAAGAATTCAAGAAAGGAGTCTTTGCAATGAAGCCTAGCATTCATTTAAACGAAGGCGTAGCTACTAGCGAAATATATGACTGCTGGAATGATATAGGAGTATGGCGGAAAGGAAAGAAAAAATGTGAACGCCTTGACGAGGTCATTCACTGCAATAATTGCAAAGTATTTTCCAACTCCGGACGTTCATTGCTGCATAGAGATATTCCAGCTTCCTATTCTGATGAATGGACCAATATAATATCTCATAAAACTGCTTCAGATAAATCTAACTTAAATACTGCTATTCTCTTTAGAATAGAGAAAGAGTGGTACTTAGCGCCAATTTCTATGGTACATGATATAACCATTATCAAAACAATACTCACCATCCCGCATAACATCAACCCACGAATATACGGCCTCACCAATATTCGCGGTGAGATTATGACATGTATGTCACTTTCAAACATATTAGGCATTGACTCTGTCGATGATATTACAAATTCGCAGGCTGTACCAAGGCGAATGCTCATCATCGACAATGGAAATTATAAGGTTACTTTTCCAGTTGATGAAGTAAGAGGAATATCCAAATACATCGACAGTGATGTGAAAACTCAGCATGACACATCAAAGAACATATCTCATAACACGCTATCTGGAATAGTAAAAATTGGTAACTTCCACGCAGGACTAATAGATGCCAATACATTTAAACAAGCTATTAGTAATGCCATAAAATGACGAGCAAACACTACAATCCAAAATTTGATCCAAGTATGTTAGCTTTATTTAAAAATGAAGTGGACACGCATATCAGGGTTTTAACTACTGGCATTTTAAACGCTGAAGCTATCAGTGGTGAAATGAAACCGTCATTGATCGAGTCATTGCTTCGTGCCGCACACTCAATTAAAGGTGCTGCAAAGATGGTAGGCATCGATGATGTAGTGACTATTGCACATGCCCTTGAAGATTGCTTTATAGCAACTCAGAAAGGGCTTATCGGGCTAACTGAGAACCATATTGATATATTTTTGATCAGTATAGACCTAATAAATTCTATTGCGAACAATGATCACATAGAAAACAAAGAAACATTAATATCAAGTACTTCAGAGAAGCTTCTTGATATCAAGAAATCGTCATATACCTTAGAGCCAGACAATAACGATTCGTTCCAATCTAACCATGCAGCTTCGAGTATGTTCCGTAACGATGCAATGACTGTCTTCACTGATATACAAAGCCAGATAGATACATGCCAAATATCATCATGCAACTCTGATCAAATCAACAAATTGCAAGCTGCTATTCTTAGTATTTCGCATGGAGCAAAACTAGCTAAAGTTACCTTAATCGAAAAGCTTTGCGATTCAATGGCGAACTACGTAAACATTTACTCAACCACTGAAATCAAATTCAATGCTGAGTCTGTTAATCATCTAATCCCCGCACTGAGTAGTTTGTACCTCTATCTAAGCAATCCTGAATTTGATCTTGCTGAAGAAAATGACTCTATCCAAGAGCATATTAATAGTTTAGAAGAATATACAACCAATACTAATAATAATGAAATACCAGAGGGTGATGAAGAAATTCTTAACACTGAACCTAATGATGCTACACCAACACCTGTATCTGAGCTATTAGATCAAGGTGAAGACTACACCATCAAAGTTAGCAGTCAACGACTTAGTGTACTCGTTGGGCTCGCTAGCGAAGCACTCGTTGAATCCAGGTGGGTTAGGCAGCATGCTGAATCATTATATTTACTTAAAAAACATCAATCCGAACTTAATGATGATATAGAAAAATTACGAAATGCGATTGATGATAATAAAATTGAAACTGATATCAAGAGTCATTTCGACAGCATTCAATATAGACGTTCTAAGATTAAGGAATTTCTCACAGCAAATATTGAGGAACTTGAGGACTATGATCGACGCCTCGTTCGTGTTGCTACGCGTCTAAGCCATGAAGTACAGCAAACCCGAATGCGACCTTTTTCTGATGCAATACAAGGCCTACCAAGAATGGTTCGTGATCTTGCACGTAGCATGGGAAAGAAAATTCGACTCGATATTTCAGGAAACACAACACAGGTTGATCGCGAAATACTTGAACGAATAGAAACCCCTATCAATCATATTGTTAGAAATGCGATCGATCATGGCATCGAAAATGCCAATAAACGTCAATCTGATGGAAAAAATGAAATTGCTGTTATTAGTATTGAAGCGACCCATGCAATGGGGATGTTATCAATTACTATTAAAGACGATGGTAAAGGCATTGATTATGAAGCATTACGTCAAAAAGTTATTGAAAAAAAGGTTGCCACAGCTGAAGTGGCGACAACACTTAGCAAAACAGAGTTACTTGAGTTTTTATATTTACCTGGTTTCACAACCCGAGATAATGTGACCGACATATCCGGACGTGGTGTTGGATTAGATGTCGTTTACAGTACGATCAATGACATCCGTGGTAAAATTCGTACCAGCTCTGTACAAGGCAAGTACCTTAAAATACAAATGCTACTTCCACTGACGCTGAGTATGGTTAAGTGTTTGTTAGTGAGCATTAATGAACAAGTCTATGCATTCCCTCTTTCACGAATAGACTCTATACATACCCTTCCATTTGATAAAATTGAAGTGCTAGAAGGGAAACAATATTTTTCTCATGACGAACAGAATATTGGTCTTGTTGAGGCTAGTCAGGTGCTTGAAATTTCAGGAGAAATGAAAAGTAGAAATGAAGTTTCGATCATCGTTTTATCTGATTTGAGTCATCGCTATGGTCTCGTTGTTGATAGCTTCCTCGGTGAAAAAGAACTTTCTGTTCACATTCTAGCTGAACATTTAGGAAAAATACGTGACGTCAGTGCCGCAGCCTTACTTGAAAATGGGGAGCCTGTGCTGATTATTGACACTGACGATATGATGCGCTCTATCTCAATGCTTGTTTCTGGAGAATATTTGCAAAGAGTTAGTAATACTGATGCAGGTGAGAGAACTGCTAGTAAACGTGTACTTGTCGTTGATGATTCCATTACTGTACGAGAAGTTGAGAAAAAATTACTCACTTTGCATGGATACCATGTCGACATTGCTATCGATGGAATGGATGCGTTGAATACCATACAAAGTAATCACTACGATCTAGTGGTAACCGATATTGATATGCCTCGAATGAATGGTATTGAGCTTGTCAAAAAAATGAAGGCAAGTCCACAGTTATCAAATACACCGATCATGATCATTTCTTATAAAGATCGTGAAGAAGATAAGAATGCCGGATTGCAAGCAGGTGCAGACTATTACTTAACCAAAGGTAGTTTCCACGATGAGGGCCTCGTTAACGCCGTTATTGATTTAATCGGTGAAGCATAACAAAACTCGCCTACCACCAAATTTAAATGTACCATCGTTATATAGAAAAATGATGATGGATATGAACAATGACTTTTATTGTTACCGAAAGCTGTATCAAATGTAAATACACTGATTGTGTCGAAGTTTGTCCGGTAGATTGCTTTCATGAAGGGCCAAATTTCCTTGTTATTGACCCTGAAGAATGTATTGACTGTACCTTGTGTGTGGCAGAATGCCCTGTCGAAGCTATCTACGATGAAGATGAGCTACCCGATGATCAAACTCACTTTATTCAACTCAATGCAGAACTCGCTGCTCTCTGGCCAGTTATTGATGAAATGAAACCAGCACCTGATGATGCAGACGACTGGAAAGACCATGCGGATAAGCTCAAATACCTAGAGCGTTAACAAGTTCGTTAGCGAAGTGCCTGTAACCGTCTTTGCTCCATAATTTGCGCCAAACGAACAGCCGGTGCATAACCTGGGTATTGAGTGCCATCATCTAAGAAAATGGCTGGTGTTGAGTTAATATTTAGCTCTTTCGCTAATGCTAAATGATCGGCTAGCGGGTTATCACACTCAATGCTCTTAAAGCGTTTACCGCCTTTTGCGTTGGTCATTGCTAACAGTTGGTCATCGGCACACCAGACTGACTCAGCTTTTTTATAGGAGCCTGAGCCCAGCCCAGCTCTGGGAAAGAACAAGTACCTAACTTCAACGCCCTGTTGCGCGAACTGATTCATTTCGTCGTGTAAACGACGACAATAAACACAATCAATATCAGTAAACACTGTGATCGAGAAGCGTTTATTTTTTACCGGATAAATAATCATTTTTTCTTTCGGCATCTTACTAATAATGTTCAGTCTTGCTTCTGCACGTCTATTTTCAGTAATATTCACGTTGCGGCGGATATTGATAATATCGCCTTTCACAGCGTGCTTTCCATCAGCCGTCATGTAGATAAAGCTATCGCCAAAGTCGACTTCATATAACCCAGGTACTGCTGTTTTATTAATAGAGACAAATTTGTCTTGTGGAAATAATTCAGTCATCGTTGTTTTTATTGCGTCAATATCAGCGACTGTAGCATCATCAGCGGAGCTGAATGAGCTAACACACAATAAGGAAATTATGACTAACTGCTGTAAGTACTTCATGTTTTCTAATCTCTGAAATTATTAAACTGCAATGGCATCTCAGTATCTGCATCACGCAACAATGCCATCACTGACTGTAGATCATCTCTCTTTTTACCCGTCACACGAACTTGTTCACCCTGGATGGCGGCTTGAACTTTAAACTTGGCGGATTTAATTTTCTTTACTAAATTGCGCGCTAAATCTTTATCTATCCCTTGCCTAACTGTCACGGTTTGTTTAGCACTGTTTAATGCTTCATCTATTTGGCCTTTTTCCATGCACGAAATATCAATACCTCTTTTAGATATTTTTTGATAAAGCACATCACGCATTTGCTGAAGACGAAATTTGCTGTCTGAGAGTAAGCGTAATTCAGCATCCTTATGCTCAATTTTCGAGTCACTGCCTTTAAAATCAAAGCGGTTACCAATTTCTCTATTGGCCTGATCCACCGCGTTCGTCAGCTCGTGCATGTCTACTTCAGAAACGATATCAAATGACGGCATTGCCCTCTCCTCTTCATTCAGACTCTATTATAGCGGAATTGTTCCTTTTAAGGAGAACTAGCCGCGGGGATGGTGAGCGGCATGTAGTGATTTCAGTCTTTCTCGTGCTACATGGGTGTAAATCTGGGTGGTAGATAGGCTGCTATGGCCAAGCAGTAGCTGAACCACACGCAGATCAGCACCATGATTTAATAAATGGGTGGCAAAAGCGTGGCGCAGCGTATGGGGTGATAATTCTTTCAAAATATTGGCTTTTTTAGCATATCGTTTAATCAGTTGCCAAAAAGCCTGTCGACTCATCGCACTACCCCGCCGGGTAGGGAACAAGGCATCAACCAATCGCCCATTTATTAACTCATTACGTGCTTCTGACATATAGCGTTCTAGCCAATTTACTGCCTCTTCCCCGAGAGGCACCAAACGCTCCTTGCCGCCCTTTCCGGTGACCCGAACTACGCCTTGCTGTAAGTTAATATTAGATACTTCAAGACTAATCAATTCTGTGACCCGCAAACCACTGGCATACAAAATTTCCAACATGGTTCGATCACGCATTCCCAACACTTGTTCAGTGTCGGGCGCTTCTAACAGTGCATCAACTTCATCTTCAGTCATTAGTTTTGGCAATGCAGGGGTTACTTTAGGCGCATCAATCCTGGCACAGGGATCTTCTGAAATATGTCCTTGGCGAATTTGATATTGGAAAAAACGTCGCATGGTAGAAAGTATTCGCGCGGTAGTTCTTGCATGGGCCCCCTGCGAGGCTCTCGATGCAAGGTAATCGAGAAGATCTTCACGCCGTGCAGCCATGATATTTTGCTGCTTTTTATTTAGCACCATTGCAAATGAGACAAGGTCACTACGATACGCTGTCAGGGTATTTTCACTGAGACCTCTTTCCATCCACAACACATCGATAAAAGCTTCTATGTCAGATTGGTCTTGTTCAAGTAGCATTTTGTTCAGAGCGCGCCTTCATGGTTTAGCAACCAACGTTTATTCTCCACTAACACACCTGTTGTCGCGCCCGAAAAGCCGCCAATGCCTGCCTTCGCCACGATTCGATGACATGGCACAACAATCGGCACAGGATTATGTCTGCAGGCATTCGCGACTGCACGCGCGCCGCTACCAATTTGTTTAGCTAAAGCACTGTAACTGAGTACCTGACCACGTGGTATTTTCTGTAAACCACCACGCACACGCTGTTGATAAATAGTAGCCGACTCCGGCAGAGGTAAATCAAAAACCTTATTCGAATCTAAAAAATATGCTTTTAATTGTTTAACCGTTTCTTTAGCGATATTGGTTTTGGCGGGAACCGGCAAGGCATCTGGTTCGAGAAATTTAATCGCCAGTAAAGTGGTTTCGTCACTGACGATACCCAGCATTCCACAAGGACTTTTCAACACAGCACTAAAACTCATCGCATTACTCCATCATCATATTAATGAATTTAGAGGATATTAATTAACTTTGCCATGCAACCAAAGTTGTTGCAAGCGACGTTTCAGCTGCGCTTGGCGGGAAGAATCATTAGTATATTTCAATAACTGTTTATAAAGTGTGCGCGCGTCATTAACTAGCCCTGCTTCGGCAAGGCTTTCAGCTGCCTGATACAAAGCTGATTGTGCCCATAAATCAACTTCAGGTGTGCCCGGTTTTTCCGCTGAACGTAAATACAAGGCGGCAGCATCACTATAATTTTTCTGTGCCTTACGTGAATCGGCCATCCAGTACAATAATTCGCGCTTTAACTGCGGCGCTTCAACTCGCTCGGATAAACGCTTAAATAAAGCATAGGCCGCGGCATGCTCTTCAACGGTTTGCAAATCAAATAATACCTGCATCAAGCGATCGATCATCAATTGTTCAAGCTTAACGCCATCGTCCAACACTGTATTTAATACCGCCGCTGCTTCCGATGATTTACCGGCCATGACAAAAACTCGAGCACGGCGCAATTCCCACATCACAGGTTCGACACCATCAGGTCCTTTTTTCAAATCGACCATTAACGTTGACGCTAATTTTATTTCTGATCTCTGTAAAGCAGATTCAAGTAATGTGTAACGAACAATATTAGGTAAATTATCTTTTTCCGCGTACTGTGATTCTTCTAAATACAGACGGCGTAAAATATCACTGCCCTTCTTTCGTGTTCGTAGTAACGCGACTAATCGCTCTGAGGCAGTGACACGAGTTTCTTTATCGCTCGCCTGCTGGCTAAGAAAAGCATATAAACTACGCTGAATAATAGGCTTATCGGTGAAGGTTAGTGCTTTCGTTAGCCAACTAATATCATCGCCGACTAACAGTTGCTGCGCATTACCAATCACTTGAGCATATTCAATATAGGCTTGCCATAACTGTGCACCGCTTATTACAAATAAACCATCATCAATTTTTTTCTGTTGCGTTAACGCTAATAAAGTCTCTAAAGCCCATATGGTTTGCTCGTTATCGCCTTCGATTTTACTTGCTTCGGCAATGATGTTCAGTAAACGCAACCGCAATGGCTTTTCAAGCTTCTTACTTGCGAGGACTTTTTTCGCTTTGCTAATAACTTCTGCAGAAGACAGGCTGGCATGGCGTAAGGCAGCTAATAAGCGTAAGCTCTGCGCCGCGCGCGATTTCTTGTCTCTGAGTATTTCTAAGGCATCGGCTGGTCTGTTCGCCTGTAATAAAACCCGGGCACGTAACAAAGCACTATTAGCAATTGCCTTTGTCTCAGATACTTCATTGGCATTAGGATAGTCTTGTGCATAACGTAACATCGCCGTATGCGCTGCGCTCGCCTGCCCGTCTAATAAATAGCTGCGAATAATGCCGGTTCGCCAAGCCGCAATGGTCACGTCATTGGCAAGATCATCTTGCGACCATAACAAACGACGTAAGCTATTACGTGCTAATTGCCCCTGGCCTAATGCTAACCAGGCATCAATTTGCTGACCAAGAAACCATTGTTGTGACTCAGGCGGGATAAAGGTTTGTTGTGATTGAATGCGGTCGGCCATGGCCTGCCAATTCTTAGTCGCTAAATACAAGCCAATGCGTTCTCGTTCCCAACGCAACCACTGCTCGGCATCTATTTCAGGCTTGGGTTGCAAACTGTCCATTTGCAACAAGGCTAATTGGTTAGCACCGTTTTTAGCGAGCCGTAAGATCTCGCTTAACTCAGCAGAAATAATCGGTTTAGAAGAGACGACGGCTTCACTTGCTTGCGCGGAGTTTACATCTACAGAAGGAGTAATGTCACCGCGACGTTCAACGGCTAGCGCTGGCACATTTGCAAAGAATGCCAAAAACAAAAACGGCGCCATTAGGCGCCGAGTTTGTATCAGTAACTGCATCACTAAAAGCAGCTTACTTAAGTTTTTCTTTAATACGTGCAGCCTTACCGGTTAACTCACGTAGGTAGTAAAGTTTAGCTTGTCTCACATCACCGCGACGCTTAACAACGACACTATCAATAGCTTTACTGTGTGTTTGGAATACACGCTCAACGCCTTCGCCGTGTGATATCTTACGCACGGTGAATGCAGAGTTAATGCCGCGGTTACGGATAGCAATCACAACACCTTCATAGGCCTGGATACGCTCACGTGTACCTTCAGTCACTTTTACATTAACAACAACAGTGTCGCCCGGAGCAAACTTTGGAATATCGCTCTTTAACTGTTCTTGATTTATTTGCTCAATAATCTTGCTCATGATGTGCTCCGTTTAATGCACAAGTTAATACCGAAACGAAGAAGCGTTAACAACCCGTTTCACTGTGTTTATGCTGTTCTATAAATTCATCTAACAAGCACTGCTGTTCTGCATTCAGTTCCAGCTGTGCTAATAAATCCGGGCGCCGTAGCCATGTTCTGCCTAATGACTGCTGTAAGCGCCAACGCGCTATCGCGCCGTGGTCACCGCTTAATAAAACACTCGGTACGCGTTGACCTTCTATCTCTTCGGGTCTGGTGTAGTGCGGTGTATCAAGCAAGCCATTCATAAAAGAATCTTGCTCGGCCGAGGCATCATCACCTAATGCACCCGGAAGTGTTCGCACTACTGCATCAATGATTACTGCTGCGGCTAACTCACCACCACTTAATACGTAATCACCAATCGACCATTCAGCATCGACTTCGCTTTGTATCACGCGTTCATCAATACCTTCATAACGACCAGCCACTAACACCAATCGTTTTTGTTTCGCTAATTCGGCGACGCCTTGTTGATCGAGACGCTTGCCTTGTGGTGATAAATACACCACATGTGCGGGTTCAGAAAACATCTCTGCACCGGCTTGTTTCGCTTGCTTAATCGCGGCCACTAACGGCGCGACTTTCATCAACATGCCTGGACCACCGCCATAAGGACGATCATCAACCGTCTTATGTTTATCGGTCGCGAATTGGCGAGGATTATGCGTGCTTAAATCCACCAAGCCATTTTTTATCGCGCGGCCTGTTACCCCATGTTGCGTGACATCCTGCAACATTTCACTAAACAAGGTCACCACTGCAATGTGTGCATGTGCCATGTAAAGCGCCTTAAAACTCTGGGTCCCAGTCAACCACCATTTGCCCTGCATCTAGGTCAATCGACATTACATATTGACCTTGAACAAACGGTATTAATCGTTCTTTGTCGCCATTAACAATAATCACGTCATTGGCGCCTGTTTCCATCATGCTCGTAATATTACCGAGCTCATCACCGTTAATGGTCACGACTTTCAGACCAATTAACTGCGACCAGTAATACTCATCGCTTGGCAAGCTTTCTAATTGCGATTGACGAATACCAATTTCGTATTGCATCAACGCGGCAACATCATCTCTGGAATCGCGGCCTTCAAACAATGCCACAATACCTTTGCCGTGCGGCTTGCCTTGAACAACTTTGACTTCGTACCAGTCTTGCTTTGGTGACGAACGTAAGTACCAAGGCGAATAATTCAATATATTGTCGCGCGGTGATGTGTGCGAAAAAATTTTGCACCAACCTCGCACGCCAAAATAGCCGGCGACTTTACCTACCACAATCATTTCACTCACTTAAGAACCTACCCCTAACGATAAGGTGTAAGCTGCAGAGTAATGATTGCTGTCTTTACAACAACAAACTCGCCAGCGTTATGCAGCAGCCTGATTGTCCTTCAACAGTTTAGAAACACGAGGTGATGTTTGTGCACCGAGCTTAACCCAGTGATCAACACGATCTGTGCTTATGCGTAAACTTTCTTGTTTGTCACCAGCGACTGGGTTGAAAAAGCCCAAACGCTCAAGGTAACGGCCATCACGGCGGTTACGGCTGTCAGTAACAACAATATGATAAAAAGGACGCTTCTTTGAACCAGCGCGGGATAAACGTATTGTGACCATATTTCCGGTTAAACCTCTCGTTGCAGTACTGCAATCAATAGTAAACATCGGGGATCTGTTGACCCCGAAAAATCAGCGCATTTTACGCTAATTTAGACAAAAAGGAAGGCTTTATATGCAGTCATTTACAATAAGCTGATAATTAGTTTTTTTCGGCTCACTAACACCCTGCTCTCAGGGACAATAATCCTTAGAGATGCCTAACCAAATAAACATAACCTACTGATATATAATAAAATAAAGCTAGATGGGTGAAGCAGGAGCCTCTAGCTGAGGGAAACTGGCCTAAAAAGGCATTTTCCCTGCACCCGGCATCGCGCGCATGAGTTTTTTCATACCCCCTGCTTTGCCAAGCTTTTTCATCATCTTTTGCATCTGCGAGAACTGCTTCAGCAGCTTGTTCACGTCTTGCACCTGGGTGCCTGAGCCCGCGGCAATACGACGCTTACGCGAGCCTTTAATAATTAACGGCTTGCTGCGTTCATGCGGGGTCATTGAATCAATGATGACGCCAAGCTTAGTAAAGTCTTTGTCATTGACCTTGTCTTTCATATTCGCTGGCATTTGCCCCATGCCCGGCATTTTATCCATCAGGCTGGTGAGCCCGCCCATGCTTTGCATTTGAGTCAATTGATCGCGAAAATCTTCTAAATCGAAGCCTTTGCCTTTCTTCAGTTTCTTAGCAAGCTTCTCAGCTTTTTTATGATCGACTTTGTCCTGAGCTTCTTCTATTAAGCTCATGACATCGCCCATGCCAAGAATGCGTGAGGCTACCCGTTCAGGGTGAAAGGCTTCCAAAGCATCGGTCTTTTCACCCACACCGAGGAATTTAATGGGTTTACCGGTTATCTCACGCACAGACAGTGCGGCACCGCCACGGGCGTCACCATCAGTTTTAGTCAGAATGACGCCTGTCAGTGGTAAAGCTTCACCGAATGCCTTCGCCGTATTGGCAGCATCCTGACCGGTCATGCTATCGACCACAAACAAAGTCTCAATTGGGTTAACGGCGCTGTGCAGGGCCTTAATTTCGCCCATCATTTCATCGTCAATATGCAAACGACCGGCTGTATCAATGATCACCACATCGTAAAACTGCTTACGCGCATGGTCGATAGCCGCTTGGGCAATTTTTACTGGCTTTTGGTCGGTGCTACTGGGGAAAAAACCGGCTTCTACATCGGTCGCCAACGTTTCAAGCTGTTTAATCGCCGCTGGACGGTAGATATCAGCACTGGTGACCAGCACTTTTTTGTTCTCGCGCTTGGCCAGATACTTGGCTAATTTGGCAACACTGGTGGTTTTACCCGCCCCTTGTAAACCGGCCATTAAAATCACCGCGGGCGGCGTGGCCTGCAAGTTAAGGACTTCATTGGCCTCCCCCATGATGCTAACGAGCTCATCATTGACCACCTTAATAAAGGCCTGGCCGGGGGTTAAGCTTTGTAATACATCTTTACCAATCGCGCGTTCGCGCACTTTATCGATAAAGCTACGTACCACGGGCAGTGCAACATCTGCCTCCAATAAGGCCATGCGCACATCACGCAATGCATCTTTAATATTGTCTTCGCTAAGCCGACCTTGCCCACGTAAGGTCTTAAAGGTACTGCCTAGCCGATCACTTAATGAATCAAACATAAGAGGGGTTAACCGCCGGTTAAAAGTAGAACAGGGACATCAGATGGGGATTATAGCGTAAAGATCTCACCGCCGGACAGACCGTGGAGCTTGCGATCCGGCATTAATTCTTTGCATTCGTGCAAAATCTTGTCTTCTTCACCCGGTTTACGGTGGGTAATGTAGACCTCAGGCTCGTGCTTAAGCTTTTTCATGTCGTCGGCAAGCAGCGACGGGCAATAATGCTTGGCCAATTTACTTAGCTCGATATTATGGTTGGCGAAGGCAGATTCCACTATCAACATATCCAAACGGTCGTGGGCATTGAGTGCTGCCCAGAGACCATCATTGGTACAAGTGTCACCACTGAACGCAAAAGCACCTGTCGCACATTCAACCCGGTAGCCAACGGCAGGGACAATGTGCTCAACAGGCAACATTTCAAATACCCGGCCTTTAATCTCAAATGTCTCGCCGACTTTCATTTCCCGGTAGCTCAGCACAGGGGAATCAGGACGAGGTAACTCAGCAAAATCAGGCCAGACAACCCAGTTAAAAATATAAGACTTCAAAGCTTCAAGCGTGGCTTGTTGACCATGGATAATCACCGGATCAGTGACGCGATCAAATATGGTATCAATGAGTAAGGGTAGAAAAGCCACATGGTCGAGATGTGAATGCGTGATGAAAATATGCTTAATGCCACCCATTTCATCGAGCGTTAAATCGCCAAGGCCTGAACCCGCATCAATCAGAACATCATCGTCTATCAACATAGACGTCGAGCGCAAGCCCGCACCGATGCCACCGCTGCAACCTAATATCCGTACATTCATGTCAGATTAGTCTATCCGTTAGAATTCTTTTTGTAAGGCAAGCTTAGCCAGTTATCACTAGCAACGCCAACCGATTTGCTCTGAAAACACAAAAAAAACAGATTTTTCCTACAAAAGTATTAAGATATCTAAGCCCTACCATGCTTAGGAAAATTCAATATCAACAACACTAAAGCCCTTCAATAACAGGTTTGAATATGCCATTATTCAATAACTTGAGATTAACAGAGAATAAAACAAACGGCTACTACCCAGCCTCGTTACTATAGGTAGCGTATCGGGTCATAAAAACATGAATGCATCAATAATCAGCGTTATATCCATTACACTCTATGTGGTCACCACATTTTTGTTAAGCCGTCGTCTTGCCAGTGGCGTTCATGCGGTTGCCAGCGGACGAGTCGCACTGCTGGCATTAGGTCTGGGTGCGGTCATTTTGCACGCCGCAGTAGTATACGGACACGTTTTTACGGTTGAAGGAATGAACCTCGGTATTTACAGTGCCGCATCATTAATTACCGCAATGATCGCCTTGATGTTATTACTCGCTGCCATTGCACAACCGATCGAAAACCTCGGCATCATCATTCTGCCTTTGGCTGCTATCGCATTATTATTCGACAATATTTTTTCTGCGCAACATATTTTGGTTGGTCGTGAAAACTCTCAAATTGAACTACACATCATTTTATCATTGCTCGCCTATAGCTTATTGAGTATCGCGGCTATTCAGGCTGTTTTACTCGCTGTGCAAGAACGTCAATTACGACATAAGCATCCGGGTGGTTTTATGCGCGCATTACCACCGATGCAAGTTATGGAATCATTGCTGTTTCAAATTATCGCGGTTGGTTTCTTTCTGCTTAGTCTTGCCCTACTCAGCGGTATTATCTATATCGAAGATATTTTTGCACAACATCTGGTGCATAAAACCGCGCTATCAATTATTGCCTGGCTTGTGTTCGCAATATTGCTACTTGGCCGATGGAAAGCTGGCTGGCGTGGACGCACCGCGATTCGCTGGACACTAGGCGGTTTCGTGGCTTTATTATTAGCCTACTTCGGTAGTAAACTAGTTTTGGAAATTATCCTAAACTAAACGTTGTGATTCACCGCCTCTCTCATTAAGGTTATCAAAACTTGAACGACATACCCTTGTGGATACTGTTCACCTCACTACTGCTATTAATTTTAGTATCAGGATTTTTTTCAGGTTCTGAAACAGGTTTAATGGCGTTAAACCGTTACCGTATGCGCCATCTTGCGCAGGCGAAGCATCGTGGTGCCTTAAGAGCACAACGCTTGTTAGATAAGCCCGACCAGCTTATTAGTCTGATTCTGCTTGGCAACAACCTCGTTAACATTCTTATTACACTGCTTGCTGCCGCCATCATGTTACGACTATTCGGCGAGTTAAACGTGTTGACGTCAACAGCGATACTTACTGTTGTCATGGTGTTGTTTGCTGAAGTCACACCGAAAACATTAGCCGCCCTAAGACCCGAGCGATTTGCCTTTCCTGCCACGCTGATATTAACGCCGTTATTAAAAATTGCTTATCCATTGGTTTGGTTGGTTAATCGCTTTACTCATAGCATTTTTGTTTTATTTAAGATTGATATTAATAAAAAAGACTCATTACATTTAACCCAAGATGAATTGCGTACCGTCGTGATTGAATCTGGTGCGATGATTCCTCAAAGCCATCAGGATATGTTGCTTGGTATTTTAGATCTAGAGCAAGTCACCGTTGATGATATTATGGTGCCACGCAACGAGGTCATTGGTATTGATCTGGACGATGATTGGGCAATCATCATCGATCAAATACACAATACACAACATACACGTATCCCAATTTATCGTGGCGACATGGACAAAGTGCTTGGCACTGTGCACTTACGCCGCATGCTAAAACTGATTACCCAACAACGGTTAAATCAGAAAACTCTGGTTGAAGTGATCCACGAGCCTTACTTCGTGCCGGAAGGCACGCCCTTGCATACGCAACTATTAAACTTTAAAAAACGTAAACGACGCACGGGCATGGTAGTGAATGAATATGGTGATGTGCAAGGCCTGGTCACATTGGAAGATATTCTTGAAGAAATCGTTGGTGAATTTACCACAGACCCGTCAGATTTTATTCAGGAAGTTCACCCACAGGAAGATGGTACCTGGTTAATTGATGGCACCGCCAATATTCGCGAGCTGAATAAATTACTCAAGTGGCAGCTGCCAACTATTGGACCTAAAACCTTGAACGGTTTAATTCTTGAACAACTTGAAGCTATACCCGAATCAGGCACCAGTATGAAAATTGCCGGACACCCTATCGACATTGTTCAAGCCTCAGATAATGCCGTTAAAACCGCTAGAATTTATCCGGTAATTGGCCAGATAACCGATGCTATTGAAGAGCCATCAATATCCCGTTCTTCTGACGCGACCAACGGCTAAAAAAATATGATAAACGGCACAACAAAAAATGCTTTTCATCAGCTATACTTATCAACATTACAAGCTTTAAGGACTTCGACACAACGTGCCAACACTCACTCTGGCATTTAAAGGTACTCCCCAACAGTCATTCACATTTAAAGATGGGTTGTTCACCATCGGCAGGGAACCGGGGTGTGATATTGTTATCGACAGCCTTGCCGTGCAGCCTATGCATGCACGGGTTATCTGCCGAAATGATGCATGCATCTTGCAAGACACTAGCAAAATTAACGACACCTTCGTTAACCACCTACCTGTTAAAGAACACCGCTTGCAAGCAGACGATTTAATCCGCGTTGGGAAACACACACTGCGTTTCAGCCTCGAACAAGCTGCCGCGTCCAACATTGAAAATATTACACTGACGAGTTCCGCAGAAAATGAAACCAAGGCCGCTACAAGCAATGGTTCAGTTCCCGGTTGGTTACAATTCTTGAGTGGTCGTTATCTGGGTAAAACCATCAATTTAAAAGCGGCTTTAACTGATTTATCCAAACATGGCATCGACAAGACCTTAGTCGCGCATCGACAGGAAGGTTACTTTATTTCAAATTTAGGTAATGAAAATAACATTCAGGTCGCTAACGTAGATATCGGTGAAAAATCCTGGCCATTACAGGATGGCGACCTGATACAAGTCGGCAGCACCAAACTGCAATTTTATCTTGAGCAGTAGCCGAACATTCTCCCTCTATGGAGCCCGCTATGCACGATAGCAATGAAGCCAACGAGCAGCGTCATAACAAACGTATTCTCTTCGATACGCCAGTAACAGTTCGCTTTGATACGGCCAGCTGGGAAAGCTCAGCCATTGACGTGTCGCTTAAAGGCGCCCTCATCGAGCTACCCGACAACTGGAAGGCTGAAATTGGTGAAAAAGGTCACTTGCATATCCAGCTCGGCGAACAAGACATTAGCATTGAGATGGAAGTCAGTGTTGCCCACCTTGAAGGCGAGCATATTGGCTTTCACTGTGACTTCATTGATATCGACAGCATTACCCACTTGCGGCGACTGGTCGAGCTAAATCTGGGTGACACAGCCCTTCTTGAACGCGAATTAGCCAACCTGCACAAGTAATACCCGTATTTTCTAAGGTAAATTCACCTTACAGCCTGTTTAACCTCTACTTTTGCTGAAAAAAGACGATACTATATAGAGGTAGTGATTATTTTCGCCCAACAGGACTGGGCGATAGAGCCGCTATAATTTTATCTAAGGGGGAGCGTATGAGCTCGCACACGAATATATCCATCGCAAACAAACTCGTTAAGGCCGCCCTATTTCTCGCTTGCCTTAGTGTCTCGATCAGCTCAATCGCAAAAGAAGAGCAATATAGTTTGGGCATATTTCCCCATATGCCTCTTTCCAAACTATTAACTGTTTATGGTCCGATTGCCGATGACTTTTCTAACCAGCTCAACCACAATGTTATTGCCCTGACTAAACCCACTTTTAATGCGTATGCTCGGGAACTCGAAAAAGAAGCCTACGACATTGCTCTGATTCAACCGTTTGACTACCCCATGGCCTACAAGCATGGCTACTTACCCCTCGCCCGTCGTGACCTCGATCTAACGGCTATTATCATTGTTAAGAACAATAGCAGTATTGATGATATTAAGATGCTTAAAAACAAAACCATCGCCAACCCTGCACCGAAAGCAGCGGTGTCGCTGATGACACAAAAATCGTTAAAACTGGCTGGCATTAATCCTGAAACCGATATTACGACGATCTACACCGGCAATCATTTTTCTTGTATGCAGAATGTATTAATCGGCAAAGCAGATGCTTGTGGCACCGCGCGACAAGCACTCATTAACTGGCAAGGCTTCAAAATAAAAAAACGTTTCAAAATCATTCATGAAACACAGCCGTTACCACACGCCTTGTTTGTGGTGCACAAACGTATACCTGAAGCATCACGAAAAACGATTAAGGAAAGTATTCTTAGTTGGCCGCAACGTGATGAAGGCAAAAAAATACTTAAAAAAGGTAACCTGGTTCCGTTCACTGAAGCACTAGACAACGACTACGACATCATTCGGAATTTCTAGATTTTATTAACTATGTTTTTGACAAAACTCTCATCGCTCAGATTTCGCATAGCACTCACCGTGTTTGCACTGGAAGCAGTGATGATTGTTTTTATTCTCTGGCAAACTTCCTCATTCTTTGAGGAACAAACACGTACTCGGTTACAAAACCAAGATAATGTTACCCTTGATCTCATCACTAATTTATCTCGCGTTGCACTTTTCGGGGTTGAATTCGATACTCTGCAAACACAAATAAACCTGATGAAACGGGATCCGCGTATCAGTCAAATACTAGTGACTAACAATGAAGGTCTGGTCATCGCCAGTTCTGATTTTGATGATGTAGGCACTAGCTTTGCGCCTGTCATTAAAGATTCTGAAACAATGCACTGGTTAAACACAGAAATTGGTCGGCTTGGACAAGTTTACATTCAGCTCTCAAATTTAGAATTACTACAGTCTATTAATGAAGCTCGCGCATTGGGACTAAAAATCGCTTTCATCGGTATGACTATCATTGCGCTAGTCGGATTGCTAATAGGATATTTATTAACAAGAAAATTAACCATTCTCAATCGAGCTATTCATGAATTCGAAAATGGTGACCATAGTATCAGCACCGCCTTTCACGGACACGATGAAGTTGCGCAATTAGGCAATGGCTTTGACCGAATGCGCTCTAAGATTGATGACTATATCCACTCATTAGAATTAGAAAAACAGCAAGTGTTAAACATGAAAACTAGCCTTGAAGAAAAAGTGGCTAGCCGCACACAAGAATTATCTAACCTTAACGAGAAGCTTGAGCGACTTTCTATCGTTGATGAGTTAACTGGTCTATTTAACCGCCGTAAACTTAACGAAACATTAGAACTTGAGTGTCGCATTGCAAAGCGCAACGATTCAACGCTAGGGTTCTTAATGATAGATGTTGATTCATTTAAGAAATACAATGATAACTATGGCCACTTCATGGGTGATGAAACGCTACGTAAAGTTGCTACTGCATTAAAAGATTCGTTTAGGCGTCCACGAGATTTTGTTGCTCGTTTTGGTGGTGAAGAAATGGTCGTCGTATTACCCAAGATAGATAAGCAAGGCTTACTAACGATTGCTGAAAACTTGTGCCAAAACATCGAGGCATTACAAATTTCGCACGAGCATTCAGAGGTTAGCAAGTACGTCACCGTGAGTATTGGTGCTGCGTTAGTCACGCACAAAGAAGAACTTGATCCTGAAATGATTATGATAAAAGCCGATATTGCGCTCTATGCTGCCAAAGAAGGTGGCCGCAATAATATCGTGATGTATTCAGATAAAACCATGCAAAAACACTCAAACTTCACCGGCAAGGCAAAGATAAGTAAAATTTAAGTTGCCTACCCTAAAGACACTCTAATACTTCTGACAATCTATTCACTGCCTTAATAGTCATGCCTTTAATCGCTTGCTTCGGCACGTTAGCTTTCGGAATTATTGCATGAGTAAAGCCATGCTTAGCCGCTTCACGTAAACGTTCCTGGCCATTTTGCACCGGACGAATTTCACCGGCTAACCCGACCTCACCAAACACTATCCAATCTTTAGGCACAGACTTATCTCGAAAGCTGGATATCATTGCCAGCATTAAAGCCAGATCAGCACCCGTTTCATTAATACGTACTCCGCCGACAGCATTAACAAAAACATCTTGATCATACATTGCTAAACCGCCATGTCGGTGAAGTAATGCCAGTAACATTGAAAGCCGTTGTACATCTAAACCTAGTGCAACACGCTTAGGGTTGGCAGCGTGGCTTTCAGCCACTAGTGCCTGTACTTCCACTAGCATGGGGCGGCTACCTTCACGCGTGACCATCACCACACTACCGGGGACATCTTCGTCATGGCGTGAAAGAAAAATAGCGGAAGGATTACTGACTTCACGAAGGCCTTTTTCAGTCATTGCAAATACGCCGAGCTCATTCACTGCACCAAAGCGGTTTTTTACCGCACGAATGACCCGGTATGGACTACTGCTATCGCCTTCAAAATAAAGTACCGCATCAACCATATGCTCAAGCACGCGTGGACCTGCCAAAGCCCCTTCTTTAGTAACATGACCAACCAAAAATAAAGCCGTGCCGGTTTGTTTTGCAAATCTAACTAATTGTGCCGCGCTTTCACGCACTTGTGCTACGGAACCGGGAGCCGATTGCAACATATCGGTATAACTGGTTTGAATTGAATCAACGACCATCACTTGCGGTTTTTCCTGTTGGGCGATTTCAATAATTCGTTCAACACGCGTTTCGCTTAGCAAACGAATGTCCGTCGCTTCCAAACCTAAACGATGAGCACGCATACTCACCTGACTAAGTGATTCTTCACCCGTGATATATAAGGTTGAGGAATGTTTGCCAAGATAGGCTAAGGCTTGCTGCAAAATCGTTGATTTACCGATTCCTGGATCACCACCAATCAACACCACCGAGCCTTTTACCAAACCACCACCAAGAACACGATCTAGTTCCGGCATACCAATCGTAAAGCGACTTTCACTTTCTGGCCGCACTTCGGTCAATGATTGCACGACTGCCGCACCGGCATAGCCCTGAAAACGCGCAGCCTTATCACCCGCGGGGACGATTTGTGCAACCGTTTCTTGTAGCGTATTCCATTCACCACAATCATTGCACTGACCAATCCATTTAGGCGCTTGTGAGCCACAGCTGCTACAGGTATAAATTTGTTTTGCTTTCGCCATAAGTCAGTTCGTTTTAATAAATTAAATAAAAATATTTTTTAAAATTATCAAGTGTCAATAAATGGCACACGCGCAGTGATATGACAAAATAATTCATAGGCTATTGTACCGGCCGCACTCGCTACTTCATCAGCGGCAAGACCTTCACCCCAGAGCACTACTTCGTCACCCACATCACCACCACAGTCAGTTAAGTCAACAGTGATCATATCCATTGACACACAGCCAATAAGTTGTGTCCGCAGACCATTTACTAATACCGGTGTGCCTGATGGTGCATGGCGTGGGTAGCCATCACCATACCCTACCGCAACTACACCAACACGGGTTTCCTGTTCACTTTTCCATTTTGCACCGTAGCCAACGCTCTCATCTTTATCGATAGTTTTTACTGCGATGATTTCACTTCTTAGTGTCATCACAGTTTGCAGTGCTAACTCATTCGCTGATTTATCAAGTAATGGACTTGCACCGTACAACATAATACCGGGTCTTATCCAATCCTCATGGGTATCAGCTAACGAAAGAATGGCGGCTGAATTAGCCAATGAACGCGGTAAATCTATCTCATCAAATACTTGTTCAAACAATTTTATTTGCTTAGCAGTCATCACATTCGCAGAATCATCGGCACAAGCAAAATGGGTCATGAGAATAATTTTTTCAACACACTTACATGATTGCAACCGTGATAAAACCTCCGTTGCTTCTGCCGGTGCAAAACCCAGACGATGCATACCTGTGTCAATCTTTAACCAAACAGTCAGTGGCTGCGAATTTTTAACTTGTTCTAATTGCTCTAATTGTTCTAATTGTTCTACCTGACTAATCCGGTGGACGACAGGTTGAAATGGATAAGCTTGTAACAATAACAAGTCTTCGTCGTTGAAAACGCCTTCAAGCAGTACGATGGGTTGTGGAACACCTGACTCAGCGAGTGTAATCGCTTCATCTATGCTGGCCACTGCAAACGCATCTGCGCTTGCCAATGCATGGGCAACGGTTTGCATGCCATGGCCGTAACCATTGGCTTTAATGACGGCTAATATTTTTGAATTGGGCGCAGACTGACGGGCCTGCTGAAGGTTATGACGCAGTGCAGAAAGATTAATTTCTGCACGAAGTGGACGACTCATTCATAGTCTCCGCCATAAGCGTCTGGTAAGAAATCTTCAAAGCGGGTGAATTGACCCAAGAAAGTTAAGCGACAGGTGCCAATTGGGCCATTACGCTGTTTGCCTAAAATGATTTCAGCAGTGCCTCGATCTTGACTGTCTTCATTATAGACTTCATCACGATAAATAAAGGCAATCACGTCGGCGTCTTGTTCGATAGCGCCTGATTCACGAAGATCTGACATCACCGGACGTTTGTTAGGTCGTTGTTCGAGTGAACGGTTTAACTGTGATAAAGCAATCACCGGCACATCAAGTTCTTTAGCCAATGCTTTTAATGAACGTGAAATTTCGGAGATCTCAGTGGCACGGTTTTCTGCCCGACCACCCGTTTGCATCAGTTGCAAGTAATCGATAACAATCATGCCCAACTTACCACCGTTTTCACGCTTCAGGCGTCGTGCACGAGTACGAAGTTCGCCCGGCGTTAGTGCTGGCGTGTCATCAATAAATAACGGTGCTTCGGAAAGGATGCTGACCGCCGAACTTAAACGTGGCCAGTCGTCCTGTTGTAACTTACCGGTACGCACGCGGTTTGAATCAATTCTCCCTAGTGAGGACATCATACGCATGGCCAGTTGCTCACTGGGCATTTCCATACTAAAGATAGCCACCGGCTCGTTACATTTAATCGCTGCATTCTCGGCCAGGTTCATCGCAAAGGCTGTTTTACCCATCGAGGGTCGACCGGCAATGATGACTAAATCCGAGCGTTGTAGGCCAGAGGTTTGCGCGTCGATATCACTAAATCCGGTAGAAATACCGGTTAATGGGTTATCCGAATGATAAAGGGTATCAATTCTATCCAGACTGCTGTTCAGCAAATCTTTAATACCACGGAAGCCTTTACGTCCACGCGCCCGTTGTTCTGCAATGGCGAACACTTGACGTTCGGCTTCATCAAGAATCGCTGCACTATCACGGCCTTGCGTGTTAAAACCGGCCTCGGTAATCTCGGAGCCAACTGAAATAAGCTGACGCAGAATTGAGCGCTCACGAACAATCGCCGCATAAGCGGCAATGTTGGCAGCGCTAGGGGTATTTTGCACGATGCTGCCGATATACGACAGGCCACCGACATTTTCTAACTCACCTAAGTCATGAAGGTATTCAGAAATAGTCACAGCATCGCAGGCATCACCTTTATTAATCAGGTAGGCAGCTGCGCGGAAAATGATACGGTGATCATGGCGATAAAAATCAACTTCGCTAACTTGCTCACTGACCTTATCCCAACTCTCGTTAACTAGCATGATGCCGCCCAATACGGACTGCTCAGCTTCGATTGAATGAGGGGGAACTTTTAGCGCTTCTGTGGCGAGATCAAGTGCAGAAATATTTGCTGGATTTTGAATAACTTCAGCCATGAAATTGGAGTGCTCTCTTTTAATTATTATCGTGACTGGACTCAATAATTGTCGTTACATTAGCGACAAAACAGACCTCACGGTGTGGGTTTTTATCTTAACTGAATTGCAAAAAACAGCAAGGCCAAGGCTGTGGATAAGCCTGTTGAAAAGGTGCGAATAAATAGTGAATAAACGGGTATAACAGGTGTACAAAGAAATTAGCCAGCCCATGAAAGGGCTGGCTAATCAGGGACTTACTCAGCAGCGATAATCAGCTTCATAGTTGCATTGACATCAGAGTGTAAATGAATATCAATGTCGAACTCGCCAATAGTGCGTAGCGCGCCTAACGGCATGCGTACTTCACTTTTGCTGACTTCAACGCCAGCGGCATTAATTGCATCCGCGACGTCGATGTTACTAACAGAACCAAACAATTTACCTTCATCAGAGGCTTTACGTTCAAGCGTAATAGACAAAGCATTCATTGTTTCAGCACGGGCTTGGGCAGCGGCTAATTTCTCAGCGGCGGTTTTTTCAAGCTCAGCACGACGCTCTTCAAATGCAGCGATGCTGGCAGCCGTTGCTGGCACAGCCTTACCGTGTGGGATCAGGAAGTTACGACCGTAACCGGCTTTAACATTAACCTTATCACCCAGATCGCCAAGGTTCTGTACTTTTTCTAACAGAATAATTTCCATGACTGGCTCCTAGTGTGAGTCTGTGTACGGCAACAACGCTAAGAAGCGCGCACGCTTAATGGCTGTTGATAACTGACGCTGATAACGGGCTTTAGTACCAGTAATACGGCTTGGTACGATTTTGCCATTTTCAGCAACATAATTTTTCAGGGTAGCGAGATCTTTGTAATCGATCGACTTAACCCCATCAGCAGTAAAACGACAAAATTTTCTGCGGCGGAAATAACGTGACATATCTAGTCTCCTCGAATAGCGGCCGAATTACTCGGCAGCGCCTTCTGTTTCAGTAGATTCTGCGGCTGGTTCAGCAGCAGCTTCAGGGGCCGATTCGGCAGCTGGTTCAGCTTCAGTAGCTGGAGCATCTGTTTCTGGTCTAGCAGCTGGACGTTCACGCTCACGGTCTTTTTCTTCTTTAGACTTGGCTAGCGGAGATTGATCCGTAACGGCTTCATCACATTTGATGACTAAGTTACGGATAACGGCGTCGTTGAAACGGAAAGCAGATTCGAGTTCATCAAGAGCTTCTTGATTACATTCGATGTTCATCAGCACGTAGTGGGCTTTATGAATCTTGTTAATTGGGTAAGCTAACTGACGGCGACCCCAATCTTCTAAACGGTGGATTGCTCCGCCTTTTGATTCAATGCCTGAGCGGTAACGCTCAATCATGCCGGGGACTTGCTCACTCTGATCAGGGTGGACCAGAAACACGATCTCGTAGTGTCTCATACAGCTCCTCGCGGTATTTTGTCTCCCGGTTATGTACGGTGAGACAAGGAGTTAATCTAATTGTGATCCTGTAAAACTGTTTACAGGGCCGGCAATTCTACCCGTGTTACCGCCTAAGCGCAAAGAAAATAAGCTGTTTTGAGCCTATTACAGTCAATAATTCAACTACTTAGTCAGAAATATGATGATTTTCTGTAAAAACAATCAAAAAGCGCCTATTTTAGGTGCCACAGTGTTCACCTGCGCAAGCAGACACTATAGTATGGGCAGCTGGCCACCCTTTGCCACCAACAAGGACTATTGTGACTAAACAAAACAACTCTGATATCCAACTGAAAAATATCCCATTATTTTCAGGCCTAACAGCTGATGAGCTCGATGCCATTGCCAATATTTCCACTAAGCGCAGCTACCCCAAGAACACCATCATTATTAATGAAGGCGATGAAACCGACTCTCTGTACTTAATCATCAGTGGCAAAGTCAAAGTCATGCTCAGTGACGAAGATGGCAAAGAAATCATTATTACCTTGTTGGAACCTGGTGAGTATTTTGGCGAGTTAGCATTAATCGATGAAGAACCCCGTTCGGCCCGCGTCGTTACCATGGAACAATCACAGCTGGGATTAATTAATAAGTCCGATTTCAATCAAGTGATGGACGATAACCCGGGTCTAGTGCGTAATTTAATGACCGGGCTAACCCGACGTCTGCGTCAGGCTAATAAAAACATTGAAAGCTTAGCGCTCATGGATGTTTATGGTCGTGTCGCCCGTACCTTGCTGCAGTTTGCCGAACCGGCTGAAGATGGGCGGCAGGTCATCAAAGAAAAACTCACGCAAAAAGATATTGCCAACATGGTTGGCTCATCAAGAGAAATGGTTAGTCGTATTTTTAAAGACTTAACTGTCGGTGGTTACATCACCGTTGATAGCGGCTTTATCACGATTAACGATAAACTCCCCGCCCACTACTAAGACTAACTGCGACGCTGGCGTAAAGCCTCGTATAAACACACGCCCGTCGCCACCGATACATTAAGGCTACTGACACTGCCTGCCATAGGCAAAGTCACTAACGCATCGCAGGTTTCACGGGTTAAACGTCGTAAACCTTTTTCTTCTGCACCCATAACGATTGCCACCGGCCCCGATAAATCAGCCTGATATAAAGATTGCTCAGCTTCACCTGCCGTACCGATTAACCAGATACCACGATCTTTTAAATTTCGTAAAGTACGTGCCAGATTAGTCACTGAAATAAATGGCATCGTTTCGGTTGCACCACTCGCTACTTTGCGTACCGTTGAATTTAAACCAACGGCGCGATCTTTCGGTGCAATCACAGCGTGCACACCGGCAGCGTCAGCAGTACGTAAACACGCACCTAAGTTATGTGGATCCTGCACACCATCTAATATTAACAATAAAGGTGGTTCAGACAAATTATCGAGTAAGGCATCTAAATCAGCATCGTGTAATGCCACCGCTGGCCGACAACGTGCAGCGATACCTTGATGACGATCACTACCAACGTTTTTAGTTAATCGGTTACGCTCCATGTATTGCAGTGCAATTTGATGCTGTTCGACCACATCAAGTACTTGGGTTAAACGCATATCGTCACGTTGTTTATCGGCCCACACTTCTAGCACCAATTCAGGGCAGTGGGTTAGCAGTGACTCAACGGCATGCACACCGTAAACAATTTCAATATCGGCCATGTTCAGCAAGCCTTAACGGTGTTTAGCGACACTTCGTTTCTTTTTCTTTGCCGTTTTCTTAACCACTTTTTTCTTACTCGCTACTTTCTTTTTAGTTACTTTCTTTTTAGTCACTTTTTTTGTAGTGGCTTTCTTTTTGGCTGCTTTCTTTTTAGTCACTTTTTTCTTAGTCACGCTCTTCTTAGCAACTTTTTTCTTGGCCACTTCCGACTTAGCACTTACCTTCTTCTTGGCCTTCTTCTTCACTGTTAGAGTTGCTTTCTTTTTCGGTGCAGTCTTCTTTTTGGGCTTATTTTCCGTATTTTTCTTAGCAGAAGACTTTTTGTTTATCACCTTCTTCTTTGCGTGTTTCTTTTCTTTGTCTTCAGCTTTAAATGGTTTGCGACGTTTTTTATCTGCGCCCTTTTTACGTTTATCTTTGCCTTTTCGAACATTAGCAATCTTACGTGCAGCAATGCCAGGAGCACTGGTTAATTGCTCAATTAAGCTAAAATCAATTTTCCGTTCATCAAGGTCTACACGTGTGACTTCAATTTTGACTTTATCACCCATGCGGAAACAACGTTGGGTATTTTCACCAATCAAGCAATGGGCAATTTGATCAAAATGATAGTAATCATTTTCTAGCGCCGTCACATGCACTAAGCCTTCAACGTAGATATCATCAAGCTCAACGAACAAACCAAAGCCCGTTACCGTTGAAACAACACCTTCAAAGGTATTACCCAACTTGTCTTGCATGTATTCACATTTTAACCACGACACAACGTCACGAGTGGCTTCATCTGCACGACGTTCAGTAGTAGAACAGTGTTCAGAAATCGCTAATACATCCGGGAACTTAAACTGGTAATCAGACGGTGAACCACCATCAATGATATGACCTAAGGCACGGTGCACCATTAAGTCAGGGTAACGTCTAATTGGTGAAGTAAAGTGAGTGTAGTTTTCTAATGCTAGGCCAAAATGACCACCCAGTTCTGGCGTATAAATAGCCTGCTTTAATGAGCGTAGCAGAACCATTTGTATGATATGTCCATCAGGTCGCTGCTTAATTTGGTCAATTAATACCGAGTAATCTTTTGGTTGTGGATCGTCCCCGCCAGTTAAGATCAACCCAACTTCAGCTAAAAACTCGTGTAAGTCTGCAACTTTTTCTTTTTTAGGACCATCATGAACACGGTAAGGCGTTGGCATTTTCTTTTTGCTAAGGAAGGTCGCCGCAGCAACGTTTGCGGCAATCATGCACTCTTCAATTAACTTGTGCGCATCATTGCGATGCACTGGCGCAATACGTTCAATCTTACGATCTTCCCCGAATAAAATAATTGTTTCGGTTGTTTCAAAATCAATCGTGCCACGTTCTACACGACCAGAACGTAAGGCTTTATAAAGTGAATAAAGATTTTCTAAATCAGGTACAACTTGCTTGAATTCTTCTCTTAGCGCTGCGTCGTTATCAACTAAAATCGCCGCTGCCTTATCGTACGTTAAACGTGCATGTGAATTCATCACTGCACGGAAAAAGTTTGATGACAACATATTGCCATTGGCATCAAAGAACATTTCACAAACCATGCACAAGCGTTCTACGTCAGGGTTTAGTGAACATAGACCATTAGATAAATTCTCCGGTAACATCGGAATCACTTGTTCCGGGAAGTACACCGAGGTGCCTCGGTTCAGTGCTTCTTCATCTAAGGCACTGCCGACTTTCACGTAAGCCGACACATCGGCAATCGCAACCAGTAAGCGCCAACCATTTTTGTGTGGTTCACAAAATACCGCATCATCAAAGTCACGCGCATCGGCACCATCAATGGTGAGTAACGCGGTATCACGTAGATCGGTTCGGCCATCCATATCGCCTTCACGGGCAGATTGCGGAATACTTTTACCGTAAGCATCAGCGGCATCAATAACCGCGGTTGTCCATTCGTGTGGCAAGCTATATGAACGCAGTGCAATATCGATTTCCATACCCGGTGCTAAATGGTCACCGACCACTTCGCTCACCCGGCCTATTGGTTTAGAGCGTCTATTGGGTTGCTCAGTGATCGCCGCCATGACAATCTGACCGGAGGTCGCACCGCCGTTACCACCGGCAGGGATCAATACATCTTGTAAGCGCGCATTATCAGGCCGCACGAAGGCGATACCTGACTCTTCATAGTAACGACCAATAACGCTTTCATTGGCACGTTCCACTACTTCGACTAATGCTCCTTCTCGTCGGCCACGACGGTCCAACCCGGTAACGCGTACTAATACTTTGTCACCATGTAAAACACTGCGCATTTGTCGCGCGGCCATAAATACATCGCCATCGTCGCCTTCATCAGGAATAACAAAACCAAAACCATCGGCGTGCGCCATAATTCGTCCACGCACCAAATCCAGACGTTCCGGTAAGCAATAGCCACCACGACGATTACGCAGTAACTGGCCATCTCTATCCATGGCATTCAAGCGTCGTTGTAATGCGATGTGGTCAACATCATCATTCAAACCCAGTGCTTTAGTCACCGCATCAAAGTTCATCGGCTTTTCAACGCCAGCTAATACTTCAAGAATTAATTCACGACTAGGAATCGGTCGTGCATAGTTTTGCGCCTCACGTTCAGCGTGAGGATCAAGGTGTTTGTTTTTAGATTTACTCATGTTCGAATTTCCAGGAGGTAGGGCTTTTTCGCCTCATTGACATTGTATAAGTCAGTCGGTAAAGTGCGCGGTTCTCAGGCACTGTTTAATGTACGAGCCTGACAACGCCGAGGTGGTGAAATTGGTAGACACGCATGCTTCAGGTGCATGTGGGGGTAACCCCGTGGAGGTTCAAGTCCTCTCCTCGGCACCATTCTTAATGGTTAAACATTATACACCATAGTAAGAAGTTATACCCTTTAATTTCAATATCTTAGTATATCTAAACCCGCTAGCCATAAGCAGTATGTGCATGTACCAGTATTATGTACAGGCGCCGACAAGTAAGATGCGGAATTGTAAGCAATAATTCATAATCGATACAGTAAATCTAGTGTTCGGCCATCCTCCGAGAACGTGACTTTCTCACACAAGCTTTCAATTAGATCTAGGCCTCGACCATGTAAACCATCTTCACTTTTTGGCTGATGCTGGCCTTGATAACCCTTGCCACTATCAATAGTTTGTATTGCAAGGTAATTATCAGACGCGATTGCCTTTAGCTGAAAAGAAAAATCGATGGATGCGTCTAACAGCGCTTGCAGGTTTTCATCTCGTACCCGGTAATAATTTACAAATTGCTCTTCATCTATCTTACTCATACTATCCATACCAAGAATACTGTAATCGAGTACATTCGAATAAATTTCGGAGAGCAATAATTGTAATATACCTTTATGTGCACTCAAAGCAGGGACCCCGCCCAGTATTTCTGAAATAGTCGATACAGGGTCTTGTTCTCGCATATCAGAGGCTGTTAGTGGTACAGTCATTGACCACGGGAGTAATACCGGCTGATCACATTCTACCAAATCTCTTTTCTCAGCTGGTATTTCAACACAAGTTACTTCTACAAATGAAATATCATCGTTCTGTGAAGTGGTTTGTGTAAATAAGTTTAATTCTTTTAATACTTCATCAAATCTATTTAGTGAAGTAGATAACAACAGTTTTTCAAGACGCTCATCACCAAACTGTGTTCCATCTACTCCTACAGCCTCAGTCACGCCATCACTACATATATATACTTTGTCATTTTCTTCAACAGTAAAAATATCGATTCCATCTTCAAATTCATCATCAGCAAGAATGCCTAATGGCATATGATTTGAGTGAATGATAAATTTCAAATCACCCTTTGTGGACAATAAATAGCATTCAGGCATTCCCCCCATCCACACTGTTAAAATATCACCGCTAGTATTGAGGGCAAGAAGACTGGCACTGAAAAACATCCCATGAGGCATCAACTCATTCAACCTAAGGTTCAACTCCCGAGCAATATCAGCAATTGCAGAACCTCTTTTAACCATTGAGAAAAAAATCAAAGCGACAGGTAACGTGCCCATGGCCGCAGTTAACCCATGCCCAGTAAAGTCACCCATTAATAATGTCAGACCACCATCTGGGCCGCGCTGTGTAAGAAGAAGATCACCATTAAAAGCAGACATTGATGACATATGATATCTAATAATATTTTCATCAAGAAAACTCTGATGTATTGCATTCTCAAAAAAATGCTCAATAAGCTCATGCTCAAACTCGAGATTCTGATTTACTTTCTCAAGCTGGGAGTTTTTATCAATTACTTGTTTGTTTAATTCACGAATACGTAAATGAGCGCAAATTTTAGACTCCAAAATAGTAGCGTCAATAGGCTTACTGATAAAATCATCGCCACCTGACTCAAGCGCACTTGAAAGTGAAGCCTCTACACTCAATGCAGTCACAAATATTATTGGGATATAATTATCAACAGCAATAGCCTTAATTTCAGCGGCTGCTTCATAGCCGTTGACGTTAGGCATGTTAACATCCATTAAAACAAGATCAGGAGATTCGGTCTGAAATAAGGATATCGCTTCACTGCCATCTAGAGCTTCAACAACCACGTACTCGTTTACTTTAGCGAGTATTTTACGCAGCAGTTTCCTATTCGAGGCTATATCGTCAGCAACAAGAATTTTGTGCATTTTATTTTATAGTGAATTTTTTATCGAAACTAGTAATTCTAAATACTTTTTCTATAACTTCATTACAATTTATAATTTTAATTTCTCCATCCGGCTTGTCAAAGTATCGTTGCAAGTTTAACAGCATACCTAGAGCAGAACTATCAATTGCATCTGTACCTTTTAAGTCGAGAATTATTTCAACAGAACTCAAACCCTCATCTTTATACGCCTTACGAAACTCTGTTAATATTGAGAAGTTAAACTTACCATTTATCTCAATAATATACGATTTAGTATCTTGAGAATAACGGGCTAATATGGACATAATCACCTCAAAGTATATTTTCAATTAAAAAAGTTCTACATCACCATGGTCAACTGAAGTAGATGAAACGGCTCGATTAATCCTTTGATCCTTTTCGGCCTCTTTTAGCAACAAGTCATTAACTGCTTGTAATATTGCTTTACTGTCGCCATGTAAAACTAATGGCCGCGTATAATTAACACCATCATTAACTTGCATTAAGCTGTCACGTACATAGGCGATAAGTTGCGATGCCATATCTTCATATTGCAATGCCATAACCGCTTCAGCAACGTCAGTTCTAATAACATCAGTTATCCCTGCGGAGGAATCAAGACTATCAGCTACAAACCGATTAACTTGGTCTAGTTCATTGATCATATTATCTAAATTATCTTTAGCATCTAAAGCGGCATTCATATCAAGAGAAGCGATTTCCCCAACAAGTGCGTTTGTCTCACCTAAAGTTGATTGACTAAGACTGACGTATTTGTGTATTTCTTCATTTAATAAAGAAGACTTATCAGCAAGGTTTTTGACTTCATTAGCTACTACAGCAAAACCGCGCCCATACTCACCTGCGCGCGCGGCTTCAATCGAGGCATTGAGAGCAAGCAGCCCAGTTTGGTCAGCAATAAACTTGACGTCTTTTAGTAGCGTAAACATATTATCCATTTGTTTAGTCATGTCTTGCATCTTATGGGCCGCTTCGACACTTTTATCACTTACTTTCACTGTCAAATCAACATAGTCGTGTAATACAATAGCGGTTTCACTCGCAAGCTTATCAAACAACATTTCCTCAACGCCATCTTCTTGCTTATTTCGAAGCTGGCTGATAACTTCTAGTGTCAGATTACTTTGGCGATCAGAATTTTCAGTAAGACCATTAAAGCTCTGGTGTAATTTCCCGCTTGCATCTGAAATTACTCCTTGAAGTTGCTCAAGCGTCTCTAACATTGGAGGAATAATACTATCCGATGCTTGAATTGCTTTATCAATACATCCCAAAGCATCTTGAGCAGCATTAACAGAAAGATCATCAGAATCAACAATATTGGAAATAGCTTTTTTCGAAATAATTAATCTAATTGATAATGCGAGCCATGAGGCTATTACAATCAATAATATCCCTAACATTAATGCCACATTACTATCTATTATAAAACCACATGCTAACAGCCCAAAAATAGAAATCACTATGGCAGGCCATAATGTTGAAAATATTTTATGTAAATTAGAGCTAAACATAATAATTTCTCGATTTTTATTCACGCACGGCTTAAATCACGGAATAACTTAATGCAACGGTACTGCTTTAACTTTCATCTATACGATATCTAATACTCTGAATTCAACCCAAAATTTGCTGCCAACACCAGGTTTACTTTCGACCCCTATTGTACCGCCCATTAATTCAACTAGATGCTTAGTAATAACTAAACCAATCCCAGTCCCTTCAACATTATTGTCAGGATCAAGCCGTTCAAAATGAGTAAACAACTTTGCAATTTCTTCTTTAGCTAGACCTTTTCCTGTATCAGAAATTGAAATCCTTAGCAGATCATTATTGATAACTTCAGATGTAATAACTATTTCACCATTGTTGCTATTGTATTTAACAGCATTAGAGAGAATATTTAAAAAGACCTGTTTCAACCTGGTGAAATCCGCATTGATTGTGTGATCATCGTTGACAGTATTAACTACCAACCTAATAGATTTAGATTCAGCTTGGTTTCTAATAAGGATTAAGCATTCATGTAGGACATCTTCAATGTGAACTTTCTCCATTGAGACTTCTAGTTTTCCTGATTCAATTCTGGCTAGATCAAGCACTTCATTAATAAGCGTTAACAGATGCTTTCCGGCTCCCAGTATCTCATTCACATTTTTATTTTGTATGTCTGTGAAACCCTCTGCATCAAGTTCTAACATTTGACCAAAACCTAGTATGGCATTCATAGGCGTACGTAATTCATGGCTCATACGAGACAGGAACTCTGACTTAGCCACATTAGCTCTTTGCGCTTCATCTCGAGCAGCTTTCATTTCAGAAGTTCTTTCCTCAACACGGCGTTCAAGTTTATCTCGATATTCACTAAGTTCGAGTTCAATTTTCTTTCTTTCGGTGACATCACGAACAATTGCCACAAAATTTGCGTTCTCGTCATCAATCACAATAAATTGCAGGAATATTTCAACTGGTACTTGGTGACCATCCTTATGTTCATGGATTGTTTCAAAATTAAGCGATGAGGCAGTTCCATTTATTAGTGACTTTACCATTTTTCTAAATTTCTGTTCTGAAATTAATGGTTTTATATCGTATGGATGCATTTCCATGAGTTCGTCATGACTATAACCTACTTGCTCGGAGGCACCTTTATTAACATAACTAAAATTCATTTCCTCATTATCAAACATAAACACGCAATCAAGGGTTTGATCTAACGTGCTTTTAAACTGTTGTAGCGCCTGCTTAGCTTCTAATCTTCTACGCATCATGTTGTTGAATTTTTCAACGAGACTTGTAATTTCAACACCGCCACCAATAATGCTTATATCACTTTTAAACTCCTTAGCACTATATTGTTCCATTGCTTTCCCTAGTTGTTCGATGGGCTTAGTTATACGATGACTAAAAGAAATTGTCACAATCACCACTACAAAGAATATTATTATTGTAATAACAAACAGGTCTTTCTTTACACCTAATATAATCAAGTCATCTGTATCTTGATTAATACCTAAATGTATCTGTGCAGCCATGCCATCAATAATTGGATACGCAACTTCGTACACTTCCTGGTTATCAATAATTATTTTATTTTCTTTCTGATCAGGTAAATTCTTTAAAATCGCTAACGGAAAACCTTCTTTAAAGGTGTGCGCAAATATATTTTGATCAAAATCAATGACGTAGGCATAAGTTAATTCTTCGCTACGTCCAACGACGGCATCAAGAACTTGTTTGACCTGCACAGCATTGCCATTTATGGTGTCTTTAGCAATACCTTCTGAGAGTGTTAACACCAGCGACTCAGCCCATTCTTTGTCAACAGCCAAAAACCCTTCTTTTATCAATTTTCCTGAAATATAGATAATCATTATTGCTGTTACTAACGTAACAGTGATAATTAAGAACATGATTCTATTGACCAGTTTCATATCATTTATTTCGGCTCGTTTCCCCAATAACATTAAAGGCGTTATTAACTTTTAATAAGCCAAGCTTTTGCAGCCAGTTTTGTAACTCTGAGTAATCTCCTGCATCAGCTTTCGAGAAGCCATTAGGCATTTCTGTTTTTCCCCAATGATATAAACCCATCTTATCTTTTCCATTTGGCTTAAAATCTAGCATCGCACTAATTACTGCATCTAAGACTTCTTTCTTTACGTTTTTATTGGCGGCGACTCCACTTGAAGGGTAGTAGTCAGATTTATATAAAATTCTAACTTTCCTTTGTTGTTCTAGTTCTCTAGCCATCGTATCTTGTAGTGCACAAACATCAAACCTACCGGAGATTATCGCATCCGCACATTTTTGGTGTGAACCGGTATACTCATATGAAGCAAAACTTGAAAGATTAAGGTTGTTTTTTGAAAGAATAATTCTAGGTATGAGGTGGCCTTGTGTAGACGTTATGCCTCCAAAGGCAAATCTGACACCCTTTATATCTGATAATTTTTTTATAATGCTGTTAGGTCGAACAATAAGCATTGAGCGATACTTTGCCTGCCCATGCAGGTTTATACCTCTCACTAAAGGAATAACATTATATTTAGCTGCCGCATTGATGTAGCTTACTGCCCCTATTGCGGCAAAGTTAACGGTACCATTGCCCAAATCATCAGCAATATCACTGTTACTTGGTGTAAATCTTAATTTAAATTTGTATCCAGTCTTTTTTTCTAGATACTTTAGAAATGGAAGGTACTGTCGAGCATCTTCTTGTGGGCTTGAACGTAAATCAAAACCAAATGAAAACTCATCAACTGGACTAACCTGATTTAATTGTTTAATCTCCACAAGCTCAGCATCAGAAACCTTGGTGCCATCGTTGGTGTTATTACCATCACAGCCGACAATAAGTAACCCACAAAGGCTACTAATTAAACATCTTTTTATCCTTATCGACTTCATAGATTATCACTCTCATTATCAATGAGTGCAGTATTAACAGCTGTCAATAATTGCTTTATATCAATAGGCTTCGTTATATATTTAATAAATCCAGCATTAAGTCCTTTCTCTATATCCTTTGGCATCGCATTTGCGCTAATCGCAATGACAGGAGTTTTTTTAGTCTCTTTGCGCTTTCTTAGTTGTTTAAGCACTGCATAGCCATCCATGCCCGGCAAGTTAATATCAAGTAAAACTAAATCTGGCTTATATTCCATTGCTAATTCTAAGCCCAACATTGGTTCATGGGCACTTTTAAGATCTATATGTGAATACCTACCCAGCAATTGTGTGACTAAACGTAAATTTGCTGGATTATCCTCAATATAGAGAACGCTATATTCAGACTTATTTATAATATCTTTTTTTACCAATTCATTAGAGGTGATTTCTATTTGATTGATAGTTTTCTTTTCTATCGGCAAATCAATATTAAATGTACTTCCCTTACCTAACTTACTTTCCATATTGATATGGCCAGCCATAAGTTCAACGATATTTTTTGTAATAACTAATCCAATACCTGTGCCTTCTATATCAGAACGCTCAGCACCTATTCTATTAAAGGCTTTAAACAACTTCTTTTGATCTTTATTAGAGATTCCTGGACCGGTATCCGTAACACTAATTCTTATCTTGTTGTTATTTATGCTATGACAATGAATAATAATTTCACCATTCTCATGATTATATTTAACAGCATTGCTTAATAAATTAAGCAATGCTTGCTTTAGTCTAATATAATCAGCACGCACAGCATCTTTTACGTTTACTAACTGACCAACAGTTATTACATTGTTATTATACTTCGTGGTTATTGTGATACCTTTCTTCTCAGATAAGGGTTGAATCAGCTGTATTGACTCAGTGATAACATCACCTAGTACAACAGCTTCTATTGATAGCTCGATATGACCAGACTCAATCTTTGCTAAATCTAGAATTTCATTAATAAGATTAAGTAAGTGGCCACCGGCTTTGGCTATTTCATTAACATTCTCTTCTTGTGATTGTGTTAATGGTGGGTCATTTTCCATTTTTAGCAGTTGTCCAAACCCAATAATCGCATTCATTGGGGTGCGTAATTCATGGCTCATGCTGGAAAGAAAATCGGATTTAGCTAAATTTGCTCTCTCCGCATCGTCTTTAGCTTTGATTAGCTCATTACGACTATATTCATCGCTGATCATAACCCGCTTAGCATGTATTATCGCCGCATAAGTAGTATTAAAGGGTCGTAAGAAGTTCTGAACTTCAATATTATAACTATTTTTTCTATTCGCTAACCCATACATGCCCACTAACTCTTCACCATAAAAAATTGGTACTCCCAGAAAAGAGTTCATATCAGGGTGACCAGCGGGTAACCCGCCTGCCCTGCTATCAGAAGTTGGATTATCAGACACTACACTTTTACCGCTCGTTAATACCTTGCCAAATAATGTATCAAGATTGTTAAACTCCATTCCCTTTTCTTTAAAGTCATCATAGAGTTTATTAGTTTCCTCATTCCACGCAATATTCGTAATCGCATGTGTCTTTAAATAAGGTTTATCATCGCTGTCATAATGAACTTCACCAATGAAACCATACTCACTTTCTGTCAATTCAAGTAATGCATCTAGCATATTATTCATGGTGTCATGATAGTAGCCCTTTGCCACGAATTCAGTTGTTGAACGATATAGCATATCGAGAAGTTTTCTTTGCTTCTCAAGTTTCTCATTCATTTCAATTCTATCCGTCACATCTCGTACCACACCATGCATATGCAGCGGAGTACCATTCGGACTACGCGTAACGTTGCCACTTTCTTGTAACCAATGAATTTCTCCGTTCTGCCAGATTACGCGGTGTTCAACATCATATTGCTCACCACTATTGAAGCAATTATTTATAGCGCTTTCTAACATCTGTTTATCTTCAGGATGTACCATTGCTAAGAAGTTTTTATAGGTGGTTTCAGGGATTTCATCAACATAGCCTAATAACGTTGAAATCTTTTCAGACCAAAACAATTTATCATTTGAAATATCCCAATCCCAGGTACCAATATTGGCAAAATCTTGCGAACGATTTAAACGCTCTTCACTCACCCTAAGATCAGTAATATTTGTTCGTGCTGAGACATATTTATAAGGTTTCCCATTGGCATCTAGAAAAGGAACAATAGTAGAGTCTACCCAGTAATTAGACCCATCTTTTGCTTTATTACAAATAATTCCTCGCCATACCTTGCCTTGGGTTATTGTTGACCATAGCTCCATATAAAATTCATGGGAGTGATAACCTGATTTAACTATACTGTGATTTTTGCCAATTAACTCATCACGGCCGTAACCACTCACTTTACAGAATTTATCATTAACGCTTGTAATACTTCCTTCAACATCAGCGGTACTCACAATGTCGTGTTGATTCATAGTTGTTACTAAAAATTTACTCTCACGAAGAGCTTTTTCGAGATCTTTATTAAGTCTGTTTGTCCATCTTGCACGCTTTGCTTTTGCAGTAATGGCGCTCACAAAATGTCCAGGCTCGACAGGTTTAACTAAAAAGTCATCGCCACCCAAGTTCATTGCTTCTAATTGAAGATTAAGATTAGACTCATTTGATAAAAACATTACTGGCATCATTGCCCAAGTGTCATCTTGCCGAATTACTTGCGCAAGTTCAGGGCCACTGCAGCCAGGCATATTTACATCCAGAACAGTCACATCAGGTTTGAATGCATTTAAGGCTAGTAATCCTTCATAGGGGGAAGATAATGTTTTAACCTCCATCTTCGCGTCTTGCAGTACTGTACGGTAAAACTCAAGCAGATTTTCATCATCGTCGATGAGTAAAACTCGAAATGGTTTTATTGTCAGCCGGGCGGTTAACCCATCCATTGTCTGTACAAGTTTTCTTGTATCTATCGGCTTGCTAAAATAACGTCTTGCGCCAGCACGTGCAGCTGCCAAACGAACCTCAATATCATCGCGTGTTGAAATGAATATCACAGGTGGGCAAAATATCTCTTTCTCTCTTAACTTTCTGATTGTATCTGAACCCGCAATATCACCATCTTCAAACACCATGTCCATGATCACTATCGACGGTGTCTTTCTCCGGCATGCTAATTCAAATTCCGCAAGCTCAGAAAAATGTTTTACATCATATTTTGCTTCTTCCAATACCGCGACTAGTCCATTCGCCAACAGCATGTCATCTTCTGCTAGGTAAACTAAATCACCTAAGTTGGGTTCGACTTTTTCAGTCGGTTCAATGTAGGGTACATTGGATGGTTGCCAATCAGTGGCGGCTTGCTTTAGTTTTGCTAACAATTCTTTAACGTTATGTTTTGACGTTTCTGAAAAACTCTTCTTCGTTGTGAGTTCATTCAGCAACGATGCCATTAACTGTTCAAGTTGATGAGAATAGGTACTAACTGCCTTAGCGCCAAATGTACCACTAGAACCAGCTAAGCTATGCAGGCTTAAACGTAAGTCCACTAAGCTTTTATCACTAGCATTGCTTTGACAACTTTCCAGCCATAGCCGATCTAATTCTGCTACCTTATCTGGTAACTCATGATGAAAATCTCGCTGTAGTGTTGCAAGCTTCTCTGCTACTCCAGATTGACCTGGTGCTACCATTCACATGTCCCTCAAAGATAACTCTTGCTATTGCCTTATTAGCGACACTTTGTTCATTTTATTGAGGATTTTTAAAAGAACCTGGTGTTCTGGCACTAAAATTCACACAAGGAACTCTCACGGAAATGCATTAGACAGTCTGTGAAACCATATTGTGTTTATACAATTAAACTACAATGAGGATAAAGTGATATTAATAAGGGGTATGTAAGCTGAAGAGACTATTTTAAAGCGGGATATAAAGAAGAAATCAGCAGGTTGCAAGTTAAACGTTACTTACAACCATACTGATATCAGGTATTACTCGTAGGGATGGCGGCGGATAATTGTTTCTACCCTATCAGGACCAGTGGAAATAATATCTGCAGGCGCGCCAACAATTTCTTCAACACGAGTAATGTAATTTCGTGCATTTTCTGGCAAATCGTCAAAGTTCTGCACGCCTACGGTTGATTCTGTCCAACCGGGTAGATCTTCATAAATAGGTTCACAAGCTTCAAATGCTTCTGCACCGATCGGGTTAACTTCGTGTACTTCACCTTTGTATTTGTAACCGGTACAAATTCGGATTGTTTCCATACCATCTAGTACATCTAATTTAGTAATACACATACCGGTGATGCTATTAAGGCGAATTGCGCGACGCAATGTGACGGCATCTAACCAACCACAACGACGAGGACGACCGGTGGTGGCACCAAACTCGGCACCCTTCTCAGCCATGTGACGGCCATCATCATCATTAAACTCATCAGTACCATCAAAAAGTTCAGTTGGGAATGGTCCACCGCCAACACGGGTCGTGTAGGCTTTAACAATGCCAAGAATATAATCGAAATCCATTGGACCTGTACCACTACCGCATGATGCACCACCGGCCGTGGTGTTGCTAGAAGTCACAAATGGATAAGTACCGTGGTCAATATCAAGTAAGGTACCTTGAGCACCTTCGTACATCACGTTCTCTCCGCGCTGGCGAGCTTGGTAAAGCAGTTCCGGAATATCAGCAACCATCGCAAGCAAACGATCACGCACAGCTAAAACACCATCAAGCACTTCTTGATAATCAACCGCATCAACTTTGAAATAATTCACTAAGCTGAAGTTATGGTATTCCATGACTTCTTTTAATTTGGCGCTGAATTGCTCGATGTTGTATAAATCACCGAGACGAATACCGCGGCGAGAAATTTTATCTTCGTAGGCTGGGCCAATACCGCGACCTGTGGTGCCAATAGCTTTTTTGCCACGCGCAATTTCACGTGCCTGATCTAAGGCGATGTGATAAGGCAAAATCAGTGGACAAGCTTCGCTGATTTTTAAACGTGAACTGGCCGGCACACCACCTTCTTCGAGTTCATCAATTTCTTTAAACAGCGCATCAGGTGACAGCACGACACCATTACCAATCATGCAGGCAACATTGTCACGCAAGATACCGGAAGGAATTAGGTGCAAAACAGTTTTCTTACCGTCAATCACCAATGTGTGTCCGGCATTGTGGCCACCTTGGAAACGCACTACCGCAGACGCTTGATCCGTGAGCAGATCAACTACTTTGCCTTTACCTTCATCACCCCAATGGGCACCAATTACAATTACATTCTTAGCCATGACTTATCACTGCCTGATCGTTATTTAATAGTTAACTGTGTTGTCTTAATAATTATCTTTGAGGTTAAACAGCAATAACTTGCCATTGACCCTTTTGTTTTTTCAATATGCGTGAGCAATCCATTTCTTTTGCACCACCGACTTGCCCGGGCAAGGCGCAAACAACGCACTCACCGTTGGCGCGTAGGCTGTCGATCATTTGCTGACAATCAGCATCAATCTCTGCCGGTGCAAAAATTACATCGCGCGCTTCTTCACTTGCAGTCGTTAATGAAAGCAAACGTTTTAAATCGGTACTAAAACCTGTTGCTGGTCGGGCATTACCAAACACACCACCAATATCATCATAGCGACCACCCCAGGCAACGGCTTGCCCGTGACCTTCAACGTAGGCATCAAACATCACACCAGTGTGATAGTGGTAACCACGTAATTCAGCTAGGTCAATAAACAATGGTACATCTGTTACTAACGTCTGCAGCTGTTCAATGATATTGCATAGGTTTTCAAGCGATGCTTGAACCTTGGCATCCGCTTTACTCAGTTGTTGCTTTGCTTCCGTTAAGACTTCAGCGCCACCGTTTAAATCAACTAAGGCTCGCAGCATTTTTTGGCAATCAGCATCGAGAGTCCACTGCGCCAATAAAGTATCAATTTCAGGAATCGCTTTTCGTTGCAATGCATCAAAGAACAATGATTCTTGTTCAACGTTTAAGCCAGCTTGCGCAACCAGACCACCAAAGATACCAACATGCGCAATATCAATGTGCACACCTTGTAAATTAGTGGCCGCCAATGTCGCTAACATCAAGCGAATCACTTCTACATCACTTTCAACACTACTGGATCCGTATAACTCGGCACCGCATTGCATTGGGCTACGGCTACTACCAAACGCATCGGGTAAGGTATGCAAAACTGTACCTATATAACAAAGTCGAGTTGGTGTTTCACGGCGCAATTGGTGTGCATCCATGCGCGCAACTTGTGGTGTCATGTCTGCGCGGATACCCATTTGTCGACCACTGACCTGATCAGTCAGTCGAAAAGTCTGTAACTTGAGGTCATTACCACTGCCGATCAGCAATGACTCCATATAATCAACGAACGGCGTCATCACCAGTTCGTAACCCCAGCCATTCATCTGATCAATTAATTTTCGGTGCAGGTCATCCAACCGCTTCGCAGCGGCAGGCAGCAGTTCTTCAATGCCCTGAGGCAATAACCATGCGTCTTGCTTACTCATTATTCTTCAACTCATTCAAAATGACGGCTACATATTCAAAACGGTAAGTAGTGTAACCCCAACCAGCATACTTATTAGACCAATAATTCTTATTGCCCTATCACTCATCGCTGTGATGGTGCGCATTACCGAGCGCATGGTTTCGGGGCTCATAAAGGGTGTAATACCTTCTATGACCAGCACAAGTGCTACGGCTACCAATAAATCATGCCACATTTCACACCTGCCCTATTACACAAAAAATCCGGGCGCAGAGGGCCATTTTTGACCCCATTACGCCCGGACGGCTAATTTGCAGTGCATTTTAGCACCGCAGAATGGTTTTTGCTCTATTTTTTACCGGTCGGATCCTTAAAGTATTTAAAGAACTCCGCGTCAGGTTCCAACAAAATCACATCACTTTTACTGCTAAATGCTTGTTTATAAGCATTTAAACTACGATAAAAAGAGTAAAACTCCTTATCTTTTCCGTAAGCATTTGCATAAGTTTCAGCGGCTGTCGCATCGCCTTCACCACGGGTAATTTGTGCCTGTCGGTAAGCATCGGCCAAAGTGGTGGTGTAATCTTTATCCGCGCCGGCACGAATCTGCTCACCATCAGCCGCACCACCTGCTCTGCGCTCTTTGGCAACACGATCACGCTCGGTGCGCATTCTGGCAAACACGTTCTCACTAATATCAGTTTCAAAGTCAACGCGCTTAACCCGCACGTCAACGATTTCGATACCGTAGTTCACGGCTTCGTCTTTGATTAACCCCTTAACAATGTTCATCACTGCTTCGCGGTCACCCGACACAACACCTTTCAATGAGCGTGAGCCAAACTGGTCACGAACATATTTATTCGCAATAGGTGCTAATTTAGAATTTGCCTGACGCGTATCACCGCCCATGGTGGTGTAGTACTTTTCAACATCACCAATACGCCATTTCACAAAGGAGTCTACCAATACGTATTTTTTCTCTTTGGTGATAATTCGCGCAGGTCGAGCGTCGAGTGTTTGAATGCGAGCATCAAACGTCTTGACGTTATTCACAAACGGGGTTTGAAAATAGATACCCGGTTTGTAATCGCTCTGTACAATTTCACCGAGTCGGAATTTAATCGCTTTTTGACGTTCATCAACAATGAAGACCGATGATGCCAACAGGCCAAGACCTAACACTAAAACAATACCGTAAATTTTAATATTCATTTAGCGTGCTCCTCGGCTGCGTGGATCATTATTACTTGCGCCACTTGGCAGGCCAGACTGTCCTCTCGAAGGGGTACTGTCTGGTGACCATTGATCAGTACTTGGCCCAGTTGTTTTAGATCGATTCATGAGTTTATCTAAAGGCAAATACAAAAGGTTATTGCTACCACCTTTGCCGTTACCACTGGTGTCAGTCATAATTTTAGTACTGTTACTCAAAACTGATTCCATGGTTTCAATATAAAGCCGTTCACGTGTCACTTGAGGGGCTTTTCTATACTCAGTTAGCAATTGCTCAAAGCGGCTTGCTTCACCGGTTGATGAAGCAACCACTCTGGCGCGATATGCTTGCGCATCTAATATTTCGCGTTGCGAGGCACCACGGGCTTTACCAAGCACTTCACGTTGGTAGGCTTGTGCTTCATTTTTATAACGCTCAGCATCAGCTTGTGCTTTCACCGCATCAGCGAAGGCAGCACGGACTTCTTCAGGCTCTTTCGATTTCTGCATGTTGAAGCGCGTTATCTCAATACCCGTGCCATAATTATCTAAAATAGCTTGCACTAATAGCTCAGCTTTAATACCGATTTCATCACGCCCACCGGTAATAATGAAGTCCATCACATTTCTTCCGACCACTTCACGTACTGCAGACTCAATAGCCTGCTTTAATGAGCCATCAGGATCGGCAACATTAAATACATAATCCTTCGGATCTTTAATGCGATATTGTACTTCAAGCGCAATGTCTACAATGTTTTCGTCTTGCGTCAACATATAAGACTCACTGCTAGTAACACCCACGTTAGCCGAACGAATATTGTCAACATTAACGACAACAACATCTTCTATCGGACGCGGTAAGCGCATGTTGAAACCAGGCTGCATGGTATCTACGTACTTACCAAAGCGCAGCACAACACCACGTTCTTTTTGGTCAACGATATAACTGGCATCGTAAACAAACCAGACCACCAGCAAAAAGATAATCAACGACACAATACCGCCAGCGCCGCTACTGCCTTGATCGCTGCCACGGCTACTACCACCGCCGCTACCAAACAGGCCGCCAACTTTATTGCGAATATTTTTTACTACTTCGTCGAGGTCTGGTGGGCCTTGATCATTGCCACCACGATTACCCCAAGGGTCACGGCCGTTACCGTTCCCATTACCCGAACCACCCGGTTCATTCCAAGCCATGTAAAGCTCCAGAGTTATAATATAAATTAATAGAATGTATGGGCCGATTGTAGGGCGCCCGCCCCCATGTCGCAACCGCTAGATTAGCTAAAAATAAGCTTAATCAGGCAATTTGCTGTGAATCATCTAATGATTCGGGTTCCAGGTCGTCAATTGACAGCCTATCGTCCACTTCTTCGACAATTGGGTTCTTATAACACACGTCATAAAGCACCTCGCGCAGCCTATCGATGCCTGCACCGGTCTTCGACGAGACCCATATTCTTGTCACCCGACCATTTTCATCGTGTGTCTCACGTGGCTCAGCATCCGCCACTAAATCAATCTTGTTATAAACCACAATCTGCGGCACTTCGTTAGCATCAATTTCAGTTAAGACTTCATTGACCTGCTCGATATTTTCATCGCGGCGATCACTGCTGGCATCAACCACATGTAACAATAAATTCGCTTCACGCGTTTCAATCAAGGTCGACTGAAAAGACGCTACTAAATCATGTGGCAAATGGCGAATAAAGCCCACAGTGTCAGCCAAGACGATTTGTTCACCGGCACCAATATCAACCCGGCGTAAGGTTGGGTCTAGCGTCGCAAATAATTTATCCGCTGCATACACACCGGCACCGGATAAACGATTAAACAACGTCGATTTACCTGCGTTGGTATAACCGACTAAGGACACGCTGATCACGTCCTGGCGTTTGCGATTGCGTCGACCTTGGTCACGCTGACTGCTGACTTTACCTAAACGTTTACGAATTCGTTTTAAACGCACCGATAATAAACGACGGTCAGTTTCTAACTGGGTTTCACCTGGACCGCGCAGACCAATACCACCCTTTTGCCGTTCAAGGTGAGTCCAGCCTCGCACCAATCGGGTCGACATGTGTTTAAGCTGTGCCAGTTCAACTTGTAATTTACCTTCATGCGATTGTGCACGCTGGGCAAAAATATCCAGAATCAAACCGGTGCGATCAAGCACACGGCATTGCAATAACTCTTCTAAGTTACGTTCTTGCGATGGGCTCAAAACGTGGTTAAACAACACCACTTCGGCGTTATGCGCTTCAACACTGGTTTTGATTTCTTCGGCTTTACCGCTGCCGACAAAATAACGCGGGTGAGGACTACGACGGCTGCCTTTCACCACATCAAGTGGTAGCGCACCCGCAGAGACGACTAGCTCACGAAATTCGTCCAGCTCTTCACGATTTTCTTCTTGCGGGAAATCGAGGTGCACAAGGATTGCACGCTCACCGCTATCAGGACGATCAATCAAAACTACATCCTAACAACGATGAACTTGAAGGGTTATTTATTACCTGCATCCTCAGGGCCTGCGGCAATGCGCACATTGCGCGATGGCACGACGGTAGAAATGGCATGTTTGTAAACCATTTGATTAACACTGTTCTTTAACAGCACCACGAACTGATCAAACGAATCGATTTGACCTTGAAGTTTAATGCCATTCACAAGGTAAATAGAGACCGGAATCTTTTCCTTGCGCAATGCATTCAAAAAAGGATCTTGCAACATCTGCCCTTTGTTCATTTTTATTCTCCTTATTCTATTTATTGGGCTATATCCAAGCGACTAATAAATATTCGAAGTCACCCACGTAAACCAATTGTGTAGACAATACCTGTCCTACGTTCCCAATAGTACCAAATTCTTATACGGCTATTAACCATCACTTATCAGGGATATTGGGTCACTGCTTAACCATTTCAAGACTGCTGACAGCAATTGCGGATCGGTGCTATCAAACCACTGTGCATCAGGGTCTGAACGCAACCATGTCATCTGCCGTTTCGCCAACTGTCTGGTAGCAATAATACCTTTATTTATAGCCTCATCGAGATTGTAGTCACCGATCACATGGCGCCATAACTGGCGATAACCAACCGTTCTCACTGCCGGCATATCGAGATCCAAATCACCTCTCGCTACCAACTGTTCGACCTCAGATAGAAACCCTTGTTCCATCATGGAATAAAACCTTTTAGCAATTCTTTCTCTTAATACCTCACGCTGAGGCGGGGCAATCGCTATTTTATGCACCTGATAAGGCAAAACATGCTCATTATCCACCGCGTAGAGCTCCGTCATGGTGTTGCCTGTGATCTTATAAACTTCTAGGGAGCGCTGGATACGCTGTGGGTCATTTTGATGAATACGCTTCGCTGAAACAGGGTCTATTTTCGCTAGCTGAGCATGCAAATGCGCCCAACCATATTCGGCTGCCTCGGCTTCTAATTCGGCTCTCACTTCGGCATCTGCCTCAGGTAAAGGAGACAAACCGTATTCCAGTGCACGAAAGTAGAGCATCGTGCCACCCGCTAGTAATGGAATTCGTCCCGCTGCCGTGATCTCGGCCATTTCTTTTAATGCATCACGACAAAACTCGGCGGCCGAGTAACGTTCGTTGGGATCACGAATATCAATTAAGCGATGCGGCGCGCGTGCCAAGGTTGCCGCGTCTGGTTTGGCGGTGCCAACATTCATGCCACGATAAATTTGTCCGGAATCAACACTGATAATATCGACGGGTAAATGTTCCATCAGCGCCATCGCTAAATCTGTTTTACCAGATGCCGTTGGTCCCATGATAAAAATGGCGGGAGGTAAAGAATCAGTCATAAGCAGATGATCATTTCGATCCAAACATTGTCGATAGCAAATGGGCATTGAGTTTCACCACCCAGGGTGCCGATTCTATATTCGCTAAATTATCTGCCAGCATCGCCAGTTGTTGCGATAACCAGTCTTGTAATGCTCGTCCACTTTCTGGAATGGCTGTACTTAATGCCGCGGCCAACGCCAACTGTTCGCAAACAAGCGCATCATCTTTTTGCCAATGCAGTAATAGCGCATCAAAGACTTTGTGATCGTCAGCGAGTTGTAACAATACAGGCGCACGACGTAGCAAAGCAGTTTCAGTACTGCTGCGGGTTAATAAAAAACCAAACTTTTGTAGTCGCGGGAAATTACTTTCTAATTCATCGAGCTGTTCAGCCGGTAATACCATTCGTTGCGGTACCAGTAACGGTCGCGAATCAATATCTGCTTTTTTCACCGCATTGGATAAGCGTTGTTGGTAACTGCTTTGCATCATTGACTGACCATCAAGCAACCACGCGGCATCAGCTTCAAAGCAGGCGACATAGCGTTGAGCTAAGCGCCGATAAGCGACCCCAAAAGGGTTTTTAATTTGCGTCACACTAAACCCGCGACGACCGTGGTTTTGCGATGAAGTACTGACAGGCTTGCTGAGTGAATAAACTGACGCAGGTTCTTGTACTGACATCAACGAGGGATTGTCTGTCTGTGGCGTATCGGTTTGCTCAAGCTCATGTACGTCAGCCACTAATGCACGACGCACCGCACTAAAAAGAAAATCATGTACTTCACGACTTTGGCGAAAACGTACTTCATGTTTTGTTGGGTGAACATTCACATCCACCAAACTTGGATCGATATCGAGGTACAATACAAAACAGGCAAACCGGCCGACGGGCAAGTCATCAACAAAAGCTAAACGAATACCGTGGTTCAGTACCCGGTCACGAACAATGCGGCCATTAATATACACATACTGATGATCAGCCGTGGCACGGTTAACACTCGCCGGTGCGACATAGCCACGCAGTTCAATACCGTTAGTGTGTTCGATCACTGCCTTGGCTTGTTGAAAAAAATCTTTACCATAAATTTGCGAAACCCGACGTTGACGACTTTCAACATCGTTTGCTTCGACCAGTCGTAATGCTTGCCGACCATTGTGCCGCAACGTCACTGCCACACTCGGTGCAGAAAGCGCAATACGTTGCACCACTTCAAGAATGTGATTAAATTCAGTACGCGCCGCACGCATAAATCGTCGCCGCGCCGGTGCGTTATAAAACAATTCATCAACTAACACGGTGCTGCCAATAGGGTGCGCGGCTGGTAACACATCACTCAGCTCACCTTCCGCCGAGACATCAATACGACTACCCTGCCCGTCATCACGGTGGCGACTGATAATTTGAAAACGTGACACCGAGGCAATACTCGGCAACGCCTCACCACGAAAACCGAGGCTCGTGACTTGTGACAAGGCTTCAATACTGTCGATCTTACTGGTCGCGTGGCGTGATAATGCCAGCGCTAAATCATCGGCACGGATGCCATGACCATTATCCTGAATACGGATGCTTTGTAGGCCACCATTACTGATATCTATGTCTATTCGGGTGGCACCGGCATCAAGACTGTTCTCGAGTAGCTCTTTCACCACCGATGCTGGACGCTCAACGACCTCTCCGGCCGCTATCTGGTTAGCGAGCTGGATGGGAAGCTGCAAAATGCGTGAATCCTGAGATTTATTTGAGACCGACATATTAATAGCTTAAAGCATGCGTGAGGAATAAACATCCCGAACCGGCATGATTAAATATAAACAAATAAGAAATGGACTTAACTGTCGACCGGAATCTTTAACGTCTGACCGACTCGAATAGTGTCATTACGCAGCTCGTTAGCACTACGCAAGTTCTGCACTGACACCTGATAAGTCGAGGCAATGGTTGATAAGGTGTCACCGTTTTTAATCACATGATGCTGAACATCATTAAGCAACGCAAAACGGGTGTTAGGCGGTGGGAAGCGCTTGAAGTAACTGCGAATACCATTCATCACCGCACCGGCTAAACGCTTCTGATAAGAACGGGTACGTAACTTACGCTCTTCTTCCGGGTTAGAGATAAAGGCGGTTTCGACCAATACAGAAGGAATATCAGGCGCTTTCAGTACCTGAAAACTAGCTGACTGCACTCGGGGCTTATGCACCCGACCAATGCGGCGTAAGCCACTTAAAATATTATTACCAACATCGAGGCTAGCCTCTAAACTGGCGGTTTGAGATAAATCGAGTAACACTGACGCAAGCACATCGTCTTTATCATCAAGACTCACACCACCAATCAAGTCAGCGTTGTTTTCACTTTCTGCTAGCCAGCGCGCAGCTTCACTACTCGCACCGCGAGCTGACAAGGTATAAACCGATGAACCATGGGCTTTGGCATTGCGGAACGCATCAGCATGAATAGAGATAAAGATATCTGCACGTTGCGCACGGGCGCGTTTAATCCGACCACGCAGACTCACATAATAATCACCGTTACGAGTCATTACCGGGCGCATGCCGGGGGCTTTTTTCACTAGCTTTTCTAGCTCTTTCGCTATTTTCAACACCACGTCTTTTTCACGCGTGCCTTTGTGCCCCTTGGCACCGGGATCTTCACCACCGTGGCCAGCATCAATCGCGATAATCACATCACGAATCTTGGTTGGCTTAGGTTTCTTCTTAATTGATTTAGCTTTTTTGGGTGCTTTCGTCGTTTTGGTTTCCACACCCTTTTTGTTAGCGTGATAAAGATCCAGCACTAAACGGTGGCCATGTTCGCCAAACGGTTTTAGGTAGAAACTTTTTGGCCGTAAAGCCTGCGCTGCATCCAACACAATCCGTAAATCTTTTTTATTACGGGGAGCGCTGCGAAGGCCACTTAAGGGACTGTCTTTGGTAGAAAGTTGGGCCAGCTTGCGATCCATGTAGGCATTGCGCAAATCAATGACAATACGATCCGGTCCCTTCAGTGTAAAAAGACTGTGTTCAATTGGACCAGAGAGATCAAAAACGAGACGGGTGCGTTCCGGCGCAGGCCATAGCCGCACACCAAGAATATCGGTTTGTGCCACCGCCGAGATGGGCAGCGTCACTAGCAGTAATAAGACAAATAATAACTTTTTCATACCTGCTCCAATCAGTGCTCAGAACACCCACTGAAATTGAAGAACACATTAGATATTAAGTATATAGGCAATGATCTTAGTTCACAACTTTAGGATCAACCTTCAACCGTCTCATTTTCGACAAGCAAATTAGCTAAAAAGTTCTCTCCCAGTGGCGAATCGGCTCGAATAGTCAACTCGCGGGAAGTACCGGCATGATGAAGCTGAACCAGTAGATCAGCCTTAGGCAACGCGCCTTGGCCTTGTTCTGGCCATTCAACCAAGCACAGATTCTCAGGTGCAAAGCACTCTCGCAGCCCCATGTATTCCATCTCTTCTGGGTCTGCAAGTCTATATAAATCAAAATGATAGATGTGGTAGCCATCAAGTTCATATGGCTCGAGTAAGGCAAATGTCGGGCTTTTAACTGCCCCTTGATGACCGAGCCCGCGCAGTAAACCACGCACTAAAGTAGTTTTGCCGGTGCCCAAATCACCACTGAAATACAGATTACCTTTGCCGGCACAGGCAACCGCTAACCGTTGTCCGAGCGCTTGCATTTCTTGGTCTGAATTAATCGTTAAGGTTATTTTATTTGACTTCATCGTGACTTAACCGAATTGAACAGGGTTCACAATTTCCTGAAGCATTGGCATTAAGTCACTGGCAAGCAGCCCACGCTCACCGCCTTCTTTGGCAGCTTGGTCACCGGCACGTGCATGCACACACACGCCTAAGCGTGCAGCCAGCGGTAATGCCTTACGTGGGTTACGTCTCTGTGCCAGTAAGCCGGCAATCACACCCGTTAACACATCACCCATGCCACCACTGGCCATGCCGGGATTGCCCTCGGCACATAAACCCAGCGGCATATCTGTCGCCGAGACTAACGTCCCAGCACCTTTAAGTACGGCCACCCCACCATACATTCTTTGCAAATTTCTCACCGCAGCAAACCGGTTGGCTTGAATCGCTTTAGTTTCAACCGAGAGTAAGCGTGCGGCTTCACCTGGATGCGGGGTTAAAATCCAGTTATCACGTTGGTGCGGTTCTTTGACCAATAAGTTAAGCGCGTCAGCATCTATCACCATTGGTAAATCATGATCGAGCACTTCACCAAGTAAACTTGTCGCCCATTTAGTTTGGCCAAGACCCGGGCCAATCACCACCACGGTCGCTTTTTTCAACAGCGGCCGAAGTTGAATAGCGGTCTCAACACCATGGCACATCAGCTCAGGTCTAGTGCTTGAAATCGCGACGGCATGTTCAGGCCGAGTGGCAACGCTAACTAAACCCGCCCCTACCCGTGCCGCTGCCTCTGCGGCCAATCGCACTGCGCCACTCATACCAGTGTCACCACCCACCACCAGTACGTGGCCGCATTTACCTTTATGGATGTCACCTAGGCGCGGGGCTAACAAGTGTGCTAAGGCACTTAAACTCATGCGTGAACAAGAAGGTTGTACTCGCATCAACACCTGCGGTGGAATGCGTAAATCAGCGTATTCAATATGCCCGGCATGACGCGGCCCGGCGCCCGTAAACAGACCACGCTTTAAGCCAATAAAACTCATGGTCATGTGTGCGTTGACGGCATAACCGAGCTTTAAACCACAATCGGCATCAAGACCAGAGGGCACATCCAACGCCAGTATTTTTGCGTGGCTGTCATTGATTGCGCAGATCGCTTCTGCCCAATCTCCTTTCACTTCATCGTTAAGACCAATGCCTAATAAAGCGTCAACCACCACTTCGGCGCCGCCCAGATCGAGGCCACTGCTAAAAGCTTCGGTAACACCACCGGCAGCAACCCACTGCTCGGCCATGGTCAGCGCATCACCTTTTATCTTCGCGGGATCCCCCACTTGAATGACTTTAACGTTATAACTCGCTTCATGGGCAAGCCTTGCCAATACAAACCCATCACCACCATTATTGCCGGTGCCAACCACCACCACTAATTTTCTCGCGCGTGGCCAATGCTCACGCATCATCGCAAAAGCGGCCATGCCGGCATTGGTCATTAAGGTGGCGCCCGGAATGTTGAATTCTTCGATCGCGATGCGATCTAATTCACGTACTTCGGTGCCAAGGTATAAAGCATTCGGTAATCGTCTCATAACAGGTATCATAGCATCTTGCATAAACTAGCTACTATTCACCTATGTCTACAACGGTAAAACATGACAACACAACGATGCAGCCACTGGTGCAGCAGCTGCATCGCTGGGCGAACGAGTTAGGGTTTCAACAACTCGGCATCACCGATACACGTTTAACCGAAGCCGAGGATCATCTTAACCATTGGCTGCAAGCTGGCCATCACGGCAGCATGCATTACATGGAAAAACATGGCGCCAAACGCAGCCGCCCAGCTGAGCTTGAACCAGGTACAATTCGTGTGATTACCGTACGCATGGATTACCTGCCTGATGCACAGGGCATGCAACAGACCCTTGATGATCCTTCATTGGCCTATGTCTCACGCTATGCACTAGGGCGTGATTATCACAAGCTAATGCGCAACCGCTTGCAAAAACTAGCGAACAAAATCGCTGATGAAATTGGCCCGTTTGGTTATCGCGCGTTTGTGGATAGCGCTCCGGTGCTAGAAAAACCGCTGGCGAATAAAGCCGGACTGGGTTGGGTGGGCAAACACACTAACTTGATTAATGAGCGAGCTGGCTCGTGGTTTTTTCTCGGTGAGCTCTATACAGACTTACCGCTGCCCATTAATAGTCCTGCCGATGCCCATTGCGGCACCTGTGAAGCTTGCCTCGATATTTGCCCAACGAAAGCGATTGTTGCGCCCTATCAACTTGATGCGCGACGTTGCATTAGTTACCTAACGATTGAATCAGCGGATGCTATCCCTGTTGAATTTCGGTCTATGCTGGGCAACCGTATTTACGGCTGTGATGATTGCCAATTGGTCTGCCCATGGAACCGCTTTGCCGAGACCACCGAAGAACTCGACTTCGCGCCGCGTAACGATTTAGATAATGCCTCACTGGTCGAACTTTTTAGCTGGAGCGAGGCAAGCTTTCTGGAAAAAACCGCTGGCAGTGCGATTCGCCGCATTGGCCATGAAAAATGGCTGCGAAATATCGCCGTCGCATTAGGTAATGCTGAGACTGAAGAGTCCGTTATTAAGGCGCTCGAAGCCCGCCTTGACCACCCTTCTGCACTGGTTCGCGAGCACACTGAATGGGCACTGGCACAACATAAAAGCTAAGCTTTCTAGTTAAAACCCGATGAGGATTAAGATAATTTTGCAAAAAACACTTGAAATTCAGTCAGTCTGCCCCTAAATTAGCGACCACTGATATTAATCAACAGGAAGCCAGATCATGCCAATGGATCTAACCAAAGACAATTTTGAAGCCACTATCGAGAACAATGACATTGTTATCCTCGATTTCTGGGCACCTTGGTGTGGCCCATGTAAAAGCTTCGGTCCCGTATTTGAGAAAGTCGCCGAAGATTACGATGACATCGTCTTCGCCAAAATCAACACCGAAGAAGAACAAGAACTCGGCCAACTATTTGGCATTCGTTCTATTCCAACACTGACTATCTTCCGCGAGAAAGTGGCCGTGTTCTCTCAGCCCGGCGCCATGCAAGAACCAGCACTACGCGAAATTCTTGACCGTGTTAAAGCACTAGACATGGATGAAGTTCGTCAGAAAATGGTTGAACTAGAAAAACAACAAGCCGAAGAACAATCACAGGCTTAAGCAGATAATAATACAAGGTGTCAGAGAATAATTAAATTTCTCTGACACCAAGTTTTAAGATACTTCAAACCTCTTCAGCACGACGCCACACTGAACCGCCACACTCTTTATCAATCGCATCTAAACGCGCTTCATGCAATTGCATTTCATCAGCCGATGCCTGAATAACTTTTAACCGTGGTCGATCTTCATCAAGGCGCTTAATGACCTGCGCCTTCAACGCGCCACTACTATCTAGCGAGCTATCTAATGACAACGCGGTTTGCCCGCCGGTAATCATTAAATACACATCAGCGAGAATTTGCGCATCAAGTAACGCGCCATGCAGATCACGCTGCGAGTTATCAACATCGTAACGTTTACACAATGCATCCAAGGTGTTTTTCTGCCCCGGATGTAACTTGCGCGCCATTGCCAGGGTATCGATCACCTGGCAAATACCACGCATGGTAACTTTATTCCCTTTTAATGCTTTGTATTCGTGATCTAAAAAGCCCACATCAAATGGAGCGTTATGAATAATGAGTTCCGCACCTTCAAGATAAGCAGTTAAGCCTTGGGCGACTTCTGCAAAACGTGGCTTATCTTCCAGCATCTTATTGGTGATGCCATGCACTTCTATCGCACCAGCATCGATTTCACGATCAGGCTGCAAATATTGATGATAGTCATTACCCGTCAGACGGCGGTTAATTAACTCAACACAACCAATTTCAATAATCCGGTGTCCATCATTAGGATCGAGGCCGGTGGTTTCTGTATCTAGTACGATTTGTCTCATGTCGTTATTGAAACCGCTTAAGGCTTTGCATGCAAGATACTTTTCAACAAAAAATGATTACAATTCAGTCATGCAAACTTCACTATCAGTCACTTACGCCAATGATGAGCAAAAATCAGCGGCAAATACCTTTGCGGCTGAACATAGCCTAACTTGCTCGCCCTACTCTGAAGCCATCACTTCATTAGTGCTTAACTTCACTGCCGACTATCTCGAACTCAAAGATCGGGAAAAAGATCTTAGCATTCATGTTGATTTTATCAGTGGAAACCTTGCTCACCGTCAGCAATACGGTGGTGGCCGTGGACAGGCAATTGCCAAAGCCATTGGCCTGAAACAGGGCATGTCTCCACCGCAAATTCTAGACGCCACTGCTGGGCTGGGCAAAGATGCCTTCGTGCTTGCTTGTCTGGGTTGCCCGGTGTTGATGCTCGAACGTTCTTCAGCTGTCGCCGCGCTAGTCATCGATGCATTGCAACGCGCTGAAGACGATAGCGAGTTTTCGCCCTTACTTAATAATGGCTTTAGCGTTCTGAACATAGATAGCATTGAGTACATGAACAACACAGAGAAAAAACCGGAAGTGATCTACCTTGATCCTATGTACCCTGATCGAAAGAAATCAGCGGCTGTTAAAAAAAATATGCAAATACTACAAGCTCTGCTTGGCAAGACCAACGACAATGAAGCACTGCTCACGGCAGCACTACAATGTGCGACAAAACGTGTGGTAGTTAAGCGCCCGAAAGGGGCTGAGAATATCGAAGGTAGAAAACCTACAATGAGTATCAATAGCAAGAAGACCCGCTATGATGTATACGTGATTATCCAAAAGGATAAAGACACCGTTTAAAAACTAATCGACAAAATAAAACTCAGTGTAATCTTCAGACTTCTCATTTTCCGAAGCCCACTCATTGCATTCACTCACTGCATCATCAAGACTGCTAAATGTTGCTATGACCTGACCAATATCCGTCATAACCAATGCGGTGTTATCCGCCAGTTCTTTTATATATAAATTCATTTCACTTTCCTAGGTTATTAAACACAAGGAGAGATTAGGCTTGGTTTATGTGCCCAAAATGACAGTAAGATGACGATTATATGACAGTCATCATGTTATCTTTTCACAGGCCTCAATACACTCATGGCAAGACTCAGCGCATGCTTTACACTCAGCGTGTTTATCTTCATGCTTTTGGCATTCTTTTTCACAGTGCTTACAAACATCAATACAGACTTTAGCTAAGGCAGGCAGTTCCAAATAGCAACGTGTGCTTACTCTCACTGAATTTCTTTTCATCATTATCAAAATTTTTCATCACAAAAACTCCTCTATATGATTATTCATCTTCGGAAATTGCCAGCCCCACTTCTAATACTTCAAACCAATCAAGAAACTTACCCACATCGTCGCCTTTAAAGATTCGACCATGTTGTGGTGCCATGTATTCAATATCTAATTCGCGCGCACGTTTTACCCAATCGTTCTTAGCCCGATTCGAAGGCATCCAGCGTTGGTGAAACATTTTCATTTTTGGAACATGTTCATCAAAGTCTTCCACAAACAAAGGTGAGTCAGTGGCCTCTAGTGCAGCTCCCACATCACCACTCATTAATATTTTTGCCTTTTTATCGTAAACATGAAAATTACCGGACGAATGCAAGTAATGCGCAGGAATAAATTCAAGTTCAACTGAACCGAGATTAAGCATACTGCCTTCGTCAGGAATCGGTATATACTCAATATTATTCATACCGAAATGTCTAAGAAAACCTTCCCATAACCAGGGCGAGTGCAACTTTGCATGCGGCAATGCCTGATCCCACAAACCCAATGAAGAAATAATATCGGGATCCTGATGCGACGCAAATAGATCTGTAATCTCATCAACTTTGGCATGATGAAGAATGGCACCTAACATTGGAGCAAATACTTCAATACCACCGGGATCCATTAGCAGCGCCCGTTTACCCGCTACAATCATATATTGATTTGTATCGATAATACTTTCTGGTTTTTCAGGGTCACGGCCAAACATAAACCATTGATGTTCCTGATCATAGATTTTGGTTGATTGCATTGTTATTCCATATTTTTAATTTAACCGGCCTTGTACATTCACATTATTCAGGTGGGTATAGCTATCTAAAAGTTTATCTTTAATATAGATCGCAGCTTGATCAAGATCATCCGCGACGACCTTAAGTTTATCACTGTACTCTTGTGCATTTGAGGTAACAATTCGGGAGACTGATGCAATCGCACGTGCCGATAACATACACTGTTTCATGGCTTCCATTTGCAAACTTAAATCACTTAAACTTTTCTTAAATTCTTGTGTATTTTTGAACAAAGTGTTTTCAACTTGTTCCATTGCGGATTGCATAGATTTTATGTATTGGGCATCTGTATTTTTCTTTCTTACTAAATCAAATCGGCGAAAGGCGTCTGCGCTGCGCTGTTCATTAACCGTAATTTTGGATAAGCGTAACGCTTCACGATTAATATCCTCCACACCGGTCATTGCTTGTCGAGAGATCTCATCAATAAATTCAGTGATTGGTTGGAAACCCAGACCTTTATCACCTGCCTGTGCAGAGATAACTTTAGCATTCTTAGCCGCTAGCGAAACGCCCCAGGCAACCGACATCACCATCTGTAACTCAGCAGCAATACTCGCTAAGGCGACAAGCTTGTTTTCTTGGTATTCAGAATTGCTGGGCATACGATATTCCAATTAGATTACTATTCTTATATCGGCAAATAGCGGAATAACATTACTTAATCTAATTTAGCATGCAGTCGTGCAACAGGCATAAAGGCTCAACGCCTGTAAGGAAATAGGCAATAAATATAGGTGGGGAATTTAGTCAGAATCGCGGTACATCAACTGCATACCGCTGAGGAAATTGCGTAAAAATTGATCTTTACAGTCACGATAATGCTTATGCCCTGATTTACGGAAAAAAGCACTCAATTCATGCTTACTCAGTGTCACTCCAGCCAGTTCCATAATTTCAAGTACATCTTCGGCTTTTAGATCCAGCGCAATCTTTAGTTTTCTAAGGATAATATTATTATTTAGTCGTTTCTCTGCAACCGGTTGTGGACCTTCTTTCTTGCCACGCCTGTGGATAATTAAGCCATTCAGAAAAGCAGCAAAATCTTTATCTCTCAGCGCAACCATAGAAGGATCATCGTCCTTCTTCAGCCAATCCAGTACCTGCTCGCGGTCAACTTCTTGTTCAACTAAAGCAAACAACTCAATGATCTTAGAATCACTAAAATCAAAGGTGTAACGCACACGACGTAAAACATCATTATTATTCACAAATAACCTCTAGGTTTACTTAGAATGGCGATCAGTCGTCAGCGCGAGGTTTTTTACTGCGAAGACGAGGCCGGGCTAGAATTTCCAGATAAAAGCTTTCCAGCCCCTCAGATTCAGCCCAGCTGATTGATTTACTAATTTCAGACAGATGAATAACTTTACTGCTCTCCTCATCTTTCCCAAAACGGCAATCAAAATCCCAGAAGTCGTAATTCTCTGGCAAAGCCTTACCACGTTCGCGTTTAAAGTATTTACTAACTTCATGTTTAAATGAGTCAAAACGCCTTGCCGGCTTAATTTTTTCATGCGCTACGATAAATGTTTTTTTCATATTTCTATTATACCATTACATCGCCACAATTACCTTCAACACACTGGTTAGAACTCCTTACTATACTGAAGAAGATCGTATTTAAGGAATTTAGTCAGCTCCTCAGCGACCGCAAGCTCCATTTCGAGCATTTCACTGACTGACAGCGCATATTCCTTGGCTTCCTGTGGTGTACTGAAGGTAACTTTGAGCGGGAAATTTTCAAAACCACCTCCCCCATGTAAAGTGGTTCGACTTGTATAATTCCTAATCAAAGCCACATCATAGGTATATGACACGGTAATATCTTGCCAGTTAGAATCAGGTAACGAAGAACCAAGACAAATACATACTGACTCATATTGACTGAGGCTTTCTTCTTCCCGAAGCTTTATCCATAGCCACTTAAAATTCTTGATGATTTTCTTTTCATCCGTATCGACGTATTTCTGATACTTTGCAAAAAAGAAAGTATAAAAAAATAAAAACCCAAACACCGATGAAAAAGCTAACCAAAACCAGGAACCATCATTTAAACCTACTGTCAAAGTTGCCAAAGTAATAAATAATGGAAATATAGAATATACTTTAGGTAATATATTATATTTACTATCCGGTGAATGTATTTTCATCACTATGAAGGTCGGAAGTAGAATGTGCGGGTAATATGTAATACATCTACTTCCAGAGACATCGCATCAGGAAATGCGTCAAAAGGCGCTGATGACTTTATAATATTTATTACACCTGCGTTTAACTCATCAGTACCAGTACTACTGTTAATTTCAACATCCTTCAACGTACCATCCTGATAAATCATTACCGTAGCGATAACCAGAGCTACTTTTGTGATTTTTTGAGCAGCTACCGGATAGTTTATTCGACCTACATCTTGTAACTTTTGTTCCCAAGCATCCATATACTTGGTATATACAGAATCTAGCCCAGATAGATCACCAGAGATGAACTTATTCTTCACTCGGTTAGATTGAACGTTTAATAACGCTTCAAACTTTGCACTCTCTTTTTCTATCTTATGTGTTAATTGTTCTTTTTCAGTCATATCACTGATTTCACTGAGCTGAATTTGGTCAGTCTAAGCTTACGAGATGACTGTAAGATTATTTTATCTGAAGCATCTTCCATACATCTGACCTAGGTGGTGAAATAGTGAGGCACTTGGTAATGCGTTATATTTGATATTGGTTAAATGAATCTTCATAACACATCAGTGTGTACAACATAACTCCCTGTGAATATAACACTACTCTTGTGAATCGAATCCGCACCTAGCAATAATATCTGTGGCAACCGGTTTGAGAAATTTTGTATTACTTTCATGAATAACAATATGTCCCGATAAGCCATATTCTTTTAAAAGCAAATAGATAAGCCCCCAACCCGTTAGCACTGAAATAGAATAAAGACTGCCACCAAATGCCGTGCACTTGTGATTAATATTATTATCAATGGGGGCTCGAAGCGTCAGGCGGTTATCATTATACTCAACCACCTTGATGCCAATCGCTTTCGTCAATGGGATTTCAGTATTTAAAATTTCTTGTAAACTTTTAATCTCTAAATCAGAGGCATTCATTGTTTAATTTAATTCGTTTACTAGTATCAAAAAAATGAGAAAAAATAACTAAAGTTTATATCAGCGACCTGAACACCGAACGTGCTTAGACCAGTCTCCGTTAGACTTAAACAGGATTGTATTATCATCGACTATTTTGTACAGCGGATCATCAACTAAAGTCGTATTAGGTCGATAGGTGCCTTCCTTAAAGCAACCACCGGGGCCACAAAAAGAGATATAGTATATTTTAGGTTCTACCGGGCCAATCGCCCACCCCCAGGCATCGTTACACCCTTCCTCTTTCCAAAAACCAGCTAAGGGATGTGATGCTGATTGAACTGCATTTTCCTCTACATACCAGTTAGGTTCATTATTAAGCCAGAAATAAGTCGCGCCTGCTATTGCCAAAAACACTAAGGCCGCAACCATGTAAACTGCTATTTTTAAAAATTCTTTCATTACTTTCTAATTACCCGGTCTTAGCCATTTTCTAAAAGTGAACGTAAATCTATGATTGCCGCATTGGCACGGGCTATATAATTAGCCATAATCAAAGAGTAGTTAGCCGTTATACCAAAACCACTACCATTCATTACCATGGGCGAGAATGTTGTTTCCTGAGTTGATTCTAACTCTCGTAAAATCTGCCGAAGTGATATCAAGGCGTTCTTTTTGCGCAAGATACCATCGAAATCATGCTCGACTGCACTCAGCACATGATACAAGGCCCAACATGCACCACGCGCTTCATAAAAAATATCGTCAATCTCTAACCAGGGGGTTTTTACTACAACATTACTTCCTGTACTCGCAGACTGTGTAGCCGCGCTATCACCAGCCAAATCAGTATTCACTCGCACTTGGCCAACGCTTGCACTTAATCGCTGTGAAAGACTGCCGAGGCGTTTTTCAACAATATCGAGATATTTAACTAAATTATCAGCACGCGCAAAAAACTGTGCATTAGCATTTTTTTCAGATAACTGTTGAGTGAAACTGAGTAATTGTTCAATTCCATCTCTGTATTCAGATTCTGTTGCCGGCAGTATCCATGAATCATTTGAGAAGTTGAACTGAGGATCAGCTTTAGATAAAGCGATATTTTCGACAGATTGTGATTGTGAACGAGAAAAATGATTGCGTAGTGAACTGGTCGCATCACGCAAAACAACCAGCGCACCAAATTCCCAGTTAGGTATATTGTCCAACAACACACCCGGAGGGGTGATGTCATTAGATAAATAGCCACCACGCTTATCCAGCAGAGTTTCACCAATTTCTATTAACGTTGATGTGTAGGTATAACCAATTAACTTAAGCTGGGCCTCATCATTAGCACGATTTAATGCTACTTGTTTTACATCAAATAATTCAGGCTCGCTATCCCAGATAAAAATCAAAGCAGTTATGATAGCAAGATACAACGATGCAAAAGCAACGAGGGAATACTTCAAGCCTCTTTCTTTAAGGTTAGACGGTTTGAATATGGCGGCATACGATGAGAGTTTGGCCACCATTGCAGAAAAAGCTTTTTTTATTACATCAAAATTCATTGTCTACCTCAATAAACTATTTGTTAAAATTTTCTTGCTAGCATTTATCGTCTACGACTTAATTCTAAACTTGGGTAAGCTGATATTAAACTGTATCGCTAACAAACGTGCAGTAAATATACCAGCGCCCGCTACAATAGCCGCCGTCGTCAGGTCAACCTCATAATACAATAGACCGATAAAAACTAATGATCCTAGCCAAGATACCGTTGCATAGAGTGGACTTGAAAACACAACAGGTTGCTCATTACAAAGCACATCACGAAATACGCCGCCCAATGTCCCAGTCATCACGCCCATAAAGCTCGCCACTAATGCTGGTGCGCCGACAATAAGCGCCACCAATGTACCGGCAATACCAAATGTTGCAAGACCAGCGGCATCAGCCACTAAAAAATATTTAGGTGATATTTTGGCTAATCTAGCCACAAAAAAGATCACTACCGCGCTAACGATGGAGGCGATAAAAAAGCTTTGATCATAAATCCAGAAAACATTTCTATCCAGAAGCACATCACGAAGTGAGCCCCCACCTAAGCCGGTGGCGATAGCAATCATTATTACGCCAAATAAATCGAACTGTTTAAAACCCGCTTTTAAAACACCAGACGCAGATGACACGATAACAGCAAGAAGTGTAATCCAGTAAAGATTTGTTAATAAGCCTGAGGTTGGTTCTAGTATCATATGCAGTTACTATATTATGATGGATTAATTATTTTAATAAAACCCCATTTAGAAACAAAGACTGTTTAATGGTTAGGATCAGAAGCCAGCCTAAGTTGGCAATGCTTTTGCTCCGCAAATAGCCTGACAGGCAAGTGGGCCGGTGGAATTAATTAAAGCTTAATCACCACCGCCTCCTCCTCCACCGTCACCGGAACCATTACCATTAAAAAAGCCACCTTATCTGTGAAGGCATATTAAACATAATTTGGTTTTCTCAAATACTAGAAAGTATTGGATCCTGTTCCTGCTCCTCAAACTTCTTAATCTCGCCACTATCAATGCGCGCAAAATAAGATTTCATTTCTCTTTTTACCATTGGTGCAAAGAAGTATAGACCAAGAATATTCGGCACACATATTAAGAATACCAGCGCATCTGAAATATCTAGAATGGGTCCTAGCTGTACAACACAGCCTAAAACCACAAAGACACAAAAAATAATATTATAGTTAAATTGGCTTAACCTGCTTTCACCAAATAAATAGGTCCAACCTTTTAGACCATAATACGACCATGCAATCATTGTCGAAAAGGCAAATAGCACTGCTACAACGGCTAAGGGGATAGGGAACCAAGAAAACTCACGTTCAAAGGCGGCTGATGTCATGGCAACGCCTTCGGCTCCATTGGCAAAGGCAGGGTCTGCTACTTGTGCGGTACCAATGACTAACGCCGTAATTGTACAGATGACGATGGTGTCAATAAAAGGTTCAAGTATTGATACTATACCTTCGGTAACGGGTTCATTTGTTTTAACCGCAGAATGTGCAATCGACGCAGAACCAATGCCTGCTTCATTAGAAAAGACGGCGCGTTGAAAACCAATAATCATCGCACCTAGCGCACCACCTGCAACACCCTCTCCGGTAAATGCACCTGAAAAAATATTACTAATCGCTTGCGGTATAACATCTGCATTCAGAAGGATAACAATGATTGCAAACAGGCAGTAGAAAATGGCCATAAAAGGCACAAGTCTTTCTGCCACTTTAGCGATAGATTTGATACCACCAATAATAACAGCAAAGACAACGGCCGCCAAAATTAAGCCTACCAACCAACCATACCCATCTAATGCACCGCCAGATACATTATTAAGTTGCACATAGGCCTGGTTTGATTGGAACATGTTGCCAATACCCAGTGCGCCAATAAAAATACCTATCGCATAAAACATGCCCATGAACTTACCAAAACCGACCATACCGCGATCGGCAAAACCTCGTTTTAGGTAATACATCGGGCCGCCAGATACATGTCCATCTGAAAATTCATTGCGATATTTCACCCCCAATGTACATTCAACAAACTTTGTCGACATGCCTAAGAAACCCGCAACAATTAACCAGAACGTAGCCCCAGCACCACCGACAGTCACTGCTACGGCAACACCACCAATATTACCGATGCCAACCGTGCCAGAAATGGCCGTTGATAATGCTTGAAAATGTGAGACTTCACCGCGGCTTTGTGGATCTGAATAATGGCCCCGGATTAGTTGAATAGCATGTTTGAAACCACGCACATTGATAAAGCCCAAGTAGAAAGTGAAATAAACAGCACCCGCCACTAACCACAGAACAACCACAGGCAACTGTGTGCCAAATATAGGAATCTTAAAAAACACTATTTGCTTCATAACTTCCGCAAAGGGAGCAGTAAAAGCATTGATTGTTTCGTCTATCCCCGCACAGCTTGCAGACAAGGGCAGGAGTAGAAGGACTAACAATGTAAATAAACGACGCATAAAAGCTCCATAACGCTTTAATTAATAGATTTAAAAGGGGCGATACTCATAAATTCAATTGCTACCATGCCACCCAGGTGATTACGTCACCTTTAATTTTTATGTTTTACTCAAGATAAACCAATTCATCTAACGGGATTATAATATTTTTTCAGCACTTGGTGTTGTCATTTTAAGCTCATAGTGCACTCAGAACTGGCCCAACAAATACTATTTTCCTTGCCAAGGTCATTAACGTTTGAGTTAATCAGACGTTTTATGCAGGGCGGCGCGGCGTATAAAATGGTCAAGTTGGACAATTTATTATGTGCTCTGTTCTTCATTAAAGATAAGCTTGTTTCCGAATGGATCTGAGATAGCCATATCACGAGTACCCCAAGGCATGTCTTGAATTCCGGGTCTTGCATTTTTATATCGTTTATCAATTAACTCTTTATGATAAGAGTCTAAAGTATTGGTCGATATTCTTAGAGATGCCCCTGGACTTGAGTCACCATGGTGTTCCGAAAGGTGAATAACGCAATCGTCTTTCGATAACTGCATATATAGGGGAGTGTTTTCTTCAAAACGATGCTCCCAATCAATATTGAAACCAAGAAAGCCGACATAAAACTCTTTGGCTTTAGCCTCATCAAAACTTCTCAATATTGGTATCGGGTTATGGAATGTCATAAATCCCTCAATTCGTTCTACATATAACGACTTGCTCACCGGGCAGCAACTTGTTAAATACCTTGTAGTAACACTACATTGGTGTACTCTAGTGAAACTTACGTTTAGTCATTTATTCAAATAGCTGGCTTCGCGTCATTACTCCACCTGGAAATATAATGACCATACCAGCAAGAATCCGCTACCAAACTATTGAGTTCGAAAATATAGATATTCACCTTTGTACTCTACGTGATAAACAACAGTTTAGCGACCCTCAAGACATAGCTAAACAACTTGGCATCTCTTCTGCAACTTGGCCTTTGTTTGGTATTATATGGCCATCAAGTATGGTGCTGGCTCATTATGTTTCAAACTATGACACTGCTAAAAAGCGCATTTTGGAAGTTGGCTGTGGAATGGCATTATCTAGCTTACTGCTGAATAAACAAAATGCAGATATTACCGCAACAGATTATCACCCGGAAGTTGGCTTTTTCTTACAACGTAATACACGACTCAATGATGGAAAAATTATAGACTTTGAACGTGTCGATTGGTTAGATAAAACCGATACTCTTGGTGTATTTGACTTAATTATTGGTAGTGATCTTCTCTACGAAGACCAACATATAAAACTATTAGCTGATTTCATTGTACGTCACGCAAATTCAACCTGTGAAATTATCATCGTTGACCCAGGGAGAGGACGGAAAAACAAGCTAGGACTGCTAATGGAAAAATACGGCTTTAAATACTCCCAATCTAAAGCAGAAGAGACCGACTACCTCGATCATTCATTCAAAGGCCATATTCTTAAGTTTTGGCGCAATCAATAGGAATTTAACGTTTAAGTTAACGGGCGCGGATCTTTATTCGCGACCGGGTTGAACGCTTTGTTAGGTTTAATTGCTAGGGCAAATAACAATGTGTTTACTCTTTACCATATTCGACAAAGAATTCGGGTGTACCTAGATAGATTTTAGATTTAACATATTTAGGTATTTCCAGTTCTTCCTTTTCGAATTTCTCACGTTTTTCAATGGCTTCTTTATTAGGCCATTCCTCGACACCGATATAATCCCATTTTTCGTTCGACCAACTACAGTCGACCATCGAAACAGCTTTCATTCCGAGTTCATCCAGATTTTTACGATCCTTAGTCATGAATGCCATTTTTTCTTCTTCAGGTAGGTCAATAAATGCTTGTTGCATTTTGGCAAAAAAGAACCTGATGATAGGTTTGTTCTTATCCATAATGTTGCCTCCATTGTAAATTATCATTGACGAGTTTTCTTTATTGAAACCTAACTGTAAGTAGAGAGCCTAAAACGCATATTTAAAGATGCGTTTTAGGCAATATATTTTTTGAGTTTCTTTTATATCAACAACTTAACTATTTTTATCATGCCTTTTACGTATTAATTTTGCAAAGAAAGCTTATAAAGTTCTATAAACTTTTTAGTGCTTTAATCTTTGTTTATGCATTTTGTAGCATTTCGTCAATCGCTTCATTGGCAAGTTCATCAGCACGTTCATTACCGGGGTGGCCAGTGTGACCTTTTACCCACTCCCATTTAATGTTGTGCTTTTGTGTGGCGGTATCTAAACGCTGCCAGAGATCAACATTCTTAACCGGTTTCTTAGCGGCTGTTTTCCAGTTGTTCTTTTTCCAATTTTTGATCCACTCATTCATGCCTTGCATTACGTATTTTGAATCGGTGATAAGTTTCACATCGCATTCACGGGTCAACGCTTCAAGTGATGCAATCGCCGCCATCAACTCCATTCGATTATTGGTGGTTTCAGCTTCAGCACCTTTAATGCTTTTTTTGCTATCGCCAAATTCCATTAACGCCCCCCAACCGCCAGGGCCGGGGTTGCCACGGCAGGCGCCGTCAGTGGAAATGGTTACTTGTTTATTCATTGGTCATACCTCGGGTACTGGGTTCAACTAAACCGCCGTTGGCCAATTTAGGCTCACTTCGCCAACGCGGAATTATCGGGGTTAGTGTACTGATTCTTTTTGTTGCAATGACCACATAGGCTGCATTGCCAACCGGTAGGTAACGTCCTACCTTGTCAAAGAATGCAATTTTTTGCATTGATGTTTGATGTTGCATCGGCGGCCGAAAGAACAATCGGTGCGTTGAGTGAATATCAAAACCCAACACGTTCAACCAGTCGGCGACGCGTGCGCTACTAAAGTAGGTTCCCTGCCATGGCATACGGTGCCGCCATGCTAAGAGCACACGCATGAGCCCCCAGCTACTCCAGGGGTTGAAGCCAAGTATGACAATATGGCCTTCGGGAATAAGCACTCGCTCAACTTCGCGCAAAATAGCATGAGGATCAGAGTGAAACTCGAGTGTGTGGGGTAACACGCAGACATCGGCACTTTCATTCGCAATCGGTAACCGGGCGGCATCGGCTTCGGCTCCTAATGGATGTGAACTGGAATGCCCCAATGTAACGCGATGACTGATACGGGTACCGGCGCAAAGATTAGGATCACCATGGTCACCCAGTTGTAATAGGTGGTAGCCAAATAAGTCGGGTAATAGTTGATCGAGCGCCTTTCGCTCAGCGGCGGCCAACATTTGACCCAGTGGCCGCGCATACCAATCGAGTAAATCGGTATTGCTGATTTTCAACTGACTCTGATGCTGGCTTCGGTGCATGCCCCTAGCTTACCTGTATTGCCTCAGAAACCCCATATCTATCGTTAGTTTAGCGCTGTGAGCTGCAGCACAGAATTAACTCGAGCCGGCATGTTCTACTTAGGTCAATGAGCACCGATTTTGGCGCATTTTATGTGGAAATCCATTACTATAAGGGAATAACACGTTGTGAAAAAACAAGAACACTGGGGAAGTAAATGAAGTTCGTTAGCACCTTGCGCTTTTTGGCGATATTACCTATCGCCCTGTCTATTGCCTGCACTACGCAAACCATCAACCCACCGAAACCCACAGTAAAAGCAGCCGACCCGGTTGAGAAGGTTTTTCAGCAAGCGGCGATTAGCCAGCTGCAAACAGACACTAATGCGCACTCAGCCTCCACTCCAAAAGGTGCCTTAGTTAATGCGCGGCTGATTCAAAACAAAGACAAACCTGAAAAAGCTAAGACAGAACCTGATATTACTGCAGCAACGGTCGGCAAAAACCTGTTACCTGCCGTACCGGTAAACAGTGATTTATGGACGCGCCTACGCCGCCACTACAGTCTGGCTAAAGACACCCACCGCCGGACTAAAATTGAAACTGACTGGTACGCAAGACACCCCAAATACATCGATCGCGTGACTGAACGTGCAATCCCTTATATGCACTACATTACCCAACAAGTTATCGATCGCGGCATGCCCGCTGAAGTGGCTTTGTTACCAATCGTTGAAAGTGCTTTTAAACCGTTTGCTTACTCACATGGTCGTGCGGCAGGTATCTGGCAATTTATTCCGGGCACCGGGCGTTTATATGGTCTAAAACAAAACTGGTGGTATGACGGTCGACGTGATGTTTATGCTTCTACTCAAGCTGCACTGAATTACTTACAACGCCTAAATAAAAGATTTAAAGGTGACTGGTTATTAGCACTAGCGGCCTATAACTCAGGCGAAGGCACAGTACAAAAAGCCATTAACCGTAATCGTAAGCTCGGTAAGCCAACTGACTTCTGGTCACTAAAACTACCGAAAGAAACTCGCGGTTATGTGCCACGTTTGCTAGCTATTGCTCGCGTGGTTAAAGACCCAGCACTACATGGTGTCGTGTTACGCTCTATTCCTGATGCGCCCTACTTCAATCGCGTTAGCATCGGCAGTCAAATTGATTTAGCACTGGCTGCCGACATGGCCCAAATTAGTCTTGATGACCTTTACATACTCAACCCTGGTTATAACCGCTGGGCAACACCGCCAAAAGGCCCGCATGCGCTTTTATTGCCCGTCGACAAGAGTCAGGCTTTTGCTGACAAACTAGCCGCACTGCCCAAAGACCAGCGTATGCGTTGGAAAAGGCATAAAGTCCGCGCCGGTGAAACACTCGGCCATATTGCTGACAAACATAAAGTTAGCGTGTCACTGTTAAAGTCAAACAACCGACTGCGTAATAACCTGATTCGTGTTGGTCAGGACTTAATGATCCCAGTAGCGTCTAAAAGCGCACGAACTTATCGTTTAAGTGAAGGACAGCGTAAACATAAAATTCTTAATGCGCCTAAGTCTGGTCGGCATAAATTAGTCCATACGGTTCGCGCTGGTGACAACTTATGGGATATTTCCAGAAGATATAAAGTTGGTGTTCGCGCGTTAGCAAAATGGAACGCCATGGCGCCTCGAGATACATTAAGCCGTGGTCAAAAACTAATTGTCTGGACCAAGACGCGGCATCAAACCAAGTCGGCGCCATCTATTAATGCCCCGCACACCAAACCGATAATTCAACGGGTTAATTATGTTGTGCGTCGTGGTGATTCATTGGCGCGTATTGCAGCCAGATTTAGAGTACGTGTGAAAGATTTACTGCGTTGGAATACTTTAAGCGGGACTAAGTACCTACAACCCGGTCAACGTATTAAAATGTTTGTGGATGTGACTCGGCAAAGTAGCTAACTAATTTAGTTGCTACTGTTAGGCGGGTAGCTTATTGATTCTCTCATCCATTTTAGTGATGAGTTGGTCAAGCTCTTGAGTTTCAGAAATAACGTTAGCAGGCAGTAACAACTTCACCTCTCCCTCACGATCAAGAAATAGTGCAGGCAATTCGGCTTTGTGCTCACCAAACTGTTTCAAAAACTCATCACGGTGCAGGAAATGAAACTCTGATCCTAATGTATCCAGATACCCCTTCCATTGCTCGTGCATGCCAAAATGGCCGTGCGTTAACATGCACAACTGGCAGTCGTA
>Ga0316205_10000500_pt1 | contig 71433 bp, 66 predicted proteins | sample 3monthpyrite_MG_FD_204941 | JGI IMG/M metagenome (GOLD analysis project Ga0316205, IMG submission 204941) | Microbial mat bacterial communities from mineral coupon in-situ incubated in ocean water Damariscotta River, Maine, United States -... | ecosystem: Environmental > Aquatic > Marine >...
GCGCCCACCGTGCTTAACATTTGGAATTACTTCCGCCTGCCCGATGTTTGCTACCCGGTGGCTGACCTACCTTGCCGGGACGGGATTTACACCCGCTTGAATAATCGACCTTGCTCGGCCGCACTCGCCTTTGTGGTGTTAGTGAGCTCTCAGAGACAATCTATGAACGGCAGCTTTGACTATATATTCAGTATATTATCGTTAACATTATAGGCCCTATCCATGATTTGGAGGCCTCAAATGCAATATCTTACACATACAACTCAAAAATACATCCCCTGGAATAAAGGAAAGCTGATAGGTCAAAAACCACCCCTGAAGCTACACGAGATATGGGCAATACGAATATGACTGCAAATTGCCAAGAAAAGCAGAGATCTCGCCATGTTTAACCTCGCACTAGACAGCAAGCTTCGCAGCTGCGACTTAGTAAAACTTAAAGTTAGGGATGTTGCTCATGGTTCAGTAATATCTATACGCGCCATGGTTATGCAGCAAAAAACTAAGCAACCCGTTCAGTTTGAAATTACAAAGCATACACGTGATGCTCTAACTGAATGGATAATGAGTGAGAATTTATCTAGTAACGAATACCTATTTAAAAGCAGAGTTCACCATTCTGAACATATTTCGACGAGACAGTATGCTCGAATTTTAAGTTCCTGGCTTTCTGAAATTGGGTTAAATCCACACGAATATGGAACTCACTCAATACGACGAACTAAGGTATCACTCATTTATAAAAGGACTAAAAACATAAGGGCTATACAACTACTCTTAGGTCATACAAACCTAGAAAGCACTGTAAGATATCTAGGCATCGAAGTTGATGTTGCTTTAGAGATGACAGAACAAACTGAAGTCTAGTATGTTAACGATAAACGCCTACTTGGTAGGCGTTTATCGCTCAACCTGCAACTGTCATAATTTACAGCAATTAAATATGTCAAAGAAAATCACATTAACAGAGTTAAAAAAACATCTCAGAAAAAAAAGCGATGTAGAGCTTGTTGAAGAGATCGCGGATTTATATAAAAAGTTTGATTCTGTAAAGGAATATTATCGTGCATCCTTTTTAACGATGACAAAGTAGTCCTTCAAAAGTACAAAGATGTTATTACCGAAGAGTTTTTCCCAAGAAGCCTGCATGCAGATCCAAAAGCAAGACTCAGCGTAGCCAGGAAGGCAGTAAGAGATTACAAAAAAGTCAGCTGTTCTGATGCTGGTTATGCAGAGATAATGCTTCATTATGTGGAAGTGGGTATTGAGTTTGCTAATACATACGGAGACATTGATTCTCCATTTTATTCAAGCATGGCAACTATGTATTTTGACACTGCTAATTTTATCCATACACACAAAATGGTAGACCAATTTCAGGAGCGGCTCTACAAAATGGTCAATGATACACAAGATTTCGGCTGGGGCTTCCACGATAGTCTAGCTGAGACATATTACGAGATAATTAGTCCTGAAGAATAGTTGCACTTATTTAAAGCCACCCTCACAGAAACCTAGCCATGGAGGGGTTCCGGCCAACAGCAGTCATTCAGAATTTTTGTATGCACGCATTTCCCATCTTAAGTATGAGCTTCATTAATTTTAAATTTATGTAGTGGTCTAATTATCAAAAATAATTAAAAGCAATGGGATGGACTCCTCCTCACCCTAATCGGCATCGATGTGCCAAACTGAGATTGATGTTTCAGTTAATGAGAAAAGAGGAGTCCACAATGGAAATTATAAGTCGAGTGGGTGTTGATTTGGCAAAAAATGTTTTTCAATTACATGGTGCTGACCGTAAAGGTAAAACAGTCTGGAAGCGACAGTTATCCAGAGACAAATGGTTAAAGGTTTTATTTTCAACCGTAAAGCCAGGTGCAGTGATTGGTATGGAGGCCTGCGCAGGTTCCCATCACTGGTCGAGGATTCTTATTAGTAAAGGTTACGAGGTAAAAATTATTCCGCCTCAATTTGTTAAGCCATTTGTAAAAAGTAATAAGAACGATGCTAATGATGCACAGGCAATATGTGAAGCCATGGTTCGTCCCGATATGCACCCCGTCAAAGTAAAAACCATTGAGCAGCAAGATATACAGGCCATTCATCGTATCCGAAATGAAATAAAGAGTCATCGTATTGCTAAAAGCATTTTATATGAATATTTCGCGCTTCGAGTAGCTCGACTACACATCTGCAATCTTGGAGAACTTATTGATCTGGCAAACTAGATAGAATTTTTTCCAGATCTTTCTGATTGCCAATTCCAAGTGTTGGAAGAATAGCAGACAAAAGTTCAACGAGCTTCACATGGGCGGAAACATCCTTCTTCTCGATGGCAACTTCGATAGCGGCTTCATGCAGCGATGGGTGGCTTAACAAAAAACGCTGACGTTGCCGAATGAAATCCCATTTTTTCTCTAACCAAGGCAGCAAACTCTCAGAAAAAAGCCGATAATTTCCCGTTTCTTGAGCTATCTGCAAAACTTTTAATGACAGATCAAATACCTGCCTCGGTTCAACTATCTGACCTCTTGATGAACTGCTAGCATGTTCAGCGATTAGTTGTGCAAAACCTGTATAGTAATCATCAACCGGGCCGCTACTTTTTATGCGGTCAAGTAATACTTGGCGTACTGCGAAACCGCTTGAAATGTCCAGTTCCCGTAGCGCCTTTGGAATAGATGCTACGTCATCTTTTAAAATGCACATGGCAAAATAAAGCAGAATATGTTGCTCTGTTAGGTCCCTGAGTTTTTCTTGCTGGTCCTTAGTAGCCAAAGGGAAAGTATCGTAGGTCATGTTCTTAAAGTCGAACGCTTTAAGGCGATCGTCGCTCGCCTGCACGAATGCGAAGCAAGATATTGTGTCCTTTAAGGCATCAATGAAAAGTTTTGCATCAAGTCGAATCATAGCTTTGTGGATTTTGGCCGAGCTCAAAAGCATCTGACCTTCACGCACTGGGCCGTTAGGCAAGAACCATTCTAGATTTTCAGTTATACCTGCATCAAGAGATACATGATTTTCGATCACAGCCAACATGTACCACGCAAAATCAATCGGAGTAACGAAGCGCTCTCCAATCTCCGAATGGGGCTCTGGATTGCTTACACAACCGGGGTAAATTATTATCTCTTCGCCATCTTCTAGTAGCCGTGCTTCTCCAGTGGCGTCTTGATCTAGCCAGAGCAACACGTGCCGGGTAACAGCATGGCAATGCGCAGTACGCAACGTCTCGTCCGGCGCGAATTGATTTAGTTCGCTGAGAACTGCTACGAAGTCCTGTAGACAAGTAAGCCTGTCGCCATTATGCCAACTTGCAAGAGCAGCATCTGCTAATAGCCCAACACGCATCGCTGCCATATCTGGAAGTTTGGATTTGTTCGCGGCATCACTCCCATAGAGATAGTACCGCCGCGCCGTTTCAAGATCGCCTTGCTTCTCTGCGCTGATCGCGGCATCTCTGCCTAGGAACGCTTTCTCAATCTCGCTTAATGGTGCATCGCTTTCGATTAGTATTTTCGAAAGTGCAAGGCTACCCTCGTGATCTTCCGAGCGATACAGAACCTTAGCTTTGGCGCGAACAAGCTCGGAGTTGGTTTGTCCATAATTCCTAAGACCTTCATCCAGAACAGCGAGTGCTGATTCCTTATCTTTGCCATACTCATCCAAGATAATTGCCCGATATTTCCGACAACAAACGGCAAGATCAGCGTGGTTCCAACCTATTGCTTGCTTCTCTAGACGGGCAAATATGGCGCTATGAAGAGACGGATCTATTGTATTGTTTTTGTGCTCGCTCAGCCATGCTCCTGTAACCAGCAAATCTACTTCAAAGTCATCACGACCAAAAGGTGCCAGCAGTCTTGAACGTTGTTCGAGCGAGGAACTGTCCAGGAAGTCGAAGACAGTTGGAAGCTCTTCAATCTTGGAGAGCTGATGGATTTGGTTCAAGAACATAAAACCAATTGGGGCAATGCCTTCTTCCGACAACTTTGCGAGGCCTTCTAGTGCTTCGGTCGGTAACAGGCCATTCTCGTTCTGAAGAAGTTGATCGAGTTCGCGAATGACACCAAGGAAGTTAACACCCGTTCCTATCTTCGTAATCTGAAAAGATAACTTCGAATACACTAATAAGTTCACCAATGCGCGCATCTCCTCATTCGGGACATTTCCTGCTTCCACGGAAAAGCAACGCAGAGCATCTTCTAGCTTTGAAGAGACGGCGCTCTCTTGGTTCAAGAGAATCAACTGAATACCTCGAAACATATGACTGGTTGCGACATCGCTTGGGTAGGCGATAGTGTCAGTCCTGAACAAGGTGAACGTCGGCAAGTAGGCCGCCAGTATTTCAAGTTCATCATGGTCAGCACCAAGCACCGCCATGCACAGCTTAAGTATCACTGCCTTGTTGTTGCTGCTCCAAGCTGCCAGAAGTGCAGAATTCATGTCAATTACGTTGAGATTGTGACCTTTAGTCAACGAGTCAGCAATAGCGCTTTGGGTTGTTTCCTTTTCATCGGCTGTCAGTGTCTTGGCAGCATAATCGGAAAGCAACGGAGAAAGGCTGAACCTGTCGCCCTCGTGTTGGTCAATCCACGAACTAGTCAGGCTATCTAGTACGATCCCCGCGTCTTGAATCGGAGGCGTAATCTTGCCGAGGTCAATTGCCAATTCTCTACCGAATCCACCGACCTTCAAGGATAGGCGCTCAATGAGTCGGCGGGCTGTTTCTGGGAGGTCTCTTAACAGTCGCTCACGAGTACGTTTTCTTACCTCATCCACTGCTGGAGAGCCCGTAAGCAAGCTATCCAAAGTCTGTAATTCTTTAGGATTCCAACCTGATGCAGCCATGCTCTGGATAAAGGCGATAGCAAGTTGAGGATGACCGCCGCCGGATACCAAATGAATATACTTTGCCCAATTCGCGCTACTGCTTATTCCGTTCTTCTCAAGTATCTCCTCAATGTCTTTCTTGTTGAATTCGGTGAGAGTGGTAGTGATGTCTGCTTGCAGACCAGACGCAAACAGAAACTCGCTTGTTGGTGGATTGGAGGAAGTAACAACTAAAAGCACATCAGAACGATTGGCAGAGTGAAACAGGTAATGTAAATTGTCCAGAACAGACGGTCCCAACGAACAATCGAGGTCGTCAACTATTAGGCCTCGTAGACCAAAGCTTGGCATTGCGTTGGCGGCTTCGGACAAGGTTAATGTCACCTGTTCGCTGGCTTGACCTCTCAAGTTTATGCTCGCCCAAGCACCTTCATTTTTATGCGCAAGAATACGGGCAGCGACTGTTTTTCCCATACCGGCAGCACCAGAAATCCAGGAGATGCCAGAGCGCTCCAAGCTATGCAAAAGTTGTCCAACATCATCGTTCCGATTTGCTATAGCATTTGGAAGTGGTACTTCTGAAACAGGACTTGGTTTGACACTTTGAGAGCCCGATAAGTTGGTGCCCGCAGACATAGAAGCCGATAACGCTTTCTCTATCAATCGGTTTTGCCCTTCAATCTGTGCCCTGTTCAGAGTAATCTGTGTCGCTGCTTCAAGGAGCTCTTCCAAGCCAGTTCGGTCAACGAAGCGTTCATCACGGCTCTTGTTTGTCGATAGCCTCAAGAGAGAAAGCAAAATGTTGGCTGTGCAACTCGCCGCCTGCGAGTGTACTCCACCCCTTTCAATTACAAGCTTGGAAACCCTAGAGCTAATTTGTCGTGCAAGGAAACTTGAGCCGAGCGCTCCGCAATCGAAATGGATATTTTTCAAGAATTTTTCTCGAAAATCGGTGTCACTAAGTCCTGCAATATACTTTTTTGATTTGTCCGATAGTTTTGAATTACCGAGAATTCTGCGCAGATCAGACAACTCTCCCGCCTTTGCAAGATTTCGCCACATAATCAGAGTTGGTGTTTCACCAATTCGATGCTTAGAGCTTTTTTCCTTGCCGATGGTTGAAGTAGTAAGGTGGCGCAATGAAACATTTAGACTAGGATTTTTTTCCTGTAGCTCAATGAAGCTATCTATTGAAGCAACGATGTCGTCCGAATTAATCGTGACACGTCTAGCGGTTTCTTTTACCTGAACGGCTTTGAGCGCGTTCGCAGCTGTAACAGCAAAGTCTTCCGCTACCTCCAAGTATAGAAATTCGTCGTCTTTGATTTCGGTCCACGCGAGAGCCGACTGGTAGATTTGGTATACGTAACCTCGAAGGGAATCGATGGCTTCTCTTGCGGGGTCCCCTAATGGCGTACCTTCTGGAACTGACATCTGCTCCCCTCAAATTATGACGGCCAAGTGTGCCCCATTTCCAATACGCTGACAAGGCACCGAGTAGAAATGGCGCCTCGGGGTTTCGTGTGAAATTTGATAGACAATTTCGCGTAGAAGAGTGTCCGCTTATCTACCTTCCTTGTAATGATCTGCGCTTGCAGTGAAGGTCTGCTTCGGGCAGGTGGTTCCTGCCTGATTCATCCATCTTGTATGCGTCTGCTATAAAAAATAGCTGACGTACACAATTTGCTACGTTACTTCGGGACTCAATCAACAAGAGACGTTCAGCCATTGTACATCCAACGACAACAATGTCTCATAATCGGATTTTTGAGTTTTTACTCTGACCTCAATGCCATTGGTGTTAACACCATTAAGTTAAGCACTAATCCTCTGATAATGTTAAAATAATTCACAATGAAGCATCACCAAAACAACCATTTGAGAAAGCCAATATGAAACTATCCACCCTCATTTAAAAATACCTATACAATCATAAATAAAACTGTTCACGACCCATCTTTCAAAGAAAAACATCGTCTTTCAAACACCGCTTTTACGCGTGATCGAACACTTAAATTCTCCACGCTGTTTCTCTATATATTAAATTTAAAAAAGCACTCGAATCAGGTCGAACTTGATCAATTTTTTAAAACAATTTTCGATAAAAAAGAAGCAACACAACACGTTAGCAAATCCGCTTTTTCTCAAGCGAGATTGCAGTTTTCATACACGGCATTTACAGACGCCAATCATCAATTCATCGAACATATTTACAAAAGCCCTCTTCATTACAAAACCTGGAAGGGGCTTCGACTTTGCGCGATTGACGGAACCTCTATTCGACTTCCGAATGAACCCAACATAACTGAACACTTTGGTGTTCAAAAAGGCAAACCCAATCAGGCCGATTGCACCATGGGTATGGCCTCGGTTTTTTATGACGTGTTAAACCATCAGGTGATCGATTCAACGATTCAACGATTCAACCCAATAATACTTCTGAAAAGAAATGTGCGGCTGAACACTTACAATACTCCAATGAAAACGATCTTATTATTTATGATCGCGGCTACCCCAGTTTTTGGCTTTATGCCCTGCATACAAAGCTTAAACGCAAGTTTTGTATGCGCGCAAAAACCAATCAATGCCTGATGGTAAAAGACTTTATTAACAGCAACAAAAAACAAAGCACTGTGACCTACACCCCAAACAAATCCTCGATAAAAACCTGTAATGAAAACAGCCTTTCAACAGCACCGATAACGTTGAGGTTGGTACGTGTCAACCTGACAAATGGCGTTGAAGTATTAATCACTAATTTGATGGATTCAGAGGAATATAACGCAGGGTTATTTAAATCACTTTATCATCAACGCTGGGGGGTTGAAGAAAACTACAAACGTCTAAAACAATGGCTTGAGATTAAAAACTTTTCTGGCAAGTCTGCACTGTCAGTGCAGCAAGATTTTTATGCCAAAATACTAGCGTCAAATTTAACCGCATTAATGACCATGGCTGCACAGATAATTCTCAACACAAAGCTCAAACACCGAAAGTTAATCTATCAGATAAATTTTGCACAAGCCGCCTCAAAAATGAAACATAAAATAGTTTGTTTGATATTATACGCAGGCACGGATATTAAGCAGCTTATAGAACACACGATTAGTTATATCAGTAAAACCATTGAAGCCGTGAGAGAAGGAAGATCGGCACCCAGGTCGCTTAAAAACATTAAGAACGATATCCATTATTCTGCTTATAAAAGTGCTTCATAATTAATGACTTAGCGCTTAACTTAATGGCATTGACTCTGACCTCAAATATTTTACTTCTGCTGAAAAATCATTTTTAACCAATTCCATATATCTTGAAGTAAACTTCCAGAACTTGGTATCGGAGTATCATAGTAGGCTCGGCGACGTGCTTCTTCGTATTGTCGTCCCGAGTTTATTTGCTCTGGCGACCACTGTTCTGCCCAAATCACTTCACCATGGTGGATCCAGTAGTGCGACTTACATGCATGTTGCCAGTTCCCAATTGATGGATATAAGCATGGACCACGACCAGCATCCTTAATCTGCCATTCTTTAGGACCTAATGGCGTCCGAATTTTTGAACCACAGCCACAGGCACAGAGATGCGCCGCTGTACTGAACTCTTCTGATACATACAATACTCTTGGCGCGAGTTGCTGCGGCATATAGTGAACTCGTTGTAATTTAATGCTCATGAAAATATTAATCTCCAATAATATTGATATCGCCAAGCTGGAATAGAAGATGAGTAAGCTCATCCTCGTCTGAATAAAACCCTCGCAACTTTTTAAATTTTATAATAGCTAGGCAAGCGTTGAGAGCATTAAGCTCACTGATTTGAATGTTAGTTTTATACAGATCATCTGGATTATCAGTCAGTGGTGCTAAATTCTTTTCACGCTGCGCTTGTCCGTCTTCTGCAGAGTAGTACGTCATACGCAGCATGCCATTAATCGCCTTATGCTTGCGATTAAGCCCCATACCAACATCAATGAATGGAATACCCATCGACAATAGCAGATCGAAAATTCCCGCCCGCGAAGAACCTTTATCAACATTAACGAATGCAAAGGTTACACCCTCTAGGTCCTGTCGACATGAAGTATCGATAAATTTAGGCACGAATGAAATTCCTGCTCGAAAATTTTCATATCGGTCATGGTAGACCTCTGTCTTTTTCTTCCCTAAATCTTCCGGGTCAAGCTTTCCTGGTGATCGAAATGCTGTATGTACATGGTAAATATCAGCATCGAATGCCCGGACTTCTTTGACCGGTGTTTTAGCAATAAAGTCAAGCACGTACGCTCCTGTACCCCCAAGCCCTATTATCGCGATGACATCATCCTTAAATTGCACTGATAAATCAGTAATTTCTGCTCGGCTAGTCAATGTATCCTGAAATTTAAAGACTGAATCGGAAACCATGCTTTCTACAACACGATAGGTATAGGGATTACAATTATGCAATTCAACAGCCGGGCCAGAAATTATCGACACATAACTCTCGATTTTTTCATAGAAATCCTGGAACTTACCGGTTGCTCGAGGTTTATTAGAAAATGATCGCTCCACAACAACATCTCGACAAGATTCACTTAATGCAATCGTGGTTGGTCCGCCACCAAGATTTGGAATCGGTACGCCATTGATCCCGTGAGGGACAGAACCCGCAAAGTATATCTGGTGATCGACCTGTTCAATCCGTACCTGGTCGATGAACGCCAGTTTTGCAACTATTGCCCCAATTCGTACCTGCTGGTTGCTGTCAAGATAAGGAATGTCACGTATTACGAGACAATTGCTATCAAATGCAACCGCATAGCCCTTTTCGACTAAGCGTCGAATATCGTCATTATGACTGACCAGTTTCTGAAACATTAAATATCACTCCTTCCTTAACTTTAACGGAGGCTCCTGGTGACAGGATGCCCTCTGGCTTATTACCGTGACCTTTCTTGTAGGTTACGGAATACGTTATTTCGGGATGTTGCGCATAGTCCGGCACTTCAAGGGTGACTACTTCGCTATAGCTAATATCGCCTTTAGACCACTCATGTGGTGTACCTTCAACGATAATGGTTACGTCTTTTTTCTCTTTACTCATAACATGTTCTCCAGTCGTGATATTTGCGTAAAAAAACGATTGATAAAGGCTGGATCTACGGATTATCCAATAATTTCCAGCTTCACCCTGTATACGTGAAGCCTGATTTTTAGCCTTATAATTCAATAAGTTACCTGAAACCTATGTACAAACAATACGAGAAGTTCGTACTTACGTTATATTTAGTATTGCCATATTACTTATAAAAGTCAATAAAAATTGTATTGTAAAAACGAACTTTTTAATGGTATTATGTATATGTACTTGTTTTATTAGATAAAAATAGGAATTAAGAATGGCAAATATCTTAGGTCAAAAAGTCAAATCACTGCGTAATAAGGACGGCAAAACTCTTGAAGAGCTGGCAAATGAAATTAAAACAACTAAAAGTTATATTTGGGAACTGGAAAACAAAGAATCGGTTCGTCCATCTGCCGATAAAGTATTTAAACTTGCAGGCGCACTGGGGGTTACTGCTGAGTATTTAGTTGATAACACAAATACACTTGAGCCATCTGTAAATATAATAGATGATGCATTTTGTAATAAATTTAAAAACTTAGACGAGAAAGATAAAGAAATTATAATGAAGTTAATAGATTCACTTTAATTATATTTTATTATTTTTAAACCAATTAGCAATGTAATCCACACCAAAGTCTTTGGCAATTTTGATTGTATCAGGCTCTTTACATATTTCACATATGTCATTAAAGCTGTCATTGTTATATGAAACCGCTATTATAAAACAACTTCCATTTTTTACATCCGTTGCATCAAATAACAAATCAAATATTTTTTCACCTTCAATATATGCAGTCGAGCACCAGAGATATCTCGGCATATTTGAAAGTAAGATCTCTTTAAAATATTCTCCATTTATATCACTTTCATAAAGCGCACTTTTATACTCGTTATTTGTTGTTAGATAGATATCCCACTCAATTTGAAGCTTATCAGTAAAAACACCATCAACTATTACATCGTCTACAAAAATATAGTTAAGAAAATCATTTAGATTTTTCGTTTTAAGATATATTGAATTAAAGGGTATTCTTATCTTTTCATATAAAGGAATAGTAATCATAAGTGGTACAGCACGAACTACATTTTCTTTTTTTCTTGTATTTTTCCAGGATGTAGTTAGTGTTGGTTGAGCTTTATTAACACCATTAACTTCGATAGGGTCATCAAAATCCATCCTTGCAAATGGCCCAACTTGATCATCATGCGCATAAATTTTATCTATTCTTGATGATCGCAAATTCATCTTGCCCTCATATTTCTGAGAGTCATTATGTGTATTTAGCTTAAACCCTGTGACTGCTATTGCATGTAGCCCCATGGACTCTGGTTTAGGTGGATCAATGTCATAAAGGCGAATACCAAGTAAAACAGGGATTTTACCTCTTAAGTAGGCATAGAGATTTGCCTTTAGCCAAAATTCATCGACCATTATTGCAAATGGCTCCAAACCAACATGACGTATGCCTTGAGCGATCATTTCAAAGCTTAATCCATCGTTTGGAAGTGTGCGAGTATTATACGGTAGCTTATCTGTAGCAGCTTTGGTTATTTCTATAGGGGATAATATTTTATGCTGGAACTTTTTACCGGTCCCTTGAAAGAGAGACCAAAGAGCACTTGTTGCACAAGCTGCAACCGTACTATCTTGTTCTTGAAAGGCAAGCGACTTGACTGAAAGCTCAATTCCGCAAATATTTACTTTATATTCTCTGATTACGGGAAACGTGCGACCATCAATTTCTGGATATGTTGCTAAACAAGTGCGCCCGATAATAGACAAAGGGAGTGGCTTTATAACAGTAAAGCCGAGATAGTTTTCTTTTAAATTATTATGAAATTCTTTATTTTCATTAAATGAAGTTAAACATTCTAGAAATTCTTTTTTTGAGAAATCATTTTTAAAAAAATGAATACGAGTACATTTTCTTTTATATTCTTCACTGAAACAACGTACATAATAACTTGCGTAATCTTCCAGATAATCATGATCAATATAGTCTTGCTCAACTATCAGCGTTTTGACGCCTTGATCGTTTAAGTAGCTTTGTAGGTAATTATCGTGAGTTTTGTTTGAGATCTTTTCAACGGTATTACAGGATGAAGATTTAGAGATAATATCTCTTAAATGTTCAATTGAATAATGACATACATCCAAGTCATCACTCATATTATTTCTTTACACTGTGAATTTATGACGCATATCTTCAACACTAGGTTGCTGTTCTTCATTAATTTTTTTGGTTGTTTCATTTAAATGATTTTGATAACTTTCTAGTGATTGTTTAGCATCACGTGATTCAGAATACTGTTTTACACGTGCAATCGCCTCTTCGAGGTTATTTTGCATAGAGCATCCCCTGATCTTTTAAGTTGATATCTATTTACTCTTCATAATCAACAAATAGTAGATAAATATTGGTTGATGATTCTATCCCTATTTAGTATAACTAGCTAGCTTTAAACCACTGACATTCAAGTCAACAACAGCTATTTACTACATCTTGTATGTCGTAGAAACAATAAGCGCCATATGTAGAAACTTATGTAAGAGGCCTTTAAATAATAAGGCTATTAAGTACATATATAGCAGAAGATAAATACTTTTAACTACAATTAGACATTTATCTTGATTGAACCACGACTTAAATCAATTTTAATTCTGAATAGCTCTTTATATTTCTTAGCATTAACTTTATGGTGATAGCTTACTCCTACGGGTTATTCCTAAAATTAACCTCTTATAGCTAGTTTGAAATATTACTCAATCTAATTCCTAGGTTCTACTTTATAGATACACTACATATTTACTCCCCAACCCATTCATATTTTATACAGAGTAATCATGGAACAGTGCCCATTTGACAGTTCAATATAGGTTTTAAAGCACTCACTTTAACTTCATATTTATTCTCAAAATCCGAATCTAAACAAAGACACTCCAATCAGAAAAGGCAACTCTATGGAAATAGTGTAGTAGTCAATTCCTGCTTATCTTGAGGTGTCTAAATTCTATAAAAAATACACGCTGTCACAGATCGGTCACAATTCTGTCACATGGCTTTTTTTAAGCTAAAAATTTTACCCTTCAAACAACTTTTGTATGTGACAAAAAATTTTATAAGGATTTTTGAAATGACTACATCACTGAAATTTTTAAGGTGTATTTATTGGTTGTAAATTTACTCAATAAAGATGACCACATCATTTTTGTGACAAGGTTATTTTGAGCAGAAACAAAAACAGCCGCTTTCGTAAGCGGCTGTTTTATAAGGGAATATGGTGGCTACACCTAGATTCGAACTAGGGACCCCATCATTATGAGTGATGTGCTCTAACCAACTGAGCTATGTAGCCATTTTCATTTTTTGCTGCTGAGTGATTGGGTCAAAATTCATCCATTTTTTTGACTTGATGAAAAGAGACTCTCAACCTTTCTTCTCTCTTCATTTTCGCTACGACCCATTCCTTATGAGTGATGTGCTCTAACCAACTGAGCTATGTAGCCATTTTCATTTTTTGCTGCTGAGTGATTGGGTCAAAATTCATCCATTTTTTTGACTTGATGAAAAGAGACTCTCAACCTTTCTTCTCTCTTCATTTTCGCTACGACCCATTCCTTATGAGTGATGTGCTCTAACCAACTGAGCTATGTTGCCATGTCTTTCCAAAGCCTTTATGACTGGCTTTAAGGGCGCGAATTTTGCGTGCTTTTGGCACTTTTGTCAAGGCTACTCAGCACTTTAATACGCCTAAGCTGATGATTATTCAAGCAGCTTTCGGATTACCTACACATTAAATCTAAAATGTAGGATATCACCGTCTTTCACGATGTACTCTTTGCCCTCTACGCGCAGCTTACCCGCCTCTTTGGCACCGCTTTCACCGCCATACTGGATAAAGTCATCGTAGGCCATGGTTTCGGCGCGGATAAAGCCTTTTTCGAAGTCGGTGTGTATTGCCGCTGCGGCTTTGGGTGCAGTGGCACCTACCGCTACTGTCCATGCGCGTACCTCTTTTACGCCTGCGGTGAAGTAGGTTTGCAGGCCGAGTAATTTGTAGCCTGTGCGGATGACGCGATTCAGGCCGGGTTCGTCCTGCCCCATTTCATCGAGGAAGTCTTTCTTCTCTTCGTCGTCCAGCTCTACTAACTCGGCCTCTATTGCTGCACATACGGCTACTACTACCGCACCCTCTTTTTCGGCTTCGGCTTTTACCTGATCCAGATACGGATTATTTTCAAAGCCGTCTTCATTTACATTGGCAATGAACATGGTGGGCTTGATGGTGAGCAGGTGCAGATCACGAATGATGTAGTTTTCATCATCGCTCAGGCCCAGGGTGCGCGCCATATTGCCTGCATCTAAATGTGCTCTTACTTTTTCTAGTACCGCGGCTCTTGCCCTGGCATCTTTGTCGCCAGATTTTGCTACCTTGCTGGTTTTATACAGGGCTTTTTCGACTGACTCTAAATCTGCCAGGCCCAGCTCGGTATTGATAACCTCAATATCATTCAGTGGGTTTACTTTACCCGCGACGTGAATGATATCGTCGTTATCGAAACAACGCACAACCTGTGCGATGGCATCGGTTTCACGAATGTTTGCTAAAAACTGATTACCCAGGCCTTCACCTTTAGAGGCACCGGCCACCAGGCCTGCAATGTCGACAAACTCCATGGTGGTAGGAATAACTTTTTGCGGCTTTACAATTTCTGCCAGTTTGTCGAGGCGTGGGTCTGGCATGGGCACCATGCCCACATTGGGCTCGATGGTACAAAACGGATAGTTTTCCGCTTGAATTTCGCCCCTGGTAAGTGCATTAAACAGTGTCGATTTGCCTACGTTTGGTAGCCCTACGATGCCGCATTTAAAACCCATGATACTTTCCTATTACTATTGGCTTATTACTAGCTGCCTATTACCAGCGGCCTATTACTTGTGATCTATTCACTGTGCACATGCACAAATTATTTTGAAAGCTATTTACTGTGTAAACGGTGCACAGCTTTTTCCCAGCTGCCTTCGGCTAGCAGGGGTAGCACTAATAATGCACTGTCTATTGAATTATCTATGCTGATTTGCTCATCTTTTGATGCGCGGTGCAGCACATAGTCGGATACCTGATCGCGGTGACCCGGATGACCAATACCAATTCGTAACCGATGAAACTCTTTGCCCATTTGCGCAATGATATCGCGCAGGCCGTTGTGCCCACCATGACCACCTGCGGTTTTTAGGCGTGCGGTACCTGGCTCTAAATCTAGCTCATCGTGAGCCACCAGAATATTTTCAACGGGAATTTTATAAAATGACGCCAGCTTATGTACTGACAAACCACTGCGGTTCATAAAGGTATCGGGTTTGAGTAGCCACACATCGCGGCCTTCCAATACTAGCTTACAAACTTCACCTGAAAATTTTGCTTCAGGACGAAAATGCGCGCCCTTTAGGCGCGCAATTTCTTCTACAAACCAGAAGCCAGCGTTATGTCGAGTCTGCTCATATTTTGAACCCGGATTGCCTAACCCAACAATCAGCTCGATAGATACAGATTTACCCGACATATTACTGCCTTAAGCCTAGGACTTATTCTGCTGCTGGTGCTGCTGGTGCCGCTTCAGCTTCTTCATCGTCTTCAGCAACTACTACTTTAGGTGCATGAATTGAGAATACAGTTGTGTCATGGCTTTCATCGCCATGGCTCATGGCCGCCAGCTCAACACCCTTAGGCATTTTAAGGTCAGTTAAGTGAACCGCACCACCCAGCTCTACTGCAGATACATCAACTTCGATGAACTCAGGAATGTCTTTAGGTAAGCAGATAACTTCAACTTCGTTTAATACATGGCTCACTAAACCGCCACCTACTTTAACGCCTGGTGCTACTTCTTCACCGATGAAGTGCAATTGTACGTTTATGTGCATTGGCTTCTTAGCATCTACGCGCTGGAAATCGACGTGAATAACATCAATTTTGAATGGATGATGCTGAATGTCACGTACTATAACTTTTTCTGCTTTCTTCTTACCGTCGACAACTAAATCAACAATAGATGCGTAGAAAACTTCGTTATCAACGTGTGGACGAATCTCACGCTGATCGATCGTTAAACTGACAGGATCACCTGAACCATAAATGATTGCCGGTAAATGTTCCGTTAGACGTAGGCGGCGGCTCGCACCCTTCCCTAAATCTGTACGGGTTGTTGCATTAATTGTAATAGCCATTTGTAGCTCCAAATGTAAATGCCAGGGCGACGCGACCAACGCCAAGGCGAAAAAAGAGCGCGAATTATACATAAACACCAGCCTTAACGCACTGTTTTTAGTGTGTTGGCGGGCATAAAAAAGCCCCGCTATGCGAGGCTTTGAGGTGTTTCTCGCTTAAACCACGCTTTAGTCCATATACATGGAGCTAACTGACTCATCATGATGAATACGACGAATCGTCTCTGCCAGCATGGTGGCGATAGAAAGCAGGCGAATTTTAGGGCAGGCCTGAGCTTTTTCGGTTAGCGGGATTGTATCCGTTACCACTAGCTCATCTAATATCGATGCGTTGAGATTATCAATAGCCGGGCCAGACAATACGGGGTGTGTGCAATAGGCTGAAACGCTGACTGCACCGTGCTCTTTAAGGGCTTTAGCGGCGCTGCATAAGGTGCCTGCCGTATCCACCAGGTCATCCACCAACACGCAGTTTTTGCCTTCTACATCACCAATAATATTCATTACCTTGGCAACATTGGCTCGAGGGCGACGTTTATCAATAATAGCCAGATCGGCATCACCCAGGCGCTTGGCCAGTGCGCGCGCGCGCACTACGCCGCCCACATCCGGTGACACAACTAATAAATTATCATGCCGCTGACGCCATACATCACCCAACAAAATGGGTGATGCATATACATTGTCTACCGGGATATTAAAGAAACCCTGAATCTGGTCTGCATGCAGGTCAACCGTAAGAATGCGATCTACGCCCACACTTTCGATCATATTCGCCACCACTTTCGCGGTAATCGGCACACGTGCTGAACGCGGGCGACGATCCTGGCGTGAATAACCAAAATATGGCACTACGGCGGTTATTCGCTTAGCTGAGGCACGTCTTAGCGCATCGACCATGACCAACAATTCCATAATGTTATCATTGGTTGGCTGGCAGGTAGGCTGAATGATAAAGATCTCTCTACCACGCACCGTTTCTTCAATTTCAACGCTGATTTCACCATCGCTAAATGTTTGAATAGTGGCTTTACCCAGGGATACGTGTAAGTGAGAGGCAATACGACGTGCAAGTTCCGGATTGGCGTTACCGGAAAAAATCATTAACTCGGATGTGTCTTCGTTCACAATTATGTTTCGCTACAGGGTTAGCAAGTATAAAGGGTAGCCTGATGTACAGACCTTATCAAATCCGGGTTTGCATAATAGAGACGTATACATAAGTCAGTGTCTATTATTGTAGGCTGCTTTGCAGCTGCCTACTTTCTCGATGTAATGAGAAGTATGTTGCCTTAATTTTGGAGGTTTACTCCGGGCTCCTGCCCAATTCCAACAAAGTTGAGCTCTCAGCTGCAAACTTACTACAGCTGGTTAACCCCTTTCAGGTCAGTGGTAAAAAACACCACTGTTTCAAAATTGTTCCAGACAATTTTGCCGAACCTCTTTTCGGTTCGAACCCTCCCGGAGGAGACTGTAAATCAGTTGTTTTAATGTTTATTACAACGTAACTAACTTACAGTTTTAAATATGGCTGGGCCGGGAGGATTCGAACCTCCGCATGACAGGATCAAAACCTGTTGCCTTACCGCTTGGCGACGGCCCAATAACACTTTTATATTGCTTTGCTGCCACGTGAAATAACAATCACTCATGCAAAACAATGTCACTATTCTTTTTCATCACTTTCTACAGCGCGTAGCTTAGCCTGTAGTGGCGATTGATTCAAACCGTTTGCAACAAATGCTGACCATTGTTCAGGAATGGTTGCCAGTACATTATGTGCCAATTCTGCCGACTCAAACGCGGCAAAGACACAAGCACCGGTTCCGGTTAACTTGGCATCCGCATATTCGTTGAGGTGCTGGATAACTTCAGCAATTTCAGGATGTTGTTGAGTAACAATTGGCTCAAATACATTGCCTAACTCATCAAATACATTTACCTCATTGGCAGTACCGATTTGAAGGTCGCATATTCTGATGGCTGAGCTGTCTCGTGTCAATTGCGAATTTGTAAATATTTCTGCTGTTGAAATATGCACTTCTGGATTCACAATTAAATAGCTCGATTGTTTAGGCTCTACAGCCTCAAGTTGCTCGCCAACACCCTGCGCAAAAGCCGCGTAACCACGCACAAAAACCGGCACATCTGCACCTAAACCTAAGCCAATTTCTGCCAACGCGTCTTCATCCAGGCCGGTTTTCCATAAATAATTTAGTACCACTAAGGTCGTTGCGGCATCCGAACTACCACCGCCCAGGCCACCGCCCATGGGTAATATTTTTTGCAAATAAATATCCGCGCCCTGCTCCGTTCCCGTTGCTAGCTGCAATGCCTGCGCCGCCTTTATCACTAAATCATCACCGGGTTTTACACCTTCGAGATCCGTTTTACGCATGATTTTTTTATCGTCACGAATAACAAAACGTAAGCGATCACCCACATCTAAAAACTGAAACACCGTTTGTAAATTATGATAACCATCATCACGTTGCCCAGTAATTTGTAAAAACAAATTCAGCTTTGCCGGTGCCGGCCAAAATTGATACGCGCTAGACATGCCCAATACTCCACTGTCTAATAATTAACCGCACATCAACTTCCCCTTCGTTGTTTTCATCTTCGCCATTCTCGGTATCAGCTCTACGAATAAATAATTTATGTGGCACTAAAACACCCGATACTTTTTTATGCTTTCTAAATTCAATACGCCAGCCGTCTTGCAACATAACACCGGGCAAACCATTCGGTTTCCACTCACTTACCGAATATGCGGTGGCGCTTGATGGCAGGCCGAGCACCCAATAACGCAAACCACTTACCGGCAAAGGCCAACCATTAAGCTGTAACATCAATTCATCCACATCGGTATCAAACAATGCATCACCCGATGAGGTTTGCAAGCTCACGCCCTGTGCATTGCCATTAATCCACGTGGTTCCAGCACCCAGAGGCGCTTGCAAGCGGATAGTATAATCCGTTGCATTCAGCTGCTGCCAATGATAGTCGGCCTGCCCGCCATCACTGGCTGTTTGCACCGCAATACGCCCATTAATAGACCACTGTTTTATTTGCTGCAATGTTTGCTGTTGCTGCTGCCAGTCTATTTTTTCAGTAACGGCTTCTTTCAGTTGCGATGAAGCGCAACCGAGCAGCCATACATTTATTAGCAGCACGCAATATAATCGAGGGAATTTCATAAAGTGATATTTGGGAATTTTATTTATTCTTTAAAACGCTGGATTGTATCTCTGAGCACAGACTGATTACCATCAAGTTGTTTACCTTTTTGCCAAATACGTTTCGCTTTTTCGGCCTGACCGCTAACCCAAAGCGCTTCACCAAGATGCGCGGCAATCTCTGCGTCCGGCAAAACCTCAAATGCTTTATTCAACCATTTAATCGCTGATTGATATTCGCCTAAACGGTAATACACCCAGCCCAGGCTATCTAATACTGCCGGGTCTTCAGGCAATAATTGCGCTGCTTTCAAAATATATTCGCGCGCCTCGGCTAAACGCTCTGTTCTATCCGCCAGGGTATAACCCAGGGCATTAAGGGCATTGGCATTTTTTGGCTCATGCATTAGCACCATTTTTAAATCTGATTCTGTTACATCTAACATATTCAGTTTTTCGGCGGTTAAGGCACGCGCATAAAGTAAATCGGTATTCTCTGGCGATTTTATCAGGGCGGTGTTATATAAAAAATAAGCCTCTTGATGACGACTCACTGAGCGTAACACTTCACCCTGAGCCAGAAAGACTTTTATCTGGTTATTTTCATTTTGATCACGATGACTTAGCGCTTCTAATCGCGACAATGCGTCATCAACCTGCCCTGAATCAGAGACCAGTCCTGCCGATCTAATTTTCGCATCCAACCAGTATTCGCCACTATACACTCGATCATAATTGGCGATAGCCGCCATATCCTCACCCTGGCTCTGTTGTATTCGTCCCAGGTAATAATGCGCCTGCTGGTTGTGATACCCCTTATTCAATAATTCTTGTAAGTATTCTTTTGCCTGGTCGTGCTTATCCAGCTCAATCGATAATAGACCCAGACTTAATAATACGTTTTCATTATCTGGTATTAGTGTTTTAAGTGTTAAAAAATGCCCGAGGGCTTGATCGAACTGCTTAATTTGCACCAGCATACGCGCATACTGCATGCGTAAATGCGTATCTGCAGGACGCTTTTCAACCGCCATGGCAATCGACTGCATCGCCGCTGGCTGATTTTTCAGCCCGCTGAGAATTTGCGCCTTAATCAAGTATGCATCAACCAGGCCATCATCCATTTCAATTAGCTGATTAACATGCACTAAAGCGTCATCATATTTCGCCATATTCGCTTCAAACTTAGCCAGAAGTAATAGGACGAAGGCCTGATGCGGGTGTCTCTGATGCAGTTCCTGTGCTACTTGAAGCGAAAACTGTGGCGTAGTTTCTTTGCCTAAAATATGCGTTAACGAGACAACCGCTTGCTCATTAAACTGATCACCTTGCTCGAATAGTAACTGCTCTATTGATTCTACTGCAGGCATTAACTGCTCTAAACGCACAAGCGCCATTGCACGCATGCGTATAATGGCATCACTATCAGGCAGCCCTAATGCCATCCAACGGTCGGTGATTTTCACCGCCAGATCACTCTCTCCTGCATATAGTGCTATATATGCCGCCCTTGTAATAACCTGGGGATCATTGCTGATTTCTGCCGCATGCTCGTAGTAATCAATGGATTCGTCCATTTGACCGCGCACACCCGCAAACTCACCTGCCAACAGGTTATATAACAATTCACCTGTTAGTTCTGTTTGCGCAATATCATCGCCTTGCACAACCTCTTTCTGCTGGCTGGGTACAGAGCTGCAACTCACCAAACTGACAAATATCAATGGTGATAACAATTTGCACCTTAGAAAACGACACATTTGATGTGATAGCCGTTTATTCAATTACTCACCTCATATACACGGCTTAAAAGACAACTCTTAAGCTTAATAGTAACCCATTTAATCATTATTTCCCGACCCACTGGCCGTTGAATGAAATATTATTGTTAGTAGATGGGTTCAATTAGGCTTAAGTTCAATGCCCATGCAAGACACATAGATACACACTTCATCTCATGCACAACTTGTAATCACCTGCTGTATGGCTCAAAATTGAGTGTTTTCGTTAATCAACCTCACTAGGGCGTTATACGGGTGAACAGAGCTTAACTGCAACTCACTCATTTCAAAGATGTCGATTATCACACTTGGCTTAAACCACAAAACCGCGCCGGTTGAAATTCGCGAGCGCCTCGCATTCTCGCCAGAAAGCCTGGCGGGTGCAGTAAAGTCATTATCGTCCCTGAAAAATATTAAAGAAGCCGCCATTCTATCCACCTGTAATAGAACAGAGCTCTACTGCACCATTAAAGATACAGGCGAGACGGATCAGGGTGCGCTTACTCAACAAGCGATAAGCCAGGTGACCGAATGGTTGAATCAGTTTCACGGGCTTAACAGCGGCGAGGTAAACCAGCACCTCTATGCTCACGATCACACCGATTCCATTCGTCATGCTTTACAGGTTGCCTGTGGGCTGGACTCTTTAGTGTTAGGTGAGCCACAAATTCTCGGGCAAATGAAGCAAGCCTATGCACATGCCAATGAACAAGGCACCATGGGCAGTTTATTGGGCAAGTTATTTCAACATGCCTTTTCTGTCGCCAAGCAGGTGCGCACCGACACAGAAATTGGTTCAAGCCCTGTATCCGTCGCCTTCGCTGCCGTTAGCCTGTCCAGGCAAATTTTTGGTGATTTGAGTCAACAGACCGCGCTGATGATAGGTGCGGGTGAAACCATCGAGTTAGCCGCACGACATTTACACGGTAGCCATATTAAACGCATGATTATTGCCAATCGCAGCGTTGAAAAAGGCCAGGCATTGGCCGATCAATTTGATGCCGAAGCCATTGCCTTGCCACAAATCCCCGATTTTTTACATCAGGCCGACATTGTTATTTCATCCACCGCCAGCCCCTTACCCATTCTCGGCAAAGGCGCTGTTGAAAACGCCTTAAAAAAACGTAAGCACAAACCCATGTTTATGTGTGACATTGCTGTACCCAGAGATGTAGAAGCAGAAGTCGGTGAACTGGATGATGTATTTTTATATACCGTAGACGACCTACAGGAAATCATTCAGGAAAACATTGAGTCGCGACAGGAAGCGGCTGAACAGGCTCGAGAAATAATTGAAAATCAGGTGGATGATTTCCTTAACTGGGAGCGCGCACTGGATTCTGTTGAAGTGATTCGCGATATCCGCAAAAACACCGAAAGCATTGCCAATGAAATTCTTGAAAAAGCACAAAAACAACTGAGCCAGGGAAAATCACCCGAAGAGGCCATGGCTTTTTTAGCACGCACATTAACCAATAAACTGCTCCACCAGCCAAGTGCTACGCTACGCCAAACCGGTGAAGAAAGCCGCCATGATTTACTTGATTTTGCACGCAGCTTATTTTTAGACAGCGAGCCTAAATCAACAAAAAATCGCAAATAATACGCACTGAAACAAAAGACAAATTATGAAAGATTCGATTCGCCACAAGCTTGAAGCCTTATGTGAACGCCACGAAGAAGTTGGTGCACTTATGAGCGACCCAGACATCATGTCTAAGCAGAATCAATTTCGTGAATTGTCGATGGAATATTCGCAATTAGAGCCTGTAACTAAAGCATTTGGTGAATTTCAATCGGCCGAAGGTGACTTACTCGGCGCAGCAGAAATGCTCAAAGAAAAAGATCCCGAAATGCGTGATATGGCGATGGAAGAAAAGAAAGATGCCGAACAACGCATGGAAACTTTAGAGTTAGATTTACAAAAATTATTATTACCCAAAGATCCACACGACAACAAAAATATTTTCCTTGAAATACGCGCCGGTACCGGCGGTGATGAAGCAGCCATTTTTGCCGGTGATTTGTTTAGAATGTACTGCCGTTACGCAGAAAACCAACGCTGGCAAGTTGAAGTCATGAGTGAAAACCAGGGCGAGCACGGGGGCTACAAAGAAGTGATTATTCGTATCGTCGGCCAGGGTGCCTATTCAAAATTAAAGTTTGAATCGGGCACACACCGAGTACAACGTGTGCCTGAAACAGAATCACAGGGCCGCGTTCACACCTCCGCCGCAACCGTTGCGATAATTCCTGAGCCTGACCCAATGGAAGAAATCACTATTAACAAAAATGATTTACGCATCGACACTTATCGCGCATCGGGCGCGGGTGGTCAGCACGTTAATAAAACCGATTCCGCGGTACGCCTTACCCACCTTCCCACTGGTGTCGTAGTTGAGTGCCAGGACGAGCGCTCTCAACATAAAAACAAAGCACGCGCCATGTCATTATTACAGGCTCGCCTGGTAAGAGCCGAAGAAGAAAAGCAGCACGCCGAGACAGCAGAAACACGTAAGTCGCTGGTCGGTAGCGGCGATCGCTCAGAACGTATTCGCACCTACAATTTCCCGCAGGGTCGCGTGAGTGATCACCGAATCAACCTCACACTCTATAAATTAGATGAGTTTATGAGCGGCGAGTTAGACCATGTGATTTCGCCCTTAATTAACGAGTATCAGGCTGAGCAATTGGCCAGCTTATCTGAATAGCCATAATGGACGTCAGCCAATTACTTAAGTCGGCGACCGAACAACTGCAGGAACTCTGCGACTCTCCGCGCCTTGATGCGGAGGTTTTACTCGCCTGCAGCTTACAAAAAAGCCGTACCTGGTTAGTGACCTGGCCCGACAAAGAATTATCTGCCGCGGATATCAATCAATTTGAACCATTACTGCAACGACGAATATCTGGCGAACCGATTGCACATATCACCGGCACACGCGAATTTTGGTCTCTGCCTCTAGCGGTAACCGCCGACACATTAATTCCACGCCCTGACACCGAATTAATGATTGAACAAATTTTGGATATTTACCCCGCCGATGCCAACATAACACTGGCCGACCTAGGCACGGGTAGCGGAGCAATAGCCCTGGCACTGGCCCATGAACGACCTCACTGGGAAATTATCGCCACCGATCAATCTGCCGCTGCTCTGGCAATCGCCAAACAGAATGCGCACAACTTAAATTTAAGCAACATCACATTTAAACTCGGCAGCTGGTTTGAGCCGCTAGACAATGAAGTATTTGATGTTATTGCCAGCAACCCGCCTTACATTCCACAGGCAGACCCGCACCTCACGCAGGGCGATGCGCGCTTCGACCCTATCACTGCACTCACCTCTGGTGATGATGGCCTGGATGATATTCGCCTGATCACAGCACAGGCCCGCAGCCATCTAAAACCCCATGGCAGGCTATTTATTGAGCACGGTTACGACCAAAAGCCAGAAATGCTAGATATTTTCACCAAAAATGGCTTCACAGAGATACAACAAGCCCATGACATAGCAAATAACCCGCGCATAACATTTGCAACAAACCCTTAATATTCAACCAGTTAACCTACAATTAAATCTGTTTACAGGTTATTATGCGAGATAAAATTGATTCCCATCAAAGGCTTGCAAAATAACCACACTTCCTCTAAGTTAAGAACTATGAGCGAAGCAGACGAACTAATAAAACGACGCGAACTTCGGTTTTGCCACCTTCACCCTGATCCCAATCAGGCGCGCAGTGCTTTATTACTGTTATCCGATGCTGAAGGCGTTTTAGATATCTCGTTTACCGATGAAATCTCATTATTTATTACCTATGACGTTCGCTACCTAACCCTTGCATCCATTGAAAGCATACTTGTCAGACTGGGCTATCACCTTGATAGCCGCTTGATCAATCGCATGAAACGCGCCCTTTATAATTACTCAGAAGAAACGCAACGCGCCAATCTGGGTGTTTCCGAGAATACAGATAACACCACCCAGGTATTCGTAAAGCGTTACACCAGCAATTATCACGGTTGTCGTGATAAGCGACCTGAGCACTGGCGCAAATACCTTTAGTATCCAGTTCTACCTTCCATTTTCACCTCTCTTTGCATGCAGCCATTTCGCTTGATGAGACAAACCAGCAAACCTGCTAATATTGCGCAATGAATGATGAGCAATTGCTGCGCTACAGCCGACAAATTTTACTCCCCAGCTTTGGCATTGAAGGCCAGGAAAAACTCCTTAGCTCTCATGTGTTAATTATGGGGCTAGGTGGCCTGGGCTCCCCGGTGGCGATGTACCTGGCCGCTGCGGGTATTGGAAGGCTCACACTGGTTGATTTTGACAGCGTTGAACTCTCAAATTTACAGCGCCAAATTATTCATAGCACCAGCAACCTTAAGCAAAGCAAAGTTGAATCTGCTGCTGCAACCATCCAGCAGTTAAACCCGCTGGTAAATACCACATGCATTAATAAACAGCTCGAAGAAAAAGACCTGAGCGATTTATTGTCAAATGTAGATCTGCTCATTGATGCAACCGATAATTTTGCTACGCGCTTTATGATTAACCGCGCCTGTTTCAGCACCTCTACACCCCTGGTATCGGGTGCCGCCATACGCATGGAAGGACAGGTCAGCGTATTTAATTTTAAAGAGGCAGAAAGTCCTTGCTACCGCTGTCTCTACGATGAGCAGGGTGAGGAAAACACCAGCTGCAGCGAAAATGGCGTAATGGCACCCATGGTAGGAATTATTGGATCTATACAGGCAATGGAGGCAATTAAATTATTAGCCAACTACGGTGAAACACTCACCGGCAAGTTACTCATTACCGATGCCATGTTCCAGGACTGGCGCAGCATGAAATTCAAAAAAGACCCTGGCTGCCCAGTATGCAGCACACCTAACAGTGACCAGAAAAACTCATGAGCTATTCTCCTGGCAGTAAAAACAGCACAACAATAAGCATTCCAAGAACACTGGCAAACCGCCTGCTTACACTGGCTCAACTAGCACCTGAGGCAGAAATTTGCGGCTTAATATCTATTCAGCCAAACAATCAATATCGCGTATACCCTGTCGATAACATTGCCACAGACAAGGCATGTGTATTCGAAATGGATCCGGCTCAACAGATTAGTGCGTTCAAAACTATTCGTGAAAATCAGCAAGAGTTATTTGCAGTTTTCCATAGCCACCCGCATAGCGCGGCTATACCGTCAAATAAAGATATTGATGATGCCGCCTATGAGAGCGTTTTAAATATTATTATTTCGCTGAGTACCCGCGGCGTACTGGATATGCGCGGCTATTTTTATCAGAATGATACGGTTCAAAGCGTCGAGCTAGTCATCGAATAGCTCGACTTAATAGACCAAAAACAAGGACTAGAAGCGCTGTAATACATTCAGCTGTATTGAATCAATCTCATCACGAACGACATATTCAGCGCGCAAGCTGAGCTGTGGACTCAACTCATAACTAGCACCCGCGCCCAGCATAAAGCCACTATCGTCACCCAGGTCTAAGCCTATACGAGCCAACCAGCCCCACTGTGATTTAATCGCCCCATCAAGCACAAAGTTAGCCCATAAGCCGTTAGTGTCGTTACCATTGAAACCGTAATCCATATACCCAAGCTCTATCGAGCTATTAACATACTTTAAAACATTGACTGTAGGCAGCTCGTAGGCGACAAACACCTGAAAGCCAAGCTCATCATCAACAGAAGATTGACCTACCGAGTTAATAGCCAGGCCACCCCCCATTGCAAGCTGGTCTCTTTCTAATAGCGGCGCTGTTTCTGCCGATAAAATCGCAGGAAATGAAAGCGAAATAAAACCTAAAAGCCCAGCTCGAACCAACTTAATCGTCATATCCATAATCTCAATAGTGTAAGAAACAATAATCATGCATCTTATAAGAGCCTGCTTTCACCCGTCAAGGCGCACAGATAATATCCTCGACCAAATGCCGACTGGTTAGAGAAACCGCTATTTTAGGCCCTATAGGTCAATATTTTTCGGGTAATGGGAATTACATAGCGATATACTGGTCGAAACCCATGACATCCACCCATAATTTAAACTAACGCATTAATTTATATGAAGTTTACTAGCGCTGTATTTACCTATTTTCTGACATTCACTGCCTCGGTATTTTTATTATCGGCACAGGCCAATACAAATCCGGATGGAAATCAAAGCGATACGCCTACAGCGCTCCAGGCGCTCAAGCCAATGAATGAACACAATCGCACTACTGCAGAAATTGTTAATCGACTCTCTCAGCAACACTATCAGCGCACACAAATTCATATAGACAATAACCTGTCTTCTATAGTTTATGACCGATATTTAAAAGAACTGGATGGTAACAGAAGTTATTTTTTACAAAGTGATATCAATGATTTTGAACCACTACGCTATCAATTAGACGATGCATTTCGTGCACGCCGAGTAGACCCGGGTTTTATTATCTTTAACCGATACCAGCAACGTGTAGCTGAACGTATAGAATTTATGAAACACGTCATTGAGCAAGGTATTGATAAGCTTGATTTCAGCAGTAACGAAAGCATGTATATCGATAGAGAGAACCATGCCTGGCCACAAAGCAAAGAGGAACTTGATACGCTTTGGAAAAAGCGCCTGAAGAATGATGTTCTAAATTTAAAACTGTCTGATAAAAAAGACGCAGAAATTGCTGAGTTATTATCCAGGCGCTACACCAACCAGCTGAAGCGTATTCAGCAAAATAACGCAGAAGATGCTTACCGCATTTATATGAATGCACTAACCCTTAGTTATGACCCCCACACTAATTATTTTTCTCCTCGTGCAACTGAAAACTTCAAAATCCGTATGAGCCTTTCACTTCAAGGTATTGGCGCGATGCTACAAACCGAAGATGAATACACAAAAGTTACGCGCCTAATACCGGCAGGCCCTGCAGATAAAGCCGGCGAATTAAAAGCCAACGATAGAATAGTAGGTGTTGGGCAGGACAAGAGCGGCAAAATTGTTGACGTTATCGGCTGGCGACTTGATGATGTAGTGGATTTAATTCGTGGCGAAAAAGGCACCCTGGTAAGACTGTCTATTTTAGAATCCAATGCTATCGATACATCAAAAACAAAAACCATTTCCATTACACGTGACAATGTAAAGCTTGATGAGCAAGATGCCAGCAAAGAAATCATTGAACTGAATAGCTATGGAAAAAAATACCGCCTGGGCGTGATTGATATCCCTAAATTCTACATCGATTTTGCTGCAGCAAATCGCGGCGATCCAAATTACAAAAGCACAACCCGTGATGTAGAAATTCTATTAAAAGAACTCATCGCAGATAAAGTCGATGGCATTATTGTTGACTTACGTGACAATGGCGGCGGCTCACTTCATGAAGTAAATGAATTAATTGGTTTATTTATTGAAACTGGCCCAACCGTACAGGTAAAAGATATTTCAGGTCGTGTTTATGTCAATCAGGACAAAGATCAAAAGCTGACTTATAGCGGCCCCTTAGCCGTTCTTGTTAATCGCCTGAGTGCATCTGCATCCGAAATTTTTGCTGGCGCTATTCAAGACTATCACCGTGGCATTGTTGTTGGCACACAAACCTATGGTAAAGGTACTGTACAATCTATGCAGCCCTTATCTCGCGGGCAAATCACCTTAACTCAACAAAAGTTTTACCGCATCTCTGGTGATAGCACACAAAATCGGGGCGTTATTCCAGACATTGAATTACCTTCACTTTATGATGTTTCTGAAGTGGGTGAAAACGCTCTGGAAGCCGCTTTGCCATGGGATAAAATTCAATCTGCACACTTCAGTAAATTTAATGATTTTTCAGAGCAACTGCCGAAACTAAAGGCTCTACATGAAAAAAGAGCGAGCAATGCACCCGACTTTAAATATCTGATAGAAACTAATCGACTTATTGAAGAACGTCGGCAGATAAAAGAGGTTTCTCTTAATGAAGCCAAGCGACGCACAGAAAAAAAGCAGCTGGAAGATAAGCAAGTAACGCTAGAAAACAATCGCCGTAAAGCGCAGGGGCTAGAATTAATTAGCAGCATCAAAGAACTTGAGGATGAAACTGATGAATCAGGTGAAAAAATTGCTAGCGATGATGAGAAGAAAAAAGAGGACGCACCCACGCCATTACTCACAGAAACAGGCAACATACTAATTGATTTTATAAATTTAAACTTTCCTAAAATTGCACGTAAGTTATAAGCATTAAAATAATTACGGCCAAATAAGCTAATAACTTATTTGGCCGTAATTTATCAATGAATAATATTATTACCAACACGGCCTGCATATTTCTCCATCACGCTGCGCACAGGTTTTGGGTAGCCCACTATATCCATTTGCTGCATGCCTTCATTAAAAAACTGCTGCGCATCATCTGGAATATTAATGATTAACTGATCAAATACCTGCTCCATTAAGCCGATATTATGTGTACGTGTTGCCACAATTCCCCAATTCAAATTAAGCACTCGCCAGGGACGCAATGCATTATTTGCTTCAATATCCTGTTTAATTTGAACGTCTGTTACTTCAATCACATTACCAATTAAAATGCACAGTGCTCGCAAGTTTTCTGCATCCTGCATGGTATTTGCATAGCTAGCTATAGCATTAACCACTATATCTAATTTTTTCAAAACACCTTGATATTGTTTAAGCCAGATAACAATCGGTAAAGATAAACGATGCACCTGAAGCATTTCATTTTGTAAGCTTCGTGAAGCGCAAGCATTTGCGATTTCGTCGAGAAGAGTCAATGCAAAATCTGCTATTTCTGTCACTTCATCTTTTGATACTTCATGATCACTATTATTTATTGCATCTGAATCAAGGCGCTGCATGATTTGTATATTTTGTCTAAAGGCATCCATCACCGTTAATAATTTTTCCGACTCATTGTCTGAGTCAACCTTTAAACTCAACGACAATGCCTCCACTATTTCTTCAAATTCCTCACCTAAACTAGCAATGCCTGACTCTAGCATCTTCTTTCATCCTCATAGTGACCCGTATTTTCATCAGGTCATTTAACTGTATTTATTTTATGAATTAAGCTTTAAAATTATAGTTTTATTAAACCATCTAAAGCCTCTAAAGGATAGCCATTATGCGTTTTCTACATACCATGCTTCGCGTTGCAAACCTGGAAAAATCTGTGCAATTTTATACCGAGATATTGGGTATGCGGCTACTGCGCAAGAAAGACTACCCTGATGGAAGATTCACCTTAGCATTTCTTGGTTATGGAGACGAAAGCGAAAATACGGCTATTGAACTGACGCACAACTGGGACACCAGCAACTATGATTTAGGCAATGCTTTTGGCCACCTCGCGATTGAAGTAGATGATGTGTATGAGGCAGTTGCCGCCATCAGGCAGCAAGGTGGAAAAATAATTCGAGACGCAGGCCCGATGAATGCAGGCAATACCATTATTGCTTTTATTGAAGATCCTGACGGTTATCAAATTGAATTACTCGCAGCAAAGATATAAGGCACAAAAAATTAGATTAGCTCGCCCTGCTTTAGCAAGCACACAGATACTCGATTGCGCCTGCCTGCTTTGCGCCACACATCAAGCTGAATTAGCAAGCTAATAACCACTGTGGAAAACAGCAAAACCACCAGGCTAAAGCCGTATAAGGTGGAACGAGAAGGCATCAATTTTGGCAGAGAAATCATTTAAATTAATTAAATTTAATTATGGATTCTCTGTACAATATAGTCTGTTTTTTAGCCAAAAGTTAGTTCCACTATGGATATAGTTTACATCGACTCAAATGAGTCCTTAGCCTTAAGCTGCGACACCATCCGACTGAGCAAGGTATTGTGTGTGGATACCGAATTCCACCGCGAAACAACCTATTACCCCGAACTTGCATTGGTGCAAATATCTAACGGTGAGAAAACCTGTTGTATAGATCCACTTAGCATCACCGATTTCACCCCACTTTTGGCGATACTTAATAATGTAAATATCACTAAAGTATTCCATGCATCACATCAAGATTTAGAGATTTTTAACTACTTGTTTGACACCTTGCCATCGCCTATTTTTGACACGCAAATTGCAGCCGGGTTACTGGGTTATGGCGAACAAATAGGTTATGCCGCGCTCATGCAGAAAGAGCTCAATATAGACATAGACAAATCACAGACACGCACCGACTGGATGAAGCGCCCATTAAGCAATGAACAGCTACTATATGCCGCTAGCGATGTTTACTATCTAGCTAAGGCTTACCCCAAAATACTGGAGAAGCTAGAGTCACTAAATCGATTAGAGTGGCTACAAAATGATTTTTCATCCCTCAGCAAACCTGAACGTTATAAAGTCGACACACAAAGCATCTGGAAAAAAGTTAAGGGCAACCAAAAATTAAACGGCGAGGCACTGGTTATGCTGCAAGCACTTGCCGCATGGCGAGAAGAAACAGCACAAACACGTAACCGTCCAAGGCGCCGTATATTACCTGACGATGCATTAATTGATATTGCACGCTTAAAACCAGAGACTCCAGAAAAAGTAACTCAGCTAAGGTCACTAAACAAATCGCGCCTTAGTAGTGATGATGCAAGCCAGTTAATACAGCGTATGAAAAATGCCCAACGCCTTCCGAAAGAGCATTGGCCAAAGCACGCCAAGCGACACAAGCTAAACCCACGCGAAGATGCTTTAGTCGATGCCCTGTCATGTGTTTTAAAATTAAAAGCCGATGAACATAATATCACCCCACTTAATCTTGCGTCGCGTAAAGATTTGGAAGGCCTGCTGCAAGGTCAAACCGATATTCCATTAATGCAAGGCTGGCGATATTTACATGCAGGCCAGGTGATTGAAGAATTTTTAGATGGTAAATGTTTTTTACAAGCCAGCTCAGGCGAATTAGTGCATAAGAATTTTGAGGTTTAAATATGAGCCAGGACAATACACATGAAATAAACGGCATTAGTGATTTTTTAAATCAGGCCGGTACACAATTTAAAGTATTTGATATGGGTCGCCGTATACAGGAAATACCCAAAGATGATTTCCTGTCCTTTGAACAGGGCGAGATGGCCTACCCACTGCCCTTGCAGCAACAGGCCTGGTTAGGCTTTATTGTATGGACAGAAGATAAAAGCGCCGAACTGGTCATTTGGTTTTTAAGATTTCCCCTGGACGCATCGGGCAAGCTGACATCGGGAATTCGTGACGATTTTGTTTTACGCCTGATTAATAAAGACGAAAAACAAGCCGACGAATCAAACCCTTATGGCTATAAGCCCAAGCAAGAACAATTGGCCACTTTTCACGCAAAGGCCGCCAAAATATTAGCTCAACCTGCCTCTAGCTACTACGAACATGCGCGTGATTATTTCTCTGGCAAGCCCGGTTTTGACCAGTGGGCCTTCGTCGGTTTTCAGGGGATTGCCGATGTGTGCGCACGCTTAGATGAAAATGATAATGCCACTCAATTATCATCTGCCATCGAGCACATACCTGTACAACCCTTTGAAGCACTAGCACAATGCCTGGAGCACGAAAGCCTGGATGACAGCATCAGCCAGGCAATTGCTCAGCTAATTGATAAAGAACTGGCAAAAGCCGATGGCAATGCCAATTATATTTCTCTCTGTATCCGCGCATTATCCAACACACAAAACCGCGAGCTACTCACTGAGCAATTAGAAAAAATACTCATAACACCCACAGGCAGCAATCCTGAAGTAATCGCATCAATATCTGGTCGCTGCTGGTTAGCCCTGCAAAATGAAGCTAGCTGTTTGTTATTTTTAGAGGCATTAGCTAATTGTCCAGAGGGGCAAGAGTTCTTTAATCTGGTGATTATCGATCTGATTAATATCCCGGGTATGCAAGACAGTATTCATAAAGCCATTCGATCAACCCATCGCTCTGAAAAGCTTTCTCAGGCCATTGGTGAGTTATTTAAGAACTTCACTTGATATAATAGAACTTTGTTCCTACTATCTATAAACACTAAATATATAGCCGGGTTTTAAATATAAAATGAATAACGTAAGCCTCTTAATAGCAAAAAACCAACGCCCAGTGTGGTCGTCTGCTTTAGATGATAGCAACATGGAAGCAGTTGACCTGGTAGAGATACCACTGCTAGGCAACATCACCGCTGGAAACCCGATAGAGCGCATTGAAACCCATGAACTTGTAAAAGTCCCTGCAAACATGGTGCGCAAGAACACTTATGCTCTGCAGGTAAAGGGCAGCTCGATGATTGATGACAACATTTTAGATGGTGACATTATCATTGTAGAAAAACGCATCAGCGCTGAGAACGGCCAATCTGTCGTTGCCTTAATTAACAATGAGCAAGTGACACTTAAAAAGTTTTATATTGAAACAGATGGCATTCGCCTACAACCAGCCAATCCAGATATGGAACCTATTATATTAAAAAATGAAGACGTACAGGTGCTTGGTGTCGTTACAGGTGTTATTCGAAATTTCGAGTAACACCTGATAAGCATCACTCATAAAAAAGCCGGCGCATTAATGCGCCGGCTTTTTTATGTTTTGAAATCGTCTACTTATATCCCCAGTAAAGCTTTCATAGCATTAATTTCATCCTTGGCCTGATCCAGTACCTGCATGGCAAATTCAGGATTTTGCTTATCTGGAAATATCTTTTTAAATGCCGGGACGGTTGAAATATCAGGTAAATGAGCTACTTGCTTACGTCGCAAACAATCATATATTTGCGCAATAATAATCACATCTTCTGCACACAAATCACCACCACTATCGCGCATCCAATGTTCGGCATGCATAACTACATTAAGCATTTCTTTTGGCAAATCCCAGGACTTAACCAGCATTACGCCCACGGCAACTTTAAGTGAGTTTATCAGCGACGTAATTTCAGATTCATGCGTAAATTCCAAACCCGTTTTTTCTATATAGGCAATAATGGGTATCACCCCTATATCATGTACCAAACCTGCCAACATTAATTCATCCGCTTCCAATGAGTCCACTCGTGTGCCTAAGGAATAACAAATGGATGCAATTTCTATACTGTGCGCATAGAATTTTTTCATCTGTTTTTTCAATACTGGATGTTGTGTTTTAAATAATTGCGCAGCACTAAAACTCAACACTAAACTGCGTGTCATTTTCAAACCCATACGCAGCACTACATCTCGTATACTACGTATCGGGCTTGAGCCACGCGTAACAGGGCTGTTGGCTACTTTCATTAATCGCGCCGATAACGCAGGGTCAAGCTCGACTAAACGGCTTATCTGCTCTACATCCACATCGGATTGCTCGACTGCCTTGCGAATACGCAAGGCAATTTCAGGCAAACTGGGTAACTGCAATGTCCCAGACTCAACAGCCTGCATGATCTCGTTATAAATACTACTTTCCACGTGGCTCATTGTTTGACTTAAAGGACGCTCATCTACAATGACCTCTTGTTCAATTAATCGATTAAACAAACTTCTATCAAACACTAAAAATACACATGAAGATTGCACGATTAAGTGCATACCCACTTCTTCCTTTTCACGAAATAATGGTTTCAATGATTCTCTTGTATTTGCTTTTATTAACTGTGGATTAACATACTGATGACAGACATCGACTTTGCCTTCTAATAAGTAGATCAACTGCCCCTGGAAGTCGCTGGCATACAGGGTGTCACCCATTTCTTTATATATGCGAGCACCCCTTTTTGCCATTTTAATCCGATCACCGCTAGGCAAATCTTTAAACGGGGACAACTGGTAAATGCGCTCATCTATCACAAAATTATTTTCTGACACAGTTAATCCTTATGTTTTTAAAAGGTTCTTTACTGATAAAATTTCTTCATGCGCCTGTTCAAATACATTGCTTACAAAACTAGCATCTTGCAGGTTTGGAAATATTTTTTTAAATGCGGGAACCTGCTCTATTTTCGGTAAACCCTTAACTTGATGTTGCTGCAAACGACTGTATATTTCTGCAAGCATAACTATGTCGCAAGTATCAACTTGATCACCAGAATCACGCTGCCAGTTTTCATAATCTTCTACCACAACTAATAAATCATTAGATAAGCCCCAATGACGTATGACCATACTGCCAACCACTGTTTTCAATCGCCCTATAATTGTTTCCAGCTCATCGTCATCTGCCACCAACAATCCAGTGTCTTCCACATAACTCAATATGGGTATTACACCAATCTCATGAAGCAGCCCCGCCAGCAACACGTGATCGGGGGATAGCTTTCCGCTCTGTTTTGACAGGGCAAAACCAATAGCTGCAACATCAACACTGTGATCATAGAGCCGATGCATTCGTTGGCATAACATTGCAGACTTTGTAGTAAACAATTGTTTGATGGAGAAACTAATCACCAGATCTTTAGCTACATTTAAACCCAGGCGCACAATAGCTGAATGAATACTGTCGATAAATTCTACACCTCGATTCAATGGACCATTAGCCGCATGAATTAATCGCGTCACGATGGCTGGATCTGCAGACACAATGAGCGTGATATCCTCAACATTAACATTTGGCTGCAACATAGCCTTTTTAACTTTTGCAGCCATATCCGGCAAACTGGGCAGTTTCAACGTCCCCATATTAAAGGCATGCATTATTTCGTTAAACAAATTGCCTTCAATTTCATTCATTTCAACCGTTTCTAACTCTTCGCCCGAAATCAATTCATGATTAAGTAAGGTGTGGAACTGCTGCTTATCAAATCTCACTATTTTACAATGCGTTAACGCAACGCCTCTAAGCTCTCGCTCGCCTTCTTTAAATAGGGGATGATAGGCCCGCTTGTCTGATGACTTTACTAGAGAAGATGACTGATCAATTCCGCGCAGATCGAGTTTGCCCTCCATGATATACAGGAACCAACGGTGTTCTTCGTTAGCCATTAGCTCATCGCCTGGACTCAGCTCGATCACATGAGACTGATCTGCCATCTGTAGACGGTGTTCAGCTTGTAGCTGTTTGATTGGGACAATAAATTTAAGAAGCGATGGTTCAATTTGCACGGTTATATTGCTCAATTTTGAGTTTATAAAATATTAGCACTCAGCCTCACCTTTTAAAAATAATGAGTCATCAACATATTGATGACTATATAAATCAATTACCGGACACAAATAATAGATATGTCCGTTTATCAGTGGAAAAGCCGATTTTTTTTGACTATAGTTACCACATGTAACCCATTCCGTAGAGATTAATCATATGACTAAATTTAAGCCCCACGTGATCAATATACTTATTTTATTAGTTAGCTTTTTTTCAAGCGCTGCTTTTGCAGAAAATGCCAAAACTTTTGGTAACTATGTAGTTCATTATAATGCCTTTCGTAGTGACACTCTAACGCCGGAAATAGCCAAGGCCTACTCCCTGACGCGGCGTAACAACCGTATGGTGGTAAATATTACCGTACAGCAGAAAAACGATGGCGTGACAAAACCCGCTAAGGCGAAGGTCAGCGGTTTTGCCAGTAACCTTACAGGACAAACGAAGGTATTAGAGTTTAAAGAAGTTCACGATGGCGAAGTCATTTATTACTTAGCGCAATCACAAGTATCCAACCGTGAAACCTTAAAATTCGATATTACGGTAACACCAGCAGGTGAAACCCTGGTCGCCAAACTTAACTTTAAACAGCAATTTTTTACTGATTAATCCGTTTCCTATTGTAACTCTCCTTAATTGAGCCCTGTTTTCAGGGCTTTTTTTATGTATATGTGCCTGTTTAGTAACGACTTCGGCATACCATCAGAGACGCATTTCCGTTACAATCATCAGCCCCAAGAATATTCGAATACTCTAAGGCAATCCTAACCCATGACACAACAAAGCTCGTATAGTTATGAAGATCTGCTTAAATGCGGACATGGCGAACTCTTTGGCCCGGGCAACGCCCAGCTACCTACGCCCAATATGTTAATGATGTCGCGCATCAACTTAATTGCAAATGCAGGCGGCGAATACGGTAAAGGCGAAATAAAAGCCGAACTCGATATCACGCCTGACCTGTGGTTCTTCGGCTGCCATTTCCCCGGTGACCCTGTAATGCCTGGCTGCTTAGGCCTGGATGCAATGTGGCAACTGGTTGGGTTTTTCCTTGGCTGGAATGGCCACCCTGGAAAAGGTCGCGCCCTGGGCGTAGGGGAAGTTAAGTTTACTGGCCAGGTATTGCCAACGGCAAAGAAAGTAAGCTACCAGATCAATATAAAACGTGTCATTGCACGTGGCCTGGTAATGGGCATAGCTGATGGTGTAATGATGGTTGATGGCCGCGAAATATATACAGCGAAAGGTCTGCGCGTAGGCCTATTCAGTTCAACTGATGATTTTTAGGTAGTACGATAATGAAACGAGTAGTAATCACCGGATACGGTATTGTCTCTTGCCTGGGCAATGACAAAGCAACAGTGATGGAATCACTGCGTGAAGGCCGATCAGGCATTAAGTTTCAGGAAGAATACAAAGAGGTCGGCATGCGCAGCCATGTAGCTGGCTCTATCGACATTGACTTAGACGAACATATAGAGCGTAAAGTAAAACGCTTTATGGGTGATGCTGCGGCCTATGCGTACATTTCAATGCAACAGGCCATTGAAGATTCCGCTTTAACCGACGACATGGTTTCTAATGTGCGTACCGGCATCATTATGGGTTCGGGCGGCGGCTCACCAAGCAACCAGATTATTGCAACCGACACATTACGTGAAAAAGGCATTCGTCGCGTTGGCCCTTATATGGTGCCACGAACTATGTCGAGCACCGTGTCTGCCTGCCTGGCGACACCGTTTAAAATTAAGGGCGTGAACTATTCAATTAGCTCGGCCTGTGCCACGGGTACACACTGCATCGGTAATGGAACTGAACAAATCCAGATGGGTAAGCAGGACATCATCTTTGCCGGTGGTGGCGAAGAAGAGCACTGGAGCTTAAGCATGCTGTTTGATGGCATGGGCGCTCTATCTACCAAATACAATGAAACGCCAGAAAAAGCCTCACGCCCTTATGATGCAGACCGAGATGGTTTCGTTATCGCCGGTGGTGCCGGTGTGGTTGTATTAGAAGAACTGGAACATGCTAAAGCACGTGGCGCTAAAATCTACGCAGAAGTAGTTGGCTACGGCGCAACATCAGACGGCCACGACATGGTGGCGCCATCGGGTGAAGGCGCTGTGCGTTGTATGCAACAGGCATTGGCAACAGTTGATACGCCGATAGACTACATCAATACCCACGGCACCAGTACGCCGGTTGGCGATGTCGCTGAATCTGGCGCGATCAAAGAAGTATTTACAGACAAGATTCCACCCTTTAGCTCAAGCAAATCACTGGCTGGTCACTCATTGGGTGCCGCAGGCGTACAGGAAGCGATTTACTGCATGATGATGATGGAACACAACTTTATTCAGGGCTCTGCCAATGCCGATACACTGGATGAAAAAGTAGCTGGTATGCCTTTGATTACTGAGCGCCAGGATAATGTGGAGCTAAATACCGTACTCACCAATAACTTTGGTTTCGGTGGCACTAATGCCAGCCTGGTTTTCAGAAAGCTAACAGACTAGCTCCATTTCTATCTGCTTATAGTTGCCTACGGATGGGCGCAGTGGCAAAAAATATGAGCAGGGCAATCCATATGGACAATGACAAAACACAACACGACTTTGCCGCACTTGACCCCACTCTGATTATCGATTCAGTGGAATCCTTACAACTGGAAAGCGATGCACGCATTTTCCCGCTTAATTCTTATGAGAATCGGGTCTATCAAATAGGCCTGGAAAGCGATATCCCGAAACGATTGATTGGAAAATACTACCGCCCCAATCGCTGGACAGACGAACAAATACTCGAAGAACATGCTTTCACTCAAGAACTCGCAGATTTAGAAATTCCAGTCGTCGCCCCGCTACTCTTCAACCAGCAAAGCCTGCACCATTTCAAAAACTACCGCTTCGCACTCTATCCGCAGCGCGGTGGCCGTACCGCCGAATTAGACAACACCGAGCACCTGGAGTGGATTGGTCGATTCCTAGGGCGCATACACCTGGCCGGTGCCAGCAAGTCATTTAAGCACCGCCCAGGGATTACAGTTGATGAGTTTGCCACATCAAGCGCTGAGCACCTCCTAAACAAGCATTTTATTCCTGACTACCTGGAAGAAGCCTATCAAAGCCTCACAGACGATATCATCAAACTATTAAAACAGCGTTTTGGCTCCACAACATTTGCACCCATTCGCCTGCACGGCGACTGCCATAGAGGCAACATTCTATGGACTGAGGACGGCCCGCATTTCGTTGATTTTGATGACTGCCGTACCGGCCCAGCTATACAGGATTTATGGATGCTACTTTCAGGTGACTCTCTGGAACAACAACAGCAATTAAATCACGTACTCGATGGCTATTTTGAGTTTGCCGAGCTCAACCCTAAAGAGCTCCAGCTGATTGAGCCACTGCGCTGCCTGCGCTTAATGCATTACGCAAGCTGGCTTGCCAGGCGCTGGACAGACCCCGCCTTTCCAATGAATTTCCCCTGGTTCAACACAACAAACTATTGGGAACAACATGTGCTTGAATTGCGCGAACAGTTTTCACTGCTGCAGGAAAACCATCACTTCCATGTATAAGCCTTTTAAATTTCCCCTATGCATTTTAGATTGCACTCGTTCACAGAGTTAAACTGAATATTATATTTAAACGCTAAGCGACTGTATTTTTTATAAAAAAAGACTAGAATTACTAAAACATTAAAAATGGCACAGCGCGATGATCAAATTTTCACTAAAAACAACATGTTTGGTATTACTCAGCTTGTTCAGCATAACAAGTTTTGCCAGCACTCCATGGGCAGAGGAAGCGGCTTCCCCTATTGCTCAAAATGATGCCGAACCCATTACCCCAACAGAATCAACAGCTGAAGCGAATAGCCCTGCAACGACCCAAGATCAGGCAGACGTAAAAGTGACAACACAAGCTAAAACCGCCGGTGACATATTAGCCACGCCAACAAGCAGCGTTATTTTACTCGACTTTCCGCGCCGTGGCATGAGCACCGATAAAGTAGAGAATGAACTTGGCCGCCCTGTTGATATCATCCCCGCTGTCGGTACTCCACCTATCAGCCGCTGGATTTACAACGACCGTGTTGTATTTTTCGAAGGCACTTCTGTTATTCACGTAGTGGCTAAATAAAGCCACTGCGTAGTCAACAATAATTTCATGCGCGGTAGCGCTCAACTGCCGAGCATAAACCTTACTGAACTAAAACTGCCATCACCAGTTACTCAACTACGCGCACCTCTACTTAAAGAAAAACAAGTCCAGTTATTTATCAAAAGAGACGAACTTATTCATCCTGTTTTACAAGGTAATAAGTGGCGCAAATTAAAATACAACTTACTCGACGCAAACAGTCAAAAACAACAAACGCTACTTAGTTTCGGCGGTGCCTACTCTAATCATTTACATGCACTCGCTTTTGCTGGACAACAGTTTGGATTTAACACTATTGGTATTATCCGCGGTGAAAAACCCAGCAATACAAACCCTTGTTTACAAGACATGCAAAACTGGGGCATGCAATTAGAATATATTAAACGCATTGATTACAAACAAAAAACCACAGATGATTTTATACAGCGTCTAAGAAAACAATTTGGTAACTTTTATCTGATACCTGAAGGAGGCAACAACCCTCAAGGCATAAAAGGCTGTGCCGAGTTATTAGATGAATTAGATCAGGATTATGACGTAATATGTAGTGAGGTAGGTAGCGGCACTATGCTTTCTTCACTTATCACTCACCATAAAAAATCAAACAGCGAATTCTTAGGTTTTGTCGTGATGAAAAATCGTCAGTTAGAAGAAGATATACACCGTAAGGTAAAAAACACTCAAAAAACCTTAAATACAAAATGGACGTTAAACCATGATTATCATTTTGGCGGTTTCGCTAAAGCAAACAATGAACTTCACCAGTTTATTTTGAATTTTAAAACGCAATTCAATATCCAGCTAGAACCCGTTTACAGTGGAAAAATGTTATATGGACTTTTTGATTTAATCAGCAACGATTACTTCAAGCCTGGCTCGTGCATTCTCGCGATTCATGGCGGAGGCCTACAGGGATTAAGAGGCTATCCTGATTTTTATAAGCGAGAAAAAACACTCAAATATTAATTACAAATAGAGGCTATCACCTAACAACCTAATCCCATATTGCCTCTAAACGATTCAAATCATTTATAAGTTTCCAATCCCCATTACCTTGCTTAACCCGCGCGGCCCAGGCATCAACCCGTTGTTGATATTCTCTTGGATCAACATTATCGCTTTGCAACTTAGTCACATTAATAGCGACAACATGAGTACCATTAAAATTAATAGGGAAGTCACGTACTTGCCCCTGTTTAATTTCTTCTTTTAAATCTGAAAAAATTAAAATATATTTTTCTGTTGCCTTGGTTTCGTTTAAATATTCTATGGCCTGTAAAAGACCACCGGTAATATCTGTATATTTACTCGGCAATATATCACTACCAAATTTTTCAACCGACTCAAGAAATGCCCTCTTCTGCGCATTTGCCATAGAAGGTCGCAAATCAAAACTCATTCGAGCGACAATATCTTTCTCACTAAAACTTTCACTGTCTATTCTTGCTAAGGCCAATGACTCACCCGATAACAGGGTACCCAACATATAACGCATCACACCCTGGACTTTTTCAAATTGCTGGCTGTATGTACCAGAGGTATCTACCAACACATAAACCGCTTTCTTACTTCGTGGCTCAGAACAACCAAGCAGCAACATTAAAACGAGCGTTAGTGATAACCCTAACGATAAAAAAATTCGTTTCATCTTTCTGCTTCCTTTAATTCATCGACTTTGGATGGAATATTTTCCGACAACTCTATTTCAGCATATTTTTTTGCTGGTTTTTCTACTGATTTTTCTAGCGATACAGCTGATCTTTTTTTAAAACTATTTTCTAGTTTCAACGGTATGAAAATAACAAGGTCATATGCATTGATCAGAATTCGTCCAATACCGTAAATCACATTACCCATAAACCGAATAGACACGACCAACATATGTAATAACCAAACACCAAGTAAGCCACTGACCGTTCTAAACGAATAAATAAATGATTCTAGTGGAATCGCTACAAAGGCCAACACAAATGGTAATGTAAAACCCATTACCATCTGCCCTACTGAAGGTATCCAGCGCAAAGCAGGTTCTGCTACATCAGTACCTGAAAGTATTTGTGAAAGCGCTTCTCGATCTGCCGCTAACATATCTCGCATATAAGCTAAGGATGCTTCTATACCTGAAAAAATAAATAAAAATGTCAGCATTATCCAGAAGATTGCTTTACGCTTATGATCATCCAGTAAATTAATAATGGGAAATAATCGAGTAACACCAACAGACTCCATTAAAAACAAACCTAAAATAATTTCAACACTGATAATAAATAAAGCCGCCACATCAGATGCGCGAATCGAGCTAGAACCTAAATAGCTAGATGCTCCAACCATTTCTTCCATTGGCAATGCAACTAACTGAAAATTCACATACATACCAACAAGCGCAAGACCAAGCGCCAAACCAGAGATAAAAAATTGCGTCATTGATGATGAAGATAATAAACGCTCAGAAAAATCTGCCTGCTGGCGAATATTTTCATACGATTGCATCTGACTATCAATAATTGCTGCGCGTTGTTCAAGGCCAGTAATTTTCTTTTCAACTGAATTCAAACTATTCGTTAAAGATCGCCAGTAAGGCATCATTTTTTTTAATAAGTTATGACGTTCACGATTTGCCCGTCTGTATTCCTGTATACTTTTATGCAGTGATTTTTTTAACGTATTATGAATATCACTTAAAATTTTACCAACTACAGAAGAACCGTTGTCCGGTATTTCTGCCACCGCTTCAATTGCTTTCAACCATTCTGGGGGTTTAGGCGGCACTTCTCCAGACTGCGTATAGTCTTCATCGATGCGCGTAATTTGCTCTTCCAAATCACGTTGCAATGAAGGGTAACCACTTAAATCACGATTAACTAATGCCTCGACTCGCTGAAACTCTCTTTCAATAGAACGCTCTGCATGTTCCTGACCTTGCGCAAGCAACACTTCGCGGTTGCGATTACGTAACTGTTTTTCAGCCAGCATGACAGACTGCGCCATAAGACGCAGTGTATTACGTATGCTGCGTACCAGCGACAATATCATCTGATGAACCGGTTGCCGAGCAACGTACATCACAACAATAAGTCCACTCAGCCACACCAATACGGATAGTGCGGGCTGCCCTGTAATTAAGCCTGTCCACAATTCAAAAGTCATACCACGACTCCATTTCAATAAATTTTTTATGTACCCTGATGAGTTTGCTCATCAGGTGATCTCGCCTAAAACCTATGCACGGTTTCAGGTTCTGCCTGTACAAACATAGCAGCTATGTTTAGCGAAAATTGCGACCGCCTATGCAAGATTTTAATCAAGACACTGAGGATACACCATAAAAACCTACTTTTCAGGATTAAGTTATAACTCTAATTACTTGATACTGTTAACAAAACTTAAACCTAAACATGGCGAAAATAGTAAATCTAGTCTATTATTCATATTCAATAGTCCATATTTAACTCCGAAAGATAATGACAACAGCAGAACCCAATAGCACATTAAGCAGTAAACCGCCTTCTATAGATTTCAAGAAGCCCGAGCTTTACTTCAATCGGCAACTTAGCCAGCTTGAATTCAACTGGCGTGTACTACAGCAAGCCCGAGATGAGAGCATTCCTTTATTAGAGCGCCTGCGTTTTCTGTGCATTTTCAGCACCAATATGGATGAATTTTTTGAAATCCGCGTCTCTGGCCTTCAACAAAAAGAAGAATTAGGTGCATCGCTCAATGAGCCAGATAACATCTCGCCCTCACAGATACTCAAAGAAATTAGCCAACGCGCACATGAATTAGTAGATGAACAATATCAAATACTTAACATGATTCTGGATAAAAAAATGGCCGCTGAAAACATTCGTTTTGTAAGAAGAAACGAATGGAACAGCTGTATGGACAATTGGCTAAAAAATTATTTTGAAGATGAGTTGCGCCCAATTATCAGCCCACTGGCTCTGGATCCTGCACACCCATTTCCACGCATCCTAAATAAAAGCCTGCATTTTATTGTTTCACTAAAAGGCAAAGATGCCTTTGGGCGAAACAGTGGCCTGGCCATGGTGCAAATTCCTCGCGCCCTACCACGCATAATTCAATTACCGGCAGAAGAATGTGATTGCGGCCCTAATGATTTTGTTTTTTTATCGTCAGTTGTGCACGCTTACGTAGAATCCTTATTTCCCGGCATGAGCGTTAAAGGCTGTTACCAATTTCGCGTAACACGCAACAGTGATTTATACGTAGATGAAGAAGCTATTGATGACCTTCTACGCGCAGTTGAAGGTGAACTTGGCTCTCGCCGCTATGGTGATGCCGTTCGCCTGGAAGTGGCTCATGACAGTCCCGAAGACATGTGTAAATATTTACTCGACAAATTCGAATTAAGTGAACAGGATTTATATCAGGTAGACGGTCCGGTTAATGTCAACCGACTCAATGAAGTTTACGACTTAATCAACCGACCAGAATTAAAGTACAAACCTTTTGTACCATCTATACCTTCAAAAATTACGCTCAAATCAGATATTTTTGAAGCCATACGTAAACGTGATGTCTTATTACATCATCCGTACCAATCATTTGCACCTGTTGTCGATTTTATTCAGCAAGCATCTATCGACCCTAATGTCTTAGCCATTAAACAAACACTCTATAGAACAGGACCAACCTCTGCGGTAGTCGATGCTTTAGTTAAAGCGGCAAGATTAGGCAAAGAAGTCACCGTAGTTATTGAACTGCGAGCTCGATTTGATGAAGAAGCCAATATTTCTTTAGCCGCAAAATTACAGGAGTCCGGCGCACATGTAGTCTATGGTGTGGTTGGTTATAAAACCCATGCAAAAATGCTACTCATTATTCGTCGCGAGTCACAACACTTAAGACACTATGCACATATCGGCACTGGAAACTATCACTCTCGTACAGCGCGTTTGTATACCGACTACGGACTATTCACATCTAATAAAAAAATATGTGAAGATATAAATCGTGTATTTCATCAATTAACCAGTATGGGCCAAACTAAAAATTTAAATAAACTTTTACAATCTCCCTTTACACTGCAAGAAGCACTAGAAGCAAAAATTGAAAGGGAACGGCAATATGCATTACAGGGAAAAGAAAGCCACATCATTGTAAAACTAAATTCATTAGTAGATGCAGAAATGATACGTGCTTTATATGAAGCATCTTCTGCTGGTGTAAAAATAGACCTTATTATTCGCGGTATGTGTAGCCTGCGGCCGGGACTCCCTGGAATTTCAGAAAACATTCAGGTGCGTTCAATCATTGGTCATTTTCTAGAACATGACCGAGTTATTTATTTTAAAAACGATGACTCACCTGAAGTATATATTTCAAGCGCCGACTGGATGGAACGCAACTTATACCATCGCGTAGAAATTGCTACGCCTATTGAAAACAAAGCAATACAGGAACGAATTATTAGTGAGCTTGAATATTATTTAATGGACAACACACAAGCATGGATCATGAACCATGATGGAACCTATATACAGGCTTCGCCAGAAAATGGTAAAGAACCCTTTATTGCACAAGAAAAATTCTTAGCAGATTTGGCTGAAAGCAGTTAATTAATCGCTTTCAGCTACATAAGCGATATTATTATTTTACAGAGTGCGCTCGGTTTTCAAGGTTAAACCAATAGCCTCCAAATACACAGATTCACTTTGCAGATCATTAATTGTTAGTGGATGCTCATTCAGCCATTGATCGGGCAACTTCATAACTAGAACACTATCTTCTAAGCTTATTTTAATCTCTGGCAAGGTATTTTCAATCCGACTTCTATGAAATATAACTGACAAGCGTAATATTACGGCTAAATGAATTATTTTCCAGCGCAAGTCTTTATGCATTTCCTTAAACGATTCTTTTAATATTTTACCTCGATGACATAAGATGAGTGCCGCAACGCGACACTGCTCTTGCTGCGAAAAGCCAGCCAGGTTTGCATTTTGAATAATATACGCACCGTGTTTTTGATAAGATGAGTGAGATATATCTCTACCTATTTCATGAACTTTACAAGCCCAGCGTAATAAATCTCTTACATGTTGTTCTTCATCAGAAAACCACTCTTCTTTCAAATTTTCAAAAAAATTAAAGGCCGTTTCTTCAATCCGCTGAGCATGCTGCAAATCAACATGAAAGCGATCTGCCAAAGAATTAATACTTGTATTTCTAATATCATTATCATGTCGACGGCCAACCATGTCATATAGCAGGCCTTCTCTTAATGCACCCTGAGACACGTGCATGTGTTCAATATTTAAAGACTCGAACACACCAGACAATATAATCAAGCCTCCCAGAAAAACGGCCTGTCTACGTTCGCTTAATCCCGGAATATCAAGCTTGCTTATTTTTTTATACTCACTACAAATTGCTACTAGTTTAGTCAAAGCTGCACGACTAATACCTTCGCCTTCCTGCAATTGCATTTCACGTATAACACTTTCAATTGACTTGATAGACCCAGACGAACCAATAGCTGACTCCCAACCTTTAAGTTTATATGTATAATGAATGGCTTTCATACGCTGCAAAACAAACACACGCGCTTCCTGCAAGCGTTTAGATTTTATTTTCCCATCCGCAAAAAACTTTTGCGTCATCATTACGCAGCCCATCTCTAAACTTTTCATTAGTCTAGGATTAAAATCGTCTCCGATAATTAATTCTGTGCTGCCACCACCAATATCTATAACTAACTTTGATTGATGATTCTGCTCTAAAGTATGTGCAACACCCTGATATATAAGACGCGCTTCTTCAATACCGGAAATAATTTCAATCGGATAACCGAGCGATTGCTCTGCATTAAATAGAAACTCATCCGCGTTTTGTGCCCTGCGTAATGTATTAGTCCCTACCGCACTTACACAATGATCTTCCAGTGATCGTATCCGCTGCCCAAAACGGCTCAAACAATCAAGCGCGCGCTGCTCTACTTCAGCATCTAACTTCCCATCAACATCAAGACCTTCAGCCAGCCTGACCATTTCACGAATCCGGTCGATTATGACCAACTGACCTTCACTTTCTTCGGCAACCACCATATGAAAGCTGTTTGAGCCGAGATCAATAGCCGCGATTGTATTTTTGCTTAAAGAAGTTATGGCTACACCCTCATCATTACGTGTTTTTATGCGCAGTATTACAGATTACATTATTTTTCAGTAAAAATGCGCGGTAATCTAATTATGAGCATAATTTTAGTGCCATAACCATTACTGATATGACATAAATTAATAGATAATAGATTTATAAGAGTTGGACAGTTATTTTGAGGTATAAATAAGGCTGATAATATGCGACAAAAATCTCAGCACCTCCCTGTGCTAAGTTTATTCAAATATTGCTAAGCTGCTTGTGAGCGCTTTACATCACTACTTGGCTTACGCGCGCTGTATGTTTTCCCACGACGCTTATGCTTAACATTTGGGCTTCTGCGTCCATTTGATTTTCCTGCATCAAATTTAGGCTTTTGTGATGTTGGCTCTAAACCAGGAATTTCTGTTAAATCATATTTAACATCTAATAACTTCTGTATTCGATACAATATCGGCCAGTCTTGCTGGCCAACAAGTGTATATGCAGAACCCGTTGAACCACCACGACCAGTACGCCCAATACGATGCACATAGTCTTCAGCTTGCATGGGCAAATCAAAATTTATTACATGGGATATTGTTTTTATATCAATACCGCGAGCCGCCACATCGGTAGCCACTAAGACTTTTAAACGTCTACTTTGCATCTGGTCTATAACACGACGTCGCATTGTTTGACGCATATCGCCATGTAGTGCAGCACATGCATGACCATCATCTTTTAGACGTTCAGCTAAACTATCGGCACCTTTTTTAGTCGAGGTGAAAATAATCGCCTGATCCATACTGTCATCAGCCAGTAAATGCGTAAGCAAATTGCGCTTATGACGGAAATCATCTGCCTGCAAAACATGCTGTGTAATTGAATCATGCTTAACTTTTACACCGGCTATTTGTAAACGCGCAGGTGATTTAAGTAAGGCGCGAGCTACTTTATCTATTTGACCTTCCAGGGTCGCAGAGAATAATAAGGTTTGCTTACTCGCTGGCATTTTCTTAGCGATACGCGTTACTTCATCAACAAAGCCCATGTCGAGCATGCGATCCGCTTCATCAAGTATTAACATTTCAATACGTGAAAAATCTATACGACCTGCTTCCATGTGGTCAATTAAGCGACCCGGTGTTGCCACTATAAAATCAACTGGTTGACGCAGCGCTTTCATTTGAGGTGGATATGGCATGCCACCAACAATGGTGGTTGAGCGCATACGCAAATGTTTTGTTAGTTTGAAAATATTATCGGCAACCTGGGTGGCAAGTTCACGCGTTGGCGTTAACACCAATACACGTGGCCCATTACCTGGCAGCGGTGTACTCTTCGATAAATTTTGTAATGCAGGCAATACAAATGCCGCTGTTTTACCGGTACCCGTAGGTGCAGATGCCATGATGTCCTGACCGTCTAAGATCAAAGGAATGGCGCTTAGCTGTATTTCTGAAGGTTCTGTGAAACCTTGCTCTTCTATGGATTTTAAAAGTTCGGGGAGAAGACCCAATTGTTCAAATGACAAGTTAATACCTCGATATATAGAGATTGGCAACAACGACCGACTGTAAAATTACCAGCAGTAATTGCTAATACGCGGCCAACCAGATATACACGGGCTAGTAGCGTCACGATGGATTATGTTTAATCCGGAGGCGCACTATACGGAAATTCACTCGAAAAAGATACAGTATATTAGAATATTTTAACTATCTGCATGCTGTAAGCTCTTGATAGTATAATGATTTTAGTGATCTAAGATATTTTTGGATACTTTTTCCATTAAATAACACAGGCAATCCTGGCGAATCACTTGCGTATCCATGGTTAGCATAGCTGGCATAATCGGTTTTTTAAGCACAATTGTATCTTCATGGTACTCAAAAAAATCTCGGCCGACTTCGCGCTCATCTTCATCAAATGCCTGCAAGTAGGCACTGCTCTCGGGTTCAACCCTGGCCAATACTGTCCCGGCAGCTAGCGCTTTAAAATTATAATTTTCTATTTCAGGCAGTAAATTAATAGTGGCATCATCTTCAAAGCCGAATGAATACAACTCAGGGATATTCACTCTCGCAACCGTGTGATACAGGTTAACCGTGTCAAAATGATGCTCATCAAGCTCGCTTGCTAACAAGACTCTATGCAAATAACTTAATGCATGATCGACCCCAATGGCCTGCCCTGACAATCCACACTCCAATGTTACTGCCGGGCATAATTCAGCAAATGCCGATGACTGCACGCCTTTAGGTGTGGTGAAGTACACCAGCGTTTCGCTGAACATATAGGCCAGTGTTGTATATTCAGTTTGTAATTTATTTATGCAGGCATAATGAGGATTCTTCCCCGTATTATTATGTATATCGATACTCGCCCAGACATTTTTATCACGCATAATATCTGTAATTTGCTGCATCATATGTGCTTCAGCTAAATAGTGATGCGCCGTACCCGGCCAAACACGATTGTAATCAACTTGTTGTTCTAAACGCCTAACACCTTTTTCTGCGGCCTTTACATTACCGATAAAAATCGAAATTGATTTGGGTAATTTTTTTGTTTGATACGCACGCAATAATTTTTGCAGCGCATAAAAACCCGTGGTTTCATTACCGTGCAATAAAGTGCAAATAAAAACAGGCTGATCTGATTCGCCTTTTAAATGTATTAGAGAAGGCTTAGGTAATACCTCATGCAAGTTTTCCACTGTTGCATGCAAAAAACCTTCCGGCAGCTCTTCATATTGATCAAACATAACTTGCAAAGTCCCAGCGGTGAACCGGCTCACCTGTTTGTTGATTATGATAATAATTTTCCAGTAAGCGCTGCATATTATTCCCCTGATGCGCCACAAATTCGCGCTGCCATTGACTGCCGGTTTGCTTTTTTTCTGCACGCAACTGAATGATACCTAAGTAATATTCTATGTCTTTTGGATCTAGTTTTAATTGATTCAAACCCAGTTCCGCATGACTAATAAGCTTATCTAAAATTAAATGTCGCATATTGCAGCGCTCACTTCCCGGCCAATTAATTTTTGTTTCCAGACCATGCCTGGCGGATATATAAAAATTATCACGTGCCTGTGAAAAAGCCATTAATTCAGTGGGCGGAATTTTCCCGTTTGCATAATATTGCACCAGGCCAAAATAAAATGCCATATTAGCAACATTGTCTAACATGCTGGGGCCACTGGGAATCACCCGATGTTCAATTCTTAAATGCGCTGTACCATCTTCATCAAAACCAATCAGCGGCCTATTCCAACGCCAGATCGTTCCGTTATGTAAACTGACGGTTCGCATATGACCGATGTCATCCGAAAATTTCATCGGTAACAACACAGGAAAGTGCTGCAAGTTTTCATCAAAACATTCCATTAAAGAATGACGCGCATAGCCTGTTCCAAAACTCACACGATGTACCGGCCCTTCAGCCGCACCACTATAACCGCCAATATCAACGGACTGTTCAAAAACGGGTATGCGTGTTTCCGACCATAAGTCTTTACCAAACATATAAGGAGAATTTGCACTAATCGCAACCATGGGCGCAGAAATTAACAGTGATGCATTGTAATAATGATGCGCCAACTCCATTGGCGCTTGTAAGTGTATTTGTAAAGATGTAGTCGCGGCCTCCAACATGACATTATGATGTTCACTTTTCAGTGATTGATGACCATTAATATTTAAGCGCAAAGGGCGTCCTTTACGCTGCAACAATACTTGCTCATTTAATGCCTTATATCTCAACATGGGCGAAATATTATTCATGCTTAAATCTGCATCACACAGGGTTTGTAATATCCCCGTACTTAAAACCCGGCAGCCAATACTTTCTGCTACGGTTTTGCAATACAGCCAGTGTTGCTGAAAATCAGCCTCAAACTCAGATAAGAACTTTTTCTCTATATTTGCGGGCTTAGCATTTAGCTCAATATTAAACTGCGCCAGTTCTGCGGTATAAAGCGATGTATTGGCGACTTTTAGAAACTGCTCATTACACGCGGCTGGAGACGATTGGTTATCAACCAACCAGGCCTCCATTTCGTAACCCGCCACCGGCTTATGCGAAGAAAATCTGCGCTCATTAAACCAGGTTCGCAGCTCCTCGGTTTCACACTGCAAGCGCAGTTTGAAGCGTTTAAAATCATCCTTTGTAAATTGACTCGTGGTGATTTCCTCGCCCATCTGAAATATTACACCCCAATTTTATTGCTGTATTTTTAAGTCTAGCCGAGTCTGTATGAAAACCAAGCGTTAGCTAAGCCATTGAATTTTATAAAATAATAAGCTTCATTAGGCGCTTGCAATATCAATCTTGTGTAGAATGTCACATTGCTTACGTATATTATTGATTTTAATCAGGTATTGTCTATAAAACATGCTATTATTCTTGATAACAATTTAGGCAATCGAACACATTGCACGCCTAAACCGACTGACTTGAGGATGTATTGGATGAAACTAAACCACTCTTTGCTATTGACCGTATCTACCTTATTTATATTTTTATCCGCTAATAGCCACGCCGGTAGAGAAGGCGTTAATGCATACTATGGCCTGGGCCTCGGCGCTGTATCACAAACAGATGTTGATGCGGCGGCAACTGGTGAAGTCATTCTTGGTATAGAAGAAGATGGCTGGGCATTGGAAGGCATCGCTTTCACCAGCACCGATGCAGGGACGACCAACGCAGCAATTGATAAATCTATTTCAGGTAAAGAAATCGGGCTTGCTTTCCGCTCAATTGAAAAGAATGAGCGCTATTACAAATTTAAGGTAAGTAAAACCGATCTTGATATTGACACAATCGTTACAGCTGGTACTACAACGACAGCGACTACACAAGGCAAGTCATATACCGTCGGTATGGGTTTCCGCATGGACAGAGAGGCGCGTTTAGAAGTGGACTACACATTCCATAATAATGATGACCTGGCTGATCCTGTACACTTTTTAACACTTAGATATATATGGGGTGGCGCGCCTTACCATGGCACAGCATTCTAGTTCCTTACAATTCTATTAATAAAAAGGCCGATCATTGATCTGCCTTTTTATTTTTATGCAAACATTTATTCAAACTTTCAAGTCGCTGCGGCGTCCCGATATCTATCCATTGTCCTTGATACACCTCACCACTAATCTGATTAGCGTCAATGTAATCTCTAATCATCGGCGCTAATGGATACTTACCATTGCTACTAGTAGTAAAAAATTCTTTTGCATAAATACCTATGCCGCTAAAGGTATATTTGACTGCTGCATTATTCAGTAAACGACCATCACTAATAGCAAAATCACCTTGTGGATTATGTTCTGGATTTTCCACCAGAACCAAATGTGCTTTATCTTCTAATTTAAATTCGCGTAATTTTTCAAATGGATAGTCTGTCCATACATCGCCATTAAGCACCAAAAAGGCGTCATCACCTAATAAGGTTAAAGCATTATAAATTCCACCACCGGTTTCTAAGGCCTGGTCTCCTTCATTTGAATAACTAATATTTAAATTATATTTTTCACCATTGCCAATGGCATCTATTATTTGTTGCCCCAACCAGGCAACATTAATAATTACATCCTTAAAACCCGCACGCGCTAAATTAGTTAAGTGATATTCTATTAATCGTTGCGGGCCTGCTTGCAACAAAGGTTTCGGCGTTATGTCCGTTAATGGACGCATACGCTCTCCTCTACCCGCCGCTAATATCATTACCTTCATTTAATGCGACTCAGTAAAGACTCATCTGCTGTTATATTTAACGAGGATAACAGTTCTGAAAATTTAGATAATTCAGCATAGCGTTCACACACATCCAACACATAGGCCAATGTGCGTGGAATATCATGCATGTAGTTTGGCTTAGCATCACGATAATTTAAACGTGCAAAAATACCTATCGCCTTTAGATGTCGTTGCATGCCCATTAAATCGACCTGCTTTATAAAATTGTTTTTATCAATTTCAAATGGGGATAATTTTATATAAAGCTCAATCCACTCCAGCTGCTTACTTCTTGGCCATGAGATATAACAATCTTTAATCAATGAAATCAGGTCATAACTTGCAGGACCATTCACTGCATCCTGAAAATCTATCACGCCTGGATTATTTTCATTGGTTATCATTAAATTACGCGAGTGATAATCACGGTGCACAAATACTGAAGGCTGCTGTAATGCACTTTCAATTAGTATTGCAAACACATTTGATAAAACCTTACTCTGTGTTTCATCTAAATTCATGCCTAAATGTCTGTTTAAATACCAGTCTTTAAACAGGCTCATTTCTATGTGCAATAAGGCTTCATCATAAGCTGCTAAGTCAGCGCTAATCGTTTGCATTTTAACGATGGATTTAATTGCATCCGAGTACAGGGCATCGGCACTGCTTTCATTTAATTTATCCAAATAGGCTGTAGATCCTAAATCACTTAAGCGCATAAATCCCTGCGACTGATTAAACGCGTAAATATGCGGTGCATGCACACCCGCCGACTCAATCAATTGAGCTATTTTAATAAATGGCTGGCAATCTTCTTTTTCTGGTGGCGCATCCATAATAATAAAGCTGCTGACATCCATAGCATTTGTATGCAGCCTGAAGTAGCGCCTGAAACTTGCATCTGCCGATGCCGTTGTTATCTGATAATTTGACAGTTTTAAATCAGATTCCACCCATTGTTTTATCTGTTGCAGGCGAGGGTCATTATCCTGGATATTTTCAGGTTCTTTGTCAGTCAACATATTAAGTGTCTGTAAAATTTTGTTATAATTATCCAGATTTTAACAGGTAACAGAGCAAGAAACATGACTAAGAAACCAATCATTATTCTCGGCATGGGCGAAATGGCAGGTGTGTTTGCACGTGGTTTTTTACGCTCTGGCTACCCTGTTTACCCTGTTACTCGCAGCATGGATATGCAGCAGCAAGCGACAGCAATTGATGATCCAGAAATGGTACTTATTGCCGTCGCTGAAAAAGACATTCAAAGCGTACTCAAAACCATTCCCGAGGAATGGAAAGATAAACTAGCCCTTTTACAGAATGAACTACTGCCTGATGACTGGCAACAACACCAATTGAACCCTACGGTAATCTCCGTGTGGTTTGAAAAAAAGAAAGGCCAGGATGCCAAGGTACTTATCCCATCACCCGCCTATGGCGCTAAAGCCGATATATTAGTCGACTCACTCAAGGCTATCGACATAGCCGCACGTAAATTAAGCAGCGCTGACGAGCTACTGTTTGAGCTGGTAGTTAAAAATGTATACATCCTCACCAGCAATATTGCAGGCCTAAAAACAGGGGGGACGGTATCGGAGTTATGGAGTCAACATCAGGATATTGCGCGTGATGTGGCCGCAGAGATTATTCTTCTGCAAGAGAAGCTCACCGGACAAAGCTTTGATACGCCCAAGCTAATAGATGCAATGCTGGCAGCCTTTAATGGCGACCCAGATCATGCCTGCATGGGGCGTAGTGCACCCGCTCGTTTAGCGCGCGCATTAATGTTGGCTGAGAAACATCAGCTAGCACTACCTTCATTGAAAAAAATAGCCCAGCAGTGTTCATGAAAAAAATAGACTACAAAGAAAACGCAAATTAACGCGAATACACGCAAATGAAATAAAAGGTTTGTCAACACATCGGCGATAAGCACGCGTCCGAAGCGGTCGCCGTGAATACACTGTTAATTTCGATTACCTGTAAATCTCTATATTTTTTACACATCGAACACACTTCAGACACGTCGACAAGGCTTCCTCCTGCCCTATAACAGCCGCTGATAGATATGCACCTGGTCTCCGCCTACACATAGACGACTTTTCCGATACTTAATTTAAAGTGAGAGAAATGCAGCAGGATGAACATCCTGGCGTTATTGCCCTTGACTAAAACGAACGTTCATTCTAGTATAGATTCCATGTCAGCAACTTCTATCAAATCTAGCCGAAATATCCCCGAAGTGGTTATGCAGGCAGCTATCCATTTGTTTACAAAACAAGGCTACTTTAATACGTCGGTGCCGGATATTGTTCGCGAATCTGGCGTGAGTACAGGTTCAATTTACCATCATTTCGGCGATAAAGAAGGCATTGCCAAAGCACTGTTTGAGATGCTAGTCGCACGCATGGAAAATGCATTTAACACCATAGAGCGTCAGCATGATACAGCGCAGACACGCTGTCGAGCCGTTATCGAATTGCTATTTCGGCTAACCGAAGAAGAGCCAGAAGTTATGACTTACATGCTCTTTATAAAACATCAAGAAATTATGCCTGGAACGGCACCGATTTGCTCATCGAAACCGTTTCGTCAAATGCGCCAAATGATAGTTGATGGCATGATTAACGGCGAGGTGCGTCATATGAACGATATGGTTGCTGCCGCATCAGTTTTTGGCGGTGCCTTGCGGATGATTAATTTACGTCTGGATGGTGTCCTGGAAAAACCACTTGAGGAGTATCTTGACGAAATATGGCGTTGTGCCTGGCAATCGGTTCGTAAGTAAGATTGCTTTTTTTACCACTAAATTAGAACGATCATTCGTTCTAGGAGTAGTTATGAAATCAATGACAATCATAGTTAGAGAAGATTCCTACGATAAGATCCTAACACCCCTTGCATTCGCTTATTTACAGGCATCTGAGGGAGTTCAGGTAGATATGCTATTTGTTAACTGGGCAGTATTGGCCTTGACGGAAGAAGGTGCAAAAAAGATCAAAGTTCAGGGTGAATATGCAGACAGGGATCAGTGGGTACGTGAACAGGTCGCCAAAGCGGGTATACCTAACGACATATATACGTTGATTAAAGCGATTAAAGAAACGGGGAGTGTGAATTTTTATGCCTGTAGCCTTGCCGCAACAATTTTTGGCGTTGATCAGGACAGCCTTATTCCAGAGGCAGAAGGGATAATTGGCGCTTCCTGGTTCCTAAATGAAAAGGCCGACAAAGCCGATTACAATCAAACCTTCTAATCGAGAAACCATTATGAATAAGTCTGACATTACAATCGCTGAATCATTAGACACGTCAGGAAAGTGCTGCCCCATGCCGATGGTTGATTCCAACAAAGCCATAAAGAAACTGCAATGTGGTGAAGTTCTGGAAATCATCGCAACGGATTCGGCTACCCAGGGCGATATTCCATCCTGGTGTGACCGCACAGGCAATGAGCTTCTACTGGCTGAAGAAATAAATAAAACCTTCAGGTATTATGTTAGAAAGTCATAGTCAACAGTGCTGTTTTTTAATATTTGCATTTACTTGCCTTAAGGCTTCACTGTTAATTAACAGGATATCGATATGTTTATGATTGAGTATAAAAGCATCGCCTGGTGGTATTGGTTGGTGACAGCAGCGCTGCTGACTTTGGGTGTGCTTGGCAATGCGCAGGGTTTTATGCTGGCGATTGGGTTAACTGTATTCCAGTTAATTCACTTTGTCTTTCGTGAAGGTGCTGTGACGGCCTTTCCTGTGCAAGTGCGATTTTGGTATCTCATGCTATTGCTAGTCGCATTCATCGAACCACTACGATTGCTTTACTGGATCCCCTGCATTGGCACCTGGGCACAACTCATCTTTGGTTATTGTACAATGGCGCGCATTGTATCGCTGCTGCCCTGGAATCGGGACAAGCCGTTTTCGCTAAAACTGTTACTCGAAACATTCTTTTCCCGTCCAGTGCGAGGCAGTATCAAGCAGGGCTTTGCGCCTGCTGAGTCATAGAGAAAGAGTCATAGGTGAAACGGATAAATATGATATTGCTTAAACACAGCAGCCTGTTTTTGTTGTGCGGATTAGCTTCATTCATCTGCATGGCAGATACCTCACAAAGCAACACAAAGGATCTTTCTAGCGGCGCACAAACCTGGGCAATTGATAAGCAGGGCGTTCATTTTTCCCTGACGCAGATTTTACCGGATCAGGTGCGTGCGTTTTTTGTGGGTCGAGGCTTTACCCTGAAACAAGTCGAGTCTTATGCAACATCCTGTGTCTTTATGACCGTGTTGCGTAATGATGATGCGCCTGGTCGTATTCATTTTGTTCGAGATAACTGGTCTATTGTCAGTGGAGACAACAGCTCACCCCCTGAAAAAACAAGCCGTTGGTTAGAAAAATTGAAAAAGCATAAGGTGAAAAACTCGGCTCTAATTGCCTTTCGCTGGGCACAATTTCCATCTGAGCAAACCTATGAACCGGGTGGTGACTGGAATCAGGGTATGTTATCGGCGGGTCTAGCTGCAGACAGTCGCTTCGATATCATTGCCCGTTGGGATATTGCGGGCAAATCTTTTGCAACTAAATTAGAGGGCGTGTCCTGTGCAAAATAAATTAGTCATCTTGCTACTGTTCTGGACAAGCATTGTTTGTCAGGCTGAAGGACTCCCGCCATTGACGCATAAACTCACGGCTATTAAACCCATTTTGCCTGCGCCGAGTCTGCAGCTAAAAGATGCGGATGAAAACACTATCGATATTAAAGGCCTCAAGGGCAAGGTTATCGTAGTCAATTTCTGGGCGACCTGGTGTCCACCTTGCCGTCGTGAAATGGCATCACTTGAGCGCCTACACCTTGCCACGCAGGCTAAAGATGTGGTGATTTTAGCTGTCAATATCGGTGAAGATCTTGATACAGTATTTTCATTCATGGGTCAGATTGAACCGGCACCCACTTTCCCTATATTATTTGATAGAGATGCGGTTTCTATGGATAAGTGGCAGGTTAAAGGCCTGCCCACCACTTATATTATTGACTCAAACGGGCAGATTATTTATCGAGCGGTGGGGGGTAGAGAGTTTGATCACCCGGATATCATTAATAAAGTACTTGGCCTGCACTAGGCTTTACCAATCAGATGGAGGTATCCATTAGGTAACGATGTGTCCAATCGGTAAGCTGAACTTTCAAATGATACACAATGCTAGAAGCGTGCCGCTATCGATATGGTCATTTTGACCAAACAAAATAGAGACTCTATATTTGAACGGCAGCTCCAAGTAGGCTGGATCAAGCAAGGCGGATCCACCGCTGCGATTCAAAAAAGCCGGATCCGCTTCGCTTGATCCGGCCTACGCGATTATATTTAGGGTTAGAGTAAACAATGCTTAAGCGTCTTATTTTGATTGATAAGAAATTCATCTTTGGGCTAAATGACAGATCAAGTTCGCAGCTATTTTGTTGTGTGTTATATTAAATTTTAGCTATTACATGAAAATAGCATTTAATACCGAACACCACCCACCCACAAACAAACATTTGCGTTTTCTTTTAATCTTTTACGCTTTTCAAATATATTCCACATAAAAAATAAAAAATTAATTAAGCATATCCTTTAATGCCGCCAGGTGATCCCTACCTCTTTTTTTAGAAGTTGCTTCATCCAGCTTACGACTTCCGCCCTCCCAGTCCACTTCTTCCTCCGGCAGTTCATTTAAGAATCGGCTGGGGTCGCACTCTACATCTTCACCATAACGCCTGCGATGTTTTGCATAGGTGATAACCAGTTCTTTTTGTGCTCGGGTAATTCCTACATAGGCCAGACGACGTTCTTCATCCAGATTTTCTTCCATAATACTGGTGCGATGCGGCAGTGTTTCTTCTTCAACACCCACCATAAACACATAGGGAAACTCTAAACCTTTTGCTGCATGCAAGGTCATTAAGCTCACCGCATCTGTATTGGATTCTTCTTTATTGCGTTCCAGAATATCCATTAAACTCATGTGCGCAACTAGCTCACCTAAATTTTTACCTTTTTCATCTTTATATAAACGCGCCAACCAGTCGGTTAACTCGTATACATTCTCCATACGCTTTTCCGCAATTTTCAAATCGCTGCTTTGATCTTCTAACCAGTTCTGATAACCAATGTCCTTGATCATATCTTTAACAACTTCAATCGGATTACCCCGTTCCGCATTATCACTGAGTAGATTTATCCAATGGGTGAAGTTTTGTATTTTGCTGAGCGCACGTTCACTTAAAATCGTCGCCAGACCCATTTCAAAACTGGCTTCAAATAAACTGATGTCCCGTGAGTTTGAATATTCGCCGAGTTTCTCCAGGGTACTCGCACCTATTTCTCTGCGCGGTGTATTTATGATACGCAGGAATGCCGTGTCATCATCTGGATTTGCGAGCAGTCGCAAATAGCCCATAATGTCTTTAACTTCGGCGCGTTCAAAAAAAGATGTGCCACCACTCACCACATAAGGCACCTGCATTTCGCGTAAATATTTTTCGAATATTCGCGACTGGTGATTACCTCGATAGAGAATAGCGTACTCACCATATTTAGTGCGTTTTTGAAATTTGTGTGTGTTAAGTTCTACGGTAACACGCTCCGCTTCACCTTCTGCACTGGTGCATTCCACAATACGAATATTGCTACCCAGGCCTAAATCAGACCAAAGCTGCTTCTCAATTTTATGCGGATTATTTCTAATTAAATGATTCGCGCATTTTAAAATGCGCGAGGTAGAACGATAATTTTGCTCCAGCTTAATTAATTTTAATTTTGGATAATCTTCATTCAATAAATCCAGGTTTTCCGGGCGCGCACCACGCCATGAATAAACCGACTGGTCATCATCCCCTACTGCGGTTAAGCGTGGCTCGGCACCTAATAATAATTTTACTAATTGATACTGACTGGCATTGGTATCCTGGTATTCATCCACCAACAAATAATGAATACGCTTTTGCCATTTTTCTAGCACATCCGGGTGCTCCTGAAACAATACCACGGGCTGTAAAATCAGGTCATCAAAATCAAATGCGTTATAGGCTTTTAGTTGTCGTTGATAACGACCATATAACATCGCATGTTTAAGCTCGGTATCATTCTCTGCCGTCGACACCGCCTGATCCGGGGCAATAAAATCATTTTTCCAACGCGATATACGCCAGCGTGCATCTTCGGCATCATCCACATTGCTCAGTGAATCGTTCGCATATAAACCCTTAATTAAAACCAGCGTGTCGGTTGCATCAAATACACTAAAGCCCGACTTATAGCCCAGACTTTTATGTTCTTTGCCCAGAATACGTAAACCCAAATTATGAAATGTAGAGACGATTAAGCCACGGGTCTCGCCTTTACCCAGCAAGCTACCCACACGGGCTTTCATTTCACGAGCTGCCTTATTGGTAAAGGTCACCGCCGCTATATGCATGGGTTTTATCTGGCAATCACGGATCAGGTAGGCAATTTTTTGCGTAATTACCCGCGTCTTTCCACTACCGGCACCTGCTAGCACTAGCATTGGCCCAGAAATATACTCCACAGCGGCTCGCTGCTGAGGGTTCAAACCGGCTAGGGGAGATGAAGCAGAATTAAATTTGGAGCTGGGTGAAAATTCGGACATAAATGCTGGAAATAATCAAAAACGAATGGCCGCATAGTGTATCGACTCTGCCTTATTTTCGATATACCTGATGCGCAGTATTTTCTTTGCTATGGTCTTATTAGAGCTCTACTGCTAAACTTAAGCCAATGAAAATAAACACAAAATTGGGTTTGCTCGACGCTGCAAATCAAATTACTTCCGCTAATTGTGATAGCCGTCCCGACGACCGGCCAGTCAGCCTGATTGTCATCCATAATATTAGCCTGCCCCCCGGTGAATTTGGTGGTCCCTACATTACACAATTGTTTACTAATCAGTTAAACCAAGACGATCACCCATACTTTGCAGACATCCATCACCTAAAAGTATCTTCACACCTGCTTATTCGTCGTAATGGTGAAATCATTCAATATGTCCCGTTCAATCAGCGCGCATGGCACGCCGGTGAATCTGAATATTGCGGGGAACAACGCTGTAATGACTTTAGTATTGGCATCGAATTAGAAGGTGATGATGAAACCCCTTTTGAATCGGTGCAATATACAATGCTGGCTGACGTTATACTGGAGCTACAACGAAGCTACCCAGATATCGCTAAAAATGCTATAACCGGCCACAGTGATATTGCACCTGGGCGAAAAACAGACCCCGGCCCAGCGTTTAGCTGGAAGCAACTTAATCGACTTTTAAATACATAAACAAGAAAAAATATGGCACTTATTTGCATTCTAATCGGCATTATTTTTGAGCGCGCTAGCGACACACTAGAAAAGCTGCGTAATTTTGAATGGTTCGATAACTACAGTCGCTGGCTGCTACGGACACTGCCCAGGTTAATTAAGCAGAACCGATTGTCTATCGTTATTCTATTATTCCCCATACTGTTGCTAACCGCTGTGTTACAAAGCTGGTTTGAAGGCCAACTACTGGGTTTAATTGAACTGCTATTTGGCCTGGTTATTTTCGCATTTTGCTTAGGACCTAAAGACCTCAACCGACAAATTAACAACTATCTAGACGCCAAAGAAAACGGCGATGAGGCCACTGCTCACAGTGAAGCATGCAACATCATGCAAAAAGAGGCACCGACAGACCCGGATCAACAAGTCGTCGAGGTAATGCGCTCTATATTGCATGAACCTAATGATCGCTTTTTTTCAGTCATTTTCTGGTTTGTTATATTAGGCCCTTTTGGCGCCTTAATGTACCGCCTTACCACGCACATTATGCGCACTGCAGATAATGAAACGCTGGGTAATACAGCCGCACAATTACAAGCCATCCTGGCCTGGGCACCCGCACGCTTAACCGCCATAGGCTATGCATTAACAGGTAACTATGAAGGCGCTAAGCACGAATTTTATAGCAAGACAAAGCAAGACAATCTCACTGAGTGTAATTACCTAAGCCTTATTACAGCGGGGCAAGGTGCACTAAAAGACTGTACGCCGGGCGAAGAAACCGCATGTATTCGTTCTGCTCGCGCACTGGTTTTAAGAACACTGATTGTTTGGCTTTCTTTTATCGCTATTCTTACGCTAATGGGTATTATCTCATGAGCGAAACGCAGATAGATATTATGCGTCATGGCGAGCCGGAGGGTGGCCGACGCTACCGTGGGCATGGCATTGACGACCCCTTAAGCAAAACCGGCTGGCAACAAATGTGGAATGCCATACCAGAACAACCACCCTGGGATCACATTATTAGTTCACCCCTACTGCGCTGCCTCAAATTTTCTGCAGCACTCGCCGATTCCATGAGCATTCAATTTACGCTGAACGACAACCTGAAAGAAATTGGTTTTGGCGCCTGGGAAGGCCGCACCCCGGATGACATAAAAAACAATGAAGGTGATGCATTAGAACGATTTTTATCAGATCCCGTGAATAATCGCCCACCCGGAGCAGAAGCACTAGAAGATTTTACAGCACGTGTCTGGACAGTATATGAAGAAATTGCAGAACAGTATCGAGGACAACATGTGTTGATAGTAGGCCATGCAGGCGTAGTTCGAGCCATCACTAGCAAAGTGCTCGGCATGTCTTTAGATGATGTGTATAGCCGCTTAAAGGTTGAGTACGCAGCGATTGCGACTACGCGTATTTCAGCTGGCAAAAAGCCCGTAATGGTACTTACGTAAAACAGTTTTAAATATATTTATGTCCTGCATATCGAGCTGGTGGCACCAAAGCCATTATCTCCTGGTTAACATCAACTCCATTTCAGCCGCTGGCAAGGGTCGGCTAAACAAAAAACCCTGAATACTATCGCAACCATTGGCACCTAAAAATTCAAGCTGCTCCTGAACTTCAACACCTTCTGCGATTACATCCATACCCAGGCCATGCGCCATGGCTATAATGGCTTTTACTAAGGCCGCATCTTCATGATCAATTTTTACATCACGCACAAAGGCCTGATCAATTTTTAGCGTATCAATGGGGAAACGTTTTAAATAACTAAGTGATGAATAACCCGTACCAAAATCGTCCAGTGACAAACTCACGCCCAACTCTTTTATTCTTTGTAAGCGTATCAACGCCACATCAGGATCTATGATAATCGCGCTTTCAGTCAATTCAATACCCAGCATATTTGCTGGCATACCGGTCTCCTTCATCGTATCTTCAATCAGGTTTGGTAAGTTTTCATCTTTCAACTGACGTGCCGATAAATTAACTGAAATTTTATGTAACTTATAACCCGCTTTCATCCAGCGAACGCCTTGCTCGCATGCTTCTTTAATAACCCATTTACCAATTCGATTTATCATCCCCGTTTCTTCCGCGACAGGTATAAAAACACCCGGCGAAATAAAACCATTTTCTGGATGATCCCAACGTATTAATGCCTCCATACCCACCAGCTGCCCTGTCATTGTGCTCACTTGCGGCTGGTAATACAAACATAGCTCTTCTTGCTCAATGGCTTTATGCAAATTATTTTCTAAAGCCAACAATTCAACCGAAGATTTATTCATTGATTCGGTATAAAACTGGAAGTTATTTCGACCCTGTGCTTTTGCGTGGTACATCGCGGTATCTGCATGCTGCAAAATTTCATCCGCTTTTTTGCCATCCACAGGGAACATTGCAATACCTATGCTGGTTGAAATATGTACTTCCTGTCGTTCTAACATCATTGGCAAACTGACATTATCAATAACACGTTCCGCGATATGCGCAACCGCCTGAATGCTCTCAACATCTTCTAATAAAATGGTAAACTCATCACCACCCAGGCGCGCAACAGATGCACTTAAATCACTACTGTTAATCGCCACTGAATCATTTTTACGTACCGCTTCAATCAATCGCTGTGAGGTCACTTTCAATAGTTCATCACCAGCAGAGTGCCCCATGGTGTCATTAATTAATTTAAATCGATCCAAATCAAGAAACATAACCGCAAGCATTTTACCTTTTCTATCCGCTTGCGAAATTGCATGCTGTAATCGATCTATAAACAATCGATTATTCGGTAGTGCAGTCAAACTGTCATGATAGGCAAGAAAGGCAATTTGCTCTTCCGCCAGTTTTCGCTCTGTAATGTCTCGCACTAGAGCCATTACTTCACGACTCTTTAATAACATCATTCGTACTTCGTAGTAATGCACTTTTTTCTCATGCACAATCACAAATTCAAAATGTTTTGTTAATTGCTGCTCAAGCACTTGCTTAATGGAAACATCAAACTTCGAAGCTACTTCGCTATTAGTCACATCTTTAAAATGACGGTTAATCAGATCACCCGTTTTTAAGTAATGATGACTACTCTGTCCCAGCTTATAATTAACAATGCGCCCGGTCTCATCCAGATTAAATAACTGATCTGGAATGGCCTGAAAGATGGCACTCATTTCTTCACTGGCTTGCAATAGCTCGTCTGAACTCAGCTTTAATGTCTGTTGCAAGGTACGCTGATTAAGATCGAAATTTTGATATGCATCATCAACAGCACCCAAAAAATCTTTTAAGGGTGAGCTAGAAACATCGACTGCTTGCAGATGTTTTTGAATTTGTATTTTTAATAATTGAATGTAGTCAGAATTAGCCATATGCCGGGTATTATAGTTTTGTGATCCCCAGTTCTTAATTTAGCAGTATTTCAACCATTATGCCGTAGGCAAATACCCTTTCTAACAAATAAAAATCAGTCTATATAAAAAAGCCGAGGCATGCTCGGCTTTTTTTATTGCTGCAATACATATAACAGACTTAGGTCTTGTTATAAATCTCCGCACCCTTACCAATAAACTCAATAGACTTTTCCTGCATACCCTTCTGCACAGCTTCATCCGCTGAAATACCCTGCTGCTTCGCATACTCACGTACATCTTGAGTGATTTTCATTGAGCAGAAATGCGGCCCACACATAGAACAGAAGTGCGCGACTTTAGCCGAATCTTTAGGCAAGGTTTCATCGTGGTATTCACGCGCTCGTTCTGGGTCCAGGCCTAAATTGAACTGATCTTCCCAACGGAATTCAAAGCGCGCCTTGGACATCGCATTGTCACGAATCTGTGCGCCCGGATTACCCTTCGCCAAATCAGCTGCATGTGCTGCTATCTTGTAAGTAATAATACCTTCTCGCACATCGGCCTTGTTGGGTAGGCCTAAATGCTCTTTAGGTGTTACATAACACAGCATGGCACAACCGTACCAGCCGATATTCGCCGCGCCGATACCAGATGTAATATGATCATAGCCCGGTGCAATATCTGTGGTCAGCGGGCCGAGCGTATAGAAAGGCGCTTCAAAACAGTCTTCAAGCTCCTTATCCATGTTTTCTTTAATCATCTGCATTGGCACGTGGCCCGGGCCTTCTATCATTACCTGTACATCATGTTCCCAGGCAACCTTAGTTAACTCACCCAGTGTCTCTAATTCCGCAAACTGGGCTGCATCATTCGCATCCGCCAGTGAACCTGGGCGCAGACCATCACCCAATGAGAAGCTCACATCATAGGCCTTCATGATTTCGCAGATGTCTTCAAAGTGAGTGTAAAGGAAGCTTTCTTCATGATGAGCCAGGCACCACTTCGCCATAATAGAGCCACCACGAGACACAATACCCGTAATACGCTCGGCGGTTAATGGCACATATTGCAAACGCACGCCGGCATGAATGGTGAAATAATCCACACCCTGTTCTGCCTGCTCGATTAATGTGTCACGGAAAATTTCCCAGGTTAAATCTTCTGACTTACCATTCACTTTTTCCAGTGCCTGATAAATAGGTACTGTGCCAATTGGAATGGGCGCATTACGTAAAATCCATTCACGGGTTTCGTGAATATTTTTACCGGTTGATAAGTCCATCAGTGTGTCGCCACCCCAACGTGCCGACCAGGCCATTTTTTCTACTTCTTCTTCAATGGAAGAGGTCACTGCCGAGTTACCAATGTTGGTATTAATTTTCACGCGGAAGTTACGTCCAATAATCATTGGTTCTAACTCTGGGTGATTGATGTTCGCAGGAATAATGGCACGACCACTGGCAATCTCTTCACGCACAAACTCTGCCGTCATAACGTCTGGCAGGTTGGCGCCATAATTTTCACCGGGATGCTGCTTGAGTAATTTTTTGTAGGCCGGATCTGCACGCAATTCCGTTAAGCGCTGATTTTCACGAATCGCCACATATTCCATTTCTGGGGTAATAATGCCCTGTCGTGCATAGTACATTTGGCTGACATTTTTCCCCGCTAATGCACGACGTGGTTTTTGAATGTGCTCAAAACGCAAATGCGCAAGCGCTGGATCATGTTGGCGTGCTGTACCATATTCAGAGCTTGGGCCGTCCAGCTCTTCTGTGTCATTACGCTCTAATATCCAGTTAGTTCGTACACTCGGCATACCCTTCATTAAATCAATTTCGACATCCGGATCAGAAAACGCGCCCGAGGTGTCATACACAGGAATCGGTGGATTGGTTTCAAAGCCAATGCTGTCTGACGTATCGTCCTGCTGTATTTCACGCATGCCTACGCGAATATCATCACGAGAACCCTGTACATAAATTTTGCGCGAGTTACTAAATGGACGGGTTACTTCTTCAGATAACTTGGCTGTTTTCTGGATAAAATCTTCTGGAATCGCACTCATATTGAATCCTCTTGGAAATAATGTGACGACGTGTGTCGCACAACAGGCGCAGAGGCAGCGATCATACTAGGATCGAAGCTTCCCTACGCCAGCATAATCTGGGTCAGGTTCTAAGGGTTTGTTCTGAACCATCCGCTATTAATAACATTCAATAGCTTGATTCAGGGCTTTCTCAGTTTCAGGTAAACCTTACCCAAAGCTCCCCTAGCTTCATAGAGGCCTAGTTTACCTGAGCGAACCAGTCAGGTATAGGGCAACAGATCAGCGGAGGTATAGATGGCTACTATAGAGGCATAAAATAGTGTGCGGCTTAGAGGCTACACAAGTTGACAGACAGAGAGTAGAATCAACCGAAATCTAATAAAAATATTAAAAAATTATGGGGTTCGGTGTATGCAGTCACATCTAGATCAATGTCGTTACAATATGATTGAACAACAGGTACGCCCCTGGGATGTACTGGACGACAAAGTTCTCAACACCCTCGAACAGATCCCGCGTGATCAATACGTACCTGGCCAATACACCAATCTGGCCTATGCCGATACCGCCATTCCACTGAATGCTCAGCAACATATGATGCATCCCATACTCGAAGGCCGCCTGCTACAACTACTGGATATTCAGCCCGAAGACAATGTTCTGGAAATCGGTACGGGGAGCGGCTTTTTGACGGCCTGTCTTGCACACCTGGCCTGTCATGTAGAAAGTATTGAAATAGATGCCGAGCTTGCAGCAGCGGCACAACAGCGCTTGCAGCAACAATCGATCAATAATGTCAGCATCAGCTGCGGCAATGGCCTTGAGCTTACTAAGCCCAATATAAAATACGATGTCATTGTGCTCACCGGCTCAGTAAGCGAAGCCCCCGAACAGCTTAAACAGTCGCTTGCGCAGAATGGCCGCATGTTTGTGGTGACTGGCTCTGCACCCGCTATGCAAGCTCACGTTATTACGCGCACTGCCGATAATGACTGGATAGATGAAAGCATTTTCGAAACTGTTTTACAGCCCTTAACCCATGGTGAAGCCAGGCCAGATTTCAACTTCTAAATTCGGGCTATTCACAACTTATAAACGCAATATAGAGCGTTCTTACTTACCCTGGTAAATTTTTATCCGAGCTCAGCTTGTCGTCATACCCGGTATTTGGCTTTTTCTAAAAAAAGCATTGCGTAATTAATGATAGCCAGATGGGCTATAGCTTCTTAAAATAAGCGATTGTTATAAACCCGTATTTATCCCTTATGCATATACCCCGGTTGAAAGAAGTAAAACATTGAACGAATCACCCAAGCTGCGCAACTACCTCACGCCTAAGTACTGGCCTACCTGGCTAGCACTAGGACTAATGCGACTGGTTTCTCTGTTGCCGCTACGTGGCATAGAGTTTTGTGGATCACTGCTTGGAAAGTTACTTTACATCGCTCTCCCCATGCGTAAAAAAGTAGCCGACATTAATTTGCGTATCGCCTTCCCTAATGCATCTCAGGCAGAAATAATACGCCTAAAAAAATGTTGTTTTAACAATATAGGCATCGCTGCATTTGAATTAGCCCTAACCTGGTGGCACGACAAACGCTTACTAAAACTGTGTGAAGTTGAAGGCCTGCAGAACATAAGCAATGTACAGGCCGAAGGCCGTGGCGTGATTATTCTCACCGCTCATTTTACCTGTTTAGAAATTGGCGGCCCGGTGCTCAACCACTACGTTCCCTTTCAGGTTATGTATAAAGCCGCGCACAATAAACTATTCGATCTGTTTATGCGCCACCATCGAGCACGTTTATATAATGCCATTGTGGATTACCACAAACCCATGAGCATGGTTAGAGGTTTAAAAAAAGGCCACGCAGCATGGTATGCACCGGATCAGGATTTTCGTGGTAAAGACATGGTATATATTCCATTTTTTGGCGTACAGGCGTCTGCCTTAACCGCACCTGCACGTTTTGCCGCCATGACGAATGCCGCGGTTGTGCCTTACTACATAACGCGAAAGTCCAAGGGCCAGGGCTATAAATTAAGTATTCTGCCAGCACTGGAAAATTTTCCGAGTGGCAATATAGAAGATGACGCCCTGGTTATTAATCAGACGCTGGAACATTTAATCTTACAAAATCCAGAACAATACCTTTGGGTACACAAGCGCTATAAAAATCGCCCAACCGGCGAGGCGGATGTTTATCCAGGCAAACTCAAAAAGCAGCGAAAAAAATAATGAGCTACCGCATCGTTATTTTCTTGCTTTGGCCGGTGTTGTTTTTATACACCCTTAAAATTGCATTACGCGATAAATCCTCGCGCTATCTGTTACAACGTTTGGGTTTTTCCTATAGCAACGAACTTGGCGCAGCGTTGAAAGAAACTTATTGGATTCATTGTGCATCCGTGGGCGAAGTAAACACTTATATGCCGCTGCACCGTAAACTGCTTGAACAATTACCTAATACAAATTTCATTATTACAACCAATACCACCACCGGTGCCCGCACAGTTGCACAGCATGCCATGGAACGCACGGCACACTGTTACCTGCCGATAGAATCTGGCTTCGCCATTAAACGTTTTTTAAACGCAGTACAAGCTACTCGCTGTTTAATTATGGAAACTGAAATATGGCCATTACTCTATCAACATTGTGCACAACAACACATTCCAATCAATATTATCAATGCGCGACTGTCTCATCGCACACTCAATGCCAATCGCTGGCTTAAAAACACCTACAAAAAAAGCCTTCAGCACATAGAAAAAATACTCTGCAAATCGGCACAGGAAGTTAATCACTTCAAACAACTAGGCGCTGCAGATGAAAAACTGGTAACCGCGGGTAATTTAAAATTCGCACCGGCAACTGACCTTGCCAAAATTCTCCCGATTGACTTAAATTCACGTAACTATGTAGTCGCCGCTTCAACACATAACGATGAAGAAAAACAACTGGCACAACTCTGGTCAGAATTAAATACCGATACACTTTTAGTGATTGCGCCTCGCCACCCGAATAGAAGCGAACAAATACAAAAGCAACTATCTGATCTTAATGTGCATTTTTCAGTACGCAGTAAACAGCAAAACATAAACGATGACACGCAAATTTATTTAGCCGATACATTGGGTGAACTCACTGCATTTATGCAGGGTGCTGAGTTTGTTTTTATTGGCGGCTCGCTAATTCCTCACGGTGGACAAAATATATTAGAACCAGCACGTCTGGGAAAAGCCACAGTGTGTGGCCCGCATATGTTTAATTTTGTGGATGAAGTGGATTTATTAAAAGATCAGCACGCCTGTTTTCAGGTAAATGATATTGATGAACTGAAAAATACATTTATTAAATTGCTGCAATCACCCGATAAGCAGACATTTGGTGAAAATGCGAAAAAAGCACTACAGCAGCAGGAAAATGTTTTGGATAATTATTTGGCTTTGCTAATCAAGTAGTGATTTTTTCTAAAAACATATGAAAACCAACGAATGATATGACTAGATATAAATATTATTCCCATGTATGGACATTTAGACATTCCATCTATTTAACTGTTGAACTAAACCGCTTTGCGGTAGCTTTTTATCGTCTCTTTTAGATACCCCAATCACCTAAAGATCCAGCACAATTAATGTCCGATTTGTTACTCAACAAAGGAGACATATCATGAGTGCATTACGCCAAACCATGATTGACCAAATGCTTTTGAAGGGTTATTCAGAGCGCACTAAAACATGCTATCTTGCGGCCGTCAGTTTGTTGGCCAGACATTATCATTTATCACCTGACAAACTCACCCAGGCTGATATTCAAAACTGGTTATTATTCCTGGTTAAAGAGCGACACTTATCACCGGCCACTTGTCGTTTGTATTTAAATGCCGTGCGTTTTCTTTATCTTCACGTTTTACACTGGACAGAGTTTCAGATAGAACTTATTACACCCAAACGAAAACAGCGAATACCGGATTTATTATCCCCCACTGATGTTCGTTTGATCTTAGAAAATGCATCCCATCCAAAATACCGTATGATGTTTATGCTGTGTTACGCCTGTGGTTTGCGTGTCTCTGAACTGGTTGCCTTACAAGTGCACCATATCCATGGTGAACAGCGCTACTTACAGGTGGTTCAAGGTAAGGGTTTTAAGGATCGCAATCTACCTTTATCATCTTCGCTGTTACAACAGCTACGTGAGTATTGGCGCGGCATTCACGGTTTACGCCACGCGTATGCCAGTCATCAGTTAGCCGCGGGTATGCCGTTGCATCAATTAAAAAATTTGCTCGGCCACACCGATCTTAAAAGTACAGAGCGTTATTTGCATTGGTGCCCTGAAAAGGGCTCTGACGATTTTGATTTACTGATGCACATGATGAAGGGGTAGGATCATGAGCGATCATTTTGTCTTTGCCCGCATCGTGCAACAGTTTTTAAGCGATGTT
>Ga0316205_10000501_pt1 | contig 71318 bp, 64 predicted proteins | sample 3monthpyrite_MG_FD_204941 | JGI IMG/M metagenome (GOLD analysis project Ga0316205, IMG submission 204941) | Microbial mat bacterial communities from mineral coupon in-situ incubated in ocean water Damariscotta River, Maine, United States -... | ecosystem: Environmental > Aquatic > Marine >...
CACTGGAGGACCGAACCCACTTATGTTGAAAAATGAGGGGATGACCTGTGACTAGGGGTGAAAGGCCAATCAAACTCGGAGATAGCTGGTTCTCCGCGAAATCTATTTAGGTAGAGCGTTGAATGAATACCATCGGGGGTAGAGCACTGGATGGATGCGGGGGATGCGAGTCCTACCAATTCTAACCAAACTCCGAATACCGATGAGTAATATTCAGCAGACACACTACGGGTGCTAAGGTCCGTAGTGGAGAGGGAAACAGCCCTGACCGACAGCTAAGGTCCCTAAATCATGTCTAAGTGGGAAAGCAAGTGAGAAGGCCAAAACAACCAGGAGGTTGGCTTAGAAGCAGCCACCCTTTAAAGAAAGCGTAACAGCTCACTGGTCTAATAGCCATCTTGCAGCGAAGATGTAACGGGGCTCAAGACATGTACCGAAGCTTCGGATTTGATACTTTGTATCAAGTGGTAGCGGAGCGTTCTGTAAGCCTGCGAAGGGATACCTGTGAGGGGTCCTGGAGGTATCAGAAGTGCGAATGTTGGCATGAGTAGCGATAAAGAGTGTGAGAGACACTCTCGCCGAAAGTCCAAGGGTTCCTGCGTAAAGCTAATCTGCGCAGGGTTAGCCGGTCCCTAAGGCGAGGCTGAAAAGCGTAGTCGATGGGAACTCAGTTTAATATTACTGGGCCTGGTGGTAGTGACGGATGAAGTAAGTTGTTCCTCCTTATTGGATTGGAGGGGCCGCGAATTTGTTCCAGGAAATAGCTCCACCGTATAGACCGTACCCCAAACCGACACAGGTGGACAGGTAGAGCATACCAAGGCGCTTGAGAGAACTATGTTGAAGGAACTCGGCAAATTGCATCCGTAACTTCGGGAGAAGGATGCCCTACATGAAGGCAACTTTTTGTAGGGGGCACAGAAGAGGGGGTGGCGACTGTTTACTAAAAACACAGGGCTCTGCGAAGTCGCAAGACGACGTATAGGGTCTGACGCCTGCCCGGTGCCGGAAGGTTAAAAGGAGGGGTGAGAGCTCCGAATTGAAGCCCCGGTAAACGGCGGCCGTAACTATAACGGTCCTAAGGTAGCGAAATTCCTTGTCGGGTAAGTTCCGACCTGCACGAATGGCGTAACGACTTCCCCACTGTCTCCAACATAGACTCAGCGAAATTGAATTCTCTGTTAAGATGCAGAGTTACCATGGTTAGACGGAAAGACCCCGTGCACCTTTACTACAGCTTTGCAGTGGTATTAAAGGTAACATGTGTAGGATAGGTGGGAGACTTTGAAGCGGGAGCGCCAGTTCTCGTGGAGTCGTCCTTGAAATACCACCCTTGTTACCTCTGATATCTAACCGAGCCCCATGAATCTGGGGCCGGGACCCTGCATGGTGGGTAGTTTGACTGGGGCGGTCGCCTCCTAAAGAGTAACGGAGGCGCACAAAGGTTTGCTCAGGCTGGTCGGAAATCAGCTTTAGAGTGCAATGGCATAAGCAAGCCTGACTGCGAGACTGACAAGTCGAGCAGGGTCGAAAGACGGTCATAGTGATCCGGTGGTTCCGCATGGAAGGGCCATCGCTCAACGGATAAAAGGTACGCCGGGGATAACAGGCTGATACCACCCAAGCGTCCACAGCGACGGTGGTGTTTGGCACCTCGATGTCGGCTCATCTCATCCTGGGGCTGAAGCAGGTCCCAAGGGTATGGCTGTTCGCCATTTAAAGAGGTACGTGAGCTGGGTTCAGAACGTCGTGAGACAGTTCGGTCCCTATCTGCCATGGTTGTTGGAATATTGAGAAGAGCTGCCCCTAGTACGAGAGGACCGGGGTGGACGTACCACTGGTGTACCAGTTGTTCCGCCAGGAGCACCGCTGGGTAGCTAAGTACGGACGGGATAACCGCTGAAAGCATCTAAGTGGGAAGCCTCCTTCAAAACAAGTATTCCCTGAGAGACGTTGTAGACTACGACGTTGATAGGCAGGATGTGGAAGTATGGTAACATATGAAGCTAACCTGTACTAATTACTCGATCGGCTTGAACTATCGCATCAGTTTACTGATACGTTAATCACGCACAGCGATAAAATCGCTTTCGAAGTGATAGAATATTTAGGATTTCTGGAATTGGTTGATTTTATGAGTTTAGATGACCTGGTGGTTATAGCAAAGATGAAACACCCGATCCCATCCCGAACTCGGAAGTGAAAAGCTTTAGCGCCGATGGTACTTTGTCTTAAGGCACGGGAGAGTAGGTCACTGCCAGGTCTTCTAAACTCATAAGATCAATAACTTATTCTATTACAATATTTATTAATGTTTTAAAAGCTGCCCTTTTGGGCAGTTTTTTTTTATTTGGAACTTGTTTTTTTATGAGTTTAATTTATAACAAGATCAGATCTGTACATAATTAAAAAAGCAAAAGGATACAAACATGGATATGAGTAAAATCTCCGTTGGAAAAGACGCGCCGAATGAAGTTAATGTGATTATTGAAAATCCTATTGGTGGTGATCCTGTTAAGTATGAATTGGATAAAGATTCAGGGGCTGTTTTTGTGGACCGTTTTTTACATACAGCAATGTTTTATCCTGGTAATTATGGTTTTATTCCTCATACACTTTCTGGTGATGGTGATCCGGTAGATGTTCTTGTTGTTGGTCGGACACCCGTTGTGCCTAATGCTGTTATGTCTGCACGTCCCATTGGTGTACTCTTGATGGAAGATGAAGCAGGAATGGATGAGAAAATTATAGCAGTACCTGCAGATAAGCTTCACCCTTACCATTCCGATGTGATGTCTCATGAGGACTTACGCCCAATTAATCGTGAACAAATTGAGCATTTCTTTGAGCATTACAAAGATTTGGAAAAAGGAAAATGGGTTAAAACGCTTGGTTGGGAAGGCCCAGAAAAGGCCTGTGAAATGATTTTGACGGGGGTTGAACGTCATAATGAAGCAAAACAAAAAAAAGCCTCTTAGGAAGTTGATTTTAATTTAAGAAATATAAGTTTGTTGCTTGTATTTAAGATATAAATCAGTTACAAAGAGTGCACTGAATTGACGCGGGGTGGAGCAGCCCGGTAGCTCGTCAGGCTCATAACCTGAAGGTCGTAGGTTCAAATCCTACCCCCGCAACCAATAAAAACAAGGACTTAGACGGTTTTACCGCTAAGTCCTTTTTCTTTGGGGCGACCTTGGGACTACTTATTCTACATATTAGTGTTCTTTATTAAGTAAAAAGCATTGAATACTAGGTTGCTAAAACCTTGTAATCATAAGTGTATATATTCATTTGAATAACGCTCTTAAACTGCGTTTCTTTACAGAGGCAAGGGACGAACATGTCAGAAAATAATATCAGAGGATCAAAATGGTTAAAGTGTGACTTGCACGTACATACGCCAGCGTCTTTCTGTCATCAATATGGCGATAGAAATGATGATGCTACTTGGGAAGAATACGTGACTGATTTAGAAGGGCTGAGATGCCCCTCGATTAACTAGACACCTTACATGGTAAAAAATGAAGTAAGGAGGCTACAATGAGTAAACACATACGCGATACAGAAGAATTTAAAAAAGATGTTGTTGCGCAAGTCAAAGATCGAGGGCATTGAGTGTTGGATGTTTCTCGCAGATTGGGCATGAGCACCAAATTTTTATATGACTGGATAAGGGCTCTTGTTAGGATATTTTTTTTATTTTTTATAAATTTGACTGCCCTTGGTCAATCGCCGTTTGTAAATGTGCTTCGATCACAGAAATTTCTTTTTTTGTTTGGGTGAAAATTAAGCTAAAACACCTTAAGCAATGCGCTTTTTTACTTGAAACACCAGAGCGTTGTTTGGGAATTTGAAAAAAAGTACTATCAAGTTCGATGGTGTCTTTACATCGAAAGCATTTCACCTTTTTCTTACAGGTATGCGCTGTAGGTTTTCCTGTTAATTCTGTTAAAAGGGAGGGAACTTTCATTTTTAATTTTGCCATTTAAAGAAGCCTTTCCAATATTTTTTATATTCCAATTAAACTGTAACATAGCTTATTGAAGGCTAATATCAATAACTCAAAAATATCAAAAAAAAGGGGGGGGAGCTGTGTAATATTATTTTTTACAGGAGGTCTATTTTATCTTTTTTGAGGGTGAATAAAGCTTTACCTTTGAGGGCTTAAAATTTAGGATGATAAATGGATTACAATTGTATGAATTTTAGCAGGTTTTTCGCGAGTGTGGAACGTTAAATATCTCTCTCTAATGGCTCTCTTTGCTGGGTTTGTTTTTTGCAACACTCCGGCGTTAGCAGATTCCAATAAGGCTGAAAGCCCGTCACTTGAACAACTTTTGAATCTGCCGCTCGAAAGTCTTATGGATGTCTCCATTGTTACCACAGCCAAAAAGTTGGAAAAAAAATCGGAAACAGCGGGTATTGTGAGTGTTGTAACGGCCGAAGATATTCGGCGATATGGGGCTAAAACGTTGCTTGACGTTTTACGACGGATGCCAAGTGTTTTCCCAACGGGGGCTTCAGATATTACGGGGTCAATGAACTCAGTACGGGGTATGCATTCAAGCTCGATTAATAAACATTTATTGATGTTGTTAAATGGTCGCCCCATACGAGATGCTTATGCGGGAGGAATTAATAGCTCGATTTACCGTGGATTTCCAATTGATGCGATTGAACGTGTTGAATTGGTGAGGGGCCCCGGATCTGTTTTGTATGGAAGCGGTGCGTTTGCAGGTGTTGTTAATATTATTACCAAGGCGCCTGTTAAAGGCCAGAAACTTGAAAGTAATATTTACACGGGTTATGGATCCTTTAATACAAAAGAAATTGGTACAACAGTTCGTGGTTCTTATCAAAATGCCCAGTTTGCCTTTTCTGGACGAAGCTTAAGCACAGATGGTTTTGATTTCCAAGCTTTTGATACGGCTGCTGTTTTTGGGGGGGATGATATGGGCCAATCTAATTATGCAATGACAGGGCAGCTTTATTATAAAAATTTAACCGTGAGTGTTTTAGAGGCTTATACACAAGAAGATTCTTTTAGTACGGGAGCCGTTTACCCCTTTATAAAACGTATGGATCGGCGCAAACATGTTGATCTTGGTTATGTTTATGATTTAACCGATAAATTTCAAGCACATTTAAATCTTACCTACGGAAACACAGCCTATGGATTTTCGGATAATGCAATCAGTTCAAAATCGCATGATCTTTTAACGGAAGTTTATGTGCAAGGAGACTTTTCGGAAAAAATATCGTTACTTGCGGGGGTTAATTATGATGATTTACGCGGTTCAACAAAACCCAATGCTGCATTGCTTAACAGTAAAAAGTTCAGAAATATTTGGCAAAGCGCTTATTTCCAATTTGAATTTAAACCGTGGCAAAAAATAAAAGTCATTGCCGGAGGGCAATATAATGATGCCAATGGCTTGACGAATTTTTCTCCACGTTTTGGTGTGGTAACACATTGGAATAATAATTGGGGCGGGAAGGTATTATATGGGGAGGCTTTTCGCTCTCCTTCGGGGCTTGAGACAAGTTTTCTTGTACCTGGTGTTATTACAGGGAATGAAAATTTAAAACCTGAATTGGTTGAAACATTTGATATCCAAATTTTTTATAAAAATAAATGGTTAAATTCATCTTTGACCTATTTTGAAACAACGCAAAAAGACAGTGTTGAAGTGGCTTTTAATGCGGGCTTAGGTTTGCTTGAGTTTGTGAATGCAGGTGAAACGGAATTTAAAGGTGTGGAATGGGAAACCTCGGCGCGCTTGAATAAAAATTGGTCATTGGATAGCTCCTTAAGTTTTCAGGAGAATAAAACAGATCAGGGGGTTGTTGATTCCCAATATACCCCCAACATTATGGCCAAGCTTGGTGTGACTTATACCAATGATAATGGGGTTACCATTGGCCTTTTTGATAGTTATCTCGGTGAACCTGGACTGACAAAAAATCTTCAAGCGACCCAATCGTTAAATCCAGAGGGCAAAAATTATCATCATGTGACGGCAAATGTTGAATTTGATATTCCTAAATTAACTCAAAGCTCAAAACTACCAAAAATGACATTTTCGATTTTTGGCGACAATCTTCTGGAGCCCCACCCAATCAACTTCCCTGATGATACAGAGCGAAGCATTAATACTTTACCGCGTTATGGTGGCAGAAGTATTTTCGCGAGATTAAAAATTGAAATGTAACTTTTTCCTTTCAAAAATAATTGAAAATTTTGATCTTTTTATAACATTTCACAACTCTTGAAATATATTAATAAATGGTGGCCTAAAAAGCCCCAGTACACATGTAGGACTTAAGGTCAATAAAGAGACTTTTGCCTCAAAAAAGAGTTAAATATTATTTATATATTTTTTCCATAGAACAAAAATTTTGAGATTGCATTTTACATTTCTATCGCTATGATGCGTTTAATTCCATAATTTAAATATGGATAAAAATAAAAAAATATATAGAGGGGAGTGGCGATGCAAACGGCACCAAATTTACCTATTGTTGAACCTAAATCCGCGGGGATTTTAGGCGTTTACCGGACTGAAATTTTGTCTGGTCTCACCGTTGCCCTAGCGCTGGTTCCCGAGGCGGTTGCTTTTGCCTTTGTTGCGCAAGTGCATCCTTTGGTCGGTTTGTATGCGGCTTTTATCGTTGGCTTAATTACGGCAGCATTTGGAGGGCGTCCTGGAATGATTTCAGGGGCAACAGGTGCGTTAGCTGTGGTGATGGTGGCGTTGGTTGCAACACATGGTGTGCAATATCTTTTTGCAACGGTTGTGTTGATGGGCATTATACAGGTGCTTTCCGGCATTCTACGATTGGGCAAGTTTATTCGTATGGTGCCGCACCCTGTTATGTTGGGGTTTGTGAATGGTCTGGCGATTGTTATTTTTTTGGCACAGCTTGGGCAGTTCCAAATTGCTGATGATGCTGGTGAAATATCGTGGATGACGGGTGAGCCGCTGGTTTTAATGTTGGCACTTGTGATGACAACTATGTTCGTGATTTGGGGGGCGCCAAAACTTGTTCGAAGCATTCCTGCACCGTTACTTGGGATTGCGATTGTTTCCTTTATCGTTATTGCATTTAACATCGAAGTTCCGCGTGTTGGTGATTTGGCATCGATAAAAGGCGGATTGCCGGAATTTGCGATACCTCAAGTTCCTTTTACATGGGATACGCTTTGGATCATCCTGCCTTATAGTTTAATTATGGCAGCCGTGGGCTTGATTGAATCTCTTTTGACATTAAACCTCGTCTCTGAAATGACGGAAACACATGGTCTTGCCAGTAAAGAATGTGTTGCTCAAGGCGCGGCAAATGTTGTGACAGGATTTTTTGGAGGTATGGGAGGCTGTGCAATGATTGGTCAAAGCATGATTAATATTAAGTCTGGTGGGCGTCGACGGTTGTCGGGGATTTCGGCGGCGCTCTTTTTACTTGCTTTTATCTTGTGGGGCTCAGGTCTGATTGAGCAAATCCCGCTAGCCGCTCTTGTCGGGGTGATGTTTATGGTTGTGATTGGTACTTTTGCTTGGTCGAGTTTAACAATCCTTCACAAAGTGCCGCGGTATGATGCTTTTACAATTATTTTAGTGACGGCTGTAACAGTACTTAGTGATTTGGCAATGGCGGTTATTGTCGGGGTTATTGTTTCGGCTTTGGTTTTTGCGTGGAGATCCGCAAAACGTATCGGGGTTCGGACAGAAGAAAAAGCAAAAACCTTAAAAATATATCATATTTCGGGACCCCTGTTTTTTGGGAGTACAGCAAACTTTCAAGAAATGTTTGATCCTAGAAACGATCCAAAAGAGGTTGTTGTTGATTTTTTAGAGTGCCGTGTCTGGGATCATTCCGGACTTCAGGCAATTGATGCTTTGGCTGAGCGTTATAGCCGTAATAAGAAAAAATTACACCTGCGTCATTTAAGCCCAGATTGTAAAGCTTTACTGGAAAAGGCAGAAAGTATCGTCGAACAGGTTGAAACAGAAGACCCTGATTACGGGGTTGCTGTGGATTACGATAAAAAATTTGATGATATATAGCGTATAAAAACGTTATTTAAACGTCATTCAATTGAACCAAGCCATTCCTTGTCGGAAGGGCTTGGTTCTTTTAATTTGGATCTGTTTTAATTAAAGGAGATGTTTGTGATTGGGGCGTTGCCTTATCCAAAAATATCTCCCGTACCTTTGTCGCGAAACCATTGTGTAATAATTGTTTTTTTTCCGTACTCTACAGGCATTCCTTGATGTAGTGTGTTGGAATTGACCGTGCCATCAGGATTGAGGTTATTCCAAACCACGGCCATACCTTTGGTCGGCTGGAACGTTTGATCAATATTATGCATGCGTGTTCCTCCACCTGTAACGGTATCATCAAGGTAGATCATAAATGTCCATGTACGTTGTCCAGGGACTGCCGCAAATTTTTCAAATGTTTCCGGATCAAAGGCATCTGTATGAGGTTTGAACTCTTGCCCGACAAGATATTGCTGGCCTTGTATACCTTCGGAAAAGCTGGCGTTGATGCCAAGCATTTTACAAACCTTGGCATGGAGGGTAATTACCTTTTGATCGTCAACCCGTCGTAGCCAACAGGTGCTACTGGTACGAAATGAAGAAACATCTTTGGATGTTGTAATGGTTGAACGTTGTAAATTAGGTTCAATTAAAGCCACGATGTCATCACATTCTTGAGGTGTCATAAATTCTTCGATTGTATAGAGCTGTAATTTGTTGGAAGGGTATCTTTTTGCACGAGGATTTTTAGTGATCGCAATCTTGCTAAGGGCTTCATAATCTTGAAAGTGAACGATTTTTTCAGGAGCCTTTCCACCGGCATCTTCAATGGCCTGCCGGATAGATGCTTCATTAAACCCTTTTTCCATTAGTCGTGTGTAAATATGATTGATATCACAGTTGCGCTCAATATTTTCTTGCAGCCAGCTTAGCCAAGATGCATCAATAGGGGGCATTTTACTTGGGGTTGAAGCTGGTTTGGTCGCTTTGCTGATGGCGTCACGAATGGTGTTTTCAGAAAGGCCTTTTGCACGCATTTTTTGATAGAGCTCCTCTGTATCACAGCCGCGCGCAATGTTTTTATGAAGCCAATTTAACCATGTTGAATCTATTTGTTGCATTTTTTATTCCTTTGGCCTCATTGTGATGGCGTAAGTCTTTTTTAGCGAAGTCTATCAGGAAAATTATAATATAAACTTAGCGTTATTATATATGAATTAATACAGTAGAAAACCAAAATAAGACCCTGACATTACACAAATATAAGGTTGAGGTAAAAAATGAAAAGTTTCGATTTTTTTTACGAACGGGCGCTACAATGCAAAGGTAGCGAGGCACGTGTCAAAGATTTATTACCTGTAAACATATTAACACCAGACCAGCTACGGAAGGTTTCGGATGATCGCTTTTTATCAGAGATAACAAAAGCTGTTTTTCAAGCAGGATTTTACTGGAAAGTTGTTGAAGCAAAGTGGTCTGACTTTGAAAAAGCATTTTGGCAATTTGATGTTATTAAATGTGCATCAATGTTTCCAGATGAATTAGAGGCTCTTGCAAAAGATGATCGGATTATTAGAAACCCTCAAAAAATAAAAACGGTACCGCGCAATGCGGCGATGATTCTTGCTTGTAAAGAGGCGGATAGGTCTTTTGCACAAAGGATCGCGGATTGGCCCGATGATGATTTTATTGGTTTGCTGAGCTTTTTGCATAAAAAAGGCGCTCGCTTAGGGCCTAAAACCTGCCAATATTTTTTACGGTCTATTGGTAAAGATGGGTTTGTTTTGGGGCGGGATGGCGTTAGGTCGCTTGTTCTGGCAGGTATTATTGAGGGGGAGCCAACATCTAAAACGGACCTGAAAAAAATACAACAGGCGTATAATTTTTGGCGTGATGAAAGTGGTTTTTCAAATGCTCAAATTAGTAAGATTTTGGCGATGAGTTAATAGGCGTGTTGAGGGGGTGGGGCGAATCTTTAATTTGTGTTATGCAAAAATCAGCTTTAAAAGGGCTTTTTTTAGATTTTTTTTTATCAAACCTGATGGGTATAAAAAAAAACGCATTTGATGTGGTTAAGTGGTTTGAATCATTCATGTTTTTTGCTGTAAAAGATGCCATAAAAAAGGTGGCTTAGGCCTGTTTAGTGTAAGATTTTTAAGAAAAAATCAAAAAAAATCACGAATTAATTGATTTTTTTGAGAAGTAAGCATATACATGATATGTAAGATTCGCTTTAGGACACAGCTTGGATGTTGAGTTCTTCGGATTCTTGATATTCCTGATGTGAAATTTGGAATAAAAACTATTAATTATTAAGGAAATAGACTAATGGCTACAGGTACAGTAAAATGGTTCAATTCAAGTAAAGGTTTCGGATTTATCTGCCCAGACGATGGTGGGAAAGATGTATTCGTACATATCACAGCACTTGAAAAAGCTGGAATTTCTCAGCTTGATGACGGACAAAAAGTAAGCTACGAAGTTGCTATCAACCGCGGCAAAGAAGCTGCAGATGAGCTTAAACTAGTAGGCTAACTTTTGCTGCTTCTTTACATTAAGAAGCAACAAGAAAAAAAGAGCTACTCCTATTTGGGGTAGCTCTTTTTTTATGAGGGTGGCCAAATTTATTTTGAAAGGCTCGATTTTTTGTTTGAAGCCGTCTTCTTTTTTGATGGTGGCGCAGCTTTGTTATTTTGATTAGCTGTTTCAGGAGCTGTTTTTGAAAAAACATTTGTAACTTGTTTTTTGTTTAAATGTGAAAGGGGTGCCCGTTTTATTTGAGGCGTTATATTGTTGGAGTTTGGGGGTGTTTTGTTTGATAAAAGCCCTCCACATTTATTTACGGCACCACAAATCAGCTTAACCCCTGTATTCCACGCCAAACGTGTTAGGGAAACTGTTGCCATTGTTGTTAAAATAATGGCCCCGCCAACAAAAAGGCCGTTTACTGCCCCGGCAACTAGACCGCCAGCAACACCAAGCGCCCCCATCGCAACAGTAGAAAAAATCCCAACAGAGCTTGCAGCGTTCGTGGCAAGCGCCATACCCGTTCCATAATAGGCCCCAGCACCCGCGCCGATCAGTGATGATAGGCCGAGTGTGGTAAAGCCAAAGAATGCTTTTGGCATTGAATCTTCGCGGGCTTGTGCGCCAGAGGCTTTATTCCAAGTATATTTTTGCGGATTTAAAATCATTAAAATCATCCTTTGAGACATATTTTGAGAATAACGAACTGTAATAGGATGTTGTTGTTATGTCAATAACGAGATTGCAGTTTTATCAGGTTTTTTTCAATACCAGTGTGCCATTCAATTTCACAAGGGTAACTGCGCCCATCTTGAAGGATGATATTTGCAGTTGCTCTAAAACGGGGGGTATGGTTGGGGTGCTCGTAAAAATCCATAATGCTAATAATTGCTCCATCAGCATTACCGATGTGTTTTGCTTTTTTGGGATTGCTGTAGTAAGAAAGGGGCCCCTGATTTTCAGGAGCTATTGTATTTAAAACGTAACCTTTGCTGTGCGTTCGATGTAAGGTCATGCCTCTTTGCCACCAAAGCTGTAGGGAGCCTTCTTTGGTGAGATTTTGTATTTTGTAATGTTGGTTGCTGTGGCGATGGGAAAGTTTTTCAACACTTACCTTTGTAGAGCAGCCCGAAACAATTAAAGAGCACAAAAGGATAAACAGGGACAATTTATTGCTTTTTAACATGGCAAATACCTATTCTCATCAACGTGTTTGAAAAAGTGCTTTGAAAGCGTGCTTCTTTAACGGGTAGTATATAGATATTATTTTTTAGGTGAAGGATTTGTCGCTTTTTTTTGAATGGGTTTTATTTCGGTCGTGGGGGTGGGTTTAGATTTATGTTCGGGCTGTTTTTTACTGCAGGCCTGGTCAAATAAGGGCTGAAGAACCGGAGCAAGCTCTTTGAAGGCTTGAACAGGTAAAGAGCTTGTGAATTTTTGTTGTGCCGACATTTCACCCGGTGCGTAAGCAACAAGCGTCCCATACATACATTTATCAATTGTAAACATAAAGGTGGCGGTACGGTTTACAGCAATTGTTTCTTTGGTGCCATCTTTATGGCGGACTTGTTTGCGGTTGTCACCAGTACCTGTTTTACCACCAACAGGTAGCTTTGTGCCGTCACTTAAGGTCACAGAATTTTTAGCCCGCCGTGCGGTGCCTTCACGGACAACGGTTTGCATTTCACGATGAATAATTGTGGCAATTTCGGGGGAAAACACTCTTCGGCTTTTTTCGTATAAATCCGTGAAATTTTCAGCATAAGGCGTATCTTTGGCAAAAGATATTTTTTCAAATGTTGAAATTGGTTTTTGTTTGCCGTCATTCATAATGATACCAGCAAGGTCGGCTAAGGAAGCGGGGTTATCCCCTGACACCCCAATAGAAGACGCATAGGAGGCCACCATATGGTTAAAGGGGAAACCTTGTTTCTGCCAACGGTAAAAGATATGTTGGTCAAAGGCTTCTTGTTCGATTGTCGTGCGGATGCGTTTGTTTTGGCCGCGCATATTTTTTGATTTCATTAACCACGTATAGGCAACCTCACGCACAGCAGTAGAATCTGCTTGTAATTCTGTCCAGGTTGATTTGGGCTTTTGGGAAAGCTGGTGTCCAAGCCATAATTCAATTTCATTTAAACCGGTGATATACGCCTGATCGTTAATATTATATTGGCCGGGGCCATATTGTTCATACGTTTTTGTATAATCTTTACTTTGAGAGCAATTAGCGCAGTTTTTTGTAATGAAATCAGCTGTTTCTTCGTATGTAGCATTGGGAAAAATCGTGCGATGCACCACGGTTAAATGTGCCGGAGTTCGGTGCGTTTTTTTGGCGAGCGTTTCGGCAATTTGATCGGGTGATTTGTGACGAAGCTCCTTCCAAAAACGCCAGAGATATATTTTACTTTCCTTATCTGCATATTGCTTAAGGTAAGTTTGCCGTTGTGGCTCATCGGGATTGTTATAAATCTCTGGTGAAATGTGCATGTTATTATACAAGGTATAATTTACAATATCTTGCATAATACGAATAAATGGTAGGTTAACCGAGTGTTTAAAGGCTTCTTGAATGCTGAGCGTTTTGGCATTGTCGCTGTTTTTATAATTGTGAAAACGGTGATATGCGCCGCCGGTGAAAAAACGCTCGCGCGGGTTACCAGAATAAGTGCGTTGCATTGCGGCTTCTAAAATACCGGCTTTGCTTGTATCGGCATCGGCGGAAGCCATATACTCGTAAACCCAACGAGACAAATGATCTTTTTCGTTAAAATTATGGTGCAATCGTTGCTCTTCTGGAGTGCTGAGGTAACGGCTGTGGAGTTCTTCAATGACTTCAAGGTAGGTAACTAACGTACGGAGTTTCGCGGTCGAACCCAACTCTAATTTCGATTTAGCATTTAAGTTAAAGTGCCCGCTAAAAGTATCGGCTTGAACACGCAGCAGGTTCGCTTTATCGGTGCTTTGATACAGGGTTAAGGCATAATCGATTTGCGCAGCATTATTCCGTTTTGCCATACGAAATCCGAGAATATTTTGTGCAGCATCGGATGTGGGGTCTTTAAATTGGTGGAGCTGATTTTCAATGGCTTCAGTTATGGTGCTATCAATGGTGGATTGTGCGGAAAGATCCCAAAGTTCTGTTTGAACAAGGTCGTCATAACCCAATTCTTCCATCAAATGAACCCGAATGGTATCGGTTGATTTGGGCGCATCTTTGACTAAGAGGGCAGGATTAACCTGTGTTGCAAATTCAGGGCTTTCTTGTTGTGCAAGACGCATTAATTGCTCGGAGATGACACCATTTTCAGCGAGTATATTTAAATAACCTTCAATACGTTTTTGCATGGCATCGCGGTTTTTTATTAAATATTCCGAGGGCTGTTTAACGGCCATAATCAGCGTTAACGCTTGCCGATAGGCGCGTGCGATCGGGCGTAATTCGTCGTCGGATAAACCGTCTTGTTTTGTGGAAAGTAATGCATTGACCTCATCAAAATCAGCCCCAAACCAAAGCGACAGGCCATCGGCAAAACCAACAACTTCACCATAGCCTTTAAACGCGGCAAGAGGCATTGCATTAATATAATCAGTTAAAATTCGCTCACGCTGGAGGGTGGTATCAAAACCATTTTGATAGGCTTTTGCGGTTGCGGTTGTCATTTGTTGAAGCTTATCTTGGGGGCTGTGGGTCACGCCTCCTTTTGAGTGGCGAAGTTTTTCAAGCTGGGTTGCAAGAGTTGAGCCACCTGAACCATCATTGCTTAAGCCCATTTTTTCTTTAAATTGACCAAAAACGGCATTACTGAAACGTCCCCATTCAACTGCGGGGTTTTTTTGCGGGGTATCTTTTTCGCAAAGTTCTCTATTCTCGACAAAACATAGGCTGTTAATCAGCAGCTCAGGAATGGCCGAAATTTTTTGATAACTTTGGCGTGGGAACTTAACTTGGTGAAGCGTTTTTCCATGTGTATCAGTTAACGTTAGGCCGGTTTGCGCCTTTTCAGGGTAAATCGGGAAAAGATCCGCATAGTCATAAAATTGAGCCGTTTTACCTGTTGCGTAGGAAACACGCTGATAACCATTTTTGAGTAAATTTTTCGTAATTTCTTGGCGTTTTGTGTAACCAAAACGGTTATCATATGGCCCTTGCGGGGCTTGAATAAGAGGCGCGTTTAAGCGGGTTGTTAGGCTGTAGGTATTGGCGTGGGCGATGGTATTAAAAATTTGGGACTGTTGGCGTGAGTTTTGGGCTTCGTCAAGAATAACGCCCGTGCCAAGAGTTGCTCCGAAAATTAAAGGGTAACTCCATTTGGGAATGCGGCGCAGGAAACTTCCAAAAGCCGTAAGTGATTTAGGTTTGTTTTTTTTATTATCGTTTTGAATCACAGGGCCCTTTGCTTTGGTGACGGTTATATAAATTATGACTTATTTTGAAATTAGGGCATCATACATTCTTTTTCATAAGAGGTCAACGAAAAGAGGTGGGCTTTTATGACAAAATTATAAAATGTTTCCTTGATTTGGATCACGTGTCCTTTTGACGTTTTGTTGTAAAAAAAAGAGGAATAAGGTTAAATGAGAACCAAGAATGTGATGACGAGCAGCTTGGGGAGTACGAAATATGCAATATATGTCTGGATTTGGAAATGAATTTGCAACGGAGGCAAAACAGGGTGCTTTACCGGTAGGGCAGAATACCCCACAAAAAGTTGCTTACGGTCTTTATGCGGAGCAGTTAAGTGGCACACCATTTACGGCACCTCGTGCTAAAAACAAGCGGTCATGGTTGTACCGTATCTTACCGTCTGCCAAACATGCGCCATTTCAAAAAAAATCGGCAAATAAATGGGCTTCAAGCCCGTTTCAACAGGGGGCAAACCCCAATCAGTTGCGTTGGTCAACATTGGATATTCCCCGTGAGCCAACGTCTTTTTTAAAAGGTTTAACGACTCTTGCGGGGGGAGGCGATAGTCACAGCAACACGGGGTTAGCCGTTCATATTTATGCGATCAACCAATCGATGGTTGATCAATATTTTTATAACGCTGATGGTGAAATGTTATTTGTCCCAGAACAAGGAAACCTTCTTTTAAAAACGGAAATGGGGCACCTTGAAATAAAACCAGGTGAAATTGCGGTCATTCCGCGGGGGATTTGTTTCCAAGTTCATGTGGTGGCGCAAACAGCACGAGGGTATATTTGTGAAAATTATGGCTTGCCGCTGCAGCTGCCCGATCTAGGACCTATTGGTGCAAATGGTCTTGCAAATCCACGTGATTTTTTAACGCCTGTTGCCACTTATGAAGACAAACAAGGTGACTTTGAATTAGTGACAAAATTTGATGGTCAATTGTGGACCGCAGAAATTGATCATTCACCGTTAAATGTTGTGGCATGGCATGGTAATTATGCGCCTTACAAATATAATTTAGATAATTTTTGTACCATTAATGCGGTAAGTTATGATCATCTTGACCCATCAATTTTTACGGTATTAACGTCACCGACCAATACGGCTGGCACGGCAAATATTGATTTTGTTATTTTTCCGCCACGCTGGATGGTGGCTGAAAAAACCTTTAGACCCCCTTATTTTCATCGCAATATCATGAGTGAGTTTATGGGTTTAATTAAAGGCGTTTATGATGCAAAGGAAGGTGGCGGTTTTGAACCTGGTGGCGCCAGCTTGCATAATTGTATGTCGGCGCATGGTCCGGATGCAAAAACCTTTGAACAGGCGGAAAATGCTGATTTATCCCCCTGTAAAATGCAAGATACGCTGGCGTTTATGTTTGAAAGTTGTTTTGTGATGCGTCCAACGGAACACGCTTTACAGTCTGAAAAATTACAAGGTGATTATTACCAGTGTTGGCAATCCCTAACACATAACTTTAAGCCTTAAAAAAAAAAGGGGAGGCGAGAATGTAGAGGTCCATTTATGTTTATATAAAATAAAGTCTAATTTACATATTTTTAATAAACAGGCTTTAATATAAAAGTTGATTATCAAAAACTTCAAACCGAATCAAAGTGATTTCTATTTTTCGCAAAATCAATCGAGGAACGATGTAATGAATCTAATCCGTAATATGAAAGTTTCGTATACTATTATTTTAGCTGTGCTTATCCCAACGCTAGTTGCGGTTTTTTTCTCGTATAAATATATTGCGGCAGAATTGGAGGAAAAGGATCAGCTTGCCCATTTAGAACAGTTGACGAGTCTTTCGGTAACGATGAATAATTTGGTGCATGAACAACAAAAGGAACGCGGAGCAACAGCGGTCTTTTTAGGGAGCAAGGGACAAAAATTTAAAAAAGAACTGCCGGCACAACGCAAAGAAACAGATGCAAAACGGGCGTTGTTAAAAAGCTACATAGAAAATTTTGATGCCACATATTATGATCAAGAATTTAATGAAAGATTTTCGGGTATTTTAAAACAACTGGCAAAGTTAGATGATTTGCGGGCTTCTGTTGATCGCTTGTCAATCCCCGCATCTGAGGCGATTGGATTTTACACGAGCTTAAATGGTAAAAATATTGGTTTAACTTCTTATATGTCGACGTTAAGTCCCGTGAATAAAATTACAACGGGAATTATCGGTTATGCGAACTTTTTACAAGGTAAAGAGCGAGCCGGCATAGAGCGTGCGGTTGGTGCAAATGGTTTCGCATCAGGAAAATTTTCGCCAAAAGCGATGGATAAGTTTAAAAATTTAATTGGGGCACAGGATATTTATAATGATATTTTTTCAGCTTATGCAACCGAAGAACAGTTGGCGATTTATAAGAAAGTTATGAATGATCCCGCAACACAGGATGTAAATCGCATGCGAAAAATTGCAATTGCAGGTGGCCTGTCAGGAAACTTGCAAGGCATTGCCGGAAATTATTGGTTTAAAACAATTACCACAAAAATTAATGGTCTTAAACGTATTGAAGATGCACTGGCACATGATTTACAAGCTGAAATGGTTGTTTTACAAAAGAAAACGCAAGAAGAAACAATGACAAATATGATTGTTGTTGCGGTCTCTTTGTCGCTTTCAATTTTAATATCGATTGTTGTTATTCGTATTCTTACCGGTGGCGTGACGTCGATTGTGAATTCAATGCGGGGTCTTGCCGAAGGCAAATTGGATGTCGATATTCCTGAAAAAACGCGGAATGAAATTGGCGAAATGGTTGGGGCTTTACATGTCTTTAAAGAAAATGCAGAGGCAAAAGTTGTCGCGGATTTAGCGCAAATTGAAGCACAAGAAAAAGCTGAGGAAGAAAAAAAACGCGCAGCTCATGAGCTCGCAGATAACTTTGAAGAACAAATTGGCACGGTGATCTCATCGGTTGGTGATTCATCTAGAAGCATGGAAAAAACAGCTATTTCTTTGTCTGCAACGGCAGAACAAACAAGCCAGCAGGCGTCCAATGTCGCCGCCGCAACAGAACAATCAACACGAAACTCTCAAACGGCCGCGGGAGCAACGGAAGAGCTTTCAGCCTCTATTCAAGAAATTGCTCAACAAGTCACCAAATCAACTGAAATTGCCGATGAGGCCCGTAATCAAGCGGGAAGAACAACAGAGCAAATTCAAGGCCTTGAGAAAGCCGCCGTTGAAGTCGGAGATGTGATTAACATGATTACAGACATCGCAGAACAAACCAATTTGCTGGCCTTAAATGCGACAATTGAAGCTGCGCGTGCAGGCGATGCTGGGAAAGGTTTTGCCGTTGTTGCAAGTGAAGTTAAAAACTTGGCCGCACAAACCGCAAAAGCGACAGACGAAATTAGCGACCAAATTGGCGCGATCCAAGATGCCACGGGACAAGCTGTACAAGAGATTTCAAGCATTGCAAAAATTATTGATGAAATGAATGATATCGCAACTGGTGTTGCCGCGGCAATTGAAGAACAAGGCGCCGCAACACAGGAAATTGCACAAAGTGTTCAGGAAGTTTCTGCCGGATCTCAGGAAGTCTCAAAAAACATCCAAGATGTGACAATGGCTACGGGAGAGACGGGGGCGGCTTCGGCAAATGTATTAGAGGCGGCAAACAGCTTGACCCAGCAATCAGAAGAATTACAAGAATCTGTGAAGGCTTTCTTAGATAAAATTAGGAATGCAGCATAAAACTTACTGTTTTTGATTTTTGATATAAAGGCTCTGGTTGTAATGATCAGAGCCTTTATAAATTTTGTATTTTATTAGGCTTGGCGTTTTTTTTGACCTGTCCCTTTAATTGTTTGGCAGCCATGGCATAACCACCATTGCCTCCATCTACAAAATGAACGTGATAATCATGATAATCAAAAACCAAACACGTTAATAAAATTGAATCTGAAAAATGAATGCCGTAATAAATATTTTGTTTTTGATACTGGTCTTGTAAGTAGGATAATAATTGTTTCTTTTGATCTGTGGTGCTATCCAAAATCATTCGTAGCATGTCATCAAATTTTCGGTAATCTGAATTTTGAATAAGCTGATTTTTATAAGATTTGCCATCAAAATTACCGATTTTCAAACGTGTCTTTAATAAAAATGAGCCAATTCGCTGGAGCCAGTTTATTTTCCTTAAGGTGCTTGCGGTATCTTTTTGTACTTTAGGGAAGTTTTTGATTTTCGCCTCTTTTTTTAAAGTCTCTGATGACTTTGAGAGTGCGAGATTGTGTTCAGAGACGGGGCAATAATTATGGTTTTGGCCATAAATTTCAGAAATTTTATTGTAAGCATTTTGGTAGATGGTTTGTTTATCCGAACCGCGTGCCAGAAGCATAAGCGTAATATGTTCACCATAATTGCTTTTCACGGGATCCCAGCGACATTCTAAACCATCAAAGTTGGGTTTATGTTGTTCCATATAGGCGAGGTCACAATAGTGTGTGACATCATATTGTGCATTAGATGGCGGTGATTTAATCTTTCTTTCGGCTGTTTCTATGCCGCCACTACTAAACATTGCAAGGTGTATTCCCGGTGCAGCTTGAAATTTACAAACTGTAATTTTTTGACCTTGATCATAAAGTTCCTGTACGGGCAGGATACCAACACGGAGTTTTAAATTAAATGTTTCTTCTGACATTTGTTTAACCCCGTAAAGCGCGGAGCAAATCTTTTTTAAATGAAGAGAAGGGACTGCAAAACTGGCGCCATCGCCACCAAAAATATAAGGGGTTAGGTCTTTATCTGTCTGGTTCAGCACACTAATAATTGCAGAGGCGCCGATCATATTAACATCTTTATATCGCCCGGCCTCAATAGCCTGAGTAGAACCCATGATATCAACAATAATCACATACCAATCCGCAGGAATAGGCGTGAAATTTTTTTCGTTTAAGATTTGCTCAAAACGATTAAAGGCGGGGAGGTTTTTATAAAAAAAATCTGTTGTGCTCATAGGACTTTAAAAATATTTATCAATAAAACGTCACTAAGCATAACTTGAGCGATACATTTGGCGCAAGCAAGAAAATAGGGTGTGTGAAGGGGGGGGGCTTTTAAGCGGCGAGTTTTTCACCCTCATTAAACCAAATGCGTGCGCTGGTATTATCACAATGATGAACGTGGGCGGCAAGCGGGCCGGAAACACGTGCATTTTTGCGATGGTCATTACCTTCGCCATGGGTGTATTTAAGGGCGTTGAGCTCTTCATCGGAGAAGCTGAATTGATAATGGTGCATCATTTCATGGAGGATTTCCCATTTCGCATTTTCCCAACATGCTGTTGCGGAAGAGTATTTTTTTTGCCATTTTTGGCAGCGGCTATCTTCATTAGAGCCATATTTAAAGGGTTTTTCGATATCGTGAAAAAACAAAACAATTGCGGCGCTATCTTTTTTGAAGTCCAAAGGCCTGATCTGAGATAATGCATTATAGGTAACATTATTAATTCTGAGGCATTCGGCGATATGATCGACGTAACCCCCAACCCAATTTTGATGGTTGTGGCTGGAGCCTTCGGCTTTTTGAAAAAGCGGTGCGTGATCGTGATAAATTTGAATTAAAATTTCCTGACGTGGATCCTTTATTTCGTGAAGAAGGCTGAGCAGGTTTTTTGTTGTTTCGTTCGGCATGGTTGTCTCCATAGCTGCTGGAAAGATGATAAAAATCAACAAATGTGTAAGCTATAAAAAGACACACAAAATTCCAAAATGTTCGCATGTCCAAATGATAACAAGTAAAGCCAATAAGGGCAATTTAAATGTTATGTTTAGCTTGGTTTTGGTGGTGGTTTTTGTTTGTTTTTTTTGTGGCGGATATAAACCGTTTTTGTGATTTCGGCAACAATGTCACCTTGTCCGTCTTTGACCAATATATTAAAGATCGGTTCGACTTTGTAATGGTTATCAGCTTTGTTTTTGATATCTTGAAGTTGTTTTCGGGTGATATTAAAATGTGCTGTTAATGTACCTTTTCCGGGTTTTTTGAACTTAATTGTCGCTTCTTTATCCCAGACGATATAATCCTTGCCTAATTTTTTGCTTAATATCAGCATGTAAAAAGGGTCTGTCATTGAAAAAAGAGACCCGCCAAAATGAGTGCCAACATAATTACGGTTAAACCGGTTCATTTTTAGCTCAACATCAATTGTTGAAAAATCATCGGATATTTTTTTGACTTTTATTCCGGCACCAAGAAAGGTTTGAATTTTGTTTTAAGAGAGACGGTATGGATGTTTTCAGGGTCGTTTGGCGAGCGGTAATTCCAATTTGTCATTGTATTGTTGCGTGTGTGAATGAGTATGTTGTGTTTTGTTAGGTCACCGGGGGTTTGAGGTATGCCATGTTTTTTTAAATATTCGGGGCTTGCACAAATTGTAAAAGGGCACGCGGCCAATTTACGGGAAATTAAACTTGAATCCTCAAGAGCGCCAATGCGCACGACCACATCAAAGTTATCTTCAGCAATATTAACAAACCGATCATCCATGTTAATGTCGAGTTCAACATTGGGGTATTTTTTTGCAAAACACGCAATGGCATGTGCAAGGTAAGATAATCCAAAACTAGACGGCAAACTGACTTTTAAAGAACCCATTGGGCATGCTTTTAACTCATTTATTTGTTCTTTGGCTTCTTGTAAGTCTTCCAAGGCACGAGAAGCACGTTCAAAAAATAATGCGCCTTCTTCGGTAACGGAAACATTTCGTGTTGTTCTATTAAGGAGCTTAACTTGTAGCTCATCTTCTAGGTTTTTAATTTGTTTGGAAACCGCGGAGCTCGTGATACCAAGTGACCGAGCGGCCCCAGAAAAGCTTTGCTGTTTAACAACGTGGATAAAAATATCAATACGCGATAAGTGGTTCATATTTTTATTATCAACTTAATGGAATAAGTGAACTTACAAATTACTATATTATCAATAAATAGCATTCATTGTAAAATAAAATTATAACGTCAAAAAAGAAGGGTGAAATAATGTTAAATCAAAAAATTGATCGTATAGAGTGGGGGGTGTTTATGTTACGGCTCACCTTTGGTTCTGTCTTGCTTGGGCATGGTATGTTGAAGCTGATGGTTTTTACGCTGCTTGGTACAGTGGTTTTTTTTGAAAGCTTGGGATTACCTGGGGAATTTGCATATCTTGTCGTTTTTGGTGAAATTATGGGTGGGGTAGCTGTTTTGAGTGGCGTTTATACCCGCTTAGTTGCGCTGTTGAGTTTGCCGATTATGTTGGGAGCCGTGTGGGTGCATAGCGATAATGGTTGGGTTTTTAGTAATGAAGGTGGCGGCTGGGAATTTCCTGCGTTGTTGGCGGTTTTGTCTATGGTTGTTTTTTTAGTAGGAAGTGGACCATTTGCGGTGCGTAGTTATTCTTTTATAGACAAGTTTATTCCAAATTTTGTTAAAGGTTAGTAGGACGCATTTAAAGGAGAAAAAAGATGATTAGTGTTATTCCGTATGCAACGTTAGGTCATGTGGATCATGGCTGGTTAAATGCACACCATCATTTTAGCTTTGCAAGCTATCATAATGAAAAACGAATGTCCTTTGGGGTGTTGCGGGTTGTTAATGATGATGCCATCAAGGCTGGCGCGGGATTTGATATGCACCCCCATAAAGACATGGAAATTATTACGTTTGTTAGAAAAGGCGCAATCACTCATCGAGATAGTAATGGTAATAAAGGCAAAACAAGTGCCGGTGATGTTCAGGTGATGAGCGCGGGTTCAGGGATCTATCATTCTGAATTTAATTTGGAAAGTGAAGATACTCAGCTTTATCAAATTTGGATTTATCCAAAAGAAAAAGGTATAAAACCGCGTTGGGATCAGAAAAAAATTTCTACGGAACCCCTTAACGGCAAACTTCATCTTTTGGTTTCTGGGCGCGAAAAGGATCAGGATAAAGGAGCTTTGTATATTCATCAAGACGCAGCTATTTACGGCGGTAGAATTAATAAAGGCCAGCAGATTAAATATAAAATTGTGGATCAGGTTTATTTGCTGGTTTCAAAAGGCGAGATCCGTATTGCCGAGAAGCTTTTAACCGCAGGGGATGGGGCAGAAATTGTCAATGAGCAGGAAATATCAATTTACGCAAACAAAGATACAGAGCTTGTTTTATTGGATGTTCCAAATTAACCTACCAAAAGAAATTAAGGAGAGAGTAAAATGGTTAAATTATTATTTTTAGCAGGAAGCACGCGCGAGGCATCACTTAATAAAAAATTGGCAGTAGTGGCGGCAAAAAAAGCCAAAGATCTTGGCGTAGATGCAATGTTTGTTGATTTAAAAGAGTTCGAAATGCCGATTTATAATGGTGATTTAGAGGATCGTCAGGGGTTACCTGAAGGGGCCAAAAAGTTAAAAAAACTTTTTGTTGAGGCAGATGGTTTTTTTATAGCTTCGCCTGAGTATAATAGCTCGTTTTCAGCATTGTTAAAAAATGCTTTGGATTGGATCTCCCGTTCTGAAGATAAAGATGAACAACCCCTGAGTGCATATAAAGGTAAGGTGGCAGCATTGGCTGCCGTCTCCCCAGGCGGTTATGGGGGCATGCGAGGCTTGGTGCCTTTACGAATGATGCTCGGAAATATCGGGGTTACCGTTATCCCAAGCCAAATGGCAGTGCCATCAGGGTTTGATGCCTTTGATGATAAAGGGGGGCTCATCAAAGAAGGCCAACAAAAAATGTTACTTAACCTACTGCAAGAATTTGTATCAACAACCAAAGCGTTGGCAAGATAAATTGCTCTTGATATGATTAAAAAATCAGGCTCTCTTCCAGAGAAGGCGAGAGCATGATTTTTTTTAAAGTTCAAGGAGTTGGCGTGATGTTAGTATTGGCGAAAGGCTTGGTTATCGGTTTTTTGATTGCCGCTCCTGTTGGCCCGATTGGGGTTCTTTGTATTCGAAGAACATTGGCCAATGGTCGTTTGTCCGGTGTTTTGACAGGTGCCGGCGCGGCTGTTGCGGATTCTTTTTATGGTGCGGTTGCCGCGTTTGGTTTAACGAGTGTTTCTGGCTTTTTACAAGGTTATCAGCTGCCCTTACAAATATTGGGTTGCCTCTTTTTATTATATATGGGGGTGACGACCTTTAATACAAAACCTGTTATGGCACCTGAAGATAAAAAATTGGCGCATAATCTACATCGTAAAAAGGGGTTGTGGGGAGATTTTGTATCGACTGCATTTTTAACACTGACAAGTCCGGCAACAATCTTTTCTTTTATGGCGGTTTTTACAAGTTTGGGCTTCGCAGCGCTTTCACAACCGGATTATTATATGGCGTCAATAATGGTTTTAGGCGTGTTGTTAGGATCGTTTTTGTGGTGGCTGTTTTTAGTGCAGTCTGTCATCTATTTTCGCATATATTTAAATGATTTTAGAATGCGTTGGATTAATAAAATTTCGGGTGTCATATTAATAATTTTTGCGCTTACAATCCTTGGTGCGATTTTTATATTGTAATTTCCCACAAAAAAAGACTTACACAGTGGTAAGCCTTTCGGGGTATTATTATATAATGAAAGCTATCGCTTTAGATTGTTTGAAAGTTTTGAAGCGTTTGCGTTGATTGTTGCTTTCGGTGTCTCAAGCGATGTTTTATTGTCTTGCTCAGAAACGGTATTAAATAAGTTGTGGAAACGGGGAGTGTCCCCATTTTGGGCTTGATATCGTAAAATTTGTAACTCAACCATTTTTGCTGCTGGGTTATCGTATGTTCCTCTGTAAGTCATTTTAATTCTCCTAGTGTTAGAAATTAATGTTTTTAATTACTAACCTGGATTGTCGCCCAAGTTATAAATACTATAGCTCGTTAATATGTAAAAGTCAAGTATAAAATTAAAGTATATTTTGTTTTATTTATTTTTATTAATTAATGTCATTTTTATATTAAACGTTATTTGTTATTATTTGTTGTTATTTGTATTTAGAAAAATAAAGGCCCACCAATGGCGAGCCTAAGATTGTTTGCATTTTAAATGTTGGTTAGATTTAGAGCTTGGGTATTTTGGGTTTGATTTGCGCTTTAATGGATGACTGTTCTGTTGTTTCAGAAAGGTTGCTGTCACCTGAAATATTTTTTTGTGCGGGGGTATTAAATTTTTTGTCAGCGCAAGGCATTTTGCCATTTCTCGCGTTGTAATATTTAATTTGAAGGTCTGCAAGGTGAGCGCCAGGGTCTCTGTTGAAATTGTTTCTCATCTTCCGATACTCCTTGTAATGGATAATTAATGTTTTTAGTCAATAACTCAGGTTTTACCTAAGTCGAGGGTAGAATAAGGATTTATTAAATGATTTGTCAACTGTAAATGATAAGGTTATTTTGTTTTGTATTTAAAATTTATGTAGTATGTTGAATTTATTGCATTAAAATTATAATTTTTAATTGTTTTTAATTTGTTTTACTTGGTTATATTTCAGATAACGGGGCGTACCAATCGGGAATCATGCCGGCTTTGATTCGGCTCGGATCGTTAAAGGGCTTTTTGAGAGGGCCGTTAAAATAAAGCTGTACAAGCTCTTGCCATGTTTCTTTAACCCTTTTGTTGTGAAAGTCACACCAGTGGTAAAACCACCGTGTTCCTGCAGCAACATGTGTGATCTCATCATCATGTATCGTTTGTAAAATATCCGCCGTGATCATGTCTTTTTGGTTGGTCATACTTTTAATCATGTTCGGCGTGACATCAAGCCCACGGGCCTCAAGAACCATGGGTACAATCGCTAAACGGGCTGCGAAATCATGAGATGTTTTTAAAGATGCCTCCCAAAGACCATCATGCGCAGGGTGATCACCATAATCAGCATTAAAATCATTCATTCGCTTGGATAGCATTAAAAAATGTTTGGCTTCGTCTGTTGCCACATGGCACCAGTCATCAAAAAAAGCATGTGGTAATGAAAAATTTGAATCTTTTACATGCTCATCAGAAAAATGTGAAAACCGTGCCATGATATCCCACGCCAGATCAATCGCGTTCAGCTCGATGTGAGCCAAGGCGTGCAAAAGAGCAATTTTCCCCGAAACTGAACCTGCTTTGCGGCGTTTAGGCATTTCGTTTGCACGGCGTAATTCTGGCTTTGACGGGCGTGAGGGGCGATCGGGCAGAACCGTTTTCCCAATGGTTGCATTGTGGGTATTAAACCATTTTTGCACATAGTTTTGAGTTTTGGAGGCCTTTTTCCACGGGTCAGGCTCGGTTAAAACATCACACGCTGCATCACATAATATGAAGGTTGTTTTAGTCATGGCGGTTTAATTCTCTACACAGTTGAATGTCTTGTGTATGCCATATAATCAATTGGAGTTCTATTGTTATATTTAAAACGGTTTTTTATTGTTTAGGGCCCGCTGGCGGTTTGGCGGTGGAGGCAATGCGGCGATCTGTTTCGGAGCGCAATGCTTGGAAAGTTTCATTGCCATTTTTGCGCCCCGCGCCGGAGGCAAAACCTTCAGTGCCAACGATATTGTCTAGGAAAAATTTTCGGGAATTATCAGACGTGAAATCCATATTGACACCGGATTTTTTGGTTTCGTTGGTTAAAAAGTTACTCATAACTTTATTAGATTCTAAGCCCGCACCGCTTGAGGCGTATAAATCAGCATCAGAAAGAATGGCGCACATTTCAGTAAGAGCCGTATCTTGTGAAAGATGTTTAAGCTCTGGGTATTTCCCTTCAGGGTCAACTTTTTTCCAATTTACACCACCGTTCTCACGAAAGGATTTTGCGGTTGATTTTAAAATGCTGTGCGGTCCATTGGGGCTTGTTGTTAACAGCATGGTTTGGATTTTGTTGATCTTTTTTTGATCTAATCCCGCCTCTTCCAAAATGGGGGCAATCTGAATAAAAGATTTATCTTCATTAAAATATATATTATCAGCAGGGTTGCCATGACCATCGTGGCCTAAATCATGCCCAAGGGCGGCGATAACAACAAGAGCTTGTTCAGATGCGTTTAAATTAACTGCCTCTGGGTTTTTATCCTCAAGCATTTGAAGGTTTGTGTGAATTAAGCTTGCGGCAACGGCTGTGACATCGGCAAAGTGATTTCTATTGTGATAATCAGGCGCGTTTTCTTGTTGGATTTCGGCATGAAAAGCGATCAGCACCATTGCTTTGTATTCGGGGGAACCCTGCGAAAGCCCCATTTTTTCAGCATGGTGAATGGCAAGTGTCGGAAGACTAGGTCTTGCATTGTCGTGATAATGGTTGATATGAATATCGGTAAATTTTTTGGCGGTATCAAAGGCGTCTTTTCCGGGTTCAAAAAAGACACCGTTGCTTTTTTCAAATTCGGTATCAATCTTTAAAACCTCGGCAATCGTATTGTTAAATGCTTTTTTGCTCCCAGAAGGGGCGGTAGACATTTGAGAATTGTCTGGCGTAAGAAGCTTTGCAAGGGTTGCGGCCGTTTTGGATGGTTTTATCATTTAAACCACTCCTTCTTCTGTGTAGGTCTGGTTAATGACTGTGAGGTAAATAGCTTCGAGGTTTTTAATTTCCTGTTGGCTTTGAGGATCTAAAGCATCCCAATTATCGTAAAATTTATTTAAAGAAGCAGAAGCGTTAATGGTATCGCTTTTTGCGATAAATGTTTTTAATTTTTGGATCTCTTCCATTGTCTTGCCTTGTTTTAGAGGGCTTAAAAATATTTGTATGCTAAAAATAGCAACAATGGATTAACATTATGTAAAGATGATGATTTTTTTTGTTTGCGCTCTTGAAGCAAGGGGGATATGTTGCGCAATTATGAGCGTATTTACACAAAAAATTCGAACGGCCTGCCTGTCTGTCGCGGCGCAAGCGCGTTCTATCCAAATTATTCCAGAGCAACTTCAAAGGTATGCTCGAGAATTCCCCGTTCAAGAGTGTTATCAAGCAGAATGGAATGACCAATGGCATTATCATGGTCAAGACAACGAAGCGACAGCAACTTATATTCTTGCCCTAGACAGTATAAATTTTGGCTCTGGGTATTTTGTGAATTTAAAAAAACGGCAGGATTTGTCAGGTTATATGACGGTCGCACAGGCTTTAAAAGAAGCTTTCGAAAAAAAACCGTTGTTGGCGCAAGATCTTATGACGATTACTCCTGTTGAATGTGCCGATATGTTTGACCAAGATATGAACAATTCAGACATGTTGGAGCTTATGGAGCATTTTTCATGTGCGTTACAAGAAATTGGAACACATATTGTTACAGCGTACCAAGGAAGCTTTGTGAATTTTATTAAATCTGCGGATAAGTCCGTCGTTAAATTAGCAGAGCAGCTCTCTATATTGCCACATTACGCCGATGTCGCAGATTATCACGGGCAGATGGTTCCTATTTACAAACGAGCGCAAATTGCAGCTGCGGATGTTTATTATGGATTTAAAGGGACAGGACTTGGGGCTTTTGATGATTTAAAAGAGCTAACAATTTTTGCAGACAATGCTATTCCTCATGTCCTGCGTATTGAGGGGGTCTTTAAATATAGCAAAGACCTTGAAAAACGGATCGATTGTCAAGAATTATTAGAAAGTGGTTCCGAAGAAGAGGTTGAGCTACGCGCTTGCTCTATTCATGCTGTTGAAGAAATTTTAAAAGAGATCCATAAGCTTGGCCATAAACACGTTACGATTATGGATATTGATAAATACCTATGGGATCACAGTCATGACTCTAAGTACCTGTCAAAACCAAAACACCGCACCAAAACAAGCTTTTATTAAATAAGTAATAAACCTATTCATCATACATCATGGTTAGGTATTTTTCAGCTTTATCACAAAGAAATGTCAGCACATTTTTGATCTTTGGATCACGCCGCTTTACTTCTAGGGCGGCCCAGTAGTTTGCGCCAGAGCTTGGGCCAACAAATAAAGCTTGATTGCAAGCCAGCTGTTTTGCCGCCTCAATGGCGATATCACTATCAACGGTAATGACTTGGTCAACTTCGTGCTTGTGACGCTGGTAAATGGTTGGAATAAAACCATCTGCAATGCCTTCTATTTTATGATCGGCAACAACACAGCAGCCAATTGTTGGGGATTCTGTTGGCTCCATTGCAAAAACTTTAACATCTGGATTATGCCATTGGCGGAGTGCGCGTGTCACGCCAATGAGGGTGCCTCCGGTGCCAACGCCTTGAACAATGGCGTCAATTTTGATGCCTCCGGGCAGTTGGGCAATGGTTTCTTTGCCAAGCCAGTCACAATTTTCTTCAACGTTCCATTCATTGTCAAATTGCCCAGGGTTGAAATAGCCGTCCTGTTTGCCGAGTTCGCGAGCTTTTGCAAGGGCTTCGTTCACTTGGAAATGGCCAATATACTGTAATTCGGCACCGTACCCCCTTGAGATACGGGTGCGCTCAGAAGTGTAGCCATGAGGCATCAGGACAAGCATTTTATACCCTTTGGCTGCAGCAACCATACTCATGGCATTGCCGGTATTCCCGCTTGTGGCTTCGACAATTGTATCGCCAGGCTTTAGGAGGCCTTCAGCTTCACCGCGCTCGATCATGTATTTAGCCATACGTGCTTTTATTGAACCAGAAGGGTTTAAAAATTCACACTTTGCAAAGATGCCATCTCCCATATCAATTAATGGGGTATTGCCGATGGTGTCGAGAATGGATGTAATTAAAGTCATTTTTATTCCTTCCTTAGAATGGTTCGGGGAAAGCTTTTGTGAGAGTAAATTATATGGATTTGATTTGATTTTACTATGTTTGTTCAAAAAAAATATAATATAGGGCTTGTTATTCAAAAACTAACCGGGTATAAAATACCTTATAGGGTAAAAAATACCCGATATATTTTAAGGAGTTTTAAAAATGATTGATCCCCAAAAATTAGAAATGGCACCCTCGGCATTAAGGGCGTGGCGGAACCGCTTAGGATGGTCTCGAGATGAGGCCGCTCATGAGTTACATATTAAACGGGATACCTATAAAAAATTTGAAAATGGTCAACGTCCCATCACAAAACGGATGGCCGAAGAGGTTCGGCGTATAGAGGCGTTTAAAGAAAATAATATTTTGTCGAATTTAAATGCGCAAAATGCCCATGTCCATGTTGTGGGGGGCGGTACGGTTGTTCACGTCAGGAACCATTTGGCTTTGTCCGCACCAGCGTATGGAAGTACAGCACGCGAAATGGCAGGCATTTTTGTGCGAGAAGGCTTTAAAACGCGTTTAACGTTAACACGCATGGCAGATGCATCATCACCTTATGAAACGAATGAGGATATGTCCCGCCTTGCAGATGAAATTATAGAGAATAAAAAAACAAAAATTGTGATTTGGAACCCAGCAATTTGTGATTTTGACGGACAAATCGGTGAGGTTGCTTCAGGGCGGAAAGCCGCACGCCTTAAATCACGTGAGGGGAGTGTAGAAATGCAATTGTCACCTTCAGATAAAATTGTTTCGAAAATTAGACGAACCCGTAAGGATATTTTGTTGGTAGCGTTTAAAACAACCGTTGGAGCAACAGAAGATGAAATGTATCAGGCTGGATTAAAACTTATGAAAGGTGCGCATATTAATTTGGTGTTGGTTAATGATGTTGGCACACGTAAAAATATGGTGGTTTGTCCAGAGGAAGCTCGTTACCATGTGACATCTGAGCGTGTAGAAGCCTTGGAAGGTTTGGTTGATATGGCAATTTTAAGGTCAAAATGCCGCTTTACACGGTCAAAAGTTATTGATGGTGCTGACGGTGTGGTATGGTCTTCTTCTCAGATTAGCGATAATTTACGAACGGTTGTAGATCATTGTATTAAACGAGGGGCCTATAAAGCAGTTTCAACACGAAACCATGGGCAGGTGACAGCGGGGCATTTTGCGAGCCGAGGTGATGGCAGTAAAATGATAACCTCTCGCCGTTGGTCTAATTTTAACCATCTAAAAGAAATCGGTATGGTTATGATTGAGCCTGTTGGTGATGATGAGGTGAAGGCTTATGGCGGAAAACCGTCGGTCGGAGGTCAAAGCCAGAGGATCATTTTTAAAGAACATTCCGACTTAGATAATATTGTACATTTTCATTGCCCCTTAAAAGAAAATAGACCAGATAATATTCAAATTAGACCTCAACGCCCCTATGAATGTGGTAGTCATGAGTGTGGGCAAAATACATCTGACGGCCTTCGTGAAATCGAAGATGGAATTTGGGCTGTTATGCTTGAAAATCATGGCCCCAATATTGTTTATCGTAATGATGTTGCGGCAGAGCGTGTTATTAAAGTTATCGAACGTAATTTTGATTTGGATGCGAAAACAGGAGGGCTTGTGACGTGATAAAAGCAAACGTTAATCTTAAACAAAAAAAGGATATCGTGTTTTTGAAGGCTGGAACAAGCTTAATCCCCATATCCTCTGTCGAGCACGTTAACCTTAAAAATATAGAACAGGGCAGCGTTGAGATTATTTATCAAAATGGAAAACACATAAATGCAGAAGGTTTTGATGCTATTGAGGCTTTGATGATCTTAAAGCCGGGAGCTTTAGAAGGTAAAAGGTTACGCTGGCTTAAAAATGCTTGGGCTTTTCACAATTTTATCGCCCATCCGGTTATGCAAATTTTGGTTTGGCTGGGAATGAAAAAACAGGCGATTTGGTTACACGATGTAACGGTTCCTAAGCCGTCTGATTTTCGGCAGAGGACGGCGTGTCACTAGGCAAATTATGGTGTGGGATATCCGGCTCTTTTTTTGCAAGTTTTTTGACGAGTTGCGCGGCTTCTTTAAGAAGTACGGGGTCTTTAATACCTATGTCTGGACCGGTAAAGGCTGTTAAATCGACCTTGGCACCAGGGTGTTCTGCTTCTAAAAACTTTTCAGTTAACTCGTCAATGGACATGCGTACAGGGAAGTAGGCATTAACATACCAAAAGGCAGAGCAATTTTCATGAATGCCGATGCCTTGTTTAATGGAAAGAATGCCTGTTGTTGTCTTGGTGACAATTTGACCTTCTGAGTCCTGTACTATAAATACACCCATATGAATTATCCTGTTGATTACCTAGTGCTTTAGCTAGACTTTTAGCGTTATCTACACTACATATGATAACGGTAAATAGTTACAAAAAAGTTATTAAAATCATTGATTAAGGCAAATTTTACAGAGAGGTTAATACAGCAATGTCAAATAATATTCCCTCCACTGCGAGCAAACGAATTGAATGGTTAAAGCAACCTGACAATAGAAACCCAATTTGCCGTGGTGGCGCGGGGGCAATTTATTATCAGGGCGATTTGTCCAATGTTGATACGTTACGTGTGATTGTTAGTCACCGGAGTAAAAATGTAGGGCAAGGGCTCGCGCATTTTGGAGGCTTGCAGGAAGTAGAAGACATTGTGCAAGGGGCGCCTGTTCAAACGGGTATTAATAATGCTTGCCGTGAGGCCAAAGAAGAGATGGCGGAGCTATTGGGGTTTGAACCAGATTTAAACCTTGAGAATTACACCTATTTATATGCCGCAAAAGATGATGGTTTTTTTATTCAAAATGGCAAAGGTTTCCCCGTAAATGCGCGTCTTCATGCTTATGAAATGGACAATATAGTGTGGACGCAACTATTCCCAAATAACACGACGGAACGGGGGCGTGATTCCACCCATGAAGGGTACGAAGAAACGGATAAGGCTGAGGTTTTATTGTTTAAGGAGGCTTTAAAACGCGAAGCAGATTATTTTTATCCTCATGAATATTTCTCTCTTTGGGTGATGGCTGCAAAAGTGATGAAATGCGATCTTGAAAAATTGATAACGCAAGTTAATGGTGAGATGCACCCTCAAAAATTAAATTTTGAACGCTTGGCGGAACGTATGTATACAGACCTTGAAGCTTTGGATAAATATTTAGGGGGGGGATACGAAGAGGTGTTGCAAAAATACCAGCTTAAAAATTTTTCAGAGCCAGAAAACCTTAAAGCCATAAATAAAGGTCCTAAAGCGTAAAATAATTAAATTATTTTGCTTTTCTCTATTGGCGAGTTTACGCGCGTATGTTACTAAAAAGTATAGTGAAAATAATTTTATGGCGCAAAAAAATGATTAAAAACAAAATTTTTAAAAAACTTATTCTAACAGGTCTAAGTACAATGCTGATTTCAGGGTCTACGGCATGGGCGCAAACAGCTCCATCAACGGTTACTCCTGGGCAGATTGTAAAAGAACCTGTGAAACAACGTTTAGAACCCATAAAAGCAGCTCCCTTAATTGAAGCACCAGAAGATCGTTCTGAAGTCGGAGGCAGTCAAAAAGAAATTTTTGTTTTAAATGATATCCAATTTGAAGGGCTCTCTGCTTATTCCAAGGAAGACCTACACTCTATATATGCCAACTTTTTAAACAAAAAAGTATCCCTAGCGGATCTTCGTAAAATTGTCCGTGATGTGACGGTTAAGTTTAGAAATGACGGGTTTGTATTGTCTCGCGCGGCATTGGCACAGCAAAAAATCAAAGATGGGATTGTACATATTCGTATCGTTGAAGGTTTTATCAGTGATGTTAAAGTCGTTGGAGACTATAAAGATCGTGCTGATCTTATTAACCGTTACGCCAAAAAAATTCTTAAACAAAAACCTGTGAACACAAAGGATCTTGAACGTTATCTTTTGTTGATGGACGATTTACCAGGCATTTCTGCGCGCAGTATTTTAAAAGCTTCGTCATCGACGCCGAATGGTTCTGATCTGATTGTGACAATTGACCAAGATAATGCGGAAGCTTCTGTTGGTGTAGATAACTTTGGAAGCAAACCTCTTGGACGTTATCAATTAACCGCAGTTGTTGCGGCAAATTCTTTGATGGGGCGGCATGACCGAACAACCTTACGCGGGATTATAACTTCAGATACGGAAGAGTTACGCTTTGGAGATATCACACACGAACAACAGGTCGGCTCCGAAGGCCTTAGAATTAAAGGGCGAGCAGCCTTTACAGGAACAAAACCTGGCGATACGGTTGCGGCTTTAAATTTAAAAGGTGACAGTGAATTCTACGCGCTTGACTTTTTATATCCAGTGTTACGTTCACGACAAAAAAACTTTAATGTTTTGGGCGCATTCCAAGCCTTAAATTCGCAAAGTGATTTGTCTGGTATCGAAATTTCTGAGGACAAAGTGCGGTCTGTTTCTTTGGGCGGGTCTTTTGATTTTACAGATTCTTATGCCTCTGTAAACCAAATCGACTTTGGTGTTACACAAGGGCTAGATATTTTTGGGGCAACAGATGATGGCTTGGGGCGGACACGTTCCAATGGTGAACATACCTTTACTCGCTTTAACCTCCAGGCAACACGGATCCAAGATTTATGGTGGTCTCAATGGTCGGTTTATGCGGCGGCAAAAGGGCAATATGCATTAGATGCTTTGCTTGCGTCTGAAGAATTTGGTGTCGGTGGACGTGCTTTTGGGCGTGCCTATGATGGCGCTGAAATTTTGGGAGACCATGGTGCTGCAGGTGCATTGGAGCTGCGTTATAGTCGTAATGCTCAAAGTGATCTCTTGAAGTCTTATCAAGCTTATGCCTTTTATGATGTTGGTGCGGTTTGGAATAAAGACCGTGTTGTTGGTGAAGAGCGTCGCGATTCTCTTGCGTCCGCGGGGCTTGGTACACGTTTTAATTTAAATCATGATATTTCAGGTCTTGCAGAGTTTAGCGTGCCACTAACACGCGATGTGGCGACTGAAGGCAATAACGATAAACGCTTTTTCTTTAGTCTGCTTAAACGTTTCTAAGATGACTTAACGTCAAACGTGTCGGACAATAAATAATAAAAATATATATTAAATATGGAAATAGGGTTGATGTTTGAAAACATCGCCCTATCTCTATACGTGAAGGTTCAAACGGGGGATGGCTTGTACAGGACATGCAGCCATGAAAGTTTTCGAGCCCAAATTGCAGGAGTTTCGTTGGAGACTTCAAAAAAAAGGAAAACATCTTTTCAACCTTTGCACGCGTATCGGTCGGTATAGTGCAACGGTTTTTGCTTTGGTTACGGCAAGTATTGCCTCGACAGCGCATGCCAATCCTTTAGATGGAGTGGTAACGCAAGGGGGTGCCACAATCACAAGCAGTGGATCTGAATTGCAAATTAATCAAACAACGCAAAAGACGATTATCGAATGGGGCTCATTTGATATTCAATCAGGCGAAACAACTCGTTTTATTCAACCATCTACAAGTGCAATTGCTTTGAACCGGGTGATGAACAGCCAACAGCTTAGTGTCATTAATGGGAATTTAATTGCTAATGGGCGTGTTATCGTTATAAACCCCAACGGTGTCTTGATTGGTAAAACTGGCCGTATTGATACAGCCGGCTTTATCGCATCTACTGCAAATATCGCTGACGACGCGTTTATGCAATCTGATGGAACTTTTCAATTCTCTCAACCTGGTGCAATGAATGCGGTTATTGAAAATCAGGGTTATATTACGGTTGCAGAAGAAGGTTTAGCAGGATTATTTGCGCCTGTGGTTAAAAACAGTGGCGTGATTAATGCTAAATTGGCAAAAGTAAACTTTGGGGCAGGAGATACTTTTACGGTTGATTTTTATGGTGATGGCCTGATTAACCTCGAAGTTACAATGGAACAAGAAAGAACTGTGTCTGTTGAAAATACAGGGCAAATTTTTGCTGATGGTGGTTCTGTTCTTATGACGGCAGCCGCTGCAAGTAATGTTGTAAATAGTGTTGTTTATGTTGATGGTTTGGTTGAAGCAAACTCATTAATTGAACAGAATGGTGAAATTCTTCTTTTAGGTTCAGGTAGTGATATCTCCGTTGCCGGAACACTTGATGTTTCAGGTGAAAATGCTGGTGGTGAAATTAAAGTCGGAGGGGACTACCAAGGCGGTAGTGCTCTTGTAACGGCAAGCACGGTGACTGTTACAGAAACAGCTGTTTTGGATGCAAGTGCAACAGTAAACGGTGATGGTGGCATGGTGGTCGTTTGGTCGGATGATAACACCAAAGTTGTTGGTGCTTTTTACGCGCGTGGTGGCGCCCAAGGCGGAAATGGTGGTCTCGTTGAAACATCATCTTTAGGAAACCTTGATGTAAATGGTGCGATTGTTGATACATTGGCATCTATGGGAGATGCGGGTTGGTGGTTACTTGATCCTCAAGATATTCATGTACAAGCAACAGGTGTCGCCTATGACGAACCGACACATAATGATGATACCACTGGTGGTACAGCAAATATCGATGTTGCAACAATTAATAGTGCGACATCTAATGTGCTTTTAGCAGCATCTCAGGATATTTCATTTGATACAGACGTTGATATGACCGTATTAAATGTAGGTCTTTTTGCAGATGCTGGTCGTGACATTATGATTGGCAATAATAGCATTTCTACCAATAGTGGTGATATTATGTTTGATGCTGGTCGTAATATTAGCATTAATAATACGATGTTTAGTACCAACGGTGGTGATTTAATGCTTTATGCAATGAATAATATCACGTTAAATGGGAATAATTCGCGCCCTGTTATTATGCTGACCGACGGTGGTATGATTGATATTGACGCAGGAAATGATTTTTCTGCAACGACCGGACGTTTTGGCACCAATGGTGGTGATGTCATTATTAATGGCGATAACAGCGTTTCCTTCCAGAGTACATCAATCAATACAACCAGTGCAAATCCAACCGGTTCAGGGTCAATTGATGTCAGTGATGATGATGATGCAAATATAACCGTTGATGAGTTTGGGAATAATCAAAATGATTGGTCATCAGGTGATGACGGTGGCGATATTATCATTACGTCAAAAGATGTGAAAAAAAGTAATAATAACTGTTTTAAAGCAGGTGGTTCATCTGATGCATGTGTAGATGACGTGCCAGACCCAACACCGGAACCAACACCGGAACCAACACCGGAACCAACACCGGAACCAACACCTGAACCAACACCTGAACCAACACCTGAACCAACACCGGAACCAACACCGGAACCAACACCGGAACCAACACCGGAACCAACACCGGAACCAACACCTGAACCAACACCGGAACCAACACCGGAACCAACACCGGAACCAACACCGGAACCAACACCGGAACCAACACCGGAACCAACACCGGAACCAACACCTGAACCAACACCGGAACCAACACCGGAACCAACACCTGAACCAACACCGGAACCAACACCGGAACCAACACCTGAACCAACACCGGAACCAACACCGGAACCAACTCCAGAGCCCACACCGGAACCAACACCGGAGCCAACTCCAGAGCCAACTCCAGAGCCAACTCCAGAGCCAACAGAGGAACCAGAAATTTCATCTCCAGCTTTTGAGATTGACCCGCTTGGCCGTCCCGTTATTTCAGTGGCAAACCAAGTTATCGTTTTGGATGAACCTTTTGAAGCCATTGAAACGTTGACATTGGATACAGATGTAAGCATCGCAGGACAAGCAGTGCCGTCAGGCGCGGCAGCCTTGGCGGGCATTGAGCCAGCTGCGGGAACGGAAAATTTATCACCAGAGGAACTTGCAAAACTTGAACCCGCAGCGGGTGCGGGCGGAGGCCTAGATGATAATGCCTGTGGTAATAACTTCCTTGCGAATGAAGCATGTGAAGATGTTCAATAAAGGATTGATGCGTATTTTAAATAACCAGTGTATTAATTAGTATGTCCAAGGGTCTTACGGCCCAGTCGGCGAGAAGGGAAAGCGTGAAAAACTCTCCCTTCTTGCTCATTTTTTTGTGTTAGAAAATTAACCGAGTGCGACAAAAATTAATCCAATAAAGACAATGATAACACCGCAGATCTTGGTTCTATGAGGAGCTTCTTTTAAGATAAGAATACCAAGTGAGGCGCCTAAAGGGATGCTAAGTTGCCTAAAACCAACGACATAACTGACATTGCTTACAAATGCAAATGAGATTAAAACAAGGACATAGGTGAGTTGCATTGTAAGGCCTGTTAGGAGAACATGCCGTTTATGGTTTTGAAAAATATGTTTGACGTGCTGTCTGTTATTTTGCCTCAGGCATACTAAAATTGCCATCCAAAACGTTGTTGTCCATGCGCCTAGGCATGCATATAAAAGTGTGAGTTCTGTATTGTTCATCGCAAGGCTCGTGTCAGTACGGAGTAATTTTAACGCTTGATCATCTAACAAGGAATAGCCAGCGGTGCCGACGGCGGCGAGCAAGGCTAATCCACACGTCGCATTGAGATAATTACGGAGTTTAAAATCGCGTAAAAGCTTTACAGGAATAAGAGTGCTTCCCAATATAATTAAAATAATACCGAATATACATTGTGCTGTTATTTGTGTGTTTTGTCCCAAAAGTAAAGCAATAATAACAACAAGAACCGCAGGGATTGATCGCGCGATAGGGTAAACAACAGACATGTCTCCAGACCTATAGGCTCCTGCAAGTGCGCAGTAATAGAGGGCTTGAAAAAGACCTGTCGTTCCCAACAAAACCCATACAAGTGACGGGATATTGTTGATCAGGGTATCAAGCCATAAGACAAGCAAGGGGGATAAGGAGAGCGCGCCGATTAAACTGGCCACCATAAAAAAAGCTGTTGTTGGGTGTTTGCTTTTACTAAATAAATTCCATCCAGCATGCATAAAAGCCGAGGTTAGGATTAGAATAATGGCGATTAAGGACATGCTTTTTTGTATTTCTACTGAGTTGCAATTCTTTTGCGGAAGGTTATTACAAAAAACAACGTTTGGAAATAGGCTATACATATAGAATTTTATGGTTTTTGGTGGGCTAGTTTTTTTCGAAAATAGAACGATGAGGTATAAAGAGGGGGAGTATTAAGTGAAATATTCAGTATTTTGGAAAATAACAGTTTCTTTATGAGGCTGAAACATGTATGACAGCATTAGAAAATAACAATAAATCTCGGAAATTGAAGAGTAGAGCGGTTTAAAATGACACAAAAACTAAGAAACATTGCCATCATTGCCCACGTTGACCATGGTAAAACAACATTAATTGATTCCATTTTGAAACAAAGCGGAACCTTTCATGCACATCAAAATGTTGATGAACGTGTCATGGATAGTAATGATCTTGAAAAAGAGCGTGGTATTACGATCCTTGCAAAATGTACGTCCGTGATTTGGAGCGATGACCGTATTAATATTATCGATACTCCTGGACATGCAGATTTTGGCGGTGAAGTTGAGCGCGTTTTAAATATGGCCGATGGTGTGATTTTGCTGACAGATTCAGCGGAAGGCCCAATGCCTCAAACCAAATTTGTTCTTGGAAAGGCTTTGGCTCAAGGATTAAACCCCATTGTGATTATTAATAAAATTGATCGTCCCGATGGACGCCCAGAGGAAGTTGTTGATGAAGTTTTTGATCTTTTTGTATCTTTAGATGCCAATGAAGAACAGCTTGATTTCCCCATTTTATATGCATCCGGTCGTGACGGTTGGTGTGTTAAAGAGCTTGGTGATGAGCAAAAAGATCTTCAGCCTTTAATGGATGTTGTTCTTGAACATGTTCCTGCACCAAAAACGGAAGAGGGAAAGCCGTTTGCGATGTTGGCAACTCTTTTAGATTCGGATCCCTTTTTGGGGCGTTGCTTAACAGGTCGTGTTGTGAGTGGTACAGCCAAAATTAATCAACAAGTAAAATCATTAAACCTAAAAGGTGATGTTGTTGAAACAGGCCGTTTAACTAAACTTTTGATGTTTAATGGTACAGAGCGTGTTCCAGTTGACGAAGTAAATGCCGGTGATATTATCTGTATCGCAGGTTTAAACCAAACATCGGTTGCCGATACTATTGGTGATACGTCTCTTGAGGAGCCGATTGAAGCAACTCCTGTTGATCCCCCAACGATGGCTGTTACGATTTCTGTGAATGACTCTCCACTTTCTGGTCAAGATGGTAAAAAAATCACCTCAACGATCATTCGGGAGCGTTTGCTTGCAGAAGCAGAAACAAATGTAGCGATTACATTTAAAGAGAGCGAGGGCAAAGATGCCTTTGAAATTGGTGGCCGTGGTGAATTACAACTTGGTGTTTTAATTGAAACAATGCGCCGGGAGAATTTTGAATTAACGGTTTCTCGTCCACGCGTTCTTTTTAAAACCGATGAGAATGGCGTAAAATGTGAGCCTTTTGAAGAAGTGATTGTTGACGTTGATGATGAATATTCAGGGTCCGTGATCGAAAAAATGACCACACGGAAAGCGGACATGATTGATATGCGTCCTTCTGGTGGTGATAAAACACGGATTACTTTCCATGCGCCATCTCGTGGATTAATTGGTTATCAAAGTGAATTTATGACGGATACGCGTGGTACTGGTGTTATGAACCGCGTTTTCCATTCATATGCACCTTTTAAAGGTAACGTACCACAGCGTCGTAATGGGGCTTTGATCTCAACAGATCAAGGTAAAGCTGTTGCTTATGCTTTGTTTAACTTACAAGACCGTGGATTTATGTTTATCGACCCTCAAACCGTTGTTTATAAAGGCATGATTGTTGGAGAGCATAACCGTAATAATGATTTAGAAGTTAACGTTCTTAAAGGTAAAAAGCTGAGTAATGTTCGTGCTTCTGGAACGGATGATGCCGTAACACTTGTTCCTTCACGTAAAATGACTTTGGAAGCCATGATGTCTTATATTAATGATGATGAATTGGTTGAGGTAACCCCTAAATCTTTACGCCTTCGTAAAAAACATTTATGTCCACATGATCGAAAACGTGAGAGCCGCGCTGAAGCAAAAGAAGCTTCTTAAGAGTTTATTATAAACCGATCCGATCTATGATTGTGTAGATCGCGTATAAAAATTATCGCTATACTGTAAATTAGGATAGCGTTTTTCACAACGCAGCCTTACATCCCCTGGGGTGTAAGGCTGATTGTTATTTTCAAGCTGCTCTTTACGCCAATTTTCTTCTAGTTCACCATGAAAAAAAGAAACCATGATAAAACGTTTACCTTTGGTGACGGGGGTGACTTTGTGTAATAATGGTGATGGAAAACAAAGAGCCGTACCCGCGTCAATTTGAAAACGCGCATGGGGGCCATATTCAGGGAATTCTAAAAACCCACCTTCAAATCCACGGTTTAATACGATGCTTACCGAAATACGGCGGTGTGATAATGAGGCAATAGAGGTATCGCGATGCTGGTTATAATAGCCTTTATCTTCTGAATCATAACACCCAATTTTGTAGCGATCTCGGCAGGTGACGTCGAGGGCAAAAACTTTTTGAAGTTCTGTAAAAACACGATTATTTAGGGTGGCGTCAATTTTAGCAAGCAGGTCAACGTCCCTAACATCAACGTCGATACGTCTTTTACCAGAATTATCGACTTTTGCATTCTGGCCTTGTCCAATGGTGCCTGCATATTGAGATCCTTCTTCCCAATAATTGATTATTTCGGCGCATTCATCAGCATTTAAAGCATTTGGAATAACAGTAATAGGCGCGTAAGCAGGAAGCTGTAATTTATAGCTGAGTAACTCACGATGAATTTGTTTAGAGGCACGGAGCATATCCCCAAGATGGTTAACGGCGTTACGTTCGTCGATTGTTTTTATAATACGTTGTGTTGGTTCTAATAAAAGAGAGTATGGGCTGGTGTGAATTTTATCCTTTATACCAAGTGCCTCACAAAATGAAAAATCAGGGTCAGACATAACACCTTGAGGCACGTTAAATTTAGCCCTGAAATCTTTTGGGTCTTCTCCGGGAACAATAAAATAAATGGGGGTTCCGTGCGTTTTAAAGTCACCTAATTTGTCTTTAAAACGGTTGATAAATTCGGTGTTGTACTCCTCAAATTGGGGCGGAAGGATGCAAAAAAAAGTTGGTTTACCTGCAAAAAGGTTAATTTCTCGATCTTTGCCCGTATCATCCTTAAAAACCAAAGGTGGCATATAATCACCAAAGGATAAAGGGGAAAGAGCTTTGAGTTTGAGTGCTTCGGGCATGGGGTTACTCATTAATTATTATTCTATTTGTTTAAATATTTTAGCGTGAAAGGCTTTCTAGAGTCTTAATAAAAAGTCAAAGGGAGGCATTTAGCCCCAATCTTTAGCTTTTATTTAGAGGATATCGCTATAGTTTTAAAAAAAAGGAGAAAACGCTGGATTATCATCAGCTTAAAACAGAACGTATTTATAGATTATCAAGCTGGGTGCTTTTTATTTTAAGCCTTTGGTATTTATTTGGTGAGTTCATTTTTAATGTTGCTATGCTTGATGTCTCAGGAACCAGTGTCTCAACGCCTAAGCAAATTGATAATGTTCAGTATTTTGGCCGATTTGTTTCTGCCTCTGGTTTTACATTGCTTGTGCTTGGGGTGTTCTCACGGACGGGGTATTTATTGCGTTGTAAGCTTGACTGGGTGCTTATGGCTCTTTTTATGACGTTGTGTAGTTTACCGTTTGTGATGACTTTTGGGGAGATTATTTACAGTCTTTTTACTGGCTATCAACGGAATGATACGGCTTTTGACCCTGAAATGGTTTGGGCAATGATGCCAATCATTGGAATATCAATGATTTTTATACCCCTTGGATTGCGCCGTCGCTGGGTATTGTGTGGGATTATCGTTATGGCTTGGCCTGCGATGTTTTTTGGACAGAAGTTGATGGTTGAACGTTATTTGATTTCCCCCACTAGTTGGCAGGAACGTGTGAATGCCCGTTATATGTTGATGGCGCGATCAGGTGCTGAAGATTGTTTGCTTTCATGGGGCGGGCTTGATTTTTGTGATGCGCAATATAAAGGAGAAGATTTGCGGAGCTTAAATGCCATATTTGGCGCACTGATTATGTATGCGCCTGATGAAGTCGTTCGACAAGTTTCGGGGCAAAAAGAAAATATTCTCATTAACTTGAGTAAACGTGACGGTTGGTTTGGTGTTGATGAAGCTTACGGTGTTTATATGCAAAAAATAGACCTTGCAAAAGAGCATATAGATGAAAAATTTACAGCACAGAAACGACAATTTATGGCGTCTGTATATTGGCCATATAAACATGCATCGGATGGCTACCTTCAGGTGACGGACCCCAATAATTTGAACCAACTTATTAATGATTCCTGGCAAAATATTGATAACCGTACGGAAGAGGCATGGCGAGATTATCAAGCTGGTGTGGAAAAATATTTAAAAATAATCAATGGTTTATCACGTGATTTTGAAGTTAATGTTGTGCGTGTTCAGCATCGGTTCGCAGCGTGTAGGAGTGATTTTTGCCGGCGAACGGTTCGGGCTAAAGAAAAATATTTTAGAAAAATTTACGGAAAAAAGCTTGAGGGTATTGAACGTATTTGCGGAGGGGATCTTTTAAAATATAATTGCAAAATTAACCAAAAAGATATTGTACGTTTAATGCGCAAAAAATCGGATCTTAAATTTAAAAAGGACTATGGTTACCCACCAACATTATCTCGTAAAGAAGATTTTTTAAGTTTTCAAAAATCACAACAGATAATGAGTGTTGTAATTGAAAAAGAGGTCGCAAAAGAGCTGAAAAAGAAAAATCTAGATCTGCAAGATTGGGAGACGTTACCAACGCCGTTAACAAAAAAATATTTTATGGAGTACATGAAGTATTTTATTGTGAGTACAGCCCAAAAACAATGGCGTGAAAATGTGATTGAAAAATTTGGTAAATTTATCTTGCCTGGTCTAAAGCCGACAGAGCTTTATGAGGTTTTAAGTGGATCTCCTATTGCCTTAAAAAAAGATTTTAAAATATTGAATAAAAAGGAATTTTCGGAAACGTATATGATGGATGAATATCGTGCGCGCGCGGTTAAATATTTTGATAATATTATCGTGGAAGCACCATTGTATGCAAATGGACTCAAAAAATCTCAATTGGGAAAAGATTTTATTCGGGCGCTGTATATTCCGCCCATTGCCTTGGGTTTATCTTTAGTGATCGTTGCGCTGACTCTTGGAAAAAACATTATTTTTCTGGGGGGGAAAATAGGACGTAAGTATTTAAATTCAAATCTTTATCTTGGGAGGGGAGTGCGTTTTATTCCGCTGGCGTCCTGGATCGTATTTATTGCAATTTGTGGTGCTTTTGTTCAAACAAGGCATAACGAATATACAAAGACACAGGCATATCAGTTGTATTATAAAAGAGCTCATCAAGCATCTCCAGCGGTGGCAAATTCTTTAGATGCCATCGTGCGTGTACAACCCTTTATGTACCGTCAAGGTGCGTTGGTTATTGAAACATTAGAGATAAAAAAATGGTGGTAAAGGAAGGTGCTTATAAGGGCTATGCAATTTCGGCTGTTCGCTGGTTTTTATAATTTTTGTTCAGTGTGAAGTCAATTTTTGCGCCGGCGTAGGACATAAAAGAAGTTGGCGCGCTTTCGTAAAATTGATCTTTTAATTTTAACAAGATATGCCTCACACCGTCACCGGGATAGATGTCTAATGCTTTTTGAGAGCTGTACATAATAGAAAAGGCGGCAAGTTCCTCGAGAATATATTGAATGCTTTGGTTGTACATCATGCGTTCATTATTATTTTGATTGTTTTTATGGGAGAATTTTTGCGCCATAAGGTGAATGTCATGTTTGAAATGTATATTTTGGCTGTAAAGCTTTTTTATTTTATGTTTTTGCAAACAAAAATGCTCATGGTTTAGCCAATCATCCCAAAAGGTCATTTCAATTTCATTGTTTGCGTTTAAAATAGTTTGAATGTTTTTGGCGATCCAGTTGCGCCCTAGTTCTTTGGCACGTCGGTATGCTTCGGAAGAAGTTAAGCCTTCTGCAATAAAATTGTGACGCTGAAGCGTATCTGAAATGATAAGGATGGTTTTGTCAAAGCGGTGAGAGCTCCATTCAATGGCAGCTGCAAGCTTTGCGCCTTCGTGTTTGGGTTTGCCAACAGAGATCTGAAGTCTTGCCACGTTATGGTTTGACCATTTGTCACCGCCGTTAACGCAAATTTTATATTGTCCTGTGGGTGCGGGGTATTGCATCTCTAAAACCTCTGCTCTGCTGTGCTTTCGAGGGCTGGATCAAGGTATTCATTAAAAAGGGCATTAAAAAAATTGCGCCAAGTCGCGGCCATACTACTGTCATTGTGCACAATGGCGCGCGTATTATTATCGATACATTGGGCGACCTTATCTCCATAAACAAGGGAAACGGTATTTGTGAAATATTGGCGAGGCATATAGCGATATTCGCTAATGGGGCCCATAAGGTGGGTATTACCATTTTCAACAATTTGACGCATTTTTATACCCGCATTTCTCATTTTGCGAATACGATTATTAACCTCCTCAGGGCTTTGTCGGTCATCTGAAAAGAGGAAAAGAATTTCGGAATCTGGTGCATCGATAAGAGTTGTATAGGCATCATCAAGCAAATCGAGGTACCAGTCTTCACCTTCAATAAAATAAGAAAAATCTTGGCTTAGCTTCACGCCCTTATCGATGAATTCGACACCATTTTGTTCAAGAACGGATGTCAGAGCTTCGGAGGCCTTGCCTTTTCCTGATTCCACATACGCAATGGATGATTTAGCAACACCAATACGGCTTGCTAAATCGCTTTGTGTCCAATCTAATAGAGCTCTAGCGGCAACAATCTGCCGAGAATTCACCATTCCACTTTACCCTCAAAAACAATTTAAATGTTATTTATTGTTACATCTAAATATAGGCCTTTTTAGACATAAAGTCAAATATTTTGAATTTTTTGCGATAAAATTGTTATTTTTGTTTGTTTAATAAAACTTAAATTAAAAAGTTTTTTTTGGGAGTTTACCAACGACTACATTTTATATGACCTCGTCTGGGTTCACATTTAAAATCGCGGAAGGTATTATTATTACGCTCGCTGTCCCAATCTTGTTTGTTTTCACGATCAAGAAGATATTGTTCTTTTGAGATGAAATTGAGACGCTCTTGCGCCATCATATTTTGAGACTGTGCAAATGTGATTTCATTCCTGTCGACTTTCGTGGCGATTTCCGCACGTGAGGCCATAAAATTATCTACAAGATATGGGTAGGGGGCGTGGGGTAGGACGTACCTTTTGATTGCCGCATTACCGCATTCGGCACTTTTACGGTGGCTGTTAATGATACCTGTTTCGCGTTTTTCGACACATTCTTCGATTTCAATCATTGTGTGTATGATGGCATCTCGGTAGGCTTGACTCGAAATTTGAGGCTCATAGCTAGTGCTAGTACAGGCTGTTGCAAGTGCTAAAGGAACAAAGATCATAAACTTTTTAAAAAACATAAATGGAGCCTCTTTAAGGTTAAAATTCTGTTTTAGTCTAGCATGAGGTTCTTGTGAAAAGGTTAAAGGCTAGAAAAAGTGATGGCCTCACTGTCTGTAAAAAAAAGATGATTTAATTATGAAGTTTTTTTTGCCTGAAAAGAATGCCATTGTAAGTGCATGGCAAAGGAAAGGCTGGCTCAAACCTATTAAATTGAGGTGGTGTGTGCGCTCGGCAGGCTTGTGTTCTAATTGGACATTCCATATATGAGAAAAACAGAGGGTTTATCTATTGTTTTGATTGTTCTTTGCCTTGAAATCTCTTTTTAAATAGTTAGACTGAGGGTGGACTATACGTAGTATTTTTTATATAAATATTTTTTTACTATTTTTTTTGATTCAAGGTATTGATATTGATGACTTTTAAACAGCATGTGTGCCAGAAAAAAAACGCATTTTTTTGCGTTGTTTTTATGTGCATTTTCCTCTGTTTTTCAATGGTCTCCGTGTCCTTTTCGGCTGAAAAAAACGATTTTTCTAATCAGGTTAAATCTGTGTTTGTGTATAATTTTTTGGACTTTGTATCCTGGCCTAGCGTTGATATAAAAGCGTCACCAACGATTTGTGTGCTTGCCGAAGATAAATTTTTTCAAATATTAGAATATATACGACGTGAAACGGCTCAGTCTGGACAAGGGTTTGTTCTCAAAAAAATGAATAATAGCACCCACCTTTCAGAATGTCAGATCGCCTATATTCATCATAGCCATGCAAAGCAATTGGATGTTTTTTTTGCTAATACACTAAATAAACCTATTTTAACAGTAAGTGATATTCGAGGTTTCGTAAACCGAGGAGGGATCGTTGGCTTTATTGAAAAGGGAAATAAAATTCGCCTTGAGGTTAACAATACGCTAGCGAGTAAAAATAAAATAAAAATCAGCTCTAAACTTCTCAAACTTGCAGAAAATATAAAATAATCAGGCTTTAACTTATGTATACGCATTTCAAAAAAATATTTTTGGTCTTGGATATCCAGCAAAAACTGCGCTGGATTATTATGAGTATTAGTATCAGCATGATTGTCTTTTTTGCGGTTATCATGTTACTGGGCTCAACGGCGAATGAACGCCAAAGGCTGATTGAAGATACAACGGTTGTTGCTAAAATGATTAGTAGTAATAATACGGCAGCAGTTTTATATGACGACCCTGAAGCGGCGACGGAGGCTTTGGAAACATTAAAGAATGCAAAGACGGTTGCCGCGGCATGTATCTTTGATGCTCAAGGAAAACGGTTTGCCTCTTATGCGGCGAATGAAAAAGAAGAAAAAAATTGTTTAGAAATGAACAGCGAAGTTTCGGTCTATCAATTTTTTTATAACAAGCTAATTGTGCGTCAGCCTTTGCTTGTTAATGGACGTAATATCGGAACTTTATTTATTCATTCGGATTTGAGTAACATTCAAAGATTATTTTACCAACATGCAACCTTTATCTCATTACTTGCAATCGTTGCAGCGCTTTTCACCTATTTTTTAGCCAATAGATTACAATATATTATTTCACACCCGATCAGGCGGTTGACCGAAGTGGCGCGAACATTTGCAAAAACACAAGACATTGAAAATGAAGGTCAACAATTCTTGAAAGCTGAAAAACTGGGAAATGATGAAGTTGGCATTTTGGTTGATTCATTTAACAATATGATTGAGCGAATACAAGTCCGTGAGGGAGATTTAAAGCTGGCCAAAGAGGTTGCAGTTAATGAACGCTTTAAAGCAGATAAAGCGACAAAGGAGGCGATCCTTGCCAACCGAATGAAAAGTGAATTTTTGGCCAATATGTCACATGAATTACGGACACCTTTAAATAGTTTATTGATTTTGTCTGAATATTTTAAAGATAACCGAGAAGGCAATTTATCTCCACGTCAGGTTGAAGATGCGCGGATTATTTTTAGTAGTGGTACAGACCTTCTAACGCTCATTAATGATATCCTAGACCTATCTAAGGTCGAGGCTGGAAAAATGAATTTGAACATTTCGACGGTTTCTCTTGATGAATTGGCACGTTGTATTCATAGCAATTTTGAACATGTGGCAGAAGAGCAGGGACTTGGTTTTGATGTTGATATCTCAATGGATGTTCCAAGGTCAATTATGTCGGACCGCATCCGTATTGAACAAATTATCCGTAATTTGGTTTCAAATGCGATGAAATTTACTCATGAAGGTTTTGTGAAGTTTGCAATTAAACGTGCGGATCCGACAATGGGGTTTCGGCGTGAAAATTTAACATCTGAAAATGCAATTGCATTTTCGATTACGGATAGTGGTATTGGGATTCCACCAGAAAAAAAAGAAGCCATTTTTGAGGCTTTTCAACAAGCTGATGGCTCGACAAGCCGGAAATACGGAGGAACAGGTTTAGGTTTATCTATTTCTCGTGAACTTTCTCTTCTTTTAGGGGGCGAAATTTATGTAACAAGTGCGGAGGGAAAAGGAGCCACTTTTACATTTTATCTTCCGGAAAATTATGATTTTGAATCGGATAGTAATGTCAAAGTGACACAAGCTGCTAATGGAAAAACTGATATCAGCACTGTATCAATTAAACGACAATCATATGACCAAGCGGTATCGCAAAGATTTATTAAGGATGATAGTGGCCGTCTTGATGAAACGAGCCCAGTGATATTGATAGTTGAGGATGATCAAAATTTTGCAAAAATTTTGTATAATGAAATTCATGGACGGGGTTTGAATTGTATTGCCGTTAATACCGCAGAAGAGGGAATTGAAGAACTTAAGCGCACCCCAGTAGATGTTTTGATTTTAGATATTGAATTGCCGGGTATGAACGGTCTAGAGCTGTTCGACCTTGTCCGCCTTGATAAGGAAATTGCCGATACGCCTGTTTATTTTATGTCGGTACACGATGAAAGTGTGCGGGTCACTCAAAGAGGTGCTATTGGTTACCTAACCAAACCAGTCACTCAGGAACAGCTTGTTGAAGCTCTCGATAATATTGAAAATATTGCTTTTGATCCGGTTAAAAAACTCCTTGTTGTTGAGGATGATATTAAACTACGAGATGCATTGGAAAAAGTTGTAGAGCAGCGTGAAATAGAATTCAGAGGTGTTGGAACGGCTGAATTAGCCTTAAAAGCGCTGTCGACTGAAAATTTTGATTGTATGATCTTAGATATTGGATTGCCGGGGATTTCTGGGTTGGATCTCTTAGATGAGGTTGCAGATGATCATGAAATCGTACAGCCTCCTGTGATTGTTTATACTGGAAAAGACCTTTCAGAAACTGAAAAACAACGATTGTTTAAATATACAGACAGCTTTATCCAAAAAAATGGGGAAGCCAAAGATGAAGCCTTCGAAAAAATGTTTGATAAAGTCCTCAAACGTGTTCCAAGGGCACGTTCAAAAGCTTACCTGCTTCATGATCAAGTCGAAAATCGAAATGAAATAGAGAAGGGAAAGGCCGTGAGGGGAGAAAAAACACAATTAAAAACGGATGAAGCCATCGCTTTGATCAAAGGGCAAGATGAAGGTTACAGTAGTTTTGAAGGCAAAAAAATCTTACTTGTTGATGATGACATCCGTAATATCTATGCCTTATCTCGTAGTTTGGATGATTATGGTGTTGAGGTTTTAATCGCGGCAAATGGAAAACAAGCTCTTGAACTGCTTCATGAAGAAGATGATATTGATTTGATCTTGATGGATATTATGATGCCCGTAATGGATGGTTATGAAGCCATTGAGCGTATTCGTAAACAGGCTGAATTTGAGCAATTGCCTATTATTGCGGTAACGGCAAAAGCAATGGCAGAAGATAAAGAAAAATGCCTTAATATTGGCGCGAATGATTATTTATCTAAGCCGATCAATAGAGAGTGTCTTTTTGATATGATTAAATTATGGTTGAACAAGAGCATGTCGGATCAGTAAAACTAAAAAATAGCTTTATTACAACAAGTTAACGAGTTATCAACCTCGTTCTGTTATCATGAATAGATTGTTAATCCTACGCTCCATAATGTTTGTTCATGTGAATAATAGTGTAACGCTGTGAAATATTTTTTTCATTATTTCGACTGTTAAAAGTAAGGTTGTATTTTTTATGGCAGATACATATTTCCCTGTAAAAATATTAATTGTTGATGATGTTCCATCGAATATCATTGCTTTAAAACGTATTTTAGAAGGCCTGGATGTTATTATTTTTCAGGCTACAAATGGTTATGAAGCATTAGAATTAACGCTGCAACATGATTTTGCGCTGGTTTTGCTAGATGTACAAATGCCTGAAATTGATGGTTATGAAACGGCTAAGGCAATGAGAAGTGCTAAAAATACACGTCATACGCCCGTTATTTTTGTAACTGCAAATGCGGCCGAAGAAGTTAATGCGATAAAAGGTTATGAAGCCGGCGCGGTTGATTATATTACCAAGCCAATTAACCCAACTGTTTTAATTAGTAAAATTAAAGTTTTTATTGATATGTATTCCCAGCAACAAAAATTACGTCATTTAAATGATGAACTTGATGAGGCTCGGAAGTTATCAGAAACAGCAAATAAAGCCAAAAGCTCATTTCTGGCAAATATGAGTCATGAAATTCGCACACCCTTAAATGGCATTATTGGTACAACAGAACTGTTGGGGCAGTCGGATTTAAATGATGGACAAAAAAAATATATTGATGTCATTGGAAAGTCTGGGGACACGTTATTAACTTTGATTAATAATGTTTTGGACCTGTCCAAAATTGAAGCCGATGAACTTAAAATATCAGAAGAAGCAACATCATTACATGCACTGATTAAAGATATCGTCCAACCGTTAATGACAAGAACGATAGAAGATGAGGTAGAGATAAGTGTTGTTTATGCTCAGGATGTACCTGATGTCGTGATGTTGGATCCGATGCGTATTAGGCAAATTTTAACAAATTTGATTGGGAATGCTTTAAAATTTGTAAAAAAAGGCGATGTAATTCTTCGAATTAGTAAAATTGATTTTGATTATAAAGGGCGGATTATTTTACGTTTTGAAATCGAAGATAACGGTATTGGAATCCCTAAAGAACGCCAAAAAGAAATTTTTTATAAATTTTCACAGGCAGACTCATCAACTACAAAAGAATTTGGTGGTACGGGGTTAGGGTTAGCAATTTGTAAGCAGCTTATTGATATTATGGGCGGTGAAATTGGAGTTGTCAGCGATGTTGGTAAAGGCTCGTTATTTTGGTTTGAAATTCCGACAAAAATTTGTGAAGTTGTTGAAGAAATAACAAAAGCAGAATTAAAACAGCTCTCCGAGTTAAATGTATTGATTGCTGATGATGCAAAAGTAAGCCAAGAAATTTTAGGAGGCTGTCTTGAAAAATGGGGCTGCCGCTATACAAAATGCTCTAATGGGGCGGAAGCTTTAAAAACCTTAAAAAAGGCAGAAAAAAAAGGCGACAAATTTGATGTCGCTCTCATTGATTATGCAATGCCTAAAATGAATGGAGAAAATCTTGCCAAAGAAATTAAAAAATTAAAATCAGGCAAAGATATCCGTTTGATAATGGTGACTTCTTTAGGGCGCGTTTTTGATTTGGATCGCTTGAAAGAGGTTGGGTTTGAGGCATTTTTATTTAAACCAATCTACCCACGAGACCTTCTTGTAACGCTTTTGGTTGAAACAGAAAATAAACGGCATGTGAAGCTTGATACCCACGGACAGCAACGAAAAACATTTTCGGGGCGGGTTTTACTTGTTGAGGATGACCTTGTAAACCAGATGGTTGCAAGTGAAATGATTAAAAAATTGGGTTGTACAGTTGATATGGCCACAAATGGTATCGAGGCAATTTGTAAATTATCTGAAGGGCAACCTTTTGATGTTGTTTTAATGGATTGTATGATGCCTAAAATGGATGGTTATGAGGCCACAAAAAACATTCGAAAAGCTGAAAATGAAAACCAGCATCAGGTTATTGTTGCAATGACTGCCAATGCCCTCGGCGGGGATAGAGAAAAATGTATCGATGCCGGTATGGACGATTATATAACAAAACCAACAAAACAGAATGATTTGGCAACTGTTCTTTCTCGGTACCTTTCATAGGAAATAAGTTTTTTTATGTTTAAATACGAAAAAAAAGAACCCCTGAAGGAGGCTCTTTTTTTTTATTTAAATTACGGGAACGTAATATTGAGATTTTAAATAAGAGGTGGAAAGCTTAAGGAGAGAAGGCCAAGCCGGGGGAGGCTGGTTAAAAGAAATGGTGCTTTCCACCTTTTATTTAGGATTTTATATCATCATATAAACCGCCTGATCGGTTTTGTTTCCACGATTATTTAGCATGCTAAATGTCGCTTTACGGAAAGCCAATTGATGCTTGTATGTTGATTTGAAAAAAATATTCATTGTATAATTCTATTTTCCTGTATTTAGCATGTTTGTAAATTCTCTATTAAACACCATGCATGGAGCGTGCCATTTTTTACGTTATATGGAAATTATTTTTATTTTTAAATAAATTCAAGTGTTTAGAGAAAGGTTTTATTTCTAACCGCTTTTGTTAGATGTGATGCATTTTGCGTTATATGCTGTTGCAAAATTATAATTAAGGCAAAAAGCAACGAGTTATAAGGCGATATAAAGGCATGTTTATTGCAGGGTTATAAATAGCAGTGGAAAAGAGATGGCATAATGCAAGATATTGAGGCCATAAATGCTGCACAAAAATATTTTAATCGTTGAAGACAGCGCAAGCCAGGCGAAGATATACCAAGAGTACCTTACGCTTGAGCCTTATGATGTGGCGGTTGTTTTTAATGGGATTGATGCGCTTAAGGCAATTGAGTTGCATACGCCTGATGTCATTCTTTTAGATTTAAAACTACCCGATATTAATGGTTTGGATATTTTAAAACATATCAAAGAGCATAAAGTTAAAGCATCTGTAATTGTTGTTTCCTCTGAAACATCGGTAAATGTTGCTGTAAAAGCAATGCAGTTTGGCGCAAATGATTTTGTGGCAAAACCCGTTCACCCAGAAAGGTTAAAAACCTGTGTGGCAACAGCGATTGAAGATCAGCAATTGCATAAAATAGAAACGACCTATGCCGAGGATGCAAGAGTAACATTTTGCGATTTTATTGGTGGATCATCCAAAATGCAGACAGTTTATCATATCATTGAAAATGCGGCTCATAGTAAGGCATCGGTTCTAATTACAGGAGAAAGTGGTACAGGAAAAGAGTTGGCAGCAAATGCGATCCATCAATTAAGTGGCCGTTCAGAACAGCATTTGGAAGTTCTGAATTGTGCGGCAATCCCCCATGCTCTTTTGGAAAGTGAAATGTTTGGCCATATGAAGGGAGCCTTCACAGGCGCAATAGCACAGCATGAAGGTGCGGCAAAACGTGCTGATGGGGGGACTTTTTTTTTAGATGAGCTTGCAGAAATGTCGTTGGACTTACAATCCAAGTTATTACGTTTTATTCAAACTGGTACGTTTACGCCGATTGGTGGAACATTCATAGAAAAAGTTGATGTGCGTTTTGTTTCCGCAACGAATAAAGTGCCACTTCAGGCTGTTAAGGAAGGGCTATTGAGAGATGATTTATATTATCGCTTGAACGTTATTCCAATAATAATGCCACCGTTACGAGAACGAGGGGATGATATCTATATGTTAGCACAGCATTTTTTAGAACAAGTTTCTTGTGCAGAAGGCCGTGACTTTGAAGTTTTAGCCCCCGAAACGCGAGAGTTCCTTTTTAGCTATGATTGGCCAGGAAATGTACGAGAATTACAAAATGTAATCCATAATGCTGTTGTTATGAATTCAGGAAAGGTTTTAACAATTGACATGTTGCCTGAATATTTAAGTCATCAGCCCGACACGGACCTATTGCGGGGGCATGAAAATGATATTAACCTTACCGCTAATTTAGAGGGGACTGAATCCGGGCATTATCATAAACCCGATAAGCCTGAGCAAATCTTACCACTACATGATTTAGAAAGAGAAATTATCGAGGCCGCTGTTGATATGTGCCATGGAAATATCTCAGAGGCCGCAAGGCGACTTAAAATTAATGCATCAACCATTCATCGCAAATATAAAATTTGGCACAAACAGCCACATCCGCCAGCCTATTATTTATAAGCTTTATAAACCAGATTTTTTTTGAAGAATTTTTATGTCTTCTTGGGATTGAATTACAAGCTTTGGTAAAAGTTCTGCGATGAGAGAACTATTTTTGTCAGCGCTTGCGGTTTCAATTTTTTTGGCATAATTACTTAAAGAAAGTGCGCCTAAAGTTAAGGCTAAAGATTTTAAAGTATGGGCTTCTACTTTAAGTCTGTCGAAGTTTTGATTTTTTTTAGCATCAAGGCAGTGTTGTACGCGTTCGGGAATTTCGCAGAGGAAGCTCGCCATAATTTTTGTGAGCTGATCTGGGGTGAAAACGTGCGTGAAATTGTTAAAAATATCATCATCAATCATAAAAAAATCCAAAATATTTACGCGCTTAAAATAACGCTAATAAGTCTATGTATTTTACGAGCAATAAAAAATGCTGCAAGTTATTTAGTTTTGTCTAAGGACTGCAAATAGCGATAGGAAAAGGCGCATTTTGCAATAATTAAAGTGAAAAATAAATTGTATAGGTTTTTACGAAGACTTTAGAGCTCTGAAAATAAAGAATATTTCACAGAAAATATGTTTATAGGAGTTGGCCTGTATTTTGCATATTAATAATATTGATGTGTGTTTTTTAAGGCTCATTTAATTATGGAATATATCACAAGGTTATTTTTTGATGAGGATTGTTGCCGAGCGGAGATTGAAGTTGAAGACGGGAGCAGTTGTGAACAAATTATTTGGAAAGACGATGGCCATCCAAATATGCGTAGCCGTAAAAAACTTAAGACGACACATTATGATTTTGAAGTCGATGTTTTTAAGTGGATGGAAGATGACGATGAGCACCTTGATGATGCTTTGCATTGAAACAGCCCATGAGGCTTCAACAATATAAAATCTCACGATGGTTTAAATTAAACGCAAAATATATTTTTTATGTTCGTGGTTATAACGGTGAATTAATTCATTTTTTTTCAGAAGGGTGATGGCATTAAAATATGGGGAGTAAACAATTAGGTTTAAAAGAATTTTTTTATAGGGTTTATAAGGAGTTTACAGCGGTCATATCAAAAAAAGATATAGGTGTTATTGCTCTATCTTCTTTGGGAATTAATATTTTTTCTTTGGCTTTCCCCTTTATGATCTTGCGAGTTTATGATCATATTTTTATTCAATCCAACATATCTATCTTGACGTTTTTAACACTTGGTGTTTTCGTTGCCATTGTTCTTGAAGGGGTTTTAAGGCTGTGCCGTACATATATCATTGGATGGAACAGTGCTGTTTATGAACATCAAATGATGTGTGCAGTGTTGAAACATAATTTAAATGATGAATTTGTGCCCATCGAAAGGAAAACCTTTGGAGAAAACCTTCAACATATAAATGAGGTTAAAGCTTTACGAAGCTTTTATGGTGGGCAAGCTTTGATGATTTGTATTGATTTGCCGTTTGTTTTTATCTTTATCGTATTGATCGCAGTTCTTGCAAAAATGCTTGTATTGGTACCTTTGCTATTTTTAGCATGTTTTTTAAGTTATGCCTTTTGTTTTGGTGATGACTTTAAAAAAAATATTCAGCATCAGCATGATCTTGAAGTAAAACGTATGGACTTCATGATGGATGGTTTAAAGGGGATGCATACGATTAAAGGAAATGGTGTTGAAAAATATTTTCTAAGGAAATATGAATATATTCAATCACATCTCAATGAGGTGAATTATACAACTTTTAACGTGGCAAGCACTGCGCGTAATATAGGGTGGTTATTCAGTTGTTTGATGTTTTTAATGATGATGGTATTTGGAGCTATCTATGTTATTGAAGGAACAATCACAACAGGTATTCTTATGGCCTGTATTTATTTATCCGCTCAAATTATTCATCCCGTACAAAAAGCACTATCGATTTGGTCTGAGTACCAAAAATTTCAAATTTCACATCAAAAAATTATGCCACCTTCGGAAATTTCTCGTTCTGATCGGTTGTCATACCATGTGTTGAGTGAAAAAAAAGGCCGCGTCGAAATTAAAAATTTAAGCTTTCGATATTCAAGAGAAGAGCCGTGGGTTTTTAAAAATATGAATTTGACGATCCCTTCCGGTAAAATGATTGCGGTAAGTGGTTTGTCAGGTTGCGGTAAAACAACGCTCTTAAAGTTAATAGCAGGGCTTTATGAGCCTACAGAAGGTTCTGTTCTTGTCGATGGGATGCCGCCAACAAAAATTCCACCAGATAAGTTGCTTGAATACGTTGGTTTTTTATCTTCAAATAGTAGCATTTTCCAAGGGACAATTATTGAAAATATAACAATGTTTCAAGATCGCTATAATGATGCGGCATATGAAATATCAAGTTTGTTGGGCATTGATATTGACGTCAACAAATTATCCAAAGGATTTATGACACCAGTTATAGGTGGGTTCGCAGATCCAATTCCCCCTAGTTTAAAACAGCGTATTTCAATAGCACGAGCTTTAATTTTAAAACCTAAGCTTATTTTATTTGATAGTGCGGATCGTTCGTTAGACAAAAAGGGCTACAACTTTGTTTTTCAACTTTTAGGGAAAATACGACATAAAGCAACAATCATTGTTGTTTCTGAAGACCGGAACTTAACCCACCTTGCGCAGAGTGAGTTTGAAATTAAAAAGGCCGACTTGCAGTTGAAGGGACCAAAGGAAAAATTGGGGGCGCATATTTTTCCTGATAAGGGGGGGGGGGAATGATGCAGTGGATCACGATAGAAAAACATGGCCCTTTTGCAAATAAGGAAGAGCTTAAGCTTATGGGCAGAGTTCTTTCTGATGATACAGTGAACGGAAAACCCAAAGATATACTGTCAGAATGGGCCATATGCCTGCCAATCATTTTAACAGCGTTACGGTGGCAGGGCAGTGAACAAAAAATTAAAGAAGCTATTCCCTATAAACATCATAATCTTGAGGAGAATAGTTTTCTTGAAACAATGGCAAACCTTGGTTTCGGGGGGAATTCTGTATCGTTGGCATTTCAGGATATTGATGAATGTTTGTTACCATGCATCTTTATACCAGATGCTTATTCACGTCAGCAAAAAAAAGGATTACAGCACGCCGTTGTTCTTACCACTGAACTACAAACCGAAGTTTTAAAAAAAACATCAATTTCTGGAATGTCTTGTAAACAATGTGAACCAATTTTTGAAAATTGCACTGCATCTGGAAAAGTGATTTTTTTTAAACGTTTAAATAAAAATAGTTTTTTTGCGAAAGATGCAGAGTTTAGATTAGAACAAAAAAATTGGTTTGAAAAAATATCGTACCGATTTGAAGAGGGTTTTAAACAGTTTTTTTTAGCAAGTTTAGTGAGGGCATTCTTAGCCTTGGCTTTCCCTTTGTTTACGATGCTCCTTTTTGATAAAGTCCTTGCGGAAAAATCGGTGTTAACGCTTTATCATTTAAGTATTGGTTTGACGGCCGCGATTTTAATCTCATTTATTTTAAGGTATTTACAGACAAAAAATATGACATGGTTTGCTGTGCGCTTAGATAATATTGTCAATAAGGCGGTTTTTGAAAAATGGATGTTTTTTAAACCTCATTGTTCAGAAGAGATTTCGATTTCCGCACAGGTTGCCCAACTAAGTAATATAAAGAGGATCCGGCAGTCTTTTATTTGCGGTGCGTTTTTAACCTGCGCAGAGCTGCCATCTATCTTGATTATGGCGGTGGCCCTTATGCTTATTGCGGGGGAACTTGTTTTTGTCCCCCTTGTGATATGTGGTGTATATATCGGTTTGGCGCTGATAACAGGCCCCCGATTGAAATATTATATAAAACAGGCTGAACAAAACCGGTTAGAACAGCAAGAAATTATGATTGAAAGCTTTAATAAACTGGATTGTATTCGCTATAGCGGTGCTGAAAGTGCTTGGTTAAAACGATGCCGCGAAATTTCAGGGGAAGCCGAATTTTCGAAATTTAAAGCAAATTATTTACAATCCATTATTGAGCTCATTGCAGAGCGTTTTTTAGTTATATCAGGGCTTGGAATCGTTTATTTTGGTGTCGAAAAAATTTGGTCAGAAGAACTCACACCGGGAGGGTTCGCCGCTGCGTTTGTTTTAAGTTGGTATATTGTAAGGTCGCTTAAAAAAATGTGTATGAATTTGACAAATCGGGAATGTGTGGCCCAGAGCATGAACCACATAAGTAATTTTATGGAAAACACGCATGCTCGCCCCTCCAACAAAGTTACACCTAAAATGCCTCAGTTTTTGGGGGAGGTAACTTTTTCTTCGGTTGCTCTAAAATATAATAAAGAGCAAAAACCAATCCTTTCGGATCTTAGTTTTAAAGTTAAACCCGGGGAGATTGTTGTGATTAACGGGGACAATGGTGTTGGTAAATCAACGGTTCTAAAATTATTAAATGGAATGCACTCTCCCGAAAGGGGAACGATACGAATTGATGGCATGGATACGAGACAGTTTGATCCAGTTGATTTACGACAAAGTATTTCTTATTTACCTCAACAACCATGGTTATTTCAAGACACGATTTTGAGGAATGTTAAACTTTCATCACCTTTAGTCAGGCAAGCAGAAGTTGAGGCAGTGTTGCGAGATGTTGGTATTTGGCATGACATTAAAAATATGCCCAATGGCCTTTTGACCGAAATCTCTAAACAAGAATGCTCAGGTTTATCTGGAGAGCTAAATTATAAAATTGCCATGGCGCGTGCTTACGTCAATGAACGCCAGATCATGATGTTTGATGAATTGCCTTATTCTATTTTAAACAGTGAAGTTGGGCTAACACACCGGCGTTATATTGAAAAATTAAAAGGAAAAAGAACCATATTTATGGTCTCACATCGTCAAGATTTCATCGATCTTGCCGATGTTGTTATTACATTATTTTCAGAATCTACACCTTTGGTATCTTATCCGGGGCGTGAAAATTATTAGGTTTAAAATGAAAGAAAAACAAAGCAAAATAGATCGTAGCAGCCCTGAAAAAATATCACGCCTTTTGCGTAATAAAAATGCGTTACGTCAACATTTATCACGATCTGTTTTATTAGAAGAAGCTCAAGATCATTATTTAGCACATATGACGATTGGCGTGATTTGTGGGGCGGTGATCGTTTTACTTGTATGGGCATCATTTTCAGAAATAAATGATGTTGTCCAAACAAAAGGAAAGGTGATTTCTTATATACAAATGGGGCTTAATGATGTGGAACCCAAAATGATATCCCCTGACCAAAAAATAAAGGTTGTTGTTAAAATATCACCTCAGGATATTGGTCACATACGGGTTGGGCAAAACGCTCGTGTTAGAATTAACCGTTATGATTATGTGCGTTATGGAGGGGGGGATGGGCGTTTGTCTTTTATCTCTCAATCACCCTCACAAGATAAAAATGGTAATTACTTTTATCAAGCGCGTATTGAATTAACACAAAATTTTGTCGGACAGGGAAAGAACAAAGTCCAAATATTTTCTGATATGGCTGTTACAGTTGATATTATCACTGGGAAAAAAACGATTTTATCATATGTATTCGGGCCATTTTATAAATCAATAAGGCGTACATTTACTGAAAGGTAAGCTTTTTGTAATTAAATAGAAGGTAGATATATATTTAATTTTTAAGCATAAAATTTATAAACAACTAGATGAATTGATCGTTTGAAATGCCAGTAAAAATCAAAGAAATTATTCCACCTCAATTGGAAGCAAAAATGTTGGACACTAAAAATGTTCCGCAGGCGAAGGTTTTGGTTGTTGATGATGACCGCACGATGATGATGGTTTTAACAGCAATGCTTGAAAATAAGGGGTATACTGTTATCTCTGCCACCGATGGTTGTGAAGCCTTGGAGGTAATTGAGCGTAGGGCAGCTGAAATTGATGTGATCTTGTTGGATCGGATTATGCCCAACATGGGGGGAATGGAGGTTGTCGCCCACCTAAAGGATGATCCGCGATATCGTCATATTCCCATTATCATGGAAACCGGATCAAATAGACCCGAAGAAATTAAAGAAGGAATTGATGCGGGGGTTTTTTATTACCTAACAAAACCATTACGTGAGGACATTTTAAATTCAGTTTTAACCGCAGCATTAAGAGATGTTGAGCAACGAAATCTTTTGCATGATGAAATGCATAAACAAAAATCAAGCTTTCATATCATTAAACGGGCAACGTTTGAATTTAGAACATTGGAAGAGGCGGAAAGCCTTGCTTGTTTTCTGGCAAATTGTTATCCCGACCCCCGACATATTATTGCAGGATTAGCGGAGCTCCTTATTAATGCCGTGGAGCATGGGAACCTTGAAATTGGTTATGAAATGAAAACAGTTCTGGTGACAGAGGGGCGGTGGCGACATGAAGTTGTCCGGCGTGAAGAGTTACCCAAAAATAAGGACAAATATGTTCGCGTTCGTTATCATAAATCAAAAGAATTCATTCAAGTTGATATTAAAGACTTTGGCTCAGGGTTTAATTGGAAAGAATATTTATCTGTCGATCCTGCCCGCGCGATGGATAATCATGGCCGGGGTATTGCACAAGCCAATATGGTTTGTTTTGATAAGCTGAATTTTAATGATGAAGGTAACGAAGTAACAGCTATTGTTAAGTTAGAAGAAAGTTTAAACTGGTAACGCTCATAAAGTTAAGGTTGATAGCTTTCAAAATGAAGGATAGAAGCAAATGGATGATGAAAATATAGATATCATGGATGGATTTAACGCCGAAGCATTAGACGAAGTCAAAGATCTGATGGGAGATAAGTTTGATTTAATTGTAGATCAGTATCTTGAAAGTTCGATGGGGTATTTATCTTGTATAGAACAGGGATTGAAAAACTGTGATGCAAAAATAATAGCGTCTTCGGCACATCCTTTGAAATCATCTAGTGCAAGTTTGGGGCTTATAAATGTCTCTCAATTAGCCCAAAAAATTGAATTATTATCAGATGGCGCGTCAGAAGAGAATGAGAGCTTATTTGAGACGCTAAGGGATTTGTTTGCCCAGTTAAATACAGATTTTAAGAACGCAGAAATCATTCTTCGAAAAGAAGTAGCAGAATTTAAAGCGGCATAATCATAGATGGAAAACTCTATCGTTCTTTGTTAGATTTGAGTATGATTAAAAAAGGCAGATATTTTTTGTGGGGAGCAAGATGACTGAAACAGATGGAATTACCGAAAGTAAGTTCAATTTATGGCGCGCGTTAGTATCGTTAGTGCATGCTGATGATGTTGTAACGCTACAAGAAAGAGATTTTTTTCTGGAGAGGTTCCAAAGAATGGGACTGTCTTTTGAACAACGGATCTCTTTACAGGAAGATTTAACGCAACCACGTGATATTCGCGAACTTTTACCCCAAATTTCTGAAAAACACGACCGCTCTGCTTTATTATATTTTGCCCGACTTTTGTTTTGGTGCGATGGAGACTTTGCAGAGGAGGAAAAAGAGCTTTTTAATTACCTTCAAAAAGAAATAACAGGTGTTGTTGAAAGCTCTAGTATGATGCTGAAAGTTGAACAAGCGGTTCAACAAACCGTTGCGCCATATGAAAAAAAAGGCACGTCTAGTAAAGCAGATGACCTTCAGTTGAGCGTTTTAAATTCTGCGGCGGATTTTATTTCTGAAAAAAGTCCATTTATTTAAATAATGCCCATAGATTATCACAAAATTGTTATCCTAACTGGGGCTGGAATATCCGCGGAATCGGGGGTTAAAACCTTTCGTGCGAGTGACGGTCTGTGGGAAGGGCATCGTGTTGAAGATGTTGCCTCACCGCAAGGTTTCATTAAAAATCCAAATCTCGTTTATGAGTTTTATAATTTACGCCGTCAACAACTCTTAAGCCAGTCTGTTAGAGAGAATGAAGCTCATCGCGCTCTTGCGATGTTAGAAAAAAACTTTCGAGGTGAGGTGATAACGGTCACTCAAAATATTGATGATCTGCATGAGCGAGGAGGCAGTCAAAATGTGCTTCATATGCATGGAGAATTGTTGAAAGCACGCTGTACCCAGTGTGATAAAGTTTATGAATGTCGAGATGATTTTGACCAGACCACTATTTGTGTAAAGTGTAAAAAAACGGCAGGGCTAAGGCCTCATATCGTTTGGTTTGGTGAAATGCCAATGTATATGTCAGAGATTACACATTGTTTATCAACATGTGATTTATTTGTCTCTATTGGAACATCTGGAAATGTTTACCCCGCGGCGGGATTTGTTGAAATTGCAGCACACCACGGTGCCGAAACACTTGAAATTAATTTAGAACCCTCGCGGGTACATACACAATTTGATCGCACTCTTTATGGTAGCGCCACGCAGGTTGTTGTTGATTGGGTTGATGAATTGTTAGCTTAGAGTTTTTCAAGAACGGCTTGCGCAAAAATTTGGTGTGTGGGGGATATTGGAATATCCATAAAGAGGCAGGGCTCAATAAGCTCAAGCTCAACAAGCTGAAAGACATTGTTTTTAATAATACCATCAACGCGCGCATATAACCAATTTTCGGGGATATGAGCTAGAATATCAATAATTTGAGCGTGAACAGCTTCTGAAACATTTGTTTCTTCGGTAATGAGGCTGCCAAACTTTGGTTGGGAACGAAAATCACCCTTTTTAGGTGTTTTTCTGATGACATGGCTAAGTTTTTCATTAAAAAAGATAAAAGAAAATTCGCCATGGGTGACAAGGTGCTGTGAATAAGGTTGAATTAAAAAATCGTTATTTTTAAGGTGCGTTTCTAGGGCAGAATGATTTTTTAAATTATTTTTGTCAAGAACCCATGTGTTTCGAGCACCAGCTGAAACAGCGGGTTTAAATACCAGTTGATCGGTATTATAAAAATCAAACCCGTCGGCAATGTCATAGGGGTTTTGCTGAGAACTAAAAAGGGTTGGTAATATTTTAACACCCTTTTTCCCAAGTTCATCAAGGTAAAATTTATGGCTGTTCCATTTTAGTAAACGTGTAGGGTTCCAAATCGATGCATTGATGTTTTGTAAATGAGACAACCAATCTGTAAAAAGGGTGAATTTTTCGTGGTAATCCCAACAGGCACGAGGCAGGATCAGGTCAAAGTCAGACCAGTTTATCTGTTTTTGATCCCATGGGGTAATTGTGACGGCAAGATTAGGGCTTAACGTTTTTAAGCTTTTAATAAATAACGCATCATCAGAGGAGATAATAGGTTGTTCTTGACAGGTTGTAATCGCAATATGAGGTTTCATGAAGGAAAAAAACGCAGGGTGCTAATTTTTTAAAACATTTTCAACGGCTAATGTTAGCACGTTTTTTGAAAAAGGTTTTTTTAACAAGGCATCAACATTGTTTTCAACGGTTTCAAGCGCCTGATCGGAAGATAGTGTCACACCGCCACCACTCATCGCGATAATTGAAGGGCTGTTTTCCATCGACGAAACAAAATTAATAATATCAAAACCATCGGTATCCGGCATTAAAATATCGGTAATCACAAGATCAAATTTTGTTTCTTTGAGAGCGTTTAATGCCGCGCCACCAGAGTTACAGGATGTAATATCATGACCACAGCCTTCAAGGATAACGGCAACAGCATCTTGAATGTCTTTTGCGTCATCAATAATTAAAATTTTAGCCATGAGTATTAAACCTCGTTGTTGTTTTCATCTAAAAGGGCTTTGGGGTTCCAAGCACTTTTTTGTCCATCATGTTCTAACATAATGTGTAAATAAGAGATTGCAAAAACGCGGATTGCAGAGGTCAAAGAAGATTTTGCGTGTTTTTTGCTACTGATATAACTACAAAGGTCATGAACAGAGCACCCTTCGTTTACTGAAATTTGACGTACGATAGACCAGATTTGTGGTTCTAAACGTACGGAAGTTCTATGACCTTCGATTTCAATATTACGTGTTTTTAGTGTGCTCAGTTTTGTGAAAATTGCGGCTTCTACTGCAACTGTGGGTTTGTATCTCATTTTTATACCTGTTTAAGTTGTAAAATGATTATACCTAAAAGTGAATGATTGTAAAAAGAAACTTACCTAAATGGGATGATTTTATAAAAAAAAGAGACCTTTAAATAAAAGCCTCTTTTTTTATAATAGTATATGTTCTTGTAAGCCTTTATGGAAGAGGCTTTGGATTATCACTAAGTGTTCTTAACCACGCAATTAAAGCAGCACGATCTTTTGTTTTCTTTAAGCCACTGTAGCCCATTTTAGTACCAGGGACGTATTTTTTAGGTTTGGCGAGAAAATTGTTAAGTTCATGATAATTCCAATGGCCATCTAATTCTTTAAGAGCGGATGAATATGAGTAACCCACAACAGTAGCTTTGTTACTGCCGACGATATCAAATAAGTTCGGCCCCATTCCGTTTGCGCCACCCTTGTTAAAGGTATGACAAGAGGCACATGCTTTTGAGAGCTTTTTACCTCGAACAAGATCGGCCGTTGCCAATAAATCATGAATAGGTTCAGGGCCTGTTGGTTCAACAACAGCTTCCGTCATAGGAGACGCTTCAGCAACATCAACATGATAGACATTTTTTTCAAGTTCATCGGAATCTACTAAAGATTCTGAAATAATTCCAGAAAGCATTGCGATAATGCCTGCGACCAGAAGAGCCGCGAAAATTTTATTTGTTTCCATACTCATTTTAAGGAACCCTTGTTTTTATTGTTTTTCTATCAACAGATTATTCTTTTTTACAAAGAACGTCTAGCCTGTATTCCGTGTTTCGGAAAGCGGCTGGCTGTATTTTAGCTCAATGTCCCATGGAAAATGAATCCAAGTATCTTGGCTGACTTCTGTAATAAAAGTATCAACAAGGGGAAGTCCTTCAGGTTTGGCATATACCGTGGCAATATGGGCTTTGGGCAGATGTTCACGAAGAATACGTGCGGTATTCCCAGTATCAACCAAATCATCAACAACAAGCCAACCTTGGCCATCTCCAGCACGATCAACTGTTTTTAGGATATCTGTTTCCCGTTGGTTGGTATGGTCATAGGTTGAGATACAAAAAGTTTCAATTAACCGAATGTTGAGTTCGCGAGCCATAATTGCGGCAGGCACAAGTCCGCCACGTGTGACGGCAATGATGCCTTTCCAGTCGCCTTTTTCAATGAGGCGCCATGCGAGTGCTTTTGAATGTCTGTGAAATTCTTCCCAAGAGACAGGGAAGTCTTTAGAAGGAGGGAGTGACATGATTCTAATCCTTGTAAAATTACCTTACAATTCGGTTATATCGAACCACGACTGACCTCGCAATAGGCAAAAAGAAAAAAAGCATATTGTACTTGATTTTGAACAATGATTTGAATATGACGGAACATTAACGAACAAAATATGTAATGAAGGGGAGGCATTTATGGCATCGTTAGTTTGGATTTTTCCAGCGGTAATCTGTTTTTTATTTTGGGGCCTTTGGGGTTTTATTCCTAAGTTCATTTCGACAGAAAATGTCTCGCCTTATGCTTTTTTATTATGTGAGTGTATTGGCAGCTTTCTTGTTGGTGTTATTTTACTTGTAGGGATGAAATTTCAAGTTGATATCGATATGAAAACGGGGCTGATTGCTGTTCTTGCAGGCGTTTGTGGTATGCTTGGTGTTCTGGCTTATTATATGGCTGTTTCTAAAGGGCCTTTTGGCTTGATTGCAGTGGCCACAGCTCTTTATCCCATTTTGAGTATCGGGTTAGCATATGCGTTTTTAGGCTCAAAAATTAATGTACAGCAAGGAATAGGTATTGTTCTTGCGCTGGTTGCGATTGGCCTCATCAGCTCGGGAGCAGAAGACGCACATTAATTTTCAAGGACAATGATCGTTTTAATGTGCTTGCGCCCAATTATCACCCCATCCGGCATCGGCAACAAGAGGAATTCCAATGCCTGCACCGGCGGCTTCCATCACGTCTTTAACAAGCTGCTCTGTTGCATCGGTTTCATCAATCGGAACTTCAAATAACAGCTCATCGTGAACTTGTAATAACATACGCGCCTTTAAATTTGCTTTTTTAAGAGCTGGGGGCAGGGCAATCATTGCACGTTTCATAATGTCAGCAGCCGTGCCTTGCAAGGGGGCATTAATGGCTTGGCGTTCGGCGAATTGTCGAACAGCAGCATTTTTATCATTAATGCCTTTGACGATACATTTACGGCCATAAAAGGTTTTAACGTAGCCATGTTTTTGGGCAAATTCTTTGGAAGTTTCCATGAAATTATTAAGCTCTGGGAAACGGTCGAGATATTGTTTGATATAATCGTGTGCTTCTTTTGGCGAACAACCAAGCTGTTTGCTTAAGCCAAAACCACTGATGCCATAAATGATACCAAAATTAATGGCTTTAGCTTGGCGACGAATTTCTGGGGTCATTTCTTCAAGCGGAATGTTAAAAACCTGACTTGCTGTTAGGCTATGAATGTCAACGTTATCCAAAAAGGCTTGTTTTAGAGCTTTAATCCCTGCAAGCTCTGCAACAAGGCGGAGTTCTACTTGGGAATAATCAACGGCTAGAAGTTTGTATCCTTGTTCTGGAATAAAGGCCTCTCGAATTTTTCGACCGTCTTCTGTGCGAATGGGAATATTTTGAAGATTTGGATCTGAAGAGGATAAACGGCCGGTATTAGTTAAGGCCATATGAAATGAAGAATGCAGACGCCCTGTTTTTGGGTTTATAGCAACGGGGAGTGCATCTGTATAGGTGCTTTTAAGTTTTGAAATTTGACGCCACTCTAAAATTTTTTCAATAATTTCATGCCCCTGTTGTGCAAGCTTTTCAAGAACATCGGCGGCTGTAGACCAACTTCCCGTTTTCGTTTTTTTACCGCCTTCGAGACCCATTTCTTCAAAAAGAACCGTACCCAGTTGTTTGGGGGAGGCAATGTTAAAGCTATGTCCCGCAAGCCGATAAACCTCTTCTTCTAATAGGGTGAGCTTGGTGGCAAAATTAGCACTCATTTTTCGAAGAGAGCTTGGGTCAATTTTTATGCCATTAAATTCCATTTGGGCAATGACCTGCGCAAGAGGGCGTTCAATCGTTTCATAAACGGTAACCATTTTTTCCAGGGCTAAGCGTGGTTTGAGAATTTGGTGCAATTGTAGTGTGATATCCGCATCTTCTGCAGCATAATCCAACGCTTTATCAAGCGGGACAAGGTCAAATGTAATTTGTGATTTTCCGCTACCGCATACTTCTTTGAATTTAATAGGGCTATGACCAAGGTATAACTCGGATAAATTATCCATGCCGTGACTATGTGTGGCGCCATCTAAGCTATAGGAAAGTAACATCGTATCATCTACTGGGCTAACGGTGATATTATGTTGTAAAAACATTTGCATGTCGTATTTAAAATTATGGCCAATTTTCAGAACACTCGGATCATTTAAAACGGGGTCGAGTAAGCTTAACGCTTCGTGCATTGGAATTTGTTTAAGTTCAGGTTGGTCTTTTTTAGTGGACCCTTCTGAAGCTTCTCCAAAGTCAAAGCTTTCGTTAATCGCAACAGGAGCTTTGTGCCCGAGAGGAATATAACATCCGTTGCCTTTTTCGGTTGAAAGGCAGATGCCAACAAGGTCTGCTTTGGAGGGGGTTAACCCTGTTGTCTCGGTATCAACGGCTAAAAAACCAGTTTCATAAGCTCTGTCGATCCATTTTTGAAGTGTTTTGGTATCTTGAACAAGCTCGTAATGGACTTTTGTATTTTCAGAAGCATTTGCATTTGGGGCTTCATTTTCATTGCCTACTTTTAAAATAGTACGTTCAAGACGTGAAATGGTAGAGCGAAACCCTTGCTCTTTTAAAAATTCAAGCAGCGAAGCGTGGTCAGGCTCATGAAGCTCAAGTTCCTGAATTGAAAGAGGGACATCAACATGTTGATCTAATGCGACAAGTTGTTTCGAAATACGTGCCATATTGGCATGGTCGACCAAATTCTGTCGCCGTTTGGGCTGTTTGATTTCTTCGGCTCGGCTCAACAAGCTTTCTAAATCGCCATATTCTTCGATCAGTTGAGCGGCGATTTTAACGCCAATTCCAGGCACACCAGGAACATTATCCACACTATCCCCGGCAAGCGCTTGCACATCAATTACTTTGTTGGGGGTAACCCCAAATTTTTCAACAACTTCTGATTTGCCAATGTATTTAGATTTCATGGGATCAAACATACGGACATTGTCAGTAACCAGCTGCATAAGGTCTTTGTCAGAAGAAACAATGGTGACTTTACGTCCTTCTTCTTCCGCAATCCGTGCGTAGGTTGCAATAATATCATCGGCTTCAAAACCTTCGATCTTGATGGCAGGAAGGGCAAAAGCTTCGGTGGCTTCATGAATGAGAGCAAATTGAGGGCGTAGGTCTTCTGGGGGGGCATCACGGTTGGCTTTATATTCGGCATAAATATCATTACGAAAATTTTTACGTTTGGCATCAAAAATGATCGCCATATTAGGCACGTTCATATCGGTAATGAGTTTGACCAACATATTTGTAAAACCAAGAACCGCATTGACAGGCGTACCATCGGGACGCGACATAGGTGGCAACGCATGGTAAGCACGAAAAATAAAACCAGAACCATCAACAAGGAATAATTCATCCTTTTGCGGTGTATCTTGAGCCATGAGAATCTCTTTTTGAATGTGTGTATTTTGCATCGGCTAAAGATGCCTGTCTTATAGGGGAATGTCTAGATGAATTTATAACCCTGCCATAAGGGTTATATTTGCCAATTCAATTTTTTAACTATAATGTTTTTGAGTGTAAAATTTGATAAAATAGAAAAAAATATATGAGGATAGAAAAATGGCAAAACAGCTAATGAATGATTTAGGATTTAATTCACGAGCAATTCACGCGGGCTATCAACCAGATAGTGAAACGGGGGCTCTGGTTCCAGATATTTGCCAAAATGCGTCTTTTTCTTTTGATAATGCCAATGATGCCGCCGATAAATTTGCTCTTAAAAAAGCAGGGTTTTCTTATTCGCGTTTAACAAATCCGACCGTGGCGGCGCTGGAAAGTAAAATTGCGGACCTTGAAGGCGGAGCGGGTGCAACCTGTACGTCTTCTGGACTGGCCTCGCACCAATTGTTGCTTTTTTCTATTTTAAACAGTGGGGATGAATTTGTGGCATCTTCCAAATTATATGGCGGTACTCTTAATCAATTTAAAAACAGTTTTTCGCGTAGTTTTGGATGGCGGTGTCATTTTGTAGAACCTGAAAATACGGATAATTTTAAACGCGCAATTACCGAAAAAACAAAAGCAATTTTTGTTGAAAGCCTTTCAAACCCAACGGGCGTTATTGTGGATATAGAAGCGATTGCGCGGATCGCGGAAGAGGCAAAAATTCCCTTAATTGTTGATAATACAATTGCGACGCCTTATTTATGTCGACCGTTTGAATGGGGCGCGTCTGTTGTGACACATTCGACAACTAAATATTTAAATGGACATGCCAATTCGATGGGGGGTGTTGTTGTTGATAGCGGAAAATTTGACTGGTCAGCAACGGATAAATTCCCAGCATTAAGTCAACCGGATGAAAGTTATCATGGCCTAAATTTTCATAAAGATTTTAAAGAAATGGCCTTAACAGCCTATATGCATGCTGTTGGACTACGCGATTTGGGGGCGTGTCAGCAACCTTTAAACGCTTTTTTAACCCTTACCGGGATTGAAACGTTGGGGCTGCGTATGGATAAACATTCCAGCAATGCTTTAGAGGTTGCAGAATTTTTAGAACAACATCCCGATGTGTCTTGGGTGACTTATTCTGGCTTAGGTTCAAGTCCTTATAAACCCCTCGTTGATAAATATATGTCAGGCAAAGCCAGTGGTGTTTTTACGTTTGGCGTTAAAGGAGGGTTTGATGCGGCGTTAAAAACGGTCAGTAATGTAACGTTGTTTAGCCATGTTGCTAATATCGGAGATACCCGTTCTTTGATTATTCACCCTGCATCGACAACACATTCACAATTAACAGATACCCAAAAAGAAATGGCAAATGTTATGCCTGAAGGTTTGCGGGTTTCAATTGGTATAGAAGATGCAAAAGATTTGATAGCAGACCTGAACCAAGCCATTGCAGCGGCAAGCGCATAATTAAACCCTTTTAAAGGGAGGCATTTTTTCTGTGTAGGCGGCGTTTTGTTAACGCCCCCCGTGGGCACCGTTCCATTTTGGGCGAAAATCAACGTTGCAGAGGGATCTGTCGTAAACTCAAAATCGATCTTAGCCACATCCGAAAATGAAGTTGTATATGTATAATCATATCCACTGGCATTCTGAAAAGCATAATGGATCGCATTATTTAAGCTTGAAGTTAAAGCTTCAAAATTTTGATATTCTTTATCAAAGGATTGATAATACCCCGTATTCAGCATATCCTGCTGATCTAATAAATAATGATATGAAAAAACATAATTTCCATTAACCTGAACAACAGGCGAATTGGGAATAACAGTTGCACCAGCACCATTGCCCGTCCACGTATATCCATAAACCAAATTTTGATAATCTGTTTTTAAGGTCATTTTTATTTCCTATAATAATGTTTACGTAATAATATTATTAAGATTTACAGCCCTCTTGTCCGCCAATAACAATGATCTTTCCTCGCCTTTTTACATTTTCCGTCCATTATTGGAACGGTCGTAAACTCTGTTGGCTTCATTTGGCAATACTGCTTCTGATAAAACGTACAGATCCCATCATGAACAAACATTTCGAAGCGATGGATTCCATAACCATCTTTATAACCCCACATTTTATAACCAGCTTTTGGATAATTTTCCCACCAACTAATATTTGCCCAAACACAATAAGTAATAATACTCAAAGCCAATAGAACAGCACTGACGATTGATAAAATAAAGATC
>Ga0316205_10000502_pt1 | contig 71286 bp, 75 predicted proteins | sample 3monthpyrite_MG_FD_204941 | JGI IMG/M metagenome (GOLD analysis project Ga0316205, IMG submission 204941) | Microbial mat bacterial communities from mineral coupon in-situ incubated in ocean water Damariscotta River, Maine, United States -... | ecosystem: Environmental > Aquatic > Marine >...
CTAATGAACTATTTTATGTATTCTATTTTGGCAACTTCATCTGTCTTCGCATCAAAGAACCCTTGCTGAGTCATCCATTCATCACTATATATTTTACTCATATAGCGTGATCCATGGTCGGGAAAAATAACAACAACGACGCTTTCTTCTGTAAATTCTCCTTCTTCCTGAAGTTGTTTTAATCCTTGCATCGCTGCGCCACTGGTATATCCAACGAAAAGACCTTCGGTTCTGGCCAGTTCTCTTGCGGTATGAGCGCTACTTTCATCTGTTACTTTTACAAAACGATTGATAATATCGAAATCGGTGGCTGTTGGAATTAGATTCTTTCCCAACCCTTCGATACGATATGGATAAATTTCATTAGCATCGAATTCACCCGTTTGGTGATATCTCTGCAACACCGAACCATAAGCATCAATTCCAATAACTTTTACATCAGGATTTTGTTCTTTAATATATCGAGAGGTTCCAGATATAGTACCTCCTGTCCCGCTGCAAGCTATTAAATGTGTTATTCTTCCAGCTGTTTGATTCCAAATCTCTGGTCCTGTTGACTTATAATGGGCATCAATATTTAGCTTATTAAAATATTGATTGATATATACAGATCCTTTGATATCTTCATGTAATTGCTTAGCTACTTGATAATAAGACCTTGGGTCGTCTGCGCTCACGTGAGCTGGGCAAACATACACCTTGGCACCCATTGTGCGTAGCATATCAATTTTATCGGCAGAAGACTTAGAGCTCACAGCTAAGATACATTCATATCCTTTTAGAATACTCACCATAGCAATACTAAATCCAGTATTTCCACTAGTAGTCTCTATAATGGTATCTCCAGGCTTAAGTATGCCTTGCTTCTCAGCTTCTTCTATAATGTAAAGTGCAATACGATCTTTTGTAGAGTGCCCTGGATTAAATGCTTCAACTTTAGCGAAAAAGCGGCCATCCATTTCTGAAGTAATCTTGTTGAGTTCAATAAGTGGTGTGTTACCAATTAACTCCAACACATTCTTATGGGCTTTAATTTCTTCTCTCATAAAGGGAATTCGTTAGTATAAATTTTAAGTTTTAGGCTTAAATTTAAAACCGTACAAAGGTACAGTAAAATTTTTAATTACTCCTTTATCCCCTCCATATCCAACAAAAATGCATAATCCATGGCAACTTCTTTTAAGGCTTCAAATCTTCCAGAAGCTCCGCCATGTCCAGCTTCCATATTTGTTTGAAGTAATAATACATTATCATCTTTTTTGACCTCTCTTAATCTCGCCACCCATTTGGCTGGCTCCCAGTATTGCACCTGAGAATCATGTAGTCCCGTAGTAACTAACATATTAGGGTACTTTATCGCACGTACATTATCATATGGCGAGTAGGATTTAATGTAATTATAATACTCGACATCATTTGGATTACCCCATTCATCATATTCGCCTGTGGTAAGCGGAATACTCTCATCCAACATTGTAGTTACTACATCAACAAAAGGCACGGATGCTACAACACCATTATACAACTCGGGCGCCAAATTCACTATGGCTCCCATTAATAAGCCTCCGGCAGATCCGCCCATCGCATATAAATGTTCTTCTGATGTGTACTTTTCATCTATTAAAAACTGTGAAGCATCCACAAAATCTGTAAATGTGTTCTTTTTATTGAAAAGCTTTCCATCCTCATACCATTCTCGACCCAGATATTCACTACCTCGAACATGCACTATCGCATATATAAAACCCCGATCCAACAACGTCAATCGAGCTGTAGAGAAATAGGGGTCAATAGTAGCCCCATAGGATCCATATCCATAGACAAGCAAGGGATTATTCTCATCTTGTTTCATTCCTTTACGATAGACCATTGATATAGGTACTTTCGCTCCATCTTTGGCAGTAGCCCAGACACGTTTGGATTCATAATTATTCTTATCAAATGTTCCTCCAAGTACTTCGGTTTCCTTCTTTATCGTTTTCGTTTTACTTTCCATATCGAAATCAATAGTTGAGGATGGAGTAGTTAATGAGTTATAACTATATCGCAAAACTTTTGTATCAAATTCAGGGTTGCGGGTTGAAAACGCAGTATAGGTTTCATTATCAAAAGGAAGGTAATAATCGGCGGTTTCACCCCATGGTATTATATGTATTTTATTGAGCCCGTTGTCCCGTTCACTCACCACCAAATAGTCTTTGAAAATATCGATATCTTCAAGTAACACATCTTTTCTATGACCAATAACCTCTGTCCAGTTTTCTTTAGTAGTCATATCTTCAGGGGTTTTCATCAATTTAAAATTGGTGGCGTCATCCTTATTAGTGACCACATAAAAATCAGTTCCATAATGATAAATATTGTACTCCAACTCTCTTTCACGAGGTTGAAATACTGCAAAATCACCTTCGGGTGTGTTGGCGTCTAATATCTGGAATTCAGAAGTAAGCGTACTATAGCTGCCAATGACCAAAAACTTGTTGGATTTAGTTTTATAAACATATGTGCCGAAAGTTTCGTCCTCTTCAGTAAACACCAAAATGTCATTATTAGAATTGGTCCCTATCTGATGTCTAAATATCTGATTAGACCGAAGTGTTTGTTCATCTTTTCGTGTATAGAAAATAGTTCTATTATCATTTGCCCATGTAGCTCCTCCCGTGGTCACGGGAATAGTTTCTGACAGGACATTTCCGGTTTCTAAATTCTTAATGTATAAGGTGTATTTTCGTCGACTCACGGTATCCACTCCAAAGGTGACCCATTTATTGTCAGGGCTCACATTTACACCTGAAAGCTGATAGTAGGAATGGCCTTCGGCCATTTCGTTAACATTAAACATAATTTCTTCTTCTGCATCTAGCGTTCCTTTTTTTCTTGCATAAATAGGATAGTCTTTGCCCGTTTCATAACGAGTGGTATAATAATATCCATTATAAAAATACGGCACAGATTCATCATCTTCCTTAATTCGGCTCTTCATTTCTTCAAACAAGTTAGCTTGAAGGTCGTCTGTATGCTGAGTCATTTTATGGTAATAGTCATTCTCACGTTCCAGATAATCGATTACTTCTTCATTATCTCTCTGATTTAACCAGTAATAGTTATCTACACGAACGTCTCCGTGTATTTCCAGGTTCTTTGCAATTTTATCTGCCTTTGGAGGGGTGATTTTCATAGATTTATTCGGAGTTTCTTTTGTATTACAAGAAGCAGCAAAAATAACAGATACTACAAATATTACTGCAAATTTTTTCATAACAAATGAGTTGATTAATACCTCCACAAAGTAGTAAATTTGCATTAAATACAAAACACAAAACTATGTTCGGAGATTTAAAAGGAATGATGGGGAAACTCAAGGAGACTCAAGAAAAAGTAGAGGCTACAAAGAAACGACTTGATAGTGTATTACTCGATGAGCAGAGTAATGATGGCCTTCTTGCTGTAACAATAAATGCAAATCGACGTATAAAGGAGATACACATTCAAGATTCTTTATTGGAAGACAAAGAGCAACTTGAAGATTATCTTATTCTCACCATCAACAAAGCTATCGAAAAGGCTACCAATGTTCATGAAACTGAAGTAGCCGCTGTCGCAAAAGAAGGGATGCCTAATATTCCAGGGATGGACATGTTCAAGTAACGGAAATGGATGTTACTCCAGATGGGTATCAATAAAAGCAAAATGTGGGGTTGCATCTCTAAGAGAACTATAACCTGATATTCTTCCCTTTTCTTTGCCTTTATGGTTTAGCACAATTATTTTTGGGAAGCTTTTATCTGTATTGTATTTTTCAATGATCGTTTTATTATACGCAAGTTGGTCTTTCGTAAGAATATCCATGCGTCTGGGGTAATCTATCATGACTAGAACCAATTTCTCCGCTCTTTCCTTAAATAAAGGGTTTTCGAAAAAATCTGTTTTTAACTTTTTGCAAGGCGAACACCAATCACTTCCTGTAAAATATAATAGGATGGGTTTTCCTTCTTCCTTGGCTACCTTCTGAGCAGCTTCAAGATTGGTTAACCATTTCAGGTTAGATGTCTCATTTTGTGCCATAAGACTCGTCCCCAATAACACTAAACAAAAAAATAAAAATCGATTCATTTCAAGGTCTTAACGCTGTGTTTAATGACACAATTTATGCCAAAAATAGTATAAAACAGAAGAATTCCCGAAAAACGGGAATCCTTCTTTCTGCTGATGGTCAGCATAACTAACTAAAATCTAGTTGTTAATTAATCTAAATTCTGTTCTACGGTTTGCAGAATGCTCACGTTCTGTGCATGATACGCCATCCGAACATCTGTTCTTTAATCGATTCTCTCCATAACCATTGGCGACCAATAAACTAGAATTTACTCCTTTTGATTGTAAATATCTTACTACCGCTTGGGCTCTTCTTTCGGATAAATCCTGATTAGATGTTGCGGTTCCACGGGCATCAGTATGAGAAGCAATTTCAAGTTTTACCCCAGGGTTTTGCGCTAATACAGGCATTAAACGAGTGTCAATAAGTCGTTTCGCTTCTGTAGTAAGGGTCGCACTGGCGAGGTTCCAATTGATAGGAAGCGCTTGGTATTCAACTAAGGCACATTCTACTTCCTTCCATGTTGTAAGTCCTCCCTTTTCCTTAAGTACCTCTTTAGAAATTGTTTTATACACGGCAGGAATGGTTTCCTCAATTACCTCAGCATCTTTCACCATAACAGTTTTTGTAATGGTGGCGTACTCTGCAGGAATCACTTCTTCAACAACACGAGCAGGTTCCACCACAATTTTCTTTGTATAGGTAGCCATTCTTTCTGGTATTGGATTACGGTTTGTAGAGGCGTCACCCGACAGTTTTACTACAGGAACAGTAGTATATTCTGCCGGGTACCCCTTGTAACACCAATAGCGGCAATCGTTAGGGTCTCCAGAAGCACAATCTGGTGCTTGAGCCCCCAATTCCCACTGAGCATATGCAGGTTTAATTTCAATAGTTTCTGCGTCATTAGCAAAAGAGGCAGGTACCACGCTAAGTGTTGACGCTGCTTGTTTTTTCACATACGTGATGGTCTCTGTACCCCATTTTTCTGGGATAACTCTTAATTTCTTTCCTGCGGCTTTTACCATAACTCTTTCTGTGGCGGTCTCGTACTGTGCGGGCACTGTACGTAGCTTCTTAAAAGCTGGTTTCACCATAACCTGAACGGTTTCGTTGACGTAAACATCTGGCGTAGTACATCGTACGTAGCATTTGCCCGGTTCGGGGTTTGATGGTAGATCTTGCGAAAATCCAAAGTAACATGTGGAGATTGTAAGTAATAAAGTGAAAATTTTTTTCATTATTAATGATGGTTTAAATGTGATACGTGTTAATTAATGGTTCTAATAAGTTGGACACCACGTTTTAAAAAAAGTCACTAAGTTTTGAATAAAACCGATCATTAAACAAAAAAAAGATTCCCTGATTAGAGAATCTTTTTGTTGTTGATGGTTGTTGTTTGTATTATTAATTTAACAACATTTACTGTAGTATTCGTAAATTTAACTAAATAACATTAACATATATTCAATTAAATTATGTTTTTTCGACAATTCATTCAACACTCCCGATAAACCGTACAAAAATTTAACAAAAGAGAATATTATTCTGAATAGTTATATGTTTTTGTTGAGATTTTTTTCGATATTTAGCCTATAAATAAAACGTCTAATCCCTAAAAAACTTAAAAATATGTTTGAATTAAAAAAGAACGAGAAATCTGGTCAGTTTCATTTCGTGCTGAAAGCGTCAAACGGCCAGGTGATTCTTTCTAGTGAAATGTATAATTCTAAGGCGGCGGCACAAAACGGAATCGCTTCTGTTCAGAAGAATTGCATGGATGACAAATGTTTCGAAAAGAAAACTGCCAAGAACGGGAAATTTCACTTTAACTTGAAATCGACTAATGGACAAATTATTGGGAGCAGTCAGATGTATGCAGGAGAATCAGGAATGAATAATGGGATTGCATCTGTTAAAAAAAATGCCCCTGGCGCTGATACAAACGAAATTTAGAAGATCAAAGCTGTTATTAGAAAAAAGCTTCCTAAAACTAGGGAGCTTTTTTTATTGATACGAGGTTAATACTTCTAGGAAATGCTCGTGCATCTCTTGTGTATAATCCAAATGGGTGACAATCCTAAGTTTACCTTGTCCCATATCGCTTATTTTAATATTCTTTTTGGCAAGATCCCTTATAAATTTATCTTCGCTACCCTCTTCAGAAAGGTAAAATATTACAATATTGGTTTCCGTAGCCTCTACTTCCCTAACATAGGACTGCTCTTTCAACACCAAAGCTATTTCTAGTGCTTTTTGATGATCTTCAGACAAACGATCTACATTATTATCTAAGGCATATAATCCAGCGGCTGCCATATACCCTATTTGGCGCATACCTCCACCTAAAATCTTTCGTATACGCATTGCATTTTGCATTACTTCACGCCGTCCTATTAATACTGTTCCCAGTGGAGTCCCTAATCCTTTACTTAAGCAAAGTGATATAGAATCAAATATATTTCCATATGCCTTAGGATTCTCTTTTTGAGCTACAATGGCATTCATTAATCTGGCACCATCCAAATGCAGTTTGAGATTATTGGCTTCGCAAGACACTCGTATTCGTTCCATTTCCTTAAAATCATAGCATGCTCCACCTCCTTTGTTGGTTGTGTTCTCCAGACACACAAGTGTGGTTAACGGACTGTGATAAAAATCGGGAGGATTAATAGCTTCCTCTACTTGATTCGCGGTGATCATTCCACGAGTTCCATCAACAAGTCGGCAAGAAACTCCGCTGTTAAAAGATACTCCGCCTCCTTCATAATTATATACGTGCGCCCATTTATCACAAATGAGTTGTTCTCCTGGTTGGGTATGCAACTTGATGGCCGCCTGATTTGCCATACTACCTGTTGGAAAAAATAGTGCTCCATCCATTCCAAACATATCAGCCAATCTGTTCTCTAGTTCATTCGCTGTAGGGTCTTCTTTGTAGACATCGTCACCCGTTTTAGCATTCATAATGGCCTGCATCATACCTTCTGATGGCTGTGTGACTGTATCGCTACGTAAATCTATAATCATTTAGAAAGATGTATTAAAATATCGCTATTGTCTTTTAAATTGTCCCTTGGTGTTCAACTCCTCAAGCAGATTATTACAAAGGTTACTTAAGGCAACAACTGGCATTCCTTTATTGTAGTTGTAATTCAAATTTTTATCTCCATTACGTTCATCGGTACCTTCTGCAAGATCTAGTTCATTAAACTTTTGTTCAAAAGTTTCACCTCCCATAGTAAATCGATATGCTTGCAAACAATTGTGTATTTCTGTCCTTAATGCAGGGCGTCCGCTATTCATGTTTTCGGTTTCAAATCGCTTTACAGATCCAGATTTAAGTCCTGAAACGTTCTCTTCGGCATATTGGTGAATTTCATTTTTCTTTAGTTCTACTGAAAGGAAGAGACCACAATTATCAAATTTTTTGACCCAAGAACTGCCATCGTCTTCTGTCCAAAACAAATATACTTCAGTATAGGTTCCTTTTGAAGTACACAAACTTCCGTTACTCATGGTAAACATCTGAACGTTCCCCATACAATATTTTTCAACCGAAAAATAATCGCGTATTCCTCTTTGTTCAAGCTTTGTAGAAAAGTCTGTCAAAAGAGTCTCTACGTACTTTTTATCATTCTGAGCAGAAAGTAACGTACCTACTGTTAAAAATAATATTAGAAACCGTTTTTTCATAACTAATCGTTGGATTGAAGTTGATCATAATAGCATTGAAAACTACCTATAGGGCTACCGTCAGGAATAATGGGGGTTCCTGCTTTCTTAAACTTATCGGGTTGTTTTTTATACTTTGCAATTTCTCGTAGTAATTCTTTGGAAAAAGAATCAGATTTTCCAGAAAATGTACCCGTCAAATCATCAATAGTCTGATTGACCATCCCTTTAACTTGAGGTAAACTACGGGCATCAGCGCCTAGGGCCATGAGATGTTGAAGTGTTACAAACTGAATAGATTGTTGTACTTCTTTCTCATAGGCTGAAGATGTTCTTCCTTCAAAAACAGCTTCCACTAATGAAGTAAGGACTTCTTCCATACCTAAGTTCTTAGGGTCTGTCGCTTTTTGTTGAATCAAACGATTGGCTCTCTCGCGATGAAGTAACAACCCAAGTGTCATTTGGGTAGCCGTTGTTGCGGCTCCAAGTGCATCGAAGGCAACTCCCATAGTACTTTTAAAGGATTCTCTCGATCTAGAATATCCGAAGGCTCGAGGAGGAAAGAGCTCCAACTTATCTTGTGGTATGGCCAGGTGTTCCGGACTCAACGTCTCTAACACGGCAGCCAGCGCATCTTCCTGTTCCTTTTTTGGCAGTGTTTTGACCACCGTACCGTTATATCCTTTAACCGCATAACTATAATCCAGTCCTCCAATAAGTTTTACTGCGGCTTCTGTTTGGAACCTATGGTAAAAATAAAGGGGTACAAAAACATCTTCTAATACCGAATAAGGTTCTCCCGTGCGTATATTATCTTCAGAAAAATTAGCTATTGCCTTTTCCCTAATTTCCAGTACGTTTAGCAATTCAGATGTAGGGCTTGCCCCATTATCCCATAAATGTGCTTTACCATGGGCGCCGCCACGTGCTCTAGCATCGCTATCAGTTATGTATCTAAGTCCGTTAGAAAAAGCGGCTTCTAAAATAGAATTAAGGTGAGTATCTTCTGAAACCCCCGTTGGAGCATCACTATATGAATAAGCCACCGTTACCTTATCCCAATCTCCAATGCCTGTTGCATAAGCATTGCTGAAATCTACCTTTCCATTCTTTAATTGTAAGGCAGGGTGTGGGTAATCCATAACACTAGACCGACTATTTGTACTAGCTGCAAAATTATGTGCAAAACCAATGGTATGTCCTACTTCATGAGCTGATAACTGGCGAATACGCGCCAACGCCATTTCTAGCATTTGTTGGTAATTATCATCTCTTTGCGCGAAAGGTTGATCCATAAGGGCCTGTGCGATCATAAAATCCTGCCGAATACGCAAACTACCCAAACTTACATGTCCTTTCAGTATTTCTCCCGTTCGAGGATCACGGATACTGGCTCCATAGCTCCATCCCCGCGTAGACCTGTGTACCCATTGTATCACATTGTATCGTAGATCCATTGGGTCGGCACCCGGAGGAAGCATTTGAACTTGAAAAGCATTTTGATAACCAATGGCTGTAAACGCTTGATTCCACCATCGAGCACCTTCTAGTAAGGCAGAACGTACTGGCTCTGGTGTTCCTGGGTCCAAGTAATAGATAATAGGTTCCTTGGCTTCACTTACTGCCGCTCCTGGATTTTTCTTTTCCAATCTATGGCGAGCTATAAAACGCTTTGTAATAGGTTCCCAAATGGGTGTTGAGTAGTCTAAATAGCTCATAGGAGAAGAGCCACTTCGAGGATCAAAAACGCGAGGCTTATATTGATCATCAGGTAATTCAACAAAACTATAATGTTGGATTACGCTAAACGAATTGGCATCTGGAGCAACCGTCCTCAAATTACGACCCGTAGGTTGGCCTACAAACGTAAGTAAGGATTCAAATTCAACGTTTTTAGAAAACGCCTTTGTATTTTCCATCCAGAGCGTGCTTCTGGATTTTTCAATTTTATAGGTTCCCTCCTTCCCTCTTTTTAAGCGATTTGCAACACCATGGGTGTCCAACATAAGAAAGGGAGTAAAATCAATCACATAGGTACTTCCTTTTGTTTCTTTTATAGGAAATCCAAATAGCACCGATTTGGCGAAAGCTTGCTCTATTGATTTCTTTTCAAGCTGGTTATCAGTATTGGCACGATATCGTTGGTTGGGTTGCATTAGTAAAAGCGTGTTCCCTCTTTTAATGAATTTTACCACAACACCATCTCCCAATTGACCTCTGTCTAGTCCAATGTCATTGGATCCAACACCTGTACTAAGGGCATGAACAAAAAGGAATTCGGTATTAAGTTTATCCACTTCCATGTAAATTTTCCCTTCATCATCCGAATAATGAAAATTAAAAAATCCATCAAATTTCTGAAGGTCTTTCTTGCCTTCCAAGAACTGGCCGGTAAGCTGCTGTACTCCAAAAAATATCGTAAAAATTAAAACCGTATATCTCATGCTACAAAATTTAATTATGGGTTTTTAAAATACCAAAACGGTATTGAAACCCTTGTGATCATCGTTGTATCTTGTTTGCGAATTCTAAGACGTCTCACTTTTAATAAGTGTTTGCCTTCTGCTAAAGTCTTACTATTTATATAAGATTCAAAACCTAATTGTCCTTTATTGTTGGTTGAAATTATAAAATCCCCCTTATAACTCACCGAATCAATAACTATCTCGTGAGTATCATTAAACGTTTTTAAATAGGCACGCCGTATACTATCTCGTTTTCCTGAGACAAAAATAGGGTTTGCTCCGTTTGAAGTTAAATTAATACTAGAGGTCATCCCTCGTTGATCTTCTTCAGGTTCTAAGGCCTTGTTAAAATTGAAAATATGATTCTCAACATTCTCCGTATACACAACAAAAACTTGTACATAGGGGTCGCTAATTACTTTGGATTGCACAGATGCGACGCGAACAAAATCATCTCCATCGTTTAGCTGATCTTCATAATTGCGACTGTTAGAAAAATAGTCCGAAGAATTTTCCTCACCAGTAAAGTAGTTAGATGTTTTATATTCAAGAGAGGCAAGAATGATAATACCAGTATAAAAAGGGATTAGTGTAAAAACAAGACGTTTTCCGAAACGATTGTCCAAAAAATTGTACACCAGTGGTCTGTATAGAAAAGAGAGGGTCAAAAAACTAAACACCCAATAAATAGGGAAATACACCTTAGACACCCATTTGTTCTTCTTTAATATTCCCTGCCCCACAAAATCAATGAGCGTTATGAGCATTCCCAGCATAATGAAAAGAACCAATCCCGTTCCAAGCACATTCAAAAATTGACTTCCAATCTCGTCGTCCATTAGAAACACCGCACACAATACAATACACAAACAACTCAAAACGATACCCAAAAAATAAAAGATCAAAAGGAAGGATATCGCAAATAGAACGCTGCAATAATCTTCCAAAGTAGCTATGTATTTATCAAACGACCCTACTCGCTTCTCCAAATAGTTGGTGAATTTCTTACTGTATTTAAGTTTATCGTATTCAATATCTCCAGATACATATCGCAATCCCAACGCTCCAATCCAGAGTCCGCGTAAAATAACGTGTAGTAGTAAATTAAAAAGAAGGATGGAGCAGGCAATCATACCAATGGAAGAGGCTATAAACTTGTAGATCATCTGATCGTTTTGAGCCGCAGTAGCCATTTCTAATAAAGGTCCAAAGGCAACAAAAAGTCCGTAGATAGCAAATCCCGAAATGATGAGTTCTAACTGCCAACTTTCCTGCTGTAGTTTATCCAACCACTGTTTGAAAGCTGGGTCCTTGTAATTGTTGCTCATGCAATTTTTTGATTGGACCAAAGGAGTCAAACCCTCTGGTATGGTAGTTTCCTTGCAATATACCCAATTCCCAATTTTTAACCTAAAATCATAATTACATTTTAACAATTTACTCCGAAAAGCAGTGGCTAAAATTAAATATAAAATTCTGTTGAAATTGTTTTCGCTTCTCTGGTTAAATTCTATTTTTGTTTCAAATTACACTACTATGATTACCACAGATCAATTGAAAGATCTTAAGGAGCGCTTGGAAGCGTTAAGGGGGTATCTTTGACGTTGATGGCAAACGTATAACGATCACCAACGACGAAGAAAAAACCTTCGATCCCAATTTCTGGAACAACCCCAGAGAAGCCGAAGCCTTTATGAAACAGTTGCGAACCCTAAAAAAATGGGTTAGTGATTATGAACTATCTGTTTCTTTAACCGAAGATGCCGAGGTTATTTTTGAGTTTTTCAAAGAAGGCGAAGGCACGCAAGAGCAGGTTGAAATGGCCTACCAAAAGGCTGAATCTGCTATCGAAGCTCTCGAATTCCGAAACATGATGAGTGATGAAGGAGACGACCTTAGTGCTGTCCTCCAAATCACTGCCGGTGCTGGTGGTACCGAAAGCTGTGACTGGGCACAGATGCTTATGCGCATGTACCTCATGTGGGCCGAAAAAAACGATTTTAAAGTCAAAGAACTCAACTTTCAGCAAGGAGATGTTGCTGGTGTAAAAACGGTAACCTTGGAAATTGACGGGGCCTATGGTTTTGGTTGGCTTAAAGGCGAAAATGGCGTGCATCGTTTGGTGCGTATCTCTCCATTTGACAGTAACGCCAAGCGGCATACTAGTTTTGTATCGGTATATGTGTATCCTTTGGCGGATGACAGTATTGAAATTGACATTAACCCTTCTGAGATCTCTTGGGATTTTGCCCGTAGTAGCGGTGCTGGAGGTCAAAATGTAAACAAGGTAGAGACCAAAGCAATCCTAACCCACCACCCTAGTGGTATTGTGATACATAATAGTGAAACCCGTTCTCAGTTAGAAAATCGTGAAAAGGCCATGCAAATGCTGAAGTCTCAGTTGTATGAGATCGAACTTCGCAAACAACAAGCCCAACGAAATGAAATAGAGGCTGGTAAAATGGCCATAGAATGGGGTTCTCAGATTCGCAATTATGTGCTTCACCCTTATAAGTTAGTCAAGGACGTAAGAACCACCCATGAAACTGGAAATACCGATGCAGTGCTGGATGGTGATATCGACGGCTTCTTAAAAGCGTTCCTTATGATGACCGGTCAGGGAGAGAAAAAGGATGAGCTATAAATAAGAAAAGGTAGTTGGCAAATATTTAGTACATTGAATACATAAAAAATGTGCTTATGAAAAATTTACTGATCCTTTCCGTGTTATTCATATTTGTTAGCTGTTCATCAGATGATTCTAATGCTAATCAGCCAGATAATGACACTGCTGTATTCTTAGCAACCATTACCGCGGCTTCGCCTATAGACATTACCCCTAATTCAGCTACAATAACAGCAAATATAACCAACGATGGCGGCGGTGAAATAACAGCACGTGGTGCTGTTTGGAGTACTTCTACAAGCCCTGACACCGACGATTATGTTTTAAACGAAGGCGCTGGTGGTGGCACCCTAGTCGTAACCATTTCGACCTTAGAACCAGAAACTCAATATTTTGTTCGGATTTACGCAACCAATGGTGCGGGCACATCCTTCAGTAACGAAATTAGTTTTACCACAGAACTTTAATTTTCTGCTGTTTGATTGAAGGTTAAGAAAACAACTCCATGGCAAAACCTGTATTTTGGAAATACCTTGAGGATAATGAAATTCGATTTCGATTGGAGAAAACATCCGAAAAAAGTCTTTTTCAAGTTTTCATGGGAATTTTATACGACCTGTTTTGGACTAAAAGAAAAGACTATCTTTTTATTACGCGCACCTCGGTCTTAATAGTTCTACGCAATAAAGCCCATAGTTACTATGAAATTATTGAGAGCAGTCATATCCATTTTAACGCTATAAGTCATGTCCTAACTGTTCAAAACACGTTGGGCGAAAAGAAAATACCCCTCAAAAGGTTATATCTAACCTATGAAGAAATTCAGTCCCTTAAAGTTGTTGTTTCGAAAATAAACACTTAACACGCATCCTCATCAAACCATGTAGACACAGGACAACTTGTAGCAGGTGTAATGCTACCAGTTACCGGAGGTTTTGGAAAATATTGAATGGTTTCCTGTACTTCAACGGCAGTAGCCTTTTCGCAGATAAGTTCTACCAGATATAAAGCCTCATCAACCCCTGAAGAGATTCCACCACCCGTCACTCGATTCCCAGATTTTACATAACGGGGATAGTCAGAAACCAAGGTAACCCCCTTGAATTTCGACATACAGGGATAAAAAGCCCAATGTGTTGTTACCGTATGACCTTTCAACAAACCAGTATTTGCCAATAGTAAGGCTCCTTCACACACAGATGTGATCCAAGTAGCTCCTTCAGATACTTTTTTGATGTAATTGAAAAAAGGCAGATCGGGTTGAGGAAGCATTGCCTCCAAGGCCTCAACGCTACCTCCTGGCACCCAAATAAGGTCTGCACACTGTACATGATCGTCTGTAAAAACAGCGTCTGGCCCTATGAACATGCCATCACGAGTATGAAGGAGATCACAGGTTTCAGCAACGCAGTAAATAGCCACATCGTATTGGTCTGTCTTTTGTCCCATCCAATTAAATATCTCTCTAGGGGCAGCAACATCCATTAGATCAACGCCTTCATAAATGGGTATCACAATAGTGAATGGCTTTTTTTCTTGTTCCATATTTCAGAATTTAAAAGGTCAAGGGGATTGTTAGACCTCGTTGATACGAAGGTACAGGGAATAGCTTCATCAAAAAATACGTGTTTTTACCTATTCAGTATGGAATTATAATTGCATAGTTTTGAGGACGTTATTGCTTTAAAACTCCCCTTTTTCGAAAGAATATCTTATCTACCTATAGTGCATTCCAGTATGTCAACCCTACAACGAAGTATACTGAGGAAATGTAACAAGTACTTTAAAATGTCGTCTTACATTGCGTAATTTAAACCGATGTAACATTCATGGATAATCTTGTGGGAAGCCCTGCTGGTCTCATTCATTTAATCGCTTCTGTACTGGCCCTAATTTTTGGAACCACGGTGCTATTGATGAAAAAAGGAACCAAAATCCACAAAAAGATGGGATACGCCTACTTTGTAAGCATGGTGGTTTTATTAGGAACTTCTTTCATGTTATATCGTTTGTTTGGTGGGTTTGGCGTCTTTCATTATGCGGCACTGTTAAGCGCGCTAACACTCATCTTCGGAATGATTCCTGCTTGGCGTAAGAAACCACGAGCTGGATGGCTTATACGTCATTTCAGTTTTATGTATTGGTCCGTGATTGGGTTATATGCAGCCTTTGCTTCGGAAGTGCTAACACGAATCCCAGAAACTCCCTTTTTTGGTATGGTGGGTATCGCCACAGGTACTATCATGATTTTAGGAGCTATTTTCTTTAGACGTTATCGCAAAGCCTGGAGTACGCTGTTTGCTTCCAAATAATTTCTTCTTTTCAGATTACAAACTAGTTAAAGCTGTGCTAAAGACATTAAGTACGTCATTCATATTTATATCTTTATAGGCTGAAAACTAAAAACCATGAAGTCCATCTTTACATTCCTGTTTGCACTTGCCTTTGTTTCAATGGCATGTGGACAAGACCTTACATTTGAAGAGTACAATCCTACTTCTACCCTAGTTGTCCCTGGTGCCGTTGTTAAAAAGGCGAAGTTTCCTTTTATTGATGTTCATGGGCATCAATACCGCATGCCCAATCAAAATCTGACTCCAGTGATTATGGCTATGGATACCCTAAACATGGGCATTATGGTCAATTTAAGTGGTAGATCTGGCAAGGAGCTTCAAAAATCGGTGCAGAACATAAAGGATAATTACCCCAATAGATTTGTAGTATTTGCCAATGTTGACTTTAGTGGTGTAGGTAAAGAAGGGTGGGCCGAAGAAGCCGCTGCGCAATTAGAACAAGACATTAAAAATGGAGCACGCGGTCTTAAAGTATATAAGAGTTTAGGGCTTCGGAATGAAGACTCGGACGGTAACCGAATTGCCGTAGATGACCCTCGTTTGGATCCAATTTGGGCCAAATGTGGCGAAATGGGTGTTCCAGTGCTTATACATACCGCAGACCCTAAGCCCTTCTGGGATGATTTTGATGCCGATAATGAGCGCTGGTTAGAGTTAAAAACTCGCCCAAACAGAAAGCGTGACGCTAATAACCCCGCACCTTGGGAACAACTCATCGCAGAACAACACAATATGTTTAAGAAACATCCCAACACTACCTTTATCAATGCACATATGGGATGGTATGCCAATGATCTTGGAACCTTGGGCAAGCTGCTCGATGAAATGCCAAATATGAATGTAGGTATTGGTGCAATCATTGCGGAACTTGGTCGTCAACCTCGTGCAGCCAAGTCCTTTTTTATAAAATATCAGGATCGAATTCTCTTCGGAAAGGATAGCTGGAAACCGGAAGAATTTCCCACCTATTTCAGAATACTAGAAACAGCAGATGAGTATTTTCCGTATCACAAAAAATACCATGCATACTGGGCCATGTATGGAATGGACCTTCCCGATGACGTACTAAAAAAGGTGTATTACAAAAATGCCCTACGTATCGTTCCGGGATTGGATAGTAGTTTGTTTCCCGAATAAAACACTATTTTATTATCCTTGATCATTTTATCTACCCTTATATTTATGTAGCTTTAAGCATTCGTTTAGAGCGAATACCTATTGAATTTTAAACTCAGTTTCATGGCTACAATAGAGATACAATTAGCACAAAACTCCCCTACTTCGGTTCAGTTGCAGCATCAAGATTTTCCTATTATTATAGACAGACCTGTTGAAAAAGGAGGTCATGGTCATGGACTCATGGGTGGCCAATATTTGTTAACCGGTATTGCTGGTTGTTTTTGTAGTACGCTATTTGCCGCCGCACAATCGCGAGAAATAACTATTGAAGGCCTACAGGTGAATGTTACCGCGACTCTCTCTGAAGAACTTCCCAAACGTTTTACCAAAGTACAATTAGATGTTAGCTATAAAAACACAAGCCATCCCGATGAGTTTGATAAACTTCTGGTTATTGCTGAAAAGGGATGTATTTCGGTCAACACGGTGAAAAACGGGCTTAATTTTAACGTATCTCACCAAAACTAAAAACATGAAGGCAGTTACCGTAAAAGAGCTCAAAACTGAATTAAATAATCGATCTACCCAAGAATTGATAGACCTTTGTCTTAGGCTTTCTCGATTTAAACGAGAAAACAAAGAGCTACTCACCTATCTGTTATTCGAGCTACATGATGAAGATAACTACATACGTAGTATTAAAGCTGAAGTAGACTTACAATTCGAGATTATCAATACAAACAGTTATTATTATATTCGGAAAAGCATTCGGAAGATCTTACGCACAATCAAAAAGTTCATTAGATATTCGCTAAAAACCGAAACTGAAGTAGAGTTGCTTCTCTATTTTTGTGAAAAGCTCCAAAATTTCACACCAACGATAGAAGGAAACACCGCACTTACCAACTTGTATGACCGACAGCTTATAGCCATTAAAAAGAAAGTGACCACACTTCATGAAGACCTCCAATACGATTATCAACTTGAATTGGATGAATTGACACGTAACCCATGACTTCAGAAGAGAAACTAGAAAACCTAGAAGATGACTGTCAACTCGTTTCATATCACCCAAATTACCCCTGATCAACTTAGTGTCTTGCGTGAGATTTCTATTCAGACCTTTCTGGACACCTACGGCTGGGGAAATTCACAAGAGAACATAGATGCTCATATAACTGCCACTTTTAGTGAAGTACAACTACTAAAAGAATTAAATGATCCCAACTGTCTTTTTTACTTTATCTCAAAAAACCAAACTCATGTTGGCTACTTAAAATGTAATCTGGGGCCTGCACAAACCGAACTCAATGATATTAATAGTCTTGAAATTGAACGGATTTATGTGATCAAAGAATTTCATGGGCAAAAAATTGGAGTTCGTCTTTTGGAGAAAGCAAAGGAAGTTGCTATAGATTTAGCATTGACCTATATTTGGTTGGGTGTATGGGAACAAAACCCAAAGGCTATTCGTTTCTATCAGAGAAATGGATATGAAACCTTCGGGACACATACATTTACTGTGGGAGGTGAAGCCCAGAATGACCTTTTAATGAAGCTAGATGTAAACGACAAAGCCAAATGAACAACATCGTAATTCAAGGAATATTATTTGATGAAAAATCATCCTTCCAGAAAGGTCCTGCCCTTGCACCGCCATTAATACGAAAAGCACTACATAGCGGGTCTGCCAATTACTTTACGGAGGATGGTACTCATATTGATTTTTCAGAAATCACAGATGCCGGAGATTTTTCTATATCGGAGTATTTCGGCATTGAAAAAATAACGGCCCGTCAACTCCAAACACACAACAAGGTCTTTACCTTAGGCGGTGACCATTCCATCACGTTTCCTATACTTCGCGCCCTACAAAAAAAACATCCAATTATTGATGTTTTACATATTGATGCGCATGCAGATCTATATGCCGAATTTGAAGGAGACCCATACTCTCATGCTTGTCCCTTCGCTCGAATTATGGAACATAAACTCGCGGTGCGTCTGGTTCAGGTGGGCATTAGAACCTTGAACACACATCAACGGGAACAAATTGAAACTTATGAGGTAGAGGTTCACGAAATGAAAACTCTCGATATATCATCAATTCAGCCTTTCTCCAATCCAGTATATATTTCGTTGGATATGGACGCCTTTGATCCTGCCTATGCCCCAGGAGTTTCACATCATGAGCCAGGAGGACTAAGCTCGAGACAGGTACTTGATTTAATACAGGGGATAACTACAGAAGTGATTGGAGCAGATATCGTGGAATATAACCCCAGTAGAGATTTTCAAGATATGACCGCTTACTTAGCTGCTAAAATGATGAAGGAAATTCTGGGGAAAATGTAATTCATAAAAAAAACACCGCATAAAGCGGTGTTTTACAGTTATAAGAAAATGAATCTTATTTAGGCATTACAACATCACCAATCACGTGTATAACACCATTTTTTGCAACAATATCAGTCTTAACAATAGGACTTTTATTGCCATTTTGATCAACCAACCAAATTCCTTTATCACCTTTTACGACCTTTAGCTTTTGACCATTCAAAGTAGTTACCTCGACTGTTCCACCCCCTTTTTTCAAGGCTTTTACTACATCAGATGCCATCAAATTTCCAGGAACCACGTGATATGTCAGTATAGCGGCAAGCAAACTTTTGTTCTTTGGTTCTAATAAAGAATTCAAAGTTTTCACATCTATCTTGGCAAATGCATCATTGGTAGGAGCAAAAACCGTAAAAGGTCCATCACCACTCAAGGCATTTACAAGGTCAGCCGCTTTTAACGCCGCTACCAGCGTAGAGAAATTATCATTAGAGACTGCAATTTCCACAATACTTTTATCTGCTTTTTTAGTTACAGAAGATTGTCCAATAATGGATTGCGATGCAATCATAACGGTCAAAGTAAAAATACCAAACATTAATTTTTTCATTGTTTTTGATTTAAGAGTTATAAAAATTTTAAGCGCTTTTCAATCTATATACACAGGGATCTCATTTTTGGATGAGGTTGGGTAGATTTTTTTTACATTTGAATGAAATAGCGAGAATACGTGCAGGACGATATAACACTTATGAACAGAGTTTCAATACAGGACGAAAGTGCCCTTTCGCTGCTGTATGATAAGTATTCGGCCGCGCTGTATGGTATCACACTTCGGATTTGTAAAGACGAAATGCTTGCGCAAGAAGCGCTACAAGAGACATTTCTAAAAATTTGGAAAAACCCTCAATCTTATGATGCTTCCAAAGGGAAGTTTTTTACTTGGGCCAATCGAATAGCTAGAAACACATCGTTAAATTGTATTCGATCCAAAAAAATGTTCATCCAAAACACTGATTTGAGTGTATATGAAGACAAAGAGGTAGAAGAGGAACCCCAAGATTTTTTAAAGCTGAATGGTTGTCTTAAAAATTTAGACCCACATCATCAAAAGGCCATTGAGTTGGTTTACTTTAATGGTTTGACGCATAAGGAAGCCCATGAAGAAATGGGTGTTCCCTTGGGTACTTTTAAATCCTATATTAAACAAGCGGTAAAAAAGCTAAGAGAAAACTATGCAGTAAGTATATTACTATCGTTATTTTTTATAACCTAATTAATGGATAAGAAAGATATAATAGCATCAGGAATGTTAGAGCAATATTTGCTTGGTGAACTCTCGGCAGATCAATGTACTATTGTGGAAAATATTTTGGCAGAAAGTCAACAGGTCCGTGATTATTATAGTCAAATGGAATCAAATTTTGAACGGATGGCTCAGGAGAACGCCATTGCTCCTCCTTCCCAAGCCAAAGAGTTTATCATGAAGGCTGTTGCCAATGACACACCTTCAAAGAAAGCGCACACCTTGTCTAGAACTAAAGGTAAAATTTCTTATTTCACGCCCATAGCCGCCGCTTTGGCCGCTATTTTCTTATTAAGTACCTTCTGGATGTATTATAAGTGGCAAGACGCCAATGAGGGTTTGGTTGAAATTGAAAAAGAGACCATTGACCTAAGAAATCGTATTACTGTTTTGGAGCAAAACAATACCGAAACTCAAAAATGGTATCAAGCAATTAACATTCCCAACACCTATCAACTCACATTGAAAGGAAATAATGTCTTACCAAATTCTACTGCCATTACCTACATTAATCACGATCAAAAAACGGTTATTCTGAATCCGCAAGGACTTCCTGATATTGGAGAAGATAAGTCATATCAAATGTGGGCAGACGTGGACGGTGAGATGATAAACATGGGTGTGATCTTAGAAGATCAAAAAATGGTAGCCATGAAATATATAGAGGATGCCGAGTCTGTAAATATTACCATTGAACCCAAAGGTGGTAGTGATCATCCCACTGTAGAGTTCCTAATATCAAGTGCGGCTATTTAATTGTGCTATTAGAATAACAAGACAAAACGATTCCAATTAGTTAAATTTGCAGATGGAGTCATTTATCCCATGGCAATTATGATTAAAATCTATCACAATACACGTTGCAGTAAATCAAGAGAATGCTATGCAATCTTAGAGAGTAAAAACGTAGAGTTCGCTACGGTAAAGTATATGGACGAAACACTTTCAGAAAAAGAACTACGTGAGATCATTTCGCTTTTAAAAATTAAACCCATTGAGTTGGTTCGTGTTGGAGAAGCCGATTGGAAAACGAAATATAAAGGGAAAGAGTTAAGCGACGATGAGATTATTAATGCGATGTTAGACAACCCAAAACTGATAGAACGACCTATTGTAATTAACAATGGTACCGCAGTGATTGGAAGGCCTCCTTCTAAGGTTCTTTCCATTTTATAATTTGCCTTTTTTATTTAACAAAATTTTGGCAGATCTACTTTAAACCTGCCCCTATTTTCGCAGTCTAAAGCTCATAAAACTATCTAATGAGAAACTATTTAAGTACCCTACTAGCATTGCTAGTTGTTACTACTATGTTAGCCCAAAGAACTGGAGACAGAGCGGTTACTATTTCTGGAATTATTGTAGAACAAGAAACAAATGCACCCCTCGAATATGCCACCATTGCATTTATCGATGCCAATAACAAAATTGTAACTGGAGGAATCACAGACAATAGTGGCGCCTTTAGTATTGAAGTTCCAGCGGGAGTATATACCGTTCAATATGAATTTATCTCTTATAAAACCAAGACACTTACGGAACAACGTCTGTTTCGAGATACTACGCTACCTACAATATCCCTAGCCCTAGATGCTGACAGCCTTGATGAGGTGGTTGTTCGGGCAGAAACTACCGAAGTTCAAGTTAGATTGGACAAAAAAATATATAATATTGGAAAAGATTTAACTACCAGTGGAGCCACGGTAAGTGACGCTCTAAATAATGTTCCATCTGTTACCGTAGATGTAGATGGTACCATTGCACTTAGAGGAAATGAAAACGTGCGTATTTTAATTAATGGCAAACCTTCTGCTATTGCGGGATTTGGCTCTACCGATGCCCTGCGCCAATTACCTGCAGAATCTATCCAAAGTGTCGAAGTAATCACTTCACCTTCGGCTAGGTACGATGCTGAAGGAACCGCTGGAATTCTCAATATTATTCTTCGGAAAGAAAAAACATTGGGATTAAATGGTTCCATTCAGGTTAACGGAAGTTACCCTCCAGGAGCAGGGTTAACAGGAAATATAAATATAAGAACGGACAAGTTCAACATATTTAATACAACGGGATTGCGTTATCGTGAATCGCCCGGAAATGCTTTCTTTGAAAATAGATTTTCCTCTCCCAGTGTAATTAATCCCTTGGTTATAGAAGATCGTGATATTGATAGAATAAGCCGAAACTTTAATACCAATTTAGGTGTTGAATACTACCTTACTGAAAAATCATCCGTTACGGCATCTGGATTTTTTCGACTAGGAAGTGATGATGATCAAACCACGAATATCACGAGTGATTTTGATAGTTCCAATACCTTAGCAGAAACACGAGTACGTACCGAATTTGAGGGAGAAGAGGATACTAACTTCCAACTTTCCTTGAATTATACGAATAACCTTGGTGACAATGGACACAAATTAACCGCAGATTTTCAGTGGGAAACCGGAGATGAAACAGAAGTAAATTTTATTGATGAACAAAACACATTTCCACAAGCTCAATTACTTCCAGCTGAGGACATCACCACTATTGAAGACGAAACTGAATACCTTTTCCAAGTAGATTATGTGCGGCCTATTGGAGAAAATGCTCAATTTGAAGCTGGGTACCGCGGTCGACTTCAGGAAACTGTTACAGATTATACCTTATTAGAGCAACAGCAGGCAAATGGTCCTTTTGTTAAGAATGATAGCCTTTCTAATGTCTTTGCTTTTGATCAAAACGTACACGCATTCTACACCCAATATGGAAACAAGTTTGGAGACTTTTCTTTCTTACTAGGACTACGACTAGAAACAACGGAGTTAAAAGGAAACGTGACGGGTGAAGATGTTATTTCTAATGGAGACTTAAATATTAATTTCGATAAGAACTTTGTAGGTCTCTTCCCTACAGTCAATATCATTTATGAACTTGCCGAAAGAGAAAACATTACTTTGGGTTATAATCGCCGAATCAATAGACCGCGTAGTTTTTTTATCAATCCATTTCCATCTCGTGCGAGTGAGGCAAACATATTTCAAGGAAATCCGGATCTGAATCCTGCATATGCAAATGCATTTGACTTGGGATACTTAAAGCGTTGGAAGAAAATGACACTCACCTCTTCCATCTATTATCAATACGAAACAGATGCTTTTGAACGTATTCAGGAAGACACAGGGCTCGAAACATCTAATGGCATTCCTATTATTAGAACCTTACCAATTAATCTTTCTACCAATCAGCGTATTGGCTTTGAAGCTGGTCTATTGTATAATCCTACAAAATGGTTGAGATTGAATGGTAGTTTCAACTTCTTTCGTTTTATTAAAGAAGGATCTTTTAATGGGGTAAGCTATGATGCGGATGACACTAGTTGGTTTGCCAGAGTAAGTACCAAGGTTACACTTCCTGGAAAGGTAGATTGGCAAACTAATGGATTTTACAGAGGTCCTCAGAGCAACGCACAAACGGAGAGTCAAGGACTACTTTCTATTAACTTAGCTTTCAGTAAAGATATTTTCAAGGATAAAGCGACCCTTGGTTTTAATGTGAGCGACTTATTCAATTCGCGTAAGCGACAATCTTTTACTCAGACGGAAACATTTACCAGCAGTAGCGAATTTCAGTGGAGAGAACGACAGTTTACACTTTCGTTTACCTATAGATTTAATCAGAAAAAACAACGCCAACGAGGAAATCGAGAAGGTGGTTTTGGAGATGATGATTTTGAGGGTTAAAACATCAAAAAAAAAGGAGCGATATATCGCTCCTTTTTTTAGTTCTTAATTAATTTTATTGAAGTCCTATTGTCAATCATAACAAAATAGACACCTCTATTTAAACTTGTTATGTCTAAGGTAGTTGTAGTTCCAGAAATACCATTCTTTTGTGTTATTTTACTTCCCAGAATATTATAAACCGTGACACTTTCAAAAGGTGTAGTTCCGCTTATTCTCACTGATTCTGACGCTGGGTTCGGGGACAACGTAAAGTTTGTTATAGTTATATCCTCTACACCCAAATTTGGATTAGCAACAATCTCAAAAGGGACGATGGTAACACATTCCTCTTCAGGTGCATTCTGCATACGAGCATATACTGTTTGTATTGTAGCAACAATGTTTGTATAATCTGTTGGGTCTGCGATAACGTTTACATTACTCTGAGCATCACTTAAAGATTCAAAATATGTCACATCAACTACAAACGGGTCATCGACAATTTGATCTTCTATTAACGTAAGGTCAAAACTAGCAAAGCCATCACCATCGGCATCTGCCACTTCTATGGGATCCGGGTTGGGATTCACAGGAACCGGGGCAACTCGAACTTCAATCTCTAATGTGGTAACTGCGAAATCATTGGAATTATTTACATTCTCCACCCGAACAAAAACCGTTTGCGGGTTTACTTCATTTTCATACATATCAGGGTTTGGAAAAACACCTCCATTACCTAGAGCATCTCCCGATGTAGGGTGAAAAGTGACAACTACATTGGTTTGCCCTCCTATAATTTGAGGGATACTTGCTGTTAGATCAAATATTTCAACCATGTCACCAGGGTTGTTTATATCGCATTTTATCTGTGGATCAGGAATGTTCGCATTTACCTGAGCCATAAGGAGTGTTGGAACAATAAGTACTAAAAGAAGGGTAATTTTTTTCATTGGGGTGAATTTTCAGTAAAAATAGCCCAAATATCACAATAAAAAAAGCTGTCACACTTTTGTGGACAGCTTTTAACAAATATATGTATAAAGTTATGCTTCTTTCTTCTTTGCTTCGCGTTTCATTTTCCATTTTTCTAACAATGCACCACCAATCCAATAGGGTATGAAAGAAATTAAAAATATCATTAACCAAAAACCTATGGTAAGAATGGTTAAGAATGCTAGAAATCCTAAATATTGGTCAAAATCGAACATAATGAATCACGTTTTGTTGTTGCAAAGATAAAATGATTTTTTCATAAAATACAACAAAATACACCAATTTATTCACAGGAAATTAACCACATCTGATTTGAGTAAAATAGCCATTTTGCGTACCTTTGCAGTGCTTTTAGAAACAGATACTATGGAATACAGAATTGAAAAAGATACCATGGGCGAGGTTAGAGTTCCCGCTGACAAATTATGGGGTGCTCAAACAGAGCGTTCCCGAAATAATTTCAAAATTGGAGCTCCAGCGTCCATGCCGTTAGAAATTGTGTACGGATTTGCTCATTTAAAAAAGGCTGCGGCCTACACCAATTGTGAATTAGGTGTTTTGCCAGAGGAAAAACGCGATCTTATTGCAGCTGTTTGTGATGAGATTCTAGAAGGGAAACACGATAATCAATTTCCTTTAGTTATCTGGCAAACTGGAAGTGGTACGCAAAGTAATATGAATGTTAATGAGGTTATTGCCAACCGTGCACATCAATTGGCTGGTAAGAACATAGGAGAAGGAGATAAAACATTGCAGCCCAATGACGATGTCAATAAATCCCAATCTTCCAATGATACCTTTCCAACGGGTATGCATATTGCCGCGTACACCAAGCTTATTGAAAACACCATTCCGGGAGTTACTCAATTATTGAATACATTAACTAAAAAAGCAGAAGACTTTAAAAATGTTGTCAAAATTGGAAGAACACATCTAATGGACGCAACTCCCCTAACGCTAGGTCAGGAATTTAGTGGGTATGCCTCTCAGCTGGAACATGGCCTTTTGGCCCTCAATAACACACTACCTCACTTGGCCGAACTGGCGTTAGGAGGTACTGCTGTGGGTACGGGTATAAATACACCGCCAAAATATGCAACTATCGTTGCCGGCCATATTGCAAAATTTACAAGTTTGCCCTTTGTTTCGGCTAAAAATAAATTTGAAGCGTTGGCAGCACACGATGCAATTGTTGAATCACATGGTGCATTAAAACAACTTGCCGTCTCTCTCAATAAGATTGCAAATGACATTAGGATGCTTGCAAGTGGTCCTCGCAGTGGTATCGGAGAAATCATAATCCCAGCAAATGAACCAGGGTCATCTATAATGCCCGGAAAAGTAAATCCAACACAATGCGAAGCACTAACCATGGTTTGCGCTCAGGTACTGGGCAATGATGTTGCAATTTCTATAAGTGGTATGCAAGGACATTATGAACTCAATGTATTTAAACCCGTCATGGCAGCAAACTTTTTGCACTCGGCTCAACTTATAGGAGATGCATGTGTTTCTTTTGATGATAATTGCGCGCAAGGCATTGAACCCAATCATAGTGTTATAAACGAACAGTTAAATAATTCTTTGATGCTTGTTACCGCCTTGAACACAAAAATTGGCTATTACAAGGCCGCAGAAATTGCCAATACAGCACATAAAAATGGGACTACCCTCAAAGAAGAAGCTGTGAACTTAGGATATCTTACCGCTCAACAATTTGATGAATGGGTGAAACCTGAGGACATGGTAGGAGAGAAATAGTCCATTTTTCAAAGCTTCCTCCAAAAGCACTTTTTTATCAAAAAAACTCGATGAAGTGCAAAAAAGTTAGGTGAAATGTAATTTTTCCTTATATTGGAATACCCAAATTGATTAAACCTACTTGTTATGAGGCTCAAAATTTTACCCCTAATCCTATGCCTTTTTGTGTCCGTTATTGTGCAAAACGGCAACACTCTAAGTGCTCGATCGCTCGATAGTCATGCTATCGGAAGCACCGAAAATACGGCAAACGAAGCACTTGGTCTTCCTGTTGTTTTATCTCGTAGTTTTATGCTTACCGCACTTGAAACTGATGTCCAAAGTTCTTCATTTGGTAGCCCTTTTGTTGTTCATAATATGTTGGCAGCATCTAACCAGTTTTCTTTTTTTGAGGAAAATTCCTACAAAAATAATAATTTCATACCTCAAGCAGATATTGTTAATTCATCGTATTCAAGTACCTCCTCGTCCATACAAAATGGGTTCCTAGATCGCGAAACTATATTTAGACAAGGGGCGTTCTATGGTTTTGCACTTATGCTCATACTGTTGAACCTGGTTTGTTATATACTATTTGACGAAAAAATCTTCATGTTTTATTCATTAGCCTTAGCGGGAATAATTGCAACCTTCTTTTTTGTTGACGGATTGCCTACCCTCCTTGGCTTTAGCACTACTCAAAACCCAGAAGCCCTACAAGCTACCTTGCTTTTAATTTCGGCAGCCTTTAGTGCGCTTTTTGCATCGAAGTATTTATCTCATAATGAATTTTTCCCAAAGCTCCATTGGGTCACAATCCCTCTACTTTCCGTAGGCGTGATAGCTCTTTTCATTGCTTGGTTTGTACCTAATTCATTCACTATTGCGCTCACAAATACAATTGCCTATGCTATTGTGACCTGTTATTTTACTACGGGCGTGATACTATTCAGTAAAAAAAATTACGCAAAATTTTATGTAATAGCCTATTGTATACCTCTGCTTTTTGCCATTGACTTTTTTGTGCTTCGTAGTTTTGGCATCGAATTTTTATCGACACAAGCCTCACATTTAAAAGCGGCTTCACTTGTTGAAATGCTGGTTCTTACCTATGCAATTATGTATAGAATGCGTGCCATAAAAGAAGAAAACCAATTGCGCCAAACAGAATTGCGAATCTTCTTAAAGAGACAAGAAGTTGTTAATCGTAAAAATGCTGAAAAACTAATGGAAGAAGTCTATTTAGAAAATCTAATTATGCATTATGATTTGGATGGACTGGAAATAAAACTATTGCAATACATTTCTGAAGGAAAAGACAACGTAAAGATAGCGCGTAAATTAAAAGTTAGCGAGGTTGAAATAGAGCAATATACCCGTGATCTCTATGAAAAACTAGAAATTAGCGAGCACATCCAAGAAGATTATAGAATGGTAGATAATCAACCTGATTATATCTATAATTAATTACAAACCCCAACTAAACCTAAAAGGATAAGCAACCGCTTATCCTTTTTTTATGTAAAATTTTGAGTATCTAAAATAAGACATAATCCAAAGAAGTATGGCTCCTATAACAATGTAATATACAAACTGAGGTGTGACTGGCACATCCCCACTGGCATAAGAGTGTAATCCTGTTAAATAGAAATTCACACCAAAATAGGTCATCATAATAGACGCATAGGCTAACATTGCCATCACATTAAAGAACCACCTGCCTCGTAATCCAGGTACCAATCGCATATGTATCACAAAGGCATATACCATAATACTAATCAATGCCCATGTCTCTTTTGGGTCCCAGCCCCAATAACGTCCCCAACTTTCATTGGCCCATTGACCACCCAAAAAGTTTCCTATGGCTAACATTACCAATCCAACGGTTAATGACAACTCTGTAATAATGGTCAGTTCCTTTATATTAAGGTCCATTTTTACAAAGTTTTTCTTGGTCGTAAGGAGTATCAATAGTAAGGAAGTGGCTCCTAAGATCATTCCGAGTGTGAATGGTCCATAACTAGCCACAATAACGGCAACGTGGATCATTAGCCAATAGCTATCTAGTACGGGCTGTAAATTGGCAATCGCGGGATCTAGCCAATTTTCATGAGCAACCCACAAAATTATTGAAACAACAAAAGCTGTTGATGCAATGGTTAGATCACTTTTTCGCCCAAATGCAAGTCCAAAAAATAGGGTCGCCCAAGCTACATAGATGACAGATTCGTAGGCATCACTCCAAGGAGCATGACCGCTAACATACCATCTTGCGGCCAAACCAAAGATCATTAATACAAAGAACCCCCAAATGGTATACTTACAAATTTTTATGAGCCTGTGAGCGATTTTACTTTCTTTAAAGGCTTGAGATATGATGAGTAGGAACATAACAACTCCAAACATCAAGAGATATTTGTACAAACGATTAAATATGTCAACTCTATTATAGAGTATTTCGGCTTTTACTTTATTCGCTGATGGTAGCACCTCGCTTCCATGTTTTTTCTGAAAATTGGTAATACTCTCTAGATACTCTTCTGCCTTTGTATAATCTCCAGTTGTTCTTGCCTCTTTCAGGCTATCAAAATACAGCGGGAGAATATTTCTAGCATATAAAGAATCCATACCGGTAAAGCCAGCCTGTGCAAGTTCAGGATAGGATACCCATGTATTATTATCATCATTAGGTATAGGGAATATTTTAAGGATACTCCCACCTAATGCTTCATTGAGAACGTAAAAATTCTCGTGAGCCTTGATAAAGTCTTTTTGAAATTGATTTGGAGTTGTTGTAGACGTTGCTGCCTGAAGGTAGGGTTCTAATTTATAATTCCCTTTCTCATCAAAAAGATCCAACAGAGAAATTCGTTTTGCATCTTTAGCAACACCGGCTATATCCCTAATACTGTCATTCCCTCTTTTTAACGTTATTAAGGGGGCTTCAACCCATAATCTTGGAAATTCAGACATGGATAAGAACACTTGATTGGCATCTAATTCTCCATAGCCATTTCTACGACTTATTTTACGTACAACTTCACTGGCAAAGGTATTTACAGGTTTCATTCTACCAGCATCCTGTATCACCAATTGTGCAAATTTAGCGGCGTGTTCTTTACTCGCCGCACTCGCAGTGATCAATGAGTCTATTTCGGTGAGTGATGTACTGTGTGCATCGTTTGCTTCTTGCCCGATTCCTGAAAAAGAAACTAAGAAAATGACAAGAATCGTCAAGGCTTCCTTTTTCTTTTTCACCTTATCCAGCATCTTATTTAGCGCTGCAAAGCGCGTGTTTCTATCAAAAAGGATAGCCATTAATCCAATGTATAGTAAGAAGTATCCAATATAGGTGATCCAGGTGCCCCAAAAATCACGATTTACAGAAAGAACAGTTCCTTTTTCATCTGTATCAAATGATGCTTGAAAGAAACGATAACCTTCGTGATCAAGCACATGGTTCATATAGATATCATAATCATACAGCGCTTCATCACCGCTATTTACAGTAACCTTGCTTTCAAAAGCGGAGTACCCTTTTTCGGTACCGGGATATTTTTCAGCAATAAAATCATTTAAAGTAAGGCTAAAAGGCAATTCATATTCTTTGGAACCATAAGAAAGGTATACTTTCAATCCTCCAACTTCAACCATTTTAGGATCTGGCGTGGAACCTTTTCCACCCAAAAGTTCGATCGTTTTTGTTTCATTATTAGAGGCAACATCTAGGATAAGTGCATCTTGATGGGTGGGTTCTGTTTTAGGCGCTTTTATCACACCATAAGTCCCTGTTGCTAATGGTTCGGGTATTACAAAGGCCATATCTGCCAATTGATACAAAGAACGAAACATTAAAGGTTGAATACTATCACTAGCTACTAATCCCTGCATTTGATCGGCCATGCGCATAAAGTTTCCTTCATAGGGCGAAGAAAGGCTATAGCTACCATCTGTATTATAGTTGATGTTAATGGCGCCTGCAGTTGGTTTATTTACGGCAAACAATATATTATGAATATTGACTACCTCCCCTACTTTTATCCAGTGATCATGACGTGTACCATCGCCAGCCTCAACAATTTTCAAAAATTGATCTCCCTCTTCGGAAAGGACCAAGCCTTCTTTCGCATTGGAAATAAAGTTTTTATATGAGATTGTAACGGGCTGTTTGTTATAATCTGTATTGATGGTAAAATCATTAGAAAGTCTTTCGGAAAGTCGAAGTTTTTTAGGCGGTAAATTTCTTCGTTGCACAACTTCGTTTATCTCGTAGTCACCATCAATAAACATATTGAGATAGGTTTGCTCCGACAACATAATATTTTCGGTAGCTCCCTCTCGAATATGAACTATGCCTTCATATCCTATGTAACGCGTTACAAAAGCGCCCACCAAAATGAGTATAAAAGATAAGTGCAGTAGCAATGTGGCCCATTTTTCTTTTTTATATAATCTAAATCTGAAAATATTGCCCGTGAAATTCACGACAAACAAGAGCATAATGGCTTCAAACCACCATGCATTATATACAAGTTCCCTTGTATAGGGTGTGGGAGATGTCTCCGAAGAGGCATCCAGCAATGTTCCTGTTGCCATAGCGGCAGCAAAAACGATAAATAAAATTGCGGTAAGACGGGTTGAAAAAAGGACTGCAGCTATTTTTTGTTGCATAGTGCGAATTTTGACGCAAATTTAGGCAATTACTTGCATATTTTCTACTTCTATTTGCAGGTATTTGTTCAACCAAATTGACTTAGTTTCTTGCTTTAAAAATTCGCAGATGAATAAAGGTTCCCATGTTTCTTGCCCTGTTTTTTGCAATATTGGCATTTTCACCCTCAAACAGCTCTTCAATGGTTTGAAACCAAAGGTTTAGCCAAACCCCAAAATGCAGTTCATTTATAGATCCGCCATGCATTTTATCAACATCTACATGCTTTTGTAGAGGATCTCCTTTGTACTTTTTCTTAAAGAACAGATTAGTTTCCCAAAAATCGGTAAGGCGTTCAAAATGTTCTTCCCAATTGTTAATTACGCTATTGAAAATCGGGCCTAGTAGTTCATCTTTACGAACCTTGGTATAGAAAGTCTCCACGAGTGTATATACATCCTCTCGAGATGAAATATCAGTTTTGGGCATATTTAAAATATATTGATCACAACAAGTACGCTATTAATCACCAAACTTGCAACTAATATCCAAAACGAAAACTTTGCTCTCAATTGTGCCAAAAGGGCTGCATTGTAAAACATACAGAGTGAGACACACAGTGTCAACTGAATAAATGTGGCGGTAGATGCTCCCTGCATTAAAATAAGCATCGCGGCTATAGATCCTAAGCAACTTTGCAAAATAATAGTTAGCGGAATGTACATATATACATTATTAGAAAACTCTTTTATTAGATCTTCAATTACAATGGTTCTCATAATACTTTTCTTTAATTTTACACAAATTTAAAACCCAAACACCCCTCCGTTTTATGAGGCAAATCATAAGAGCATGATTTCAGAAAACTTGTTAGAAGAATTTGGCGCAAAAGAGGTTCTGCTTGTTACCAATGAAATTATTTTTTCTGAAGGGCAGTCTGCAGGGTTCTATTACCAAGTGAAGCAAGGAGGCGTGAAAATGTACAATCTTAATGAAAATGGAAAAGAATTTGTGCAAGGGTTATTTTATGAAGGCGACAGTTTTGGAGAGCCTCCCCTATTCGGAGATTTTAAATATCCTGCGGGGGCGGCAGCCATCAAAGAATCTATTCTCTATAAACTTGAAAAAGAGCAGCTTTTCTTACTATTAAAAGAACATTTTGAAATTCATCTAAAGCTAACAGGCACTCTTTCTAAACGCCTCAGTTACAAATCAATGATTCTACAGGAAATATCGGTACACCCTCCAGAGCACCGCATTCTAACGTTTATTGATTTTTTAAAGAAAAAAGAAAAGGGAACCAGCCCTTTTGCTGTAGGCCTCACCAGACAACAGTTAGCCGACTTAACAGGGCTTCGGGTTGAAACTGTAATTAGAGCGGTCAAACAACTTGAACTGGCGGGTGAAATAGAACTCATTAACCGAAAAGTCTATCGATAAATCCATCAAAAAGTTAGTACCTTCGTGACATGATAACGATTGTCATCTTAGGTGCCGGAAATGTAGCTACACATTTATGCACTGCGCTTGAAGCCTCTTCCAGCGCAAAGGTTTTGCAATTGTATAGTCGATCAAGAGTTTCAAAGGGTAGCTTTCCGAAAGACGTTGAAATCATTTCATCACTCTCAAACTTAAGAGAGGCAGATGTGTATATCATCGCTATTCCAGATGATGCTATCGCTTCTTTTTCAGAAGTACTTCCTTGCAAGAATAAACTAGTAGTGCACACCTCCGGTAGTGTTCCTATGCTCGCCCTTTCAGAAAAGAATAGAAGGGGCGTATTTTATATGCTTCAGACTTTTTCAAAGGAAAGCAAGGTCCTTTTTTCAGAGATTCCAATATGTTTGGAAACAGAAGTTGCAGTTGATATAAAAACACTCGAAACATTGGCCAGGTCATTGTCAAATACGGTTGTTGAAATTTCTTCGGAAGAGCGAGCTCGTATACATTTATCAGCCGTGTTCGTTAATAATTTTGTAAATCACATATACCGTATCGGAAGCGACATTTTGAAAACGCAAAATATCCCCTTCCATCTTTTAGAGCCCTTAATACAAGAAACTGCGCGTAAAATTAAAGTGCTTTCGCCTGAAGCCGCCCAGACCGGACCTGCGAAACGAAACGACAAAAAAACAATAGAAAAACACCTACATTTGTTGCAAGACAGTCCCTATCAGGAATTGTATGCGCAATTAACAAAAGCAATCCAGGACGTTTATGGAAAAGAGTTATAAAGAATACCTTCAACACATAACCACTTTTATTTTTGATGTTGATGGAGTCCTCACCGACGGCACCATAACAATAACTACACAAGGTGAAATGTACCGCACCATGCATACTAAAGATGGCTATGCACTTAAGACGGCCTTAGAAAAAGGTTTTAATGTTTGCATTATTTCTGGAGGGAGTAATGAAGGAGTTCGAGTTAGGCTACGCGGCTTGGGTATCACCGATATTTACCTAGGGGCACATCACAAGACCGAAACCATGGATGAATACTTAGATGTCTATAATATCAAAAGGGAAAATGTACTTTATATGGGTGATGATCTTCCAGATTATTATGTCATGCAAGAAATTGGGTTGCCCTGTTGTCCTCAAGATGCAGTACCAGAGATTAAATCAATCTCTAAGTATGTCTCTCATAAAAAAGGAGGAAAAGGCTGTGTCCGGGATGTTATTGAACAGGTATTGAAAGTACAAGGCAAATGGTTGGACGACAAGGATGGTACGGCCAGTGCAAAATATGACTGAGTTAAACACTAATTAGGTTCTAAGTGGCACTTCCATGAACTATTTAAAATTAATTAGACTTCCCAACCTCATTATCGTTGTCTTAGCACAGGTATTGCTAAAGTATGGGCTCCTTGAACCTTATAACGCAGAGACAATCCTCACCAACTTTCAGTTCTTTCTTCTGGTTTTTGCGACCCTTTGTATTGCGGCAGCGGGAAATGTAATCAATGATATTTATGATGTTGACATTGACAAAATCAATAAACCCCATAAAGTAATTGTTGGTAAAAGAGTTTCGGAAAAAGCTGCCTACAATCTTTTTATAGCACTAAACATTCTAGGTGTGGCGGCAGGTTTCTATGTATCTAATGCCATTGAAAAGCCAGGGTTTGCGGCCATATTTATTTTTGTGTCAGGAGCACTTTATATTTATGCTTCCTATTTAAAAGGAATGATTTTGATTGGAAATATCGTTGTTTCCATATTGGTAGCCTTGAGCCTAGTTATTGTAGGATTGTTTGAACTCCTTCCGGCCATTACGGCCGTTAATCAAGAATCGCAACGCGACGTATTTGGTATTATTTTGGAATACGCGCTTTTCGCATTTTACCTTAATCTGATGCGAGAAATTGTAAAGGATCTTCAGGATATTAATGGAGACAAAAACGGTGATATGAATACACTGCCTATCGTTATTGGAAGAAACCGAAGCATTACCCTAGTCATCATGCTCGCCATAATAGCGATTGCGGGAATCATATATTATGTATACATCAAACTTTACCTTCATCAAGTAGCGATTCTCTATTTTTTATTTTTAATCGTAGCCCCTCTTATCTTTTTCTTAATCAAAGCATGGGGTGCTTATGCTGAAAATCAGAAAGAAGTAAAAGACTATGGATTGCTTTCAAACATCCTAAAAGGAATCATGGTCCTAGGTATTTGTTCTTTACTCTTATATAAATATATATTACTACCATAATGTTGAAAGAAACACTAAAAAAATTTAACCTTATTCTTGCCTCCGGATCACCACGGAGACAACATTTCTTTAAAGAATTGAGTCTGGATTTTAGTATTGACGTTCGTGAAATAGACGAGCAATATCCTGAGCATTTAAAAGGAGCCGAAATAACAGACTACTTGGCAAGATTAAAGGCATCTGCCTTTGCAAACATCTTACCTCAAGACATCATAGTAACCAGTGATACCATTGTATGGAAAAATGGTCGAGCTATAGGCAAGCCTAAAAATAGTGCTGAAGCCACTCAAATGCTTAAGGGATTGAGTAATGACATGCACGAAGTAATCACTTCCGTATGTTTTACAGGCCATGATTTTCAGAAAACTATTAATGACACAACCAAAGTGTGGTTTCGAGAGATCTCTGATAAAGAAATCGAATATTACCTCAATACATACCATCCTTATGACAAGGCGGGCGGTTATGGAATTCAAGAATGGATAGGGTATGTTGCTATCGAAAGGCTAGAAGGTTCTTATTTTAATGTTATGGGACTTCCTACTCGACTTGTTTACAAAACGTTAATGGAGATTGCCAGCCGCTAATTTTATGGTAATTTTACTGTAAAATCTCTCAGCATGTCATTAATTTCGAAATTTTCTATATATATCCTATTGTGTATAATAGGCCTTAGCTCTTGTAAAAACACACAAGAAAATGATCTGGCAATTACTCCAACCAAAGACGCGCATAGCATTGAAAGATCCAATGAAAGGAACCTGTCTCAAGAGTTCAAGGATTATTGGTATGCAGGAAAAGCAGAAATTACTTCATACCAATTAGAGCAAGAGCGATATGGGGAGATCAGAGATGGTGTGGCCGTAAACATTTTTGTTGCCGAAGATTTCCTTCCAGATACCCAAGTGAAAGCAGATGGAATTTCTGAAGAAAACATCCCAGTACTTAAATTGAATAATACCAAGAAGTTTTTAACAGGGATCTACCCCTACTCCATCATGACTAGTACATTTAGCCCAGTGAACACTCAGGAGCATGCTATAAAGATATCCCACTCTATGCAGGAGTGGTGTGGACATGTATATATGCAATTAAACAATAGAGCGAAATTTGATGTTCTTTCCCATTCCTATTTTGAGGGAGAGGCCGATACTGAAATTTCACTATCTAAGACGTGGTTAGAAAATGAATTATGGAATCTAATTCGGATAAACCCTGACGAGCTTCCAACTGGAGAAATTAGTATTATCCCAACCTTTGAGTATTCTCGTTTAAAACACAAGAAGATAGCCGCATATGGCGCTACTGCTCACCTAAAACAGGGTGACTCCATTTCCATCTACTCATTAAATTATCCCGAATTACAACGAGAAATGATCTTCTACTTTAACAGTGAATTTCCGTTTGAAATCGAAAAATGGGAAGAAATAACAGCCTCTAGAAACAACGATACCTCGCGCTTGAAAACTACAGCCACTAAGATGAAACGTATTCGCTCTCCCTATTGGTCAAAAAATAAAAACAAAGACTTGATATTACGAGATTCACTTAATTTGTGATACCTCTTTTAATGTTAAAAGGGACAAATTGAGGTATAAAAATGTTAAAGAATAGCCAATAATCATAAGTGATTTTTCAATTTGGGTATCTTTGATGAGTATCGAAAACCAACGAAAAAATCATGCGAAAATTATTTGCTGTCCTGTTCGCTTTCTGCTTTGTTTCAGCTTTTGCACAAACACCTCAAAAACCTACTACTTCTGAAATTTATCACAACCTCCAAAAATTAAATTTTTTGGGAACAGCCCTTTATGTGGCAGCACATCCCGATGATGAAAATACCAGACTTATCTCCTATTTGGCCAACGACCTAAATGCCCGTACTGGATATTTATCCATGACTCGAGGAGATGGTGGACAAAACCTTATTGGTCCTGAGATTAGAGAATTATTAGGTGTTATTAGAACACAGGAATTGATCGCTGCTAGACGTACTGACGGTGGGGAGCAAATGTTTACAAGAGCAAACGATTTTGGATATTCGAAACATCCAGATGAAACACTCGAAATATGGAATAAGGAAGAAGTACTAGGTGATGCTGTAAGAGCCATTCGTAAGTTTAAACCAGATGTTGTAATAAATAGATTCAACCATCGCACTCCAGGGAGAACGCATGGACATCATACTACTTCAGCAATGTTAAGCGTAGAGGCCTTTGATTTGGTAGGTGATGCTTCAAAATATAGTGATACTGCCGCCGAGTTTGGTATTTGGCAACCTAAAAGGTTGTTTTTGAACACTGGATCCTTTTTCTACAAGAGCCGAGAAGAATTTGACAAGGTAAAATCCGAATTGGCCATGGTTGAAACGGGGAGTTATTATACAGATCTTGGACTCTCAAACGGAGAGATTGCTTCGTTAAGTAGAAGTATGCACAAATCACAAGGGTTTGGAAGTACCGGAAGACGTGGAAGTCAAATGGAATATTTGGAGTTTCTTAAAGGTAACCCTCCAAGCGAAGTGTCCAATATCTTTGAGGGAATAAACACCAGCTGGTCTCGCATTGAAGGAGGTAGCGCTATTGGTGAACTACTCTATCCTTTAGAAAAAAACTTCGATTATAAGGACCCTTCGTCTATGCTTCCCACGCTTATGAAAGCGTATCAACTTATTCAAGGTATTGCAGATTCTCATTGGAAAGCACTAAAAACAGCACAAATTAAACAACTCATTTTGGATTGCGGCGGTATATTTTTGGAAGCCGTTTCCGTAGAAAACTCTATTAATCCTAAGGCTATATTTACCGTAAAAACGGAAGCAATTAGCCGTGGTAATGGCACGGTAATACTGAAAGAGCTCAAAGATGGCCGTGGAAGTTCTTTGGTCGTACTTAATGAGCCACTTAACTCCAACATACGAAATAACCAAGAAGTAACAATTAATTCCAAGGCAGGTACAGTTTTGTATTCCTCACCTTATTGGCTGAATAAGAAGGGGAGCCTTGGAATGTATTCGGCGCCTAAAAATATGATTGGTTTGCCCGAAACTCCAGCTCCAGAACAGGTAACCTTCGAATTGACCATTGCCGGAATAGCTATAACGTATACCAAAGACGTAGTATATAAATTTAATGACCCTGTGAAGGGTGAAGTGTATAGACCTATGGAAATACTTCCTGAGGTTACTTCATCCATACCAGAAAAAGTTTTAATCTTTTCAACAGGGGAATCCAAACAAATTCCAGTAGTGATTCGAGCAGGAAAAGAAAACATAAGCGGATCTGTAACCTTGCAACATCCTCAGGGATGGACAGTATCTCCTGCACAACAGGTATTTAACATGTCAAAAAAGGGACAGCAAGAAACCCTCTACTTTACAGTACAGCCTCCCAAGGATCAAAGCGAAGGAACTATAAAACCATTGATCCAAATTGGTGACGTTTTTTATGATAAAGAATTAATTACTATAGATTACGATCACATTCCGTATCAAAGCGTTTTATTGCCTAGTGAAGCCAAAGTAGTACGGCTTAATATTGAAAAGAAAGGACAGCACATTGGGTATATAGATGGTGCTGGTGATGCGATTCCGGAAAGCCTGAAACAAATTGGTTATTCGGTTACAACTATTGCACCCAATGAAATTTCCGAACAAAATTTAAATCAATACGATGCCATTGTGATTGGTATTAGAGCCTATAATACAGTTCCAGAATTAGCCTTCAAACAAGAAATATTGAATACATATGTTGAGAATGGTGGAAATCTTGTTGTGCAGTATAATACGGCACACAGATTAGTTACCAAAGAGTTCTCGCCATATGCTATCACGCTGTCTAGGGACCGTGTAACGGATGAAAGTTCAGAAGTAACCATATTGACACCCAATCATGATATATTGAATTCTCCCAATAAAATAACAACATCAGATTTTAATGGATGGGTACAGGAGCGGGGTTTGTATTTCCCTAACGAATGGGCGGAAGAGTTCACCGCTGTTCTTGGAATGAATGACAAAAACTATGAACAGTCAAATGGTTCCTTACTTGTTTCTAAGCATGGCAAGGGGCACTATATTTATACTGGCCTCAGTTTCTTTAGGGAGCTTCCCGCCGGTGTTCCTGGCGCGTATCGTCTATTTGCTAATTTACTTTCAATAGAAAAATAATATGCCACAAACCGAAAAATTTGTCTGGAAAAAGAGCTACACCGTCGTATTGGTAGTGAATGCACTTTATATAGTTTTATTCTGGTATCTAATGCAAAGCGTCTCTTAATATGGAATTAATCGATTGGATTGTTCTATCCGGAACCCTACTCTTTATCGTTCTTTACGGAACTTATAAAACAAGAGGAAGCAAAAATGTCACTGATTATTTAAAAGGTGGAAATCAAGCTAAATGGTGGACCATTGGTCTTAGTGTTATGGCTACTCAGGCCAGTGCAATTACATTTCTATCTACGCCAGGACAAGCTTTTCATGACGGTATGGGCTTTGTGCAGTTCTATTTTGGATTGCCAATAGCCATTGTCATTATATGTGTTGTTTTTATTCCCTTATATCATAGGTTGAAGGTTTTTACCGCTTATGAATACCTAGAAGGTCGTTTTGATCTCAAGACCCGTACATTAACGGCCATCTTATTTCTAATCCAAAGAGGTTTAGCTACTGGTATTACCATCTTCGCTCCAGCCATTATTCTATCGGCTTTATTGGGATGGAATCTAACCATGTTAAATATAATAATTGGGATTCTTGTAATTATCTATACGGTAAGCGGAGGAACTAAAGCCGTTAGTTTTACACAGAAACAACAAATGGCAGTTATTTTTATAGGGTTGCTTATAACATTTCTGTTAATTCTGAATTACTTACCCTTAGATATTGGTTTCAGTAATGCCTTAGACATTGCCGGTTCCAACGGGAAAATGGAAATACTGGATTTTTCGTTTGATTTTAACAACCGGTATACATTTTGGTCTGGTATCATTGGAGGTACTTTTTTAATGCTCTCCTACTTCGGAACTGATCAGAGTCAAGTGCAACGCTACCTTTCAGGTAAATCAGTCCGTGAAAGTCAGATGGGGATGATTTTTAACGGGATGCTCAAAGTTCCTATGCAGTTTTTCATTTTACTAATAGGAATTTTAGTATTCGTCTTTTACCAATTCAATAGCTCTCCATTGCATTTTAATCCTTCTGCTGTAAAAGATGTCATGGAATCAGAATATGCCCAGGAGTATACCGATTTGGAGGCTAAAAAACGACAACTGGAAGAAACGATAACGGCCAAGCAATATGCTTATGCCGAAATGAATGAGTCTCCCGAAAAAGTTGTGCTTCTAAACGAAATTAAGGCGTTAAACATTTCAGAGGATGGCTTAAGAGAACAAGCTAAAGCGGTCATAGAACAGGCCAATCCAGATGCAGAAACCAACGATAAGGATTACGTTTTTATTCATTTTATAATAAATAACCTTCCTCGTGGCTTAATAGGATTACTGCTAGCAGTTATTTTGAGTGCTGCCATGTCATCTACAGCTTCAGAGCTAAATGCACTGGCCTCTACCACCACTATCGATCTTTATAAACGAAATGTACCTGACCGAGGTGACAAGCATTACCTTCTCGCATCAAAATGGTTTACTTTTATTTGGGGAATATTAGCCATATTAATTGCCTGCTTTGCCAATCTTTTTGACAATTTAATTCAGTTGGTGAACATCATTGGTTCGCTTTTCTATGGAAATATCTTGGGTGTTTTCTTATTGGCCTTTTTCTTCAAATTCGTAAAGGGGAACCAGGTATTTATAGCAGCCATTATAAATCAGTTTTTAGTAGGGACTCTATTTGCATTGGATAGGCTAGAGATTATCAATCTCCCCTATTTGTGGTTAAATTTTGTGGGCTGTGTCACGGTAATTCTCATTGCTATACTACTACAGGTTTCAGGAAATGGTTTGGATAGAGTAAGAAACGGCTCCACTGCCTAGTTTTCAAAGGAGTTAGAGAGTGCAAGTATATCCGGTGGGTTGGACTGGGAATCTATATAAAGTTCGTTACAACGGTTTCTGAAACTAGAGGAACGGTTCAACAGCTTCCAACTAAATAAGCCTTGGTAGGCGTTATTTGAATCGCGTAAAACGTATAGCATACCTTACCTCATTCAATACAAAGCATAAAAAAGCCCCGGTTTCCCGAGGCTTTTTTATTTTATTAAGAGGCTCTCTTTATAGTGCCCCCCACTCTTTAAGTGAATTTGTATTAAGTGACACATAATCATTATTACCGGCTTTCTTAGCAAGTTCTAAAGACGTTTGCGCCGCTTTAATAGCACCTTTCTTATCACCTGCTTTTGCATAGATCAAAGATTGTTGTCTGTGATACCAAAATGCAGCGTTGTCAGCTCCTCTAGCCTCAATAGCTTTGTCAATCCACATCTTAGCTTTATTGATGTCTTTTCCTGAAGTAAGATAATACACTGCAGAAGCGTAGTAATCATTTGCAGAAGGTCCGCCCATTGTACTTTCGATACTTGCAGTTACCTTTTTATCTGTGATAAATTTAATAGGTACAGCAACGTATGCATTTTCCCAGATCATTCCTAAATTCACAGAATCGTCTTTTAAATCATCAAAGGTCATTGTAAATGTTTCAACAGCCATTTCTATTGGGTATACCTGCGCATTTGCTTTGGCAGCTACCTTAGTGTCATCCCATGTTCCTGGTGCTCCTCCACCTTGGTGTTCTGTATAAAAAAATACTTCCCAATTTTGAGCATTAGGCTTGGTGAAAATAGCATAGGTTCCAGCAACAAGCTCTTTACCTCCTACTTCTACATTGTCACTAAAGGTGATTTTGGTTCTGGAGTTAGCTCCAGTTCGCCAAATTTTTCCGTAAGGAACAAGGCCTCCGTAAATGGTTCTCCCTTTCATAGAAGGACGAGAGTACTCCAGAGTAACATCTGTTAATCCCACTTTTTGCTCAACCTTTTGGAAAGGACTGGGCGCAGGGGTCTGTACTTGAGCATATGCGCCTACTGAAATAAGCGAAACAAGTGCTAAAAGAAATAATTTTTTCATCGGAATAGAATTTTAAGATTTTTACGTTTCTGCGAAATTACGACACCCGAATTTTTATATAGTTAACAAAAACTTAAAATCGATTCGATTGTTTACATTAACTTTACCCTATGAAACGGTATATAGCTGAAGCCATCGGAACATTTGCCCTCGTTTTTTGCGGTACTGGCGCTATTGTTATTAATGAATTTACGAATGGAACTGTTACACATCCCGGCGTGGCAGTTACTTTTGGGTTGATTGTAATGGGAATGATTTACGCTTTTGGGGATATAAGTGGTGCACATATAAACCCCGCGGTTACCATTGCCTTCGCCTATGCCAAGAAGTTTCCCTGGAAAGAAGTTCCCAAATATGCAATTGCTCAAATTTTAGGAGCCTTTGCGGCAAGCGGACTCTTATGGTATTTATTCCCAGATAGCGAATTACTCGGAGCTACGATTCCGCAAATAGATGTTTTAAAAGTCTTTATTCTGGAAATTATTCTGTCCTTTTTCCTAATGCTGGTAATCATTAATGTTTCTACGGGATCAAAAGAAATTGGGGTAATTGCAGGTATAGCTATTGGAGGCATTGTACTTCTCGAAGCCTTGTTCGCGGGCCCAATAACTGGAGCCTCTATGAATCCAGCACGATCCATCGCACCTGCCGTTATTTCAGGCCATCTAGAATCCCTTTGGTTGTATTGCACCGCGCCCGTAATAGGGATGCTTTTAGCAGTGGTAAGTTGTCGTTTGGTTAAGGATGATGACTGTTGCGATGATTGTTAATTATTGTTTAATTATTTCTTATTTTTGTTAAACAACATAGCTTTCATAACGTATGAAGATTTTCGTTCTTTCGAATCATCAGAAACTACCAATTTCAAAAGAAGAGGCTTGGTCTTTTTTGTCCAGCCCCAAAAACTTGGCAAGGATTACTCCTAAATCTATGGAATTTAAGGTTATTTCTGGCGCCGATAGGCCTATCTATGCGGGTCAAATCATTGAATATAGTGTTACCCCGTTATTGGGTATCAGAATGAAATGGGTTACCGAAATTTCCCATGTTAAAGAGGGAAGTTATTTTGTTGATGAACAAAGGTATGGTCCATATGCATTATGGCATCATAAGCATTTTATTAAAGAGATAGAAGGCGGAGTGGAAATGGAAGATTTAATTCATTATAAATTACCGTTTGGAATTCTGGGTGCTATGTTGCAGCCCATTTTAGTAAAATCAAAGCTGAAAGAAGTCTTCGATTATAGAACAAAAAAATTGACCGAAATATTTGGTGAATACGAGCCATCATGAAAGTAAACATATTTTGGTTTCGAAGAGACCTAAGACTGAATGATAACAGAGGGTTCTATAAAGCACTTCAGGGAAAATTTCCAGTAGTTCCTATATTTATTCTGGACTCCCACATTTTGGATAAACTTCCTAAAGACGATGCCAGAGTTACTTTTATATGGAAAACCGTTCAAAAAATAAATATCGATCTTCAAACACATGGCAGTTCATTGGCCATATACCATGGTGCTGTGACAAGTGTTTTTCAGAGAATTCTTTCAGAATATGATGTTCAAAACGTTATATGTAATCATGACTATGAACCGCATGCCGTTCAGCGCGACCTTGATCTCCAGCATTTACTTTCCGAAGAAAAAATAGGGTTTCATACGTTTAAAGATCAAGTGATTTTTGAAAAAGATGATATTGTAAAAGCGGACAACACCCCGTATGTAGTCTATACACCCTATATGAAATCCTGGAAATCTAAATTTCAGCTAAACTTAATTTCTACCTATACAGCAAGTTCTTTTTATGATAACCTAATTAAGGATACACAGTTAGCACAAATTTCATTTTCTGAAACTGGCTTTATAACGTCATCCATCATAGTTAAAGATTTTGATGTCTCTTCAAACTTAATCGATTCTTATGAATCGCTTCGGAATTTCCCCAATAAGCAAGGCACCTCAAATCTAAGCTCACATTTACGTTTTGGTACGGTAAGCATCCGGCAAATCGTAGCGCGAGCTATAAAAGCACAAAATGAAACCTTTCTGAATGAACTTATATGGCGCGAGTTCTATATGCAGATCCTCTGGCATTTCCCAGAAACCACAACACAATCATTCAGAAAAAAATACGATCGTATTCTATGGAATAACAACGAAGATGACTTTAACCGATGGAAAGATGGTACAACGGGATATCCATTAATAGATGCCGGTATGAGAGAGCTCAATCAAACTGGGTATATGCATAATAGAGTACGTATGGTCGTGGCTAGTTTTCTATGCAAACACCTTCTCATTGATTGGCGCTGGGGAGCGGCCTATTTTGCGGAAAAACTACTTGACTACGAACAAGCAAGTAATATCGGAAATTGGCAATGGGCGGCTGGATCTGGGGTTGATGCTGCTCCCTATTTCCGAATTTTTAATCCAACAACGCAGATGAATAAATTTGACAACGACAAACAATACATAAAAAAATGGGTTGCCGAATACGATACGCCAAGTTACCCCGAACCTATGGTCGATCATAAAGAAGCTCGAGAACGCTGTTTGAAAGTGTATAAAGAAGCACTCTTATAATAATTTGTAAGAATTTTCCCTAAATGTGTATTTAATCGATAATTTACATATATTTATCGATGATTTTAAGTCATATGTGGTTATTGTACCCCCAAAGCCTATACCTATGGAAGTGAAAGAAAACGAATTTACCAACGGAGAAATCACCGTTACCTACGAACCCAAAAAATGCATGCATGCAGATATTTGCGCTCAAGGACTTTCCGAAGTCTTTAGAACATCTGTAATTCCGTGGATAAATTTAGACGCGGCTGATTCCGAAAAAATAATGGCACAAATTGAAAAGTGTCCCTCAAAAGCGTTACGTTTTTCTCGGAGTACAACAGAAGTGTTGAGTGTTTAAAAAATTGAAGGAAAAATTGCCGTTGGCACACAATTTTTATCCTTTGGATATGTTAAATGCTGTGTCATACCAAATCTCCAACTCATGAACACCAGAACAACCATCCTACTATCCTTTTTTTTCTTGTCCTTTTCATTATTTGCGCAAGAAAACACTAACTCCCTTGAAGATCAATTTACAGATGTAATAAAAAAATCCAACCGCTATGAAGATTATAAGGTCGTTAAGATCTATAAATTAAATAACCTTCAGAAAAGTGTGTTGGATTCAGTAACAAAACTCGAAGAAGAGATAGGCTCGATCAATGCTACTGTTGATCAACAAAAGAGCGAATTAAGTGCGCTCACCCAACAGTTACAGGCAACGCAAGGTGATCTTGCTACTTCTAAGAAGAAAGAAGACGGTATTGAATTTTTTGGTAGTATTACTAAAAAGTCAACCTACAACACTATCATGTGGTCCATTATTGGATTATTGTTATTTGTGGCCATCATTTTGTTCTTTAGATATAAAAGAAGTAATTCTATAACTAGGGATGCAAGATCCAGACTCACTGAAACGGAAGAAGAATTTGAACTACATCGTCAAAAAACACTAGAAAGAGAACAGCAGCTTAGAAGAAAGCTTCAAGACGAGATAAATAAAAATAAAAAGCCGCAATAACCCAGCTTTAATTCCCTAAATCTAAGTATCCAAACGGGTAATCTTGGCTCCTATAGCGCGCAGTCTTTCGTCTATATTCTCATACCCCCTATCAATTTGTTCAATATTGTGGATGGTACTCATTCCCTTGGCAGACAAGGCTGCTATAAGCAATGATATTCCAGCTCGAATATCTGGAGAAACCATCGTAGTTGCTTTTAGGTCGGATTGAAAGTTATGTCCAATAACCGTTGCTCTATGCGGGTCACATAAAATGATTTTTGCTCCCATATCAATGAGTTTATCAACAAAAAACAAACGGCTTTCGAACATTTTTTGATGAATAAGAACACTCCCCTTAGCTTGTGTACATACCACCAATACGATGCTCAATAAATCTGGAGTAAATCCAGGCCAAGGTGCATCGGCCACGGTAAGTATTGAACCATCAATATACCCCTGTATCTCATATTCGGTTTGAGAAGGAATAAATATATCATCACCTCGCTTTTCAAGTGTTATTCCCAGCTTTCGAAAGGTATTGGGAATCAAACCAAGGTTTTCCCAACTCACATCTTTAATGGTAATTTCGCTTTTAGTCATAGCTGCCAAACCAATCCAACTACCAATTTCAATCATATCGGGCAACACTCGGTGGTGGCAACCTCCCAGAGAAGCTACGCCCTCAATAATTAGTAAATTAGATCCTACACCACTTATGTTGGCGCCCATAGCGTTAAGCATCTTACACAACTGTTGCAAGTAAGGTTCGCAGGCAGCGTTATAGATAGTTGTAGTTCCTTTGGCTAACACGGCCGCCATTACAATATTGGCGGTTCCTGTTACAGAAGCCTGATCCAAAAGCATATAGCATCCTGTGAGACCATTTGGGGCTTCAACTCCATAAAATCGTTCTTCTTTATTGTATCTAAAGGTGGCTCCTAAATTGATAAAGCCTTCAAAATGCGTGTCAAGACGACGACGCCCAATTTTATCACCTCCTGGTCGCGGAATATATCCTTTTCCAAAGCGAGCAAGTAATGGACCAACAATCATGATGGAACCTCGTAACGAGCTTCCCTCCTCTTTAAAAAGTGCCGATTCAAGGTATTCTAGGTTGAGATCATCTGCTTTAAACGCAAATTTTCCTTTACCAAGTTTTTGGGTTTTGACTCCTAGGTTTCCAAGGATAGTGATAAGTTTATTGACATCCCGAATGTCCGGAATATTTTCAATAATAACTTCTTCAGGAGTTAGTAATACTGCACATAAGATTTGTAGAGCTTCATTTTTGGCACCTTGTGGACGAATCTCGCCCCGAAGTTTGTGCCCACCTTCAATTTGAAAAGTTCCCATGATAAATGGCTAAATCTATTAGTACCGCTTGCGGTTTCTGTTGTTATTATTACTCTTACCGCTGTTACTGCTCTTACTTTTAAAATTTTTGCTGTGTCTCTTCTTATTTTTCAATAAATCATGTGTATTGGAAAGCTCTTCTTTACTATCCTTCATGTTTATTTTTCCGTCAGACAATTCAAATAAGTGCTTAAAGATCACATCGTCTTCTACCGTATCTTTGTTCCAGTTCAAAAAACATTTTTTCATGTGATTTGCAATGGTAAGTACCAAGGCAGACTTCATCTCGCTATCTTCCCAGCCATTTGCAACATCAATCATACGTTTAATGTTGTTCCCGTAAAATCGATATTTAGGAAAATTCTGAGGATATTCTAGCGGCTCTGGACGTTCTTGGAGCTCCTCTTTTGAGGGCTTTGGATAGGGAGAGTCCACATCCAATTTAAAATCCGATATTATAAATAATTGATCCCAAAGTTTATGTTGGAAATCTGCTACATCTCGCAGATGAGGGTTTAGGTTTCCCATCACGGCAATGATACTTTTGGCTACTTTGTTTCGTTCTTCACGATCTTCAATGGCCACGGCTTGGCCAACCATTTTCTGCATGTGTCGTCCATACTCAGGAATAATAAGCTGTGGACGCTCGGTATTATATTCTATATTATCTATCAAAATAAAATGATTTATTTAGGAGGGTTACTATTTGTGAGGCAATTCTGAATTGCAAAATACTAAATTTATAAAGAAATAACCCCCTCTACTTTAGAAACTTCAATATATTTTTCGATCACAGCATCAGGTGATTCCATAATTACTTTAACAGAAACACTAGTATAGGTTCCTTTGGAAGAATCGCGCGAACTAATTTCTGCCTTCATTCCATCAAAAACACCTTCTATCTCTGCAATCTTTGCTGCATCTGAAGGCACTATAAATTTATATAAATACGCCGAAGGCCATGCTGTATCATCTGTAAGTTGTTGCCTTAGTCGGTTGTAAAATTCGGTTGTTTTGTTATCTTGTTCCATGCGTAATTCTTAAAAATAAGCACCGCAAAGATACATTTTGGTCTCAATATTATTTACGTACTTTGTATAAAATTGTAACGATTGAAAACAAAAAGAATTGTTATATCGGGAGGACCTGGTACTGGAAAAACCAGTTTGATTCAATATATCGCAGATAAAGGGTACCCTTGTATGCCTGAAATCTCTAGAGAAATAACGCTGGCCGCACAACGAGAAGGGATTTCACAACTTTTTTTGGAAGATCCCATTCTTTTTAGTGAGAAATTACTGGAAGGCCGCTTGGATCAGTACCAAGAGGGGCAAAAATTTGATTCTCCTTATTTATTCTATGATCGGGGAATGCCAGATGTTACGGCATATATGGACTATTTGGGCACTTCTTATTCATCCCCGTTTAATCATACCTGTTCGGAACATAAATATGATGCCATTTTTTTACTCCCCCCCTGGGAAAGTATATATCAACAGGATAACGAGAGGTACGAGTCTTTCGCTGAAGCCACAAAAATTCATCAATTCTTACAAGAGAGTTACTCCAATTACGGATACCAAGTATATGAAGTTCCCTTTGGAGCGCTGGAAGATAGAGCTTCCTTTATTTTCGGAAAATTGAATCAATTATTTTGAGTACACCATTACAGATCCTTTCTTCTTATTGGGGTTTTACTTCTTTCAAGCCACTGCAAGAAGAAATTATTGACTCAATATTACAAAACAAGGATACTGTAGCCCTGCTTTCCACGGGTGCAGGCAAATCCATTTGCTTTCAAGTTCCCGCAATGGCAACGCCTGGAGTATGTATTGTTGTGTCTCCATTGGTTGCGTTAATGACGGATCAAGTACAACAACTAAAGTCTCGTGGGATAAAAGCTATGGCAATTGTAGGAGGTGTTTCGGCAAACGAACTCATCACTCTCTTGGATAATGCTATCTATGGAAACTATAAGTTCTTATATATTTCTCCAGAAAGACTTATGCAGGAACACGTTCGGAACGCCATCCGCCAGATGAACGTGAATTTTATAGCTATCGATGAAGCACATTGTATTTCTCAATGGGGAAATGATTTTAGGCCTTCCTATAAGAAAATTGTTATCCTAAGAGAATTGCATCCAGAGGTTCCTGTTATTGCTCTTACCGCCACAGCAACTCCAGAAGTGCTGGAAGATACTATAGCACAACTTGATTTAAAAGATCCTGTGGTTATTAGAAGCTCGTTTCGTAGAGAAAACCTAGCCTATACTGTCCACAAAGAAGATGATAAATTATATCGAATAAACCAGTTGCTTTCTCAAAATACTGGTTCGGCCATTGTATATGTTCGAAGCAGAAGTGCTGCCGTCGAAATAAATGATCAACTTAATAGTTTAGGGATCTCAAGCACGTTTTATCATGGTGGTATTTCAGCCTCCGAAAAGAAGGACCGATTAGAACGTTGGCGTCGGAGTGATGTTTCAACAATGGTCGCCACAAACGCCTTTGGAATGGGGATCGATCACCCCAACGTACGTTTTGTAATACATGTGCAGCTTCCAGACAGCCTAGAGAGTTATTTTCAAGAAGCGGGACGTGCCGGAAGGGATGGTAATTATGCGAATGCTGTCCTATTATATAATGAACATGACAAAATTCTGGTTAAAAAGCAATTTGTTGATGCTATGCCAACGCCAAGGGATCTCAAAAAAATATATCGGAATTTGAACAATTATTTTCAGATTCCTTATGGAGAGGGTGAATTCTCTCAACATAACTTCAATTTCGCGGCTTTTTGCAAAACCTATAACCTCAACACCCGTTTAACATACAACTCATTAAATACCTTAGACAGATTGGGTATTATTGGTTTATCTAAAGAGTTTGGTCGAACATCTACCCTACGTTTTTTGGTCTCTTCAGATCACCTACTCGCCTACTTTGAAAAAAACACAAACGTTTCACTCATAGGCAAGACCATTCTACGTCTCTATACAGGTGTTTTTGATACCATAACTTCTATTAATCTTCAAATGGTAGCTTCTAAAACGGGTAAGAACATCTCAGGTATCATTTCTGGCTTACAACAAATGGAGCGTGATGGCCTTGTAGAACTTGTCGTATATACCACAGATGCCAGCCTTACCTTTATTCTTCCGCGAGAAGATGATAGAACCATAAATCCGTTTGCAAAAGATGTATTGATGTTAAACCGAAAAAAAGAAACACAAGTAAATTCGGTTTTACGTTATATTGAAAACACTACACTTTGTCGCAGTGTCATGATCGCGCAGTACTTTGGTGAGTCTAATGCCGAAGTTTGTGGCATCTGTTCCGTATGCAACTCAGACAACGCCTTGGCTGGAAAAAAGGAAACTACGCTTATTGCCGAAAAAATTCTTCAGTTATTAGAAGAAACTGAAATGAACTCACGAGAAATTACAGAAAAACTTACTTTTACCGAGCCAAAGGTCTTGCATGTATTACGACTTTTGCTGGATGCGGAAAAAATTTCAAGAAACACTAAAAATCAATATGGCCTAATCTAATGGATGATATTCGAATTGTATTTATGGGCACTCCAGGTTTTGCCGTTGGGGTATTAAAAAAACTCATAGAGGAGGGTCAAAATGTAGTAGGTGTTATTACAGCGCCTGATAAGCCCGCAGGTCGTGGACGTAAATTACACGAATCTGCCGTTAAAAAGTATGCATTAGAACAGGAAATACCCCTATTGCAGCCAACAAACCTAAAGAATGAAGCGTTTCTCACTGATCTGGCATCTTTGAATGCAAATTTACAAATTGTAGTGGCTTTCAGAATGCTACCAAAAGCAGTTTGGGCCATGCCAAGATTTGGCACCTTTAATCTACATGCTTCCTTATTACCTCAATATAGAGGTGCTGCCCCCATAAATTGGGCAATTGTCAATGGGGAAACGCAAACAGGAGTTACTACGTTTTTTATTGATGAAAAAATTGATACCGGTGCCATTCTTTTACAAGAGACAGTACCTATCGCAACTACTGAAACTGTGGGGACCTTACATGACAAATTAATGGAGGTAGGAAGTGAGCTCGTGTTACAAACGGTCACATGGATTGCCAATGGAAAGGCAACGGCCCAACCACAGGTTCCTCAAAATGATCTAAAAGAAGCGCCAAAGCTTACTTCAGAAAATACACAGATAGATTGGAGTAAAGGTATTGAAACCATAGATGCACTTATACGTGGACTCTCACCGTATCCAGCTGCTTGGTCTTACCTAACTAATAATAAGGAGAAGCTAAAAGTCAAAATTTACGCCTGTGAGATTCAGGAAGAAACACATTCTCATACGCCAGGTAGCCTCCATGTAGGAAAAAAAGAACTTAAAATTGCTGCTTCGAATGGCTATGTGAGTATACAACAACTACAAATTCCAGGTAAGCGAAAAATGGACGTTGTTTCCTTATTAAATGGTTATTCTTTTGATGAAGGGGCTAAAATGTTGTAAACCCTTGCTGTCGTTGATTTCATTAAAAATCTAAATAAATTGACCGTGTTTATTAACAAACGCTCCAAGTTATTAACAAATATCGCTATTTAGCGCGTCATTACTTGCGTGAATGGATAATCCGACTAAATTTGTAGAGCAATTAATTGAAGTTTAACCAACAATTTAATTTAATAAGTAAACTATGAACAAATCAAATTTAATCGATGGCATGGCAGAAGATGCCGGAATCACAAAAGCAGCAGCAAAAAAAGCATTAGAATCATTTTTAGGGAATGTTGAAGGTTCTCTAAAAGGAGGAAATAGAGTATCTCTAGTAGGTTTCGGATCTTGGTCAGTATCGAAAAGAGCGGCAAGAGAAGGTAGAAACCCACAAACAGGGAAGACTATTAATATCGCTGCTAAAAATGTAGTTAAGTTCAAAGCAGGTGCAGACTTATCTAAGAGCGTAAACTAGTAGAATACAATACTTTTTAAAAGTAGAACCCCACCTCTCGGTGGGGTTTTTTATTGGGTGAATGGTAAGGCTAGTAATGTATAGCTTGCTTATATAAAAATTAATACTTAGATTTAAGTAGTTAAACCACTAAAATGACAACCTTAAAACCAACCAAAGGGGTGCTACTTGTGGCAGAACCGTCCATTATTGGAGATGTTTCCTTCAATAGATCGGTTGTGTTATTGGCCGAATTTAATGAAAATGGTTCGGTTGGTTTTATTTTGAACAAACCCCTAGAGTATACCCTCAAAGACTTCATCCCTGAAGTTACTTCAGAATTGACTGTATATAATGGTGGCCCGGTTGAACAAGACAACTTGTATTTTATCCATAGAATTCCAGAGCTTATACCAGACAGTGTAGAGATTTCCAATGGTATTTATTGGGGTGGTGATTTTAATGCCATTCTTGGGTTGCTTCAAGAAGATAAGCTCAATAAAGATCAAATACGCTTTTTTCTAGGGTATTCGGGATGGGCTAGTGAGCAACTAGAACAAGAACTTGAAGTAAGCAGTTGGGTGGTTATCCCCAACAAGTATGAAAATGACATCATTGGTAAATCCAACAATAACTTCTGGAAGGAAAAAATGATTGAATTTGGTGGAGACTATGTCCTGTGGTCTAATGCGCCCGAAAATCCCGCCTATAATTAACCCAGGCGAGCCTTTATATTTAATCTGGGCAACAACTCCTTAGCAACATTAGTAGTGTATTCCTTTTTTCGGTATTTGGTGACGGATTGAATTCCTCTAATAACATTGGTGACAAACAATTCATCCGCTTTTTGTAACTCAAACGGAGAGATTGAAGCTTCTTCTACGGTGTACTTCGGAAATTCTTTGAGGATGTCCAACAGTTGCTTTCGGAGTATACCTTTAAGACAACCATCTTCCAACGGAGGCGTTTTAATAGTAGTCCCGTTCACTAAAAACATGTTTCCGTTCAATGCTTCAACTACTTGTTTCCTTTCATTGAGTAGTAAACAATTAGCATAATCATTCTCTTTTGCGTAAATACTTCCTAAAACATTGATGATTTTATTGTTCGTTTTAATAGTAGACAGCAATCCAGAATGCACATAATGGTCTTTAAACAACTCTATTTCATATAAATCTTCATTCAATATATAAAAAGGGTGCTCCAATACGTCATAGGTAATTTGATATTCTACCCCGTTCGCTATTGGGGTATATTTTCCGCCTTCCACACGCCATGTAATTATTTTAACCCCAAAGGCCGCATTCTTTTCTTCTGAAGAAGTCACGGTTTTCAGTACTTCTTCTTCTAAAAACTCAGGTGTAAAGTTCATTGGGATATCCATACGTAGCATCCTCATGGAAGCCATCAACCTGAAATAGTGATCTTCCCAAAATAAAATTTTGCCACCGGAAACCCTAAGGGTTTCAAAGACGGCATCTCCGTAGTTAAGTCCTCTGTTAGCGGTAGAAAGGGCGCTATCGGTATTTGCTGAAAGTGTTCCGTTAAGATTGACCATAAAAAAACCGTCTCGTTTTGGAAAGAGACGGCTCAAAGATACTATATACCCTTTAATATTTTATGTTGATCCTAAAATCTGTTTTAGGTTAGATACCATATTTTCCCACAGCATTTTCCCTTCTTCGATTTCATCGTCTTCGGCAAAATCGGTTACCATCAAAGAAACGTCTTTTGTAATTTCATCTACTTGTATGCGTAATTCAAAATAATAATCGGTTCCTTCGTCTTCCACCCATTTAAATTTGATACGCTCCCCATTCTTTTTTCCTAAGAGTTTGGCAACCTCTTCACTTTCGGACCAGATGAACGTAAAGATCTCACCACGTGAGTTTACGTTATCTGCATACCATTCTGACATTCCCGAAGGCGTTGATATATATTGGTATAGCAAGGACGGAGATACTTGGATGGGAAATTCCATCTCGTATTTAACTTTATCTTCCATAGTTAATTGTTAGTTATTGCCAATATATATAATTAATTATGAATTGGAAAAGAAGAACAATAAAAAGTGTGATTTTTATTCATAAAATTTTAGGAATAAATTTGAATGGAATTTTTGCTCTGCATGAATTTGTTTCTATCTTTGCCCCCGCCTTTACACAATGTAATATATGTGTTACACGGCAAGTAAAAATGATCCATGGCGAGGTAGCTCAGCTGGTTAGAGCGTCGGATTCATAACCCGGAGGTCGGGAGTTCAAGTCTCCCTCTCGCTACAGCAAAACCTGATACAACGTATCAGGTTTTTTTATGTAGCACATAGAAGTGTACTTCGTTATGTGATATAATTAAAAAAATAGGCAACACAAAGTGTTGTGGGTTTTGATGTTAAACCCTCCCTTAAAGACTCACCGAACGCTAGTGAGGTAATTCTCCCTCTCGCTACTAGTAAACAACCAAAATCCCGAGACTCACGTCTCGGGATTTTTATTTCTAAACACAAAGTTGAATTATTTCATTAAAGCAACAATATGATGGCTACCATCTTCGCCTTTCTCCTCGGTTAAAACGAGATTAACATTTTTTTCTGTACCATTTTTCGAAATTGCTGGTAAAGTCATCCAACTTCCAAGAATCTTTTTTACCCCCGTAGAATGTAATCTATTAAATCCTCCATGATGTCCCGCCCTATGCCTTTCTGGAATTATCATTTCTAATTGTTGCCCTAACAAATCATTATCAGAATATCCAAGGAAATCAGATCCAAAGACTTCGACAACTTCTTGACTCATGTTTACTTTAATCATCATTTTAATCATAGCTTTTTTTTTAAAATTATACTTCAATTTTAGTTTAAGATACTCAAAAAAATGAATTTCAAAATCATATAATTTTGATTTAACAACCTATAGGTTGGGAATCCTGCCCCTCCCCAACTACAAATATGATAGAGACGAAAATTAAATACTTAACTTTATCCAGACGTTAGTCACAAGCAGAAAACACGACATGGAAGAAAAAGAGAAACCAAGACTTTCAAGATTAACTGCTATTCTTACTCAACTACAATCTAAAAGAATTATTACGGCAACACCGCTGGCCGAAAAACACGATGTTAGCGTAAGAACCATATATCGAGATATTCGTACACTTGAAAAATCAGGAATACCTATTGTAACCGAAGAAGGAAAAGGCTATTCTATTATGGAAGGCTATCACCTTCCTCCTGTTCTTTTTACAGAGGAGGAAGCAAACGCTTTAATCACGATAGAACAATTAGTAATCAAAAACAAAGACCTATCACTTGTTAAAAACACTACTAGTGCCATAGAGAAAATAAAAGCCATTTTACGATACTCTCAAAAAGGCAACGCAGACTTGTTGGCTGACAGAATTTACTTTAGCGGCAACAATAGTGAAGAGAAAACAAGTAGTAACCTAATGCAAATACAGTCTGCTATTACTCAATATAGCGTCTTAACAATTGATTACCTCTCTTCTGAAAATAAGTCAAGCCATCGAAGTATTGAACCTTTTGCCATCTATAGCATTCATGGAGATTTTCTACTAATAGCTTTTTGTCGATTGCGAAATGATTTTAGACACTTCAGAATAGATTTTATAAAAAATCTTGTCACTAAAAACGAATCGTTTAGCCCGCATAATATGACCATAAAAGAGTATTTTGAAAAATATGTAAAGAATCAAAAATACCCCTGACATACCTTTGTCATAACCCCAATGTACATTTGTAGAAATATTAATTTAAAAAACTAGAAATGGAAATTGTCAAAATCGTAGTCTTATCATTATCAGCTCTAATGCTTGTCTTTGTAGGTGTAATGAGGTTGAGCAATCCAATAAAAACCTATTTAAAGAATTCAGGAATCAGGCTAGAAAACGATGCTAGTCTATTAAACGAAATGAGAGGAGTCAGCGCAGTAATGCTTTCTGCAGGTATCATTATTGCACTCGGCATATTTATGGAAAAGCTAAGCTTTACTTCCTACGTTATTGCGGCGTTAATTTTTATAGGTTTCGCCATTGGTAGATTAATCAGTTTAAAAGCTGATGGTAAACCAAGCAAACAAATTACACAAGGAATTTTATTTGAACTTGTACTGGGCGCAGCAAATGTTTTTTGTTTGCTCAATATGTAAGATTAAACTTAAAATAAAACCAGTGGCTAACAAAGTGTATAAACTATAAATACTTCCTGTTTACTACTGAAAATCTTCACGTTCATAGCGTTCTCAGAATTCGATTCGGTTTTTATTTGCTAAATTAGTTTCTTACACAAGCAACTAACCAATGACATTTTACGAAAAAGAGATAAATAGAATTCGTAGTATAGTTTATTCAAACGAAGGACAAGTTAATACCGTAATTGGAATTCGAAACTATATCGAAAATAATTATGAGTCCGATTTAAATTTGGAGGCCTTGTCCCATATTCGACTTATTTCAAAGTATCACCTATTACGCCTGTTCAAAAAATATTATGGCCTAACTCCAAGGCAATATTTAAGGGATATACGAATTGAAAAGTCTAAAGAACATCTACTACATGGAATGTCGGTAACCGAGACTTGTTTTGCTGTCGGATTTGAAAGCTTGGGTTCGTTCAGCACCTTATTTAAGAGCAAAACCGGCAAGTCACCTACTCAATTTCAAAAAGAGCAACTTTCGAGAAGCAACTAATATTCTGATTCCATATTTTGCAAGCTGAAACCTCAAAAGGAGAACAATGAGAGTAACAATTATAAGTATCCCAGTTCGCGATCAAGAAAAAGCACTAAAATTCTATACAGAAAAATTGGGGTTTATTAAAAAACTTGACATGCCTTTAGAAGGAGGTAATAGATGGTTAACTCTTGTTTCTAAAGAAGCACAAGAAGGGCCCGAAATCTTACTGGAACCTGCCCCAAACCATTTTGAACCATGTAAGGTCTTTCAGGATGCGTTAATGGAAGCGGGAATTCCTTGGACTGGATTTGATGTCGATAATGTTAATGCAGAATATGAAAGACTTACAAAATTAGGAGTAGAATTTAGTGTAAAACCAACTAAAATGGGAACCGTAGAATTTGCCGTGTTTAACGACACTTGTGGAAATAATATTCAAATTGTCGAAATGCTCTAACATAAAAACTCAGAAAATGAAAAGAATTATACCAATACTAGTCTTCGCCCTGCTCGCATTCAGTTGTTCTGACGTTAAACGCACCACTGATAGTACTGAAGAGTTAAACGCATTGCGAACCGAACTTGATAGTTTAAAAAATTTAAAAGCTGAAGCACCAAGTGATGCAAACGGGCAAATCGCAACATTTTTGACTTTTCAAGAAAGCAATGCCGAAGAGGCGATGAACTTTTATGTAGGATTGTTCGAAAATTCAAGAATCATTGACGTTGAGAAATATGGAAACGATGGCCCCGCCAAGGAGGGAACAATTTTGGTGGCAACATTCGAGTTGAATGGAAGTAAATTCGCCTGCAGTGATAGTCCCATGAAGCACGAATGGGATTTTACCCCTGGTGTTTCAATTTGGGTAGATTGTAAGACGGATGCCGAAATTGAAAATCTTTATGCAAAACTATCAGAAAACGGAAGTGTTTTGCTGCCATTGGATACCTATAGCTGGAGTCCAAAATTTGCCTTTGTAGAAGACCGATTTGGAGTTTCTTGGCAACTGAATTTAAAACTCACGAACTAAATTGGGGTTTTTTCGCGACATATTTAAAAGAAAAAATAGACCAAATGATATTGATGCATTAGATTTCGAAAACCCCGATTCGATTCTCAGCATCGTTGTGCAGTTATATAAAGAAGCCTGGGCCAAATCAAATAAATGGGAACAAAATCATTCGAAAATAGAAAAACATCTCACCGGTCTACTATCTGAAAATCCAAACGACACAAGAGCTTTAATCAATCTTGGCGCTATACTTTCTGACAACGGAAAGCATAAAGATGCCCTGACTGAATTATTAAAAGCGGAAAAACTGCAATCGGAAGATGCTAATCTTTATAAAAACATTGGAATTGCAAAAATGAATATTGAATCAGAAAGACAAAATGCAAAGGAATATTTTGCGATAGCAAATAAATTAGAGCCTGACAAGCTAACAATCGAGGCATATTTTGACCCTCAAGGACATTAAAAAGAGCTAAGCCCAACGTGTGTTTAATTACTTCTGAAATCCTCATCGGAAATTCCTTGGAATTAATTAGCTTAACGGCAAGTCAGAATATGAAAGAAAAATCAAAAGATAACGAACTATCGAGGTTTTGGTGCAATGGGGTCTCAAGGGGTTCCATTTTTTAATGATGATATCATTGCGGAGCAATTTCAGTACTTACATTGGCTATTGGCCAAACACCAGGAGTCGGAAAACTTATTCCTTTATTGTCTCCCCTTACTATATCTTGACCAAAATAGTACAGAGGCCAGCCTCTGAAGGTGAGTTGGGTTCTTCCAAATATATTAATAAATCCAAACTCATTATTATTTAGTATGCTTGGAACTTTGTCCAAATCAAGCGCTACAATTGGCCAAATATCATTATTAGAAAAATCCGGTGCTGTAAAGGTGTTAGTGTTGTTGCTGTCACCTGAAAAAATGTACATGGTTCTCCCCATAATATCTGTGATATAAAAAGTATCTCCGTTGCCTAGGGTGTAATCTCCACGGTAGTTGTTTCCATCATGTCCCGTTAGTTGTGACAGCACAAACATTATGGAATAATCTGGTTTAGCGATATACCAAATATCATTAACTTGATCTCCGTTTGTTTCTCCCGGATTAATGTCACTGGCAAAATAATACAATGGCCACCCCATGTAGGTGGTTTGTTGGGGGCCATCAGGTCTTGTGATTGTTCCAAAATCGGAAGCGTTCAACCCAGCATCAAGGGTTAAATTATTTGCAAAGAAAATGGGCCAAGCTTCTCGACATCCATCTAAGCACTCTGACGTCGTCTTAGTGTCCTTTGAATAATAATAAAGTGTTCTTCCTTCGGAATCTGTTAAAATTTCACCAAAGGCACTATCGCTGACTAATCGCACTGCATTCGGTTCGGGATCATTCGAACTTCCACTATCGTCACTTTGACATCCCAAAGCGAGACTTACCACACCAAGCAAAACTAAAATTGATTTTTTCATAACAACTTCTTAGATATTCAAAGTTACTAAAGACAATTAATAAATATTATGATAAGTGTCATAGAAAAAATAAAACTACTCCTGTTGGGGCGAAACCGGAGTAGTTTTTAGTTGCACCATAGCATCGTTGGGTGCGAAGAAAAAGTGGCTAAGTTCAAATTGGGGAAATGTTTCTTTTTAGTGACATCTTTCACTAATGATGTTTACTGTATGTTTCATTTCGCATATTTGCTATCAACTTTTCTCAAAAGTTAAAAAGTCGGTTCCCCCATTCCCACCACTTATGTCTATAAGCTCAATTTTAGTTGGGGAAACTGATATAATATCCCAGTCATCATTTAGGTCTTCAAAATCACTGGTGTCAGAAACCGAAAAGAATATATTAAAATCTTCATCACTACTTGATGAACTGTTGGAGCCATCCATAATTGACCATGTACCAGTCACTGTAGTTCCTCCTTTGGTGGCTAGCAGTGTACCATCTGCTCTAAAGGAAAACTGGTATCCCGTAAAGTTGCTAGTTTCGTCTTCATCTGTATCAAAAAAGTGCGTTATTCTCCATACTCCGTTTTGAGCAATGGTGGCCATTTGGTTTGCATTGGTGCCACTTGAATTGTCATTAGCATCATCCTTAGAGCAGGATATCATGGTAAGTGTACACATGGTAATTATGATTATATTTTTTATTCCATTTTTCATTCTTGGGCTATTTTTAATCGTTGATTGAACTCTCAGCTATTTTTGTGAAGAAATCAGTCTTGTTCCTCTCTTAGTATTCAGGAATGGGGAATTTCCGTTTCAACTTTTCCCGTATTAAAACCTCACAGTTTTAATTGATTCGATCTACCATCAGACCAAGACTGATAACTAACTAAACAACCAAACTCTTTTTATAATTTTTGTAGGACTAGGGTATCTGTTCCGCCACCGCCACCGCTTACATCTTGGAGCGTAACTTCGGTTTCGCTGGCAGCCAATACATCCCAATCATCATTGAACTCATCGAATGGATAGTCCGTTCCGAAATCCAACAGCAATTTATTTCCGGCACTTAGCACCTCCCAAGTTCCATTATTAGTAGTGCTTCCGTTCATCGCTATTACGGTACCGTTACTTCCATCGAAGTCCAACGTATATCCGGCGTAATCTCCTGTTTGATCATCCCCACTGTCAATATAGGAGGCAACAATCCATAGGCCATCATCGAGGAAGTCTTGAAGGTCAGTTCCTCCACCTCCACCATCAAATGGTTCTCTTCCAAATGTGAGGAAATCGGTGGAGCCATCGCCTCCACTAACATCCTTTAAGCGAATCATTTCATTTGTGACTTCCAGAACGTCCCAATCTTCGGCTAATTCGTCCAATGGATAGGCCGTTCCAAAGTTTAGGTTCAATTCTAATTCGGTTTGATCGCCAGAAGAGGTAAACCAAGCACCATTAGTTGTTCCATTGGTGTCTGTAGCTGTAGCTGTATTGTCAGATGCAAAATTGAATAGGAAATCGGCAAAATCTGCGGTCTCATCGACATCATCAAAGTAATAATTGACATACCAATCTCCACTCGTCAACGCAGCTACTAGAGCAGCATCATCGAGTCCGCCTCCGTCGATGCAATCGCTTTCAAAACGCAGTCTATCATCACCTAGTCTTAAATCGACTTTATTTTCTCCTGCTTGCTGCTCAATCTCGTGAAGATTCCAGGTATCATTAAAGTCGGGTAGGTCTGGAATATCAATCACCACACTAATATTGTTTCCGTCTCCAGAACTTGACCAAGTTCCATTTGATATGGTACCCGTATAATCCACTGTTAGCGTTCCTGCGGCATCGAAATTGAATAAGTAGCCAACATAAATGTCCTCAAGGTCATTGTCATTTCGCTCCAACTTGTCCACCATCCAATCGGTACAATTTGTTAAGAGGTCTTCTAATTGTTGTGTAGTACACCCATTACAGTCATCATCGTCAGGGTCGTTATTATCATCCTCATCACAGGCATCAATCGCGCTTATAATAACGCTTTCCAATTCGTTAAAATTATTTATTTGTACGGTAGTTCCATCCCAGAGAATCACGGTGATCGGAAAATCAAAGGTCACGATCGTGTTCACATCTATGTCTTCTAGAAAATCAAATAATTCTTCGTCATTGTGAATCAAAATTGTGTCAATCAATTCATTATTTTGATTGTAGATAAAAGCAGTAATAGGATATTGAATATCAATGCATTCAATGTCATCATCTCCATTACTTTGGTCTGGGCAACTAAAAGCTGCTGCATTTAATTCTGCCTGGTTATTAATAACAACCTCAGTATAATCGTCCATAACTATGGTGATAGGGAAAATAATTTCTAAAGAATCCGTGTCATCCGTGAATTCATCAAAGATGTCCTCAATAATATCGATATCGTTTTCGTTTTCAATGACAACCTCAATACCATTTGCAATAACGGTTACGGGTAGTTTAATATTAAAGCAACTGGCACCATCCAAAATATTGTCATAAGAACCATCATTTGTAGCAGTGCGCGCTAGTAGATTTGCAACGGTCGAGTTCACTCCTAATATTTCATCATCAGGTGCTTCTATGATCTCCATATCCTCTTGTCTACAGGCAAAAAGGGCAAGAGAAAGTAACATAAGTAATCCGAGTTTTTTCAAAATAGATTTCATGGGTAATAGTTTAAAATTAACTGTTATACTATAGAAACAACCAACCAAAGTAAACTCCTGAGATTTTTTGGTTTTTTTTAAAAAATATTAAAATCAGTAACAAACAAGGTCCGTTGTACACCAAATAAATGAACGCTTGCCTGTACTACTCCTAAGATAATAAAGGGAAATGGTAAATCTGGTAAAATTCCAATTGACTTTCCCATGCATCAGGGTTCATAAGGAAGATAACTATTTGAGTGAATGTCATTTTTATCTCCTTACAAAATGAACGACTAGGAATAAAGAACTACACCTTGAATTACCATCTTCATTTAGTTATTCTTTCTATAAATAAAACTTTGAAAGGCTAAATTTATTTTTATTTGTACTTTTAGTAGTATCTAATTACGAACTCATTGGAAAAAGAAATTCATCAGGACATATGCGAGAAACACGTATTTTCTCAAGTATACGAGAAGCATGCAAAAGATATACACGATTTTCTTTATTATAAATATGGAGAACAACTAAATCCAAGTGACAAAGCGCAAGATGCTTTTATCAAACTTTGGGAAAACTGTAAAAAGGTGACCCTTAAAACGGCTCGTTCTTTTTTATTGACCGTTGCCAATAACATGATGTTAAACGAGATCAAGCATCAAAAAGTAGTTTTGCGCCATCAAAAAGTGAAGCCAAAGGACTATACTCATGAAAGTCCAGAGTTCGTGTTAGAAAAGGAACAATTTCTTCAACAATATCAGAAAGCTATGAGCAATCTTACCGAAGACCAACGTGTTGCGTTCTCTTTGAGTAAAATTGAAGGAAAAAAGCATAGCGAAATTGCTGAAATGCTTGGAGTAAGTCAGAAAGTTGTGGAGTATAGGATATATGGTGCATTTAACAAATTAAAAAAAGAACTAAAAGGATTCAAAATATAATAGTCAGGAGATTTTCTAACTTGATTGTTATATAGGTAAGAAGACGATTATGGACAAAGAATACTTGATAAAAAAGTGGCTCAACAATGACCTAACAGACGTTGAGCAAGATGCCTTTAATGCATTGGATGATCGTGATCTAAATAATGAGATCATCGATAGCGCAACGTATTTTAAGGCTTCTCATTTCTCTCAGGTTGTATCCTTTGAAACTATGGCGTCTCGTTTAACGAAACCAACTCCTGTTAGAAACTTGAATTGGGTTCGACCCCTATTACGTGTTGCCAGTGTTTTTGTTATTGGCATCTGTCTTTATTTTCTTTTCTTCTCCTCCTCTTTAACCAATATAGAAACATTAGCTTCTGAAAAAACAACCATTGACTTGCCAGATACTTCACGTGTAACCTTGAACGCATTATCAAAAATTAGTTACCATGAAAATAAGTGGGACGAAAATCGTGAAATAACGCTTGAAGGTGAAGCATTCTTCAAAGTTGCTAAGGGCGAAGTTTTTGATGTAATTACTTCGGAAGGAACCATCTCCGTATTAGGAACTCAATTTAATGTTAAGCAACGTCAAGGATATTTTGAGGTTAAATGTTATGAAGGGATTGTTCAGGTGAAAACCCAAGATACCATCAAGAAATTATTAGTGGGTGACACCTTCAGGATCTATGACGGGATACTCTCTTTTAGTAACACGTCTTATGATATGCCTCAATGGACTTTAAACACTAGTACTTTTAAATCTATTCCATTTAAAGAAGTTATTAAAGAATTAGAACGTCAATATAATATCACCATTGAATTTGATAGCCCCAAATTAAATCAATTATTTACAGGAGGCTTTGCGCATGGTGATGTTGAAAATGCGCTCAAATCTATCACAGAACCCTTAGAGTTGACCTACGAAATGATATCGTCAAATCAAGTGCGTTTATTGAATCGTGAAAGATAACCTAACCTACATATTGTCATTACTTCTTTTGCTGACCCTAGCGCAGCCTTGTTGGACACAAGAAGATCAAGAATTAAAACCCTTGAAAGAAGTCATAGCGTCTCTTGAGGATACGTTTGATTATAAATTCAATTATCTTGAATCTGTGGTAGAAGATGTTTCGGTTTTACCACCAAATCTTACACTTTCGTTTGAAGATACTATTGACTATCTGGAAAAAGAAACTAAACTCTCTTTTCAGATTCTTGAAAATAACTTTGTCTCAATACGAAACCAAGATGAACTTATCCTTTGTGGATATCTGAAAGATAAGGAGACCCTCGAGCCTCTGGCAGCTGCCACAATACAAGGATTGAAAGAATCTACAGTTTCAGACTCCAATGGTTATTTTGAACTTCCCATAGGTTCAGATGATGAAATGATATCGATACGCTTTCTAGGATATAAAACCTTAAACCGATCGTATAAATATTTTAAAACCAATTCCTGTGCACCAATCTACTTGATATCAAAAGTAGAAGGGCTTTCTCAGGTGGTGCTTTCAAGTTATTTGGTCGAAGGCATTGACAAATTGGATACGGGTGAGCTCGAAATAGATTTTAACAAGTTTACTATTTTGCCTGGCCAAATAGAGACTGATGTATTACAAACGGTATTAGCATTCCCTGGTATTCAGAGTGTCAATGAAACTGTATCTAACATCAACATTCGTGGTGGGACTCACGACCAAAACCTCATTCTTTGGGATGAGATCAAGATGTATCAATCGGGACATTTCTTTGGGCTCATTTCGGCTTTCAATCCACAAATCACCCGAAAGGTCTCATTGAAAAAAAACGGCACAAGTGTAGACTATACTGACGGAGTCTCTGGCACTATCGCAATGGCCACAGATGAAAGCCTGAATCCTACGTTTGACGGGAGTATAGGTGTAAACATGATAGACGGTAATGCTTTTTTAAATATTCCTATCGGAAAAAAATCTTCTTTGGAAATTACCGGTCGAAAATCACTAAACGATGTGATTTCCTCTCCTACCTATGAGGAATATTTTAGAAGAATTGCACAAGATACAGAGGTAGAAAATAACCAAGGTTCAATTCTCAATACAGATCAGGAATTCGATTTTTACGATACTTCTTTGCGATGGTTATACCGTCCTAGCGATAAAGACGTTGTTCGGCTAAATTTCATTTATATTAATAACGAATTAATTTTTAATGAAAATGGCCTGATAGATAATGAAGAGACTTCTCGACGGAGCACGGTCAACCAAAGTAATATTGGAGGGGGTGTTTTCTATCAACGGGATTGGAATGATCGATTTAGAACAGCTTTTCAAATCTATGAAACTGATTATAAATTGAAGGCCGTTAATGCCAACCTTCTTGCGTCACAGCGGTTTCTTCAGGAAAATATAATTTCAGAGACTGGGGCAAAATTAAAGGCCTCATACAAATTGAGCGGTTCATTATTATGGGATCTTGGTTATCAATTTACGGAAATTGAAATAACCAATCTAGATGAAGTTGATGTTCCTCTTACTCGAATACTTATCTCCAAAGTGGTGCGTTCGCATGCGGGCTTTACGCAAATTGATTATCAATCAAAAGATCAAAACACAAATATGTCCGTTGGGGTGCGCTATAACTATATAGATAAGTTTCAAAAAAGCATTATTGAACCGCGATTTAGTTTTCATCAACAATTTTTAAAACATTTTAGTCTAGAACTCGCAGGTGAGTTTAAGCATCAAATTACATCTCAAGTTATTAATTTTCAAAATGATTTTCTTGGGATAGAAAGAAGGAGGTGGCAACTCTCAAACGACAGGGACATTCCTGTAATACAAGGAAAACAGGTTTCGATTGGACTCAACTATAATCGAAAAGGATGGTTGCTAAGTGCCGAAGGGTATTACAAAAATGTAGACGGAATTACCACTCAGAGCCAAGAGTTTCAGAATCAATACGAATTCATCAAATCTTCTGGTTCTTATGACGTTGTTGGTGCCGATTTTCTGATTAGAAAGCGCTTCCGCAATGCCAATTTATGGTTGAGCTATTCTTTTATGAACAATGACTATACATTTAACGAACTTCCTGAACAAGAGTTTCCGAGCAATTTAGATATTACACAGGCTGTTACTTTTGGTTTTACTTATCGTTATAAAGGATTAAATTTTTCCTCGGGATTGAATTGGCGTACGGGAAAACCTATTACCCGTCCGGTAGTCGATAATGAAATTCAGAATCAAGAAATAAATTATCAGTCTACCAATACAAACAGGCTTAAAGACTACTTAAGAGTTGATGTATCTGTACTCTACCAATTCAACATTGGAAAAGTAAAAGCTCGCACTGGAGTTTCCGTTTGGAATGTTTTGGATAGGGAGAATACTATAAATAATTATTATCGCATCAATGAAGAAGGTGAAATCCAAGAATTTATTCAAAATTCTTTGGGGCTAACCCCACAAGCAACTTTGAGAGTGTTTTTTTAGGGTATTCAACCCTCTGGCCACCTCAACCACTCATTTGTCCACTTCACCTATTTTCAACTCCATTCTTTAAAGGTCCAATTGTAAGTTAGCAGTAAATACTAATACATGAAGATATTATTTTTGGCAATTTTATGTAGCCTAACTTTCGGAATATGTCATGCGCAAAACACCTCTGTAGTGCAAGGCACTATGATTGACGATCGAGATGACCAAACCTACCAAACTGTTACCTACACTCGGGTCTTACCAGATCCTGCAAGGACAAAGGTTGTCTTTACTTGGATGGCAGAAAATCTCAATTACAATATGGAAGGGGCCGATTGTTATAATGACTCAAACGAGAATTGTGAAACCTATGGTCGTTTATATACTTGGGATGATGCCATTAAAGCATGTCCACTAGGCTGGCGCTTGGCAACAGACGAAGATTGGTACCTCCTGTCGTTTGCTTATGGGGGGAATTGTTCGTCTGGCAAGGCATTGAAAAGTGATAGTGAATTATGGACAAGTACAAAGAGACGCGGAACAAATACAAGTCTGTTTAACGGTCTTCCATCTGGTAGTAAAGGCTCTACTGGGGGATATTTTGGATTAGGTAACAGTGTCATTTTTTGGTCGGCCACGGAGAGAGATGAAACCACGGTGTGGGATTGGAAATTTATTCGAGAATCCGAATTGCAACGCTGGTATGGGGGAAAAATGGGTAAACACTGTGTACGCTGTGTTAAAAACGAAGTAAGCGTTAAGTAACAAATAGTATCTATGATAAAGATTAGTCTCATGCTTAGTATGCTTATTGCGATGAGCTGTGCACAATTGAACTTTGGACAAACCTCAAAATTATGGGGTGTAACTTCATCGCATGGGGCACATAATTCGGGGACCATATTTAACATAGATACGAACGGTTCGAATTTTACAAAGGTTCATGATTTTGACGGATCTACTGGATACCCATTTGCAAGCCTTACCTTATGTAATAATACGCTCTGGGGTATGACACAAGGAACCGACAACAAAGGAACCATCGGAGATCACGGAATTATCTTCAGCATCAAGACCGATGGCACAGAATTTACAAGAGTACATTATTTTAACAGCCTAAACGGAGGTGCCCCATTGGGTGAATTAATAGAACACAATGGCAAGCTCTGGGGTATGACCTACAGAGGAGGAACATACAACAAAGGTGTCATTTTTTATATAAATATAGACGGTAGAGGTTTCACTAAGGTGCATGATTTTAATGAAACTGAAGGAAGCCATCCTCGAAATAGTTTGTTGCTTCATAAAGGTAAGTTCTGGGGAACTACTTCACGTGGTGGGTCAAATCAAATGGGCGTAATTTTTACCATTAACCTGGATGGAACGAACTTTACAACCAAATACCATTTTGACAAAACCAACGGAGGAAAACCAGAAAGCGGCTTAGTATTGAGTCAAAATAAGTTATGGGGAACCACCACCCGAGGAGGTATTCACAATGAAGGAAGTGTTTTCTCTATAGATACAGACGGAAAGGCCTTTACAAAGGTAAGCGACCTTATTTACCCAGTACTTGGAGATTTAATTGTGAGCAATAACAAATTATGGGGCATGGTCGCGCTTCGAGGAGATCATAACTGCGGTATCATATTCACAATAGATCCAACAACTAATGAATACAAAGACGTACATCATTTTGACCGAATAAATGGTCGTTTTCCAGAAGGAAACCTGATGGAAAGCAATGGTACATTATGGGGCCTAACTAGGTTTGGTGGCAGCAATGATATTGGAGTAATTTTCTCCATAGCTATGGATGGAAGTGAATTCTCAAAAGTATTCGACTTAAATATTGAAACTGGTGGCGTTCCCTATGGTACTCTACTGGAAGCTCCTATCAAAAATTAATGTAAAATGATAGGTGAATTACTATCTTGTTATTGATTTTAGCAAATTGATTAGAACACATTTCTCTGGATGTCAAAAAAAGTTCACTACCTCTGGTTCATTGTCATTGCCGCCGTAATCATCACGATACTGGCGAATATAGGCCTCATTGGATTTTTCTATGAATTAGCTCAAATTCAAGGAGTTTCGGAAGAGAGACAAGCAGAGTTTGCTTTGAAACTCAATCTTCGATATAAATCGGCTTTTTCAGAATTGATGCTCCTACTAATCATCGGTTTCTATAATTTTTCATGGAAAGATTATATAATTCCGAAGAATATAAATCACACTAAACGCGTCACTGTGATTGTTCTAAGTAATATCTTAGTGTTTGTGGTTCTTATGTTTTTCGATTTTATTTCTGAAAAGTATCTCGACTCGAATTTGTCGTTTGTGAGTTTCTATCTCTTCAATTACTTTCTGAAACATTTCTCCGTTCTTGTAATTGCGTATATACTCCCCTATCTTCTATTGCGGATGTACACGATAAAATTAACCGAACTGAATCTCATTAAAATAAAGGAAGAGAAGGCTAAAGCAGAACTCTCTGCCTTAAAAGAACAGATTAGTCCCCACTTTTTTTTTAATACATTAAGTACGCTTAGTACCATCGTAAGAAATGAAACTAGAGAGACTGGGTTAGAATTTATTCAGGACATGTCCAATACCTATCGGTATACATTGACGTCTGTTAGCGAGGACTTGGTTCCGCTTAAAAAAGAAATGGAATTTATAAGATCCTATGTTTATTTATTGCAAAAACGCTTTGGTAAGAAATTACAATTTGAAACGAATATACCCGAAGAATATTTAAACATTCCCATTCCGCCTATGTCTCTACAGCTATTGATTGAGAACGCCATTCAACATAATGTCATTACGCAAGCTTCTCCGCTCAATATTTCAATATTTGTTGAAAAAAACATGCTCTGTGTGGCGAACAATTTACAAGAAAAAGAACAAGTAGAAAGCTTTGGTATTGGGCTTAAGAATTTAACCAATCGGTATAAATTGTTAACAAAAAAGGAAATTAGTATTCAACGTTCTCATTCATCATTCATCGTTAAACTTCCATTGTCATGAGGGTATTAATTGTTGAAGACGAATACAGCGTGGCACAAAATTTACATGACATCTTGCTAGAAATTGACCCTAGTATTGAAGTAATGGCCATTCTTGAAACCGTCAAAGATACTGTGGCATGGATAGCACAAAATGACAGTCCCGACCTTGGTTTTTTTGATATTCAAATCGCGGATGGAAATTCGTTTGAGATTTTTGAAAAAACCACAGTGCATTTTCCCATTGTATTTACCACCGCCTTCAATGAATTTGCCCTAAAAGCGTTTAAGGTAAACAGCATCGATTATTTAATGAAACCCATTAAAAAGAGTGAGCTTAACGCGTCATTAGTCAAATACAATACTATTTATAATAAACAAGATCTCGTTGACAATAACAAGTTGCTGCAGGTGATTCAGGAGCTAAGAAATGAGAAGCTGAAGAAATACAAAAAGAGCTTTCTGGTATACATTAGAGATAAAATAGTACCCATTACTACGCAAGATATCGCCTATTTTTATGTTGACCACGAAATGGTGTATTGCACTACCTTCAAAAATGAAAAATACCGTATAGATCAAGCGTTAGACAGAATTCAAAATCAACTAAATCCAGACGTATTTTTTAGAGCATCTAGACAGTATCTAGTATCCAGAAAGGCAGTTGTTTCTGCATCTGCACATTTTCACCGTAAACTTACATTAACCGTTGCCCCAGCCAGTGCTACGGAGATCATTATTAGTAAACTTAAGATTACTGAATTTAAAAATTGGTTGGCAGGCATATAAACCCCGGCGTTAAAAGAGAAAGGCCCTAGAACAAGTTCTAAGGCCTTATGGGTTGTTGTTTAGTCCAAATCAGTTCAATGCTTGTATTAAAACTGCCAAAACACCAACCTTTTCAAAAGAGTATAAGTTCATTATCATTTACAACGAGGTCATAAAAACCATCGCATGATTCTGTTTATGCTTATATGAATTAAAATTGGGGAGTATGGCTTGATTTTTTCAAATCAATTAAAAAGAGGCTCATCTATTTTAATAGTATTCTATCGGTCTCAGCGTGAGATCTACAGAACAACAGTTTCATAATGTAAAAGGGAGGGAATAGGCGATTGTTGTAAACATACTAAGGTTTCAACCAGCTTATGTACGTTCTATCCTACAAGATACTAAAATTTTAGTAAAAACGTAACCAACATTCCAATATTTTCGAGTCGCTTATGAAGCAACCATTAGGCGAAAGATGAAATTCTCTTCTCCCATTTTTCGTATCCTTTTGCTTTGAGTGTATGTAATGCCTTTGGTTTTTGCCATTGCGTTAATTCTAGAAATTTCGCAGTCTTGAGATAGGATCATGAATGTTTCGTTTCCGGGAGTAAGATACTTGGGAAGTTGATTAAACAAGGCTTCAAAATACTCGAACTCTACGCCACAAAACCATGCCTGTTCTTTAACCGACTTAGGTTCTTTGGGATAATATGGTGGATTAATGATAATATAATCGAACTGATCTTCTGCAATATTTTGAAAAAGATCTGAATGTACACATTGTAGGGCAAGATCATTTTTTTCGGAAGCAGATTGAAGGTATTCCAAAGCGGTTTCGTTAATATCTGAAGCTGTCACCTTGGCTCCTCTCTTTCTTGCGACCAACGAAATAATGCCGCTTCCGCAACCTAACTCTAAAAAAGTTTTATCCTTCAAATCTATTTCAGAAATAAAATCCAAAAGAATCTTTGTACTCAATGTTAAATGAGGGGGAAAAACATCCGGGTGTACCTGAACCGTTACACCATCGTATGAATATGGTCGAGGCTTTCGGTAATAGTAACGCAGCCACGCTTTAAAGAAAGGTGACGTTACCCTTTTAACAATTGATCTTACGGTTGTCATTACTCTGAATAGAATCCTTGAATTTCCGGCTGTCGATACTTCCATATCTTATGCAGTACCTTAATCTCATAGGGGAATTGGTAGATATCATTTTTGTATCGAAGTGCAGAAACAGCTCTCAACAGTTTCTTTTTCATTCCTTTCACTCTAAAATCTGATGCTGTGGGATAATAACCATTCAATACCGTTTCAAAGTTTTGAATCTTATCAACCATGGGCGGAGTTAGCCAAGGTGTTAGTGGGTTTTTCCGAAGGTCAAACTTCTCCCAGGCTGGAGACAACCAATCCTCTAAACGCTGAGGAAAGCTAAAACCAGCTTCTTGGATTTGTTCGTAAAGCTCCGATCCCTCTGTGGCAACGGGGCTGTATAGATAGATAATAATTTCGGCATCAGGATTTATCTCCTTTATCTCTTTGATAAATTTAATGTCGGCG